>PJUL01000053.1_pt1 | contig 174968 bp, 167 predicted proteins | sample 1512221 | NCBI WGS metagenome assembly PJUL01 (sample SAMN08177667, study PRJNA422409) | Feces metagenome, whole genome shotgun sequencing project.
AGTCGCTTCTTCGACGGCGATTTCGTCAAAGGGGTTCATAGACATCTTCACATTGGCGATATCCACGCCAGTCTGATCAGACTTGACGCGCACCTTGACGTTGTAGTCAACGACGCGCTTGACGGGTACAAGTATTTTCATGGGTTTCCTATACGGTGGGCAGGCGTCAGAGCCGCACTTCGGAGATGTCGTGCTGCAGCCGGTTGAGGAAATGCAGGAAGGTCACGCTGTCGTCGAAGTGAAAGCTCTTCATCGCTTGCCTGTAGAACTCGTAGATGCTGGGTTGAATCTCATCCCAGAAGCGCTGGCCGGCCGGCAGCAGAATGACGACGCGCGCGCGCCGGTCGTTCTTGTCGGGTACCCGGCGCACGTGGCCCTCGCGTTCCAGGCGCTTGAGCACGCCGTCCAGGCTTTGCCGGCTGACGACGAGATAGTCGGCAAGTTCGCCGAATGTCATACCCTCAGCCGCTTGCGGCCGCGTCAGCGCGCCCAGCACGGCCCACTGCACCGTGCTGATGCCGAGTTCGTTGCTCGCCTGGCGCTGCAGCGAATTGCCCAGTTGGAACAAGCGGAAGAACAACCGATTGTGGATCTCGGCGCCTGATTTGTTTGCCACGATGTTGTCGCCCTTGCAACAGATGAATGGTAGCGAGATTAACTCATGGCCTTGCCGGAAAACCTCTCAAAAGGGCGTTTCGACGGGGAACTGGGCAGGCCGCTTCTGCAGGAAGGCATCCATGCCTTCCTTGCCTTCGGGGCTGGCCATGCCGATGAATTCCATTGCCAGCGAGGCGTCGAAGATCGGGCCGGCCTGGCGCAACCAGTTGTTGAGCGCGTGCTTGGTCCAGCGGATCGCGCCCGGCGCGCCGTCGGCCAGGCGGGATGCCAGTTCGACGGCCTTGGCCTCGACTTCCGAGTCGTCCAGCGCCAGGGAGATGAGGTTCATGCGTTCGGCTTCTTCGCCCGTGAAGCTGTCGGCGGTCAGCAGGTAGTACTTCGCCTTGGCCATGCCGCACAGCAGGGGCCAGATGATGGTGGCGTGGTCGCCGGCGGCCACGCCGATCTTCATGTGCCCGTCGGAAAAGCGGGCGTCCTTGGATGCGATCGAGATGTCGGCGAGGACCACGCAAGCGAGGCCGGCGCCGACCGCCCACCCGCGCGCCGCGCTCACGATGGGCTTGGAACAATTGATCATGCCGTAGACGATGTCGCGCGCTTCCTTCATCGTCTGCATGCGGGTGTCATAGTCGTCGGCGCCATGGCGTTCATGGTTGAGGTCGCCGCCGGCCGAGAAGGTCCGGCCTTCGCCGGTCAGCAGAATCGCCGAGACCGTCGGGTCGGCGTCCACGTCTTTCCAGATTTGCGAGACTTCGCGGTGCATGGCTGCGTCCATGGCGCCCATCTTGAGCGGCGAGGCCAACGTGATGCGCAGTACGCGAGGGTGCGGCCGGTCGAACTTGAGCCGGGTATAAGAGGCGTAACGGTCGTTCATGGTTTGCGATTCCTGTAGTGAGGTGATGAGCTGCCGCGATGAGCCTGCGGCGAAATCGTGACGGGAGTGTTCCCCGCGAAAAGCGATAGGTCGTTCAGAAGGCATGGGCCAGTTGCAGCGCTTCCGCGATGGCGCGCGCGGCATCGAGTTCGGTGGCAAGCCGTGCGCCGCCTATGGTTTCGATGCGCATGCCGGACCCGGCCAGGGCCAGGCTCAGTTCGTCCTGCGCGATCTGGCCCGCACAGACGATGATGTCGTCCACTGGCAACACCTCCGTGACGCCATCGCAGGAGTATGTGAGGCCCGCGTCGTCGATGCGGTGATAGGTGGCGCCAGGAATCATCCGGACGCCGCCGCGCCGCAGGCGGGTCTTGAGGATCCAGCCGGTGCTCTTGCCAAGACGCGCGCCCGGCTTGTCGCGGCTACGCTGCAACATGTGGATGACGCGCCGCGGCGCACGTTCCGCGATGTCCTTCACGCCGCCGGGGCTTTGCAAGGACGGGTCGATGCCCCAGTGCCGCCGGAACCGCTCGGGCGATAGCGATTCCTCGGTGTCGCCCAGGAGGAACTCGGCGGTATCGAAAGCGATGCCTCCGCCACCGATGATGGCCACGCGCGCGCCAACGCTGCGGCGTCCCGACAGGACTTCGTCGTAAAGGGCGACTTTCGGGTGGTCGATGCCCTCTATGTCGGGCAGGCGCGGGGTCACGCCGGTGGCCACGACGACGGTGTCATATCCTGCCGCCCGAAGTTCCGCCGCCTTGATCCGGCGGCCCAGCGTGACGGGTACGCGCAGTTCAGAGAGCCGGGCCTGAAAGTACCGCAGCGTTTCGTTGAACTCGCTCTTTCCCGGGATGCGGCGGGCCAGGTTGAGCAGGCCGCCCAAGACCTGCCCGGCCTCGTACAGCGCGACGTCGTGGCCGCGTTCGGCCGCATAGACGGCGAACGCCATGCCGGCGGCGCCGCCGCCCGCGACCGCGATGCGGCGCGGTGTCGCCGCCCGGCCCGGCGGGTAGTCCAGTTCGCGGCCAGCGCGGGGGTTGACTAGGCACGATGCCGCGCGTTCGGTGAAGATATGGTCCAGGCACGCCTGGTTGCAGGCGACGCAACTGTTGATCAGGTCGGGGCGGCCCTTGCGTGTCTTGACCGCGAATTCGGGGTCGGCTAGCAGCGGTCTCGCCATCGACACGAAGTCGGCGTCGCCGCTTGCCAGCAGGCGTTCGCCGACCTCAGGGGTGCTGATGCGGTTGGAGGCGATGACAGGAATGGCGACCGCGCGCTTGATGTTGCTGACGGCGAAATCCCACGCGGCCCGCGGCACGGACGCAGCGATGGTGGGGATGGCCGACTCGTGCCAGCCGACACCGGTATTGAGCATGTCGACGCCGGCTTGCTGCAAGCGCAGCGCCAGCTGCGCGGTCTCCGCGCCCGTCAGACCGTTTTCCACCAGGTCTATAGCGGAGATCCGATAAATGAGCAGGAACCGGGCGCCGACGGCAGCGCGCACGGCGGCGACAGTCTCCAAGGGCAGGCGGATGCGATTTTCGAAGCTGCCGCCGTAGGCGTCGCTGCGGGTGTTGGTGCACGGGCTGATGAACTCGTTGAGCAGATAGCCCTCGGAGCCCATGATCTCCACGCCGTCGTAGTTCGCTTCCTGTGCAAGCCTGGCGCTGCGGGCGATCGCCAGCACGGTCTGCGCGATGCCTTCGGGCGTCAGGGCGCGGGGGGTGTGGCGATTGATGGGCGCGCGCTGTTCCGTGGGGCCGACGCACAGGGGGTGCTTGGCGTAACGTCCCGCGTGCAGGATCTGCAGCACGATCCTGCCGCCTTCCTCGTGCACGGCCCGCGTGATGGCCTGGTGGGGCGCCAACTGTTCGGGATGCTCCAGCACGGGCGCGTCTTCCTCCATGCGGCCCGCCAGGTTCGGCGCGTATCCCCCGGTGAGGATCAGGCCGACTTCGCCGCGCGCGCGTTCGCGGAAGAACTGCACCTGCCGTGCCAATGGCTGGTCCAGGGTCTCGATGCGGGTGTGCATGGCGCCCATGACCATGCGGTTGCGCAGCGTGAGGAAGCCAAAGTCGTAGGGCTCAAGCAGGTTGGGGTATGTGTGCATGGTTCACCCGGGGATAGGCTGGGGACGGATGGGAGGGCGCGGATCAGCTGCCGGTGAACGCGGCGGGCCGCTTTTCCAGGAAGGCAGCGATACCCTCGGCTGCGTCGCACGATTGCGCGCACAGCGCGAACATGTCGGCTTCGATGGCCAGGCCTGGCGCCAGCGTGCCGTCGAGGCCGCGCCGCATGGCCTCGCGCGCCATGGTAATTGCCACTTTGCTGTGTCCGATCATGGGCGCCAGGAATGCGCACCCCAGGTCCGCGGGATCGCCGTCCGCCACGATGCGGTTCACCAGCCCGATTTGCAGCGCTTCCTCGGCGCCGGCGGCCCTGCCCGAGAGAATCAACTCCGCCGCGCGGGCCTCGCCGATCAGGCGCGGCAGGCGCTGGGTGCCGCCATAGCCGGGAATGAGGCCCAGCTTGACCTCGGGCAGAGCCATTCTGGCCTTGGCGGTGGCGATGCGGAAAGTACAGGCGAGCGCCAGTTCCAGTCCGCCGCCGAATGCAACGCCGTGTATGACCGCCACGCTGGGCAGGGCTGATTGCTGGATGCGGACGAAGAGGGCCTGGGCCTGGGCGACATTGCCGCGGTGCGCGGCGGGCTCGCGGGCCTGGAGTTGCGCAATGTCCGCGCCGGCGCACAGCGCCTTGTCGCCTGCCCCCGTGAACACCATGGCGCGGGAGCCGGAAGCTTCGGCCTCGTCCAGCGCCGCGCGCAGGTCGGTAAGCATCTGATCGTTCAGCGCATTGAGCGCCTGGGGGCGGTTCAACTCGATCACGGCCACCTGGTCGCGGAACGTCATCGCTACAGTCATGCTTGTCTCCGTTTCTGAATTTATATCAACATCATGATTCAAATTCGGAGCGCTTGTAAAGGAAAAATTTGCTCTCATGATGGTCACTCACATATAATTCTGAACATCGTTCACAAATATGAACGAAAAGCGGAAGGGCGGATGGCGCCGGACAAAGGGTCCGTCCGGCCTGAAGCGCCCGCATACAGAGGAGACAACCATGAAGCTATTGCGCACATTGGCGGCCGCGCTCGCCAGCAGTCTGATCCTGGGTCCGGCGGCCGCCGCCCAGCCAGCCTTTCCAGCCAAGCCCGTCCGGGTCATTGTGCCGTTCGCGCCGGGCGGCGCCACCGACCAGGTCGCGCGCTTGTTGGCGGCGCAGGTGTCCGGCGAACTGGGCGTGCCCGTGGTGGTGGAGAATCGTCCGGGCGCCAATGGCAACATCGGCGCGGAGGCCGTTGCGCAGGCGGCGCCCGACGGCTACACGCTCCTGCACAGCACGTCCGCGCTGGGCTTCACGGCCGCATTCGGCCAGAAGGTCTCGTACAGCCTGGACAAGAACCTGGCCCCTGTTTCCCTGCTGATCGATCAGCCTTTGCTGGTGATGGCGAGCAATCCGCTGGAAGTGGCGGACGTGCAGGAGCTGAAGGCATATGCCCGCAAGAATCCCGGCAAGCTGAACTACGGCTCGTCCGGCACCGGCAACCTGACGCATCTGGCCATGTTCGTGCTGCTGCAGGCTGCGGGAATAGAGGCGACGCACATTCCATACAAGGGAGGCGCGGGAGCCTTTCCCGACTTCATCGCCGGCCGTCTCGACCTGTTTGCGGATCCCATTAACTCGGCCTATCCCTATGTCCGCGACGGACGGGTCAAGGCACTGGTGGTGACCGGCAAGGACCGTTCGCATCTGCTGCCCGACGTTCCCACCGCTTCGGAGGCGATTCTGCCCGGATTCCAGATGGGCGCCTGGCAAGCCTTGATGGCGCCTGCGGGAACGCCGCCGGAGGTCATCGCCAGGTTGAATCAGGCCTATGTGAAGGCGTTGAACGCCCCCAAGGTGGCTGCCCAGCTGGCAGCACAGGGAGCGGTGCCCAAGGCGACGTCGCCGCAAGAGTTCCGGGATTTCCTGCAGGCCGAAATCGCGCGCTGGAAAAGGGTGGTGCAAACCTCAGGCATCAAGCTGGACTAGCGTTCCGAGCGCGTCGGCGGCGCAGGGGAAAACACCTGATTCCTGCGCCCTCAACCCAGAAGTTCGCTCAAATACATCATGATATTGATGTATTTGAGCAATAAAGAACCAAATTTAAATTGTGCGCCGACATCTCGATATATAAAATAATAAACGGCATTCATAAATATGAACGAAATCAACCTTGAGGCAACGCATATGGCTGGATCTCTTTCCCACTTGCGCGTCCTGGACCTGACCCGTGTGCTGGCAGGGCCCTGGTGCACGCAAATGCTGGCCGACCTGGGAGCCGACGTCATCAAGGTGGAGCGTCCGGTGCTGGGGGACGATACCCGGCATTGGGGGCCGCCCTGGATCGAGAATGACAACGGCGAGCGCGTGGGCGATTCCGCCTACTTCACGTCAGCCAACCGCAACAAGCGGTCTGTCGCCATCGATATTGCGACACCGCGAGGACAGGAGCTGGTACGCGAGCTCGCGAGTCAGTGCGACGTGCTGGTGGAGAACTACAAGGTCGGCGACTTGGCCCGCTATGGTCTTTCCTACGCAGATTTGGGGGCGCTGAATCCACGCCTGGTCTATTGCTCCATCACCGGCTACGGGCAGGACGGTCCATGTGCGCACCTGCCCGGCTACGACTTCATCTTCCAGGGCGAAGGCGGGCTCATGAGCATCACCGGCGAACGCGACGACAAGCCTGGCGGCGGTCCGATGAAATCAGCCATAGCGGTCGCGGACGTGCTGACCGGACTGAATGCCACCATCGGCATACTTTCAGCCATCGAGAGCCGGCACGCCACTGGGGCAGGCCAGCACATCGACGTCGCCCTGCTGGATACGGTCGTCAACTTCGGCGCCAACCAGATCGCCAGCTACTTCGCCAGCGGCGCGATTCCCCGCCGCTGGGGCAATGAACATCCCAACCTCGCGCCGTATCAGACATTTCCCACCGCCGACGGACACATCATCATCGGCTGCGGCAACGATGGCCAGTTCCGCAGATTGTGCGAGCTGATCGGCCTGCCTGAACTGTCCCGGGATCCGCGTTTCCTGGACATGCCCGGCCGAAACGTCAACCGCGCCGCCCTGGTTGGCGCGCTGGAAGGGATGTTCCGGACGCAACCGTCCCGGCATTGGCTAGATCTGCTGGTCGATTCAGAAGTTCCGAACGGCTCGATCAACAACTATGCGCAGGTGTTCGAGCATCCGCAGGTGATACATCGCGGCCTGCGCGTGGACATGCCGCACCCAGGGGGCGCGACGGTCGGCATGGTGGCCAATCCCATTCGCCTGTCGGGCACGCCGGTGGCGTACCGATACCCGCCCCCGTTGCGTGGACAACACACCGCCGAGGTGCTCGCGTCATTGCTCAACAAGTCCGACGCCGACATCAAAGCGTTGGAAGCAACACGAATCATCGAGATCAGGAAAATTCCATGCGCGACAGCCAATACGCTTTGAACGAAGACCAGCTGCAGATACAGGATCTCATCAGGCGAGTGGCGCGCGAGAAGGTCGCGCCGCGGGCCAACGAGATCGACGGCACGGCCGAGTATCCCCATGACATGTATGCGCTGCTCAAGGAATTGGGGCTGTTCACCCTTCCTTTCCCCGAACAATATGGCGGCGCTGGCAGCATGCTGTCGGCCTGCCTGGCGATCGAGGAGTTCGGGCGCGTTTGCTACAACACCGCGTACCTGCTGCTGGTGCAGTGGGTGCCGTTCGGCGCGATCCTGCACGGCGGCACCGAGGAGCAGAAGGCGCGGCTTCTACCGGGGCTGGCCAGCGGCGACCTGCGCGGCGCCTTCTCCACCACCGAGGCCCAGAGCGGCTCGGACGTCAGCGGTATCAAGACCCGCGCCGAGAAGACAGCGGGCGGCTTCGTCCTGAATGGCGCGAAGATCTGGTGCACCAATTCGGATATCGCGGATTTCATATTGGTGGCGGCAAAGTACCGCGAGCAGGACAAGGACGGCATCAGCCTGTTCATCGTCGAGAAAGGTACCCCGGGCCTGCAGGTCGGACGCAAGGAAGAAAAGATGGGCGCGCGCGGCGTGCCGTCTTGTCCGCTGTTTCTCGACAATGTATTCGTGCCTGACTCGAACATGCTGGGCGGCGGATTCAGGGCCGTGATGGAGGCCTTCAACGCCAGCCGCCCGCTGATCGGGGCGCGCGGCGTCGGCTTGGCGCAGGGCGCGTTGGACCACGCAATCGAGTTTGTCTCCAACCGCACGGCCTTCGGGCAGCAAGTCAGTGAGTTCCAGGGCGTGCGCTGGATGCTGGCCGACATGGCGATGCAGACCGAGGCGGCGCGCCAACTGGTTTATCGGGCGGCGTCGCTGGTGGACAGCGGTGCGCCCGCCGCGGCCTTGGCCCCGGTGGCGGCGATGGCGAAATGCTTCGCCAGCGACACCGCCATGAAGGTCGCGACCGATGCCGTGCAGTTGTTCGGCGCGGCGGGAATTTCGTCGGAGTATCCAATCAATCGCTATTTCAGGGATGCCAAGGTGTTGCAGATCATCGAGGGCACCAACCAGATCCAGCGCAACATCATTTCGAACAGCCTGTTGGGCCGTCCGAGCCGGAAGTGAAAACACACACAAGGAGACCGCGATGAACCGCGAAGAAATCGAAACCGTAGGCGTGGGCATGTACTTCGAAGACCTGCCTATCGGACGGAAGTTCAAGACGCTGGGCCGCACCATCCAGGATGCGGATGTCTGCGCCTTCATCAATTGCATACACATGACCGAGGTGCTGTTCACGGACATGGAATTCGTCAAGAACGAATCGGATATCAAGGGCCGCTTCGCGCCGGGATCGTTCGTGTACGGCATTTCGGAAGGACTGCTGACGCAGTCGACCATGCAGAAGACCGGCTACGCCTTTCTGAACATGGAGCTGGACATCAAGGGACCGGCATTTGTCGGCGACACCATCCACGTCGAGTGCGAAGTGATAGAGGCGCGCTTGTCCAACAGCCGCCCGGGCCGCGGCCTTGTGCGCACCTTCAACAAGGTGGTCAAGCAGGATGGCACGGTCGTGATGACCTACACCCCGCTGCGCATGATCAAGTGTCGCAACCAAGCCTAACCAGGAGAAAAATCATGAAGGGACTGCAAGACAAGGTTGTGATCGTTACGGGCGGCAGCGGCGGCATCGGCGCGGCGCTGTGTGAGCGTTTTGCCGAGGAAGGCGCGAAGGTCGCCATCTTCGACCTGAACGCGGAAGGCGCGGGGCAGGTCGCTGCGCGTATCCAGGAAAAGGGCGGGCAGGCGACCGCGTATCGCGTCGATATTACCGACTACGCCGGGATTGCCGCGGCGGTCACGCAGGTGGAGGGTGAACAGGGACCGGTCGACGTGCTGGTCAACAATGCGGGCTGGGACCATGCTGCGCGCTTCCTCGATACCGAGCCGGCGCTGTGGGACAAGATTATCAACATCAATCTGAAAGGTCCGATCAACCTGCACCATGCGGTGCTCAAGGGCATGGTCGCGCGGGGCAGGGGACGCGTGGTCAACATCGCTTCCGACGCTGGTCGCGTCGGTTCGTCCGGGGAATCGGTGTACTCGGCCTGCAAGGGCGGAATCATCGCCTTTACCAAGACCATGGCACGCGAGGTCGCCCGCAAGCAGATCAACGTGAACGTGGTTTGCCCCGGTCCGACCGATACGCCGCTGTTTCGCGATTTTGCCGGCGAAGGCGAGAGCGGCGCCAAGCTGCGCAACGCGTTGGAAAAGGCTATTCCGTTCGGCCGCCTGGGCCAGCCTGGCGACGTCGTCGGCGCGGTGTGCTTCCTGGCATCGGACGATGCCGCATTCATTACCGGCCAGGTCGTCTCCGTGTCGGGCGGGTTGACCATGGCGGGCTAGATCCCGCCAGTAGAACAGGGCGCGCCGCGCCCGTTGTCCAAAGGCAGACAGGAGACAAGCATGATTCACTGCAAGCAATCCCGCATTGCGAGCGGTTCGCGCGCGGCCGATGGCGGCCATCGCGGATTCGCGAGGCTGGCCCGCGTCGCGGGCGCGGCCGCCCTGGCGGTCGTAGCCGGCGTAACATCGCCGGCCGCCATGGCCCAGGAAATCTATCCATCCAAACCCGTCAAGATCGTCCTGGGATTCTCCGCCGGCGGCGGGACCGACGCGATCGCGCGCGCGCTGGCAAAGCACATGGCTGGCACGCTGGGCGCGAACGTGCTGATCGATAACAAGCCCGGCGCCAATGGAAACATCGCCGCCGAGGAAGTCAGCCGGGCGCCCGGCGATGGCTACACCTTGCTGTACAACACGTCGTCCATTGCGTCGAGTCCCGCGCTGTACAGCAAGCGCCTGTCCTACGACGTGACCAAGGATTTGACGCCGGTCGCGCTGACGGCAAGCTTGCCGATCGTGCTTGTGGTGCCGGCCAAGTCGCCCTTCAAGACCGTGGAAGAACTGGTGGCCTATGCCAAGGCGAATCCCGGCAAGCTCAACTACGCGTCGGCGGGAAACGGCAACGTGACGCACCTGGCTTCGCTGTCGTTCGAGGATGCCGTCGGCATCAAGGGCATGCACATTCCCTATAAGGGCGAGGCGCCCGCGCTCGTCGATCTGATGGCCGGGATGGTCGACTATTACTTCGCGACTTCGGCGGGGGCGATCCCGGCTGTCAAGTCGGGACGCCTGAGGGCCCTGGCGGTTGCCACGAAAAAGCCGCTGGATACCCTGCCCGGCGTGCCCACGCTGGATGCGACAGTGGCCAAGGGGCTGGAGATGTCGGCGTGGTCGGGGATGATGGCGCCCGCGGGAACGTCGCCGGCCATCGTCGCCAAGCTCAATGGCGCGGTCGAAAAGGCGTTGGCCGACAAGGAAGTGCAGGCGTACTTCGCCAACCAGAGCGCCCAGGCGTCGTCGTCCACGCCCGAGGAATATGGCGCTTTCCTCGGCAGGGAGATAGAAGCATTGGCCAAGGTCATCAAGAAGGCGGGCGTGACGCTCGATTGAATCCGGACCGGACGTAGCGAGAGCGGGCGGCAATGCATGGAGCATTGCCGCCCTTTTTCCTCCGGATTTCAGGCCGGCATTTCCACGATGGTCCTGCCCCAGGACTGGCCGTCAAGCATGCGTTGCAGCTGCCCGGCCAGCCCGTCGAGCGATATGGTCTTGACCTGCTCCAGCGTGTGCTGCGGCTTGAGGTCGCCGGCAAGCCGTCCCCACAGCTCGGCCTCCAGATCCAGGTAATAGGTAAGGTTCACGCCGATGAGGCGCACGCCGCGCAGGATGAACGGCAGCACGTTGGTGGACAGGTCGTTGCCCGCCACGTTGCCGAAGCTGGCCACGCATCCCCGTGGCATCGTGGATCGCAGCATCAGGTCGAGATGCCGGCCGCCGAGTGTATCCAGTCCGGCAGCCCACCGGGCCGGCTCCAGCGGTTTGCCCTGGTCGGTCAGGTCCGCGACGCCCAGGACGGCGTGGGCTCCCAGGGCTTGCAGATAAGCCGCCTGGCCGGGTTTGGAACTGACCGCGGAGACCCGGTATTGCAGGCGCGACAACATTTCGATGGCCATGCTGGAGACCGCGCCCGTCGCCCCGTTGGCGAGGACCTCCCCATGGCCGGGGCGGCAGCCGGCCTCCTGCAGCAGGTGAACGGCGAGCGCGGCTGTATAGCCGGCGATTCCGAGCGTGGCGGCGTCCCGCAACGCGAGTCCACCGGGCAGCTTGATGACCCAGTCGGCGGGCACGCGCAGATACTCCGAGAATCCGCCGTCGTGGTCCACGCCGAATCCGCGCCCCAGCACGGCGACTTCGTCGCCTTCCCGGAATCGGCTGTCGCCGGACGCCACGACCCATCCGGAGGCGTCGCTGCCCGCGACGCGGGGAAACTTCCGGATGACTTTGCCATGTTCGGTCGTGGCCAGCGCATCCTTGTAGTTGATCCCGGCATACGCCGTGCGTACGACCACATCGCCTGGCGAAAGCGCGTCCAGGGTCAGGCGTGTAACGCCCGAGGTCATGGGGCCGTCGCGCCGGATCTGGAAGGCCCTGAATGCGCGGTTGCCGGGCGTGCCGCCCTTGGGTGCCAATTGCATGACGTTCTCCTTGCTGTTGTCGTATTTCATCGTTGCGTGGGTTCAAGCCCCAGAGGGTTTGCAGGTATCATTCGAGAATATGAACGCAGTGCAGATGCGCTGCTACAGGCGAATCTCCCCATTCATGAAAACCCGATCCGAAACGAATTCCGCCACTTCCGAGCCTCGCTCCTTGCTGCGGATCCTCGGCATCTTTGAAGTGCTGGCGCGAGGCGCCGGCGGCGCCACGCTCGCCGAGCTGAGCAGCGAACTCGAAGCTCCCAAGAGCAGCCTGTTGCTGTTGCTCAGGCCGCTGGTGGCGCACAAGTATCTGACGCATGCTTCGGGGCGCTATGAACTGGGGCCGTCCATCTTCCAGCTGTCGGCCGAGGTCCTGGCCAGCGCGGGCGTCACCAAGATCCTGCGGCCTTATGTCGAGGAACTGGCGGCGCGTTGCGAGGAAAGCGTTTTCCTGGCATTGATCGACAAGGAAGCAAAGACGGTTACCTATATCGATGGCATCGACAGCAAGCAACCGGTCCGGTACTCGGTGCCGATCGGCACGAAGCGGCCGCTGCACGTGTCGGCCGCGGGCAAGCTGTTGTTCGCGTTTCAGGACCTGGCTTGGCAAAAAAAATACCTCAAGACCGCAAAACTCAAGCCCCTTACCGGCAAGCCCCTGCCGGACAAGGAGTCTTTCGAGGCGCAGTTGCAGGAAATACGCGCTTCCGGCATCGCCGTGAGCATGGGCGAGGCGGTGGCTGGAGCGTCCGGCATCGCCGCGCCGATTGTCAAGGCCGACGGCACGGCCAGCTACGCGCTGATGATCGCGGCGCCTAGCGACCGTTTCGTGCAGTCCTTGCCTGCCTTGCGTGAGCTGTTGCAGGAAGTGGCCGCCGACGCTTCCGCAACCTTACGGCACATGCCCGGAAACTGACGGGTCCGATAGCCGCTGGCACCATTGCGCATGTTCGGCGGGCGATAACCATTGCGCCAGCGAGGATTCCATCGTGCCGGCGCTGGCAGCCTCGGGCGGCGTCGGCTTTTCCGGCGCCGTGCGCGAGAAGCGAGGGGCGGGCGCCGGCTGCATGACGCCATCCACCTCGATCAGAACTTCCCGTTCCCGCATGTGCGGATGCTCCGCGGCCTGATCCAGGGATAGCACCGGCGCCACGCATACATCCGTCGTGCCCAGCAATTCGCACCATTGCGCCTGAGTTTTCTTCCTGAAGGATTCAGCCAGGATGGTCCTGGCCCGTGGCCAGCCGTCTCGATCGGCCTGGCGGCCCAGGGACGCACGGTCCAGGCCCATGAGGTCAAGCAGCTTGTCGTGGAACTTCCGTTCCAGCGGCGCGACCGAAATCCACTTTCCATCCGCGCATTCGTACACGTCGTAAAAATAGGCGCCCGAATCCAGCAGGTTGTGGCCCCGCCTGTCATCCCAGAGGCCGGCCGCATGCAGGCCGAACAGGGATGTCGCGAGCGAGGCGGTGCCGTCCACGATGGCGGCATCGACGACCTGGCCGTCTCCCGACCGGGCGGCTTCAATGATGGCCGCCAGCACGCCCAACGCCAGGTACAGCGCGCCGCCGCCGAAATCTCCGACCAGATTCAGCGGCGGCGTTGGCGGCTGGCCTTCGCGGCCCATGGCATGCAGCGCGCCGGTGAGGCCGATGTAATTGAGATCGTGGCCCGCGACCTGGGCCAGTGGCCCGGTCTGGCCCCAGCCGGTCATCCGGCCATAGACCAGGCGCGGATTGCGCTCCAGGCAGGGCTCCGGACCGAGTCCCAGGCGTTCCATCACGCCGGGGCGGAAGCCTTCGATCAAGGCGTCGGCGCCCTCGACGAGGCGCAGGACCAGATCCCGCGCTGTCGCGTTCTTGAGGTCCAGGGCGATGGCCTTCCGGTTGCGCAGCAGCAGGTTGAACTTCAGCGGGCGTTCTATGCCCAGCGAGGGAGGTTCCGGCCGGTCTATGCGCAGCACGGTGGCGCCCAGGTCCGCCAGCAGCATGGCGGCCATCGGGCAAGGGCCTATGCCCGCGAATTCGATGATCTTGATGCCCTGGAGCGGACCCATCACGCTTCTCCCTGGTTGGCGGGAGCCGCCCCGGCGGCGGGCACCGGGTTGGCAGGCGCCGGGACGAGGTAGAGCGCGCGGCCGCTGGCGATGAGATTGCCCTCCATATCCAGCACGCGCGCATGCGCGGTTGCGAAACGCTTGCCCAGGTGTATGACCTGGCCCTCGGCGCGCAAGTCGCCCGGCTTGGCCATGCGGTGGAAGTCCACGTGCATGTCTATCGTGGGGACGGGGACGCCGACCTTGAGAGCGACCGCGTAGTCGCCGGCAGCATCAATCAGCGTGGCCAGAATGCCACCATGCGTCGAACGGACGTCCGGATTCGAGATGAGTTCCTCGCGCCATCGGATGCCGAGCACGATGCCGTCGTCATCGGCCTGAAGCACCGACATGCCCAGCCAGCGGTTCAATGGACTGCGGTTGACGAAGCGGCTTGCCTCTGTGAATGCGGTGGAACTCATAAGGCCTCATGTGGCTGGGGTTGCCCGGCGACCTTCGGCCGCTTTCGTTAGTGTTGTTCATAATAATGAACGACATTCATAAATATACTAACCGGGAATTCGAGATGTCAAGGCTGCTGCCGCCGAGCTGTCTGTGCCGCCGTCACCTTCAGCCTGCGTTGCCGGGCGGATGAACGGGAGCTCGTCGCATCCGTGAATCGTGCAGCAGCGGGCGGGCAGCTGCGAGCTTGAACCGGGTCCAGCCCGCGGCACGGGCAAAGCATGAGAACCGTCCCGATCAGGCGTGGTTTTCGGTGTTCGGTGGGGGATTTCAGCCGGATTCCTTCAATTCCTGTGAAAATACCAACTTCCAGGGATATCCGGCTTTCTCGGACTGATTCACAGTTCAGCCTGGGCAATGCCGCTCGCTCTTTTCCTATGACCGTCAACATGCTTGCTTCCGAGTCGACCCTGCCTGCACCGGTGCTGCTGGTGGAGGACGAACCCCTGATCTGCCGCCGGCTGGAAGGCTTGCTGCTCCAGCTGGGATATGCGCCCGAGGCCCTGGTGTTCGCCGCCACGCTGGCGCAGGCGCGCGCCTGTCTGGCCACCGAGCCGATTGCACTGGCGCTGGTCGACCTGGGCCTGCCCGACGGCAACGGCACGGACCTGATCGCCGAAATGCACGCCGCCGATCCGGGCCTGGCGATCCTGGTCATTTCCGCCTGGAGCACCGAGGACGCGATCCTCGCCGCGCTGCGGGCGGGCGCGACCGGATACGTGCTCAAGGAGCGCGACGACCTGGAAGTCTCGCTGTCCATCCGCAGCGTGCTGCGGGGCGGGGCGCCCATCGACCCCTTCGTCGCCCGGCGCATCATCGAAGAACTGCGCCCCAGGCCGGCGGGGCCGGCCGAAGGCGCCACCGGCGAAACCCTCAGCCCGCGCGAAAGCCAGATCCTGCGCCTGGTGTCCGAAGGGTTGGGCAACCGCGAGATCGCCGAGGAACTCCACCTGTCGCGCTACACCGTCGAATGCCACGTCAAGCACATCTATCGCAAGCTCGCCGTTTCTTCGCGCACCCGCGCGATACACGCCGCGCGCACGCGGGGCCTGCTCGATTGAGGTGGCTGGCGGTTCTGTGGCTGGCCTTCTGGCTGGCGCCCGCATGGGCGCAGCAGGCCGAGCCCGTCTGCACGGCGCGGGTGCTCTCCCTGCACGTGGCCAAGGGCGATGCCGACGGCGCGCGGCCCCAGGCGGGGCCGTGGCAGGCGGTTACGCTGCCCGACGACTGGAGCGCCCGCTGGCCGGGCTACGGCGGCACGGCCTGGTACCGGATCGATTGGCGCAAGGACTGCCCCGAGGGGCGGGCCGGGCAAGTGGCGCTGGTGCTCGAATCGGTGGTCATGGCGGGCGAGGTATACGTCAACGATGAGCGGATCTGGCGCGACCGGCATCTGACCGAGCCGCTGTCGCGCAGCTGGAACATGCCGCGCTACTGGCTCATCCCCGACTCCCTGGTGCGAGAAGGCGTGAACACGCTGTGGGTGAGAGTGGTCGGCGTGGCGGGGCAATCGCCCGGGCTGGGCCCGGTCTACCTCGGCGATCCGCTGTCGAGCCTGCAGCGATACGAGAACCTGTGGTGGAGCCACCGCACCCTGTTCACGCTCAACCTGATCGTGTCGGCCGTCCTGGGCGGGCTGTGTTTCTGCATCTGGCTGATGCGCCGCGAGCAGCGCACCTACGGCTGGTATGCGCTCATGGCCCTGTTCTGGGTGCTGTTCATCGCCAACGTGCTGGTCGTCACCCCCTGGCCCTTCGCCGACAGCGCGACTTCGGCCCGGGCCAACATCATGGCGCTGGTGCTGTACGTGGCTTGCTTCTGCATTTTCACGTGGCGCTTCGGCGAACAGTGCCTGCCGCGTACGGAAAAGGCGCTGTGGGTGCTGACGGCGGCGCTGCTGGCGCTGATCGCCTTCGTGCCGCGGCCGTACCAGGCCGACGCGCAGCTGGCGGCGGTGCTGGTCGTGTCCGCCATCTTTTTCGCGAACTGCCTGCAGTTTCCCTTCCATGCCTGGCGCACGCGCCGGCCGGAGCACGGCATGCTGGCGGCCTGCCTGCTGGTGTTCTTCGCCGCCAGCGCCCATGACCTGCTGCGCATATTGAAGCTCATCGACAGCGACTCCTCCTACACCCCGTTCACCAGCGTGGTGGTCACGCTGTGCATGTCCGCGGTGCTGGGCCTGCGCCACGCCCACAGCGTGCGGCGCATCGAGAGCTTTAATCAGGAGCTGGCCGACGGCATCGAACAGGCGCGCACCGAACTGGCCACGACCCTGGAGCGGGAGCACACGCTGGCGCTCGCCAACGCTCGGCTGCAAGACAGGCTGCAAATCGCCCATGACCTGCACGACGGACTGGGCGGTTCGCTGGTGCGCATGATGGCCATGGTGGAGCAGGACAACGTGCCGGTGCAGCGCCCGCAGTTCCTTTCCATGCTCAAGCTCTTGCGCGACGACCTGCGCCAGACCATCGACAGCGGCTCCAGCGCCGGCATCAAGGTGCCGGCCTCGCCGCGCGAATGGATTGCGCCCCTGCGGCACCGGTTCATGCAGCTGTTCGACGAACTGGACATCCACGCCGCCTGGCGCTTTCCCGAGCAATGGCGCACGCCGCCCAGCGCCCTGCAATGCCTGGCGCTGACCCGCCTGGTCGAAGAATCGCTGGTGAACGTGCTCAAGCACAGCCGCGCGCGGCGCGTGGAGCTGGAGCTGCGCCAGCCCGAGCCGGGCCTGCTGGAGCTGAGCATCGAGGACAACGGCGTGGGCTTCGACGTGGCGGCGGTGCTGCGGGCGGGCGTCAGCGTGGGCATGCGCAGCATGCACACCCGCATAGCCCGGGTGGGCGGCAAGCTGGACGTGGCGTCGCGGCCGGGGCAGACCGTGCTGGCCGCCCGGCTGGAGCTTCGTCCGCCCCAGGGCTGAGGCGGGGCGCGCCTATTTCGCCGTGTTCTCGTCGTCCACGGTCAGCCCGCCGGACTTCATGATGCGCTGGGCGATCTCTTCGGCGGACTTGCCTTCGAAACCGTGCACCCCCGCGGTAATGCGGAAGCTGTCGCCTTCCAGGGGGCCCATGACCGTGGCCGAAGACAGCAGCACGCCTTCCGAGCGCAGCTGGATGCGCTTGCCGACGCGTTCGCGGGTGAAGTCGGCAAGCGCCTTGCGGCTCTCGGGCTTCAGTTCGATCTCCACCACCCTGGCCGAGGTCGTCGGATCGGCGCTGGCCGTTGCGCGCTCCGCATGCAGGACGACCGTTTCGGCCTGCGCTGCGCAGGGCAGGAGCGCCGCCAGGGCGGCGGCGCGGAGGAAATGACGGATAGCGGGCATGGAAGACTCCTTCTTGCGCGTCGGCGATTCCCCAATCCTAGCCGATGCGGCGCCCGCCGCGCCGCGGACGTTCTACTATTGCGCACCGGCTCGCGTTTGGGCCTGGCCAAGGAGATCTACATGGCGGTGCGCGGGACCTGGCTACTTACTTGCCTGCTGCTGGCGGGCGTTGCTCACGCGGGATCGGCGCCCGCCGAGCTGGACTGCATTTCCGACAGCGGCAAGGTCGCCCTGAAGGGCGCGATCCCCTCGTCCTCGTCGGACGAGCTGAAGGTCACGCTGACCTACGCGGACGGCAGCCTGAGCTTCGATTCGGACACGAGCCCCGGTGTCGCGGTGACGGACTTCCCGCAGTCGGTTTTCACCCTGGTCGTGCCCGCCGAGCGCGCGCCCCTGACGCTCTATGCCTTGCCGGCCAGCGTGGACGTGAAGAAAGGCGAAAACGGCGACCTCGCCGGCCGGTTCCAGGCCAAGCTGACGGCGCCTCGGCCAGACTCCGTGTCCGGCATCCAGAGCCGGGCGCCGCTGAAGGCCACCCTGAACTGCGAGTACCGGTATTCGCTATAGGCCAGCCGGTCCTTTACCAAGGTCACCCGCCGCCAGAGCGGCGGCACCGACTTCAGCGGCAACCAGTTGAAGTTCATCGCCCGCCCCGCGTCAGCGGGGCGGGTCGCCCGGGATCAGTCGATGCGGGCGCCGGAGATCTTGACGGCTTCGGCCCATTTCGCGATCTCTTTCTGCACGAAGGCCTGGAACTCCGCGGGCGTGGAGGGCGTGAACTCGCTGCCCGCGGCGATCATTTTTTCCTTCGCCTTCGGGTCGGACATCACCTCCCGCATGTCCGCGGAGATCTTCTCCACCAACGCCTTGGGCGTTCCCTTGGGGGCGAAGAAGCCCGACCAGGGCGGCGCGGCGTACCCGGCGAACCCCTGTTCGGCAACCGTGGGATAGTCGGGCGCGCTGGCGAAGCGGTCGGCGGTGGTCAGCGCAACGATCTTCAGCTTGCCGCTCTTCGCGTAGGCCTGCACGGCAGGCAAGCCGGTAATGCCCACCTGGATCTGGCCGCCCAGCAGATCGGTCACCATGGGCGAGCTGCCGCGGTAGGGAATGTGGGAGATCTCGAACTTGCCCTGGTTCTTGATCAGTTCCATGCCCAGGTGCGAGGCAGTGCCATTGCCGTCCGAGCCATACGAATAGTGCGCGTCGGGCTTTTTCAGCAGGGCGATGAGTTCTTGCAGATTGTTGGCCGGCACGTCATTGTTGACGATGATGGCGTTGGGGTAGAGCGTGGCTTGCGTGACGGCCTCGAAGTCCTTGACCGGGTCGTAGCGCATGTTCTTGTAGAGCGAGGTATTGATGCCGTGCGAGCCGGTGACGCCCAGCACCAGCGTGTAGCCGTCCGGCGCGGCGCGCGCCACGTACTCGGAACCGACGTTGCCGCCCGCGCCCGGCTTGTTTTCGACGACGACAGCCTGGCCCCACTTCTTGGACAGGCCTTCCGCCACGAGACGGGCGGTGATGTCGGTGGCGCCGCCGGCCGGGAACGGAACCACGATGGTCACCGGGCGGGTGGGGAATGTGTCGGCGCTCTGCGCGAAAGCGGGAGCGGCGGCGATGCCGGCGGCGCAGGCCAGCAGCGCCAGCACCTTGCGGCGCAGCGGCGCCCCGGCGCCGGCGGCGTGGGTGAACGAGTCAGTCATATCTAAACCCCCTGGTAATGTGTGTGATGTAAGCACTGCGTGAGGAAACGGCGGCTCCGCTAGATCGCGGTGTATCCCCCGTCGGCACGAATGTCCGTGCCCGTGATGAACGAGGCAGCCTCGCTGATCAGGAAAACTGCGGTCTGGGCGACTTCTTCGGCGGTGCCCAGGCGGCCGGCGGGATACTTGACGGCGAGCGCGTCGCTTGCGGCCTGCGCGCTGCCGTAGCGGGCGGCCAGGCGGCTGGTCGCCACGGCGCCGGGCGACAGGCTCAGGGCGCGGATGCCGTCGGCCGCATGGTCCACGGCGATGGCGCGGGCCAGCGCGATGAGCCCCGCCTTGCTCGCGCCATAGGCGCCGCGGCCGGGCGCGGCCACGCTGCCGAGCTGGGACGCGATGTTCAGCACCACGCCCGCGCCGGCGCGCGCCATGTGGGGAATGGCCCATTTGCTCATCAGCCACGCGCCGGTCAGGTTCACGTCCAGCGCCTGGCGCCATTGTTCGGGCGCCAGATCCGCGACTTTGCAGCCCGGCGTGACGGCCGCGGCGTTGTTCACCAGCGCGTAGATGCCGCCCCAGTGCGCGGCGATCTGCTCCACGGCCCTCCGGGTGGCGGCTTCGTCGGCGACGTCGCATGCGAGCGCCAGCGCGCGCGAGTCCGCGTCGGGCAGTGACTGCCGGCTGCGCTGCAGCATATCGGCGTCGCGATCCAGCAGGGCCACTTGCGCGCCCGCGAGCAGGCAGGAGGCGGCGATCGCCTGGCCGAGGTCGCCGGCCGCGCCGGTGACGATCACCGTCTTGCCGTGCAGGGTGGGAAGGGGCGTGGCGGTCATAAGGCCATGGCTCCGAGCGAGGCGCCGCCGCAGACGTAGAGTGTCTGCCCGGTGATGGCGCCGGCTTCCGCGCCCAGGAAAAAAGCGATCGTCGCGGCGACTTCATCGGCGGCGATCAGGCGGCCAAGCGGCAGCGCGATCCCGGGCGGCGCGCCGCGCTTCGGATCCGTCAGCATGGGCGTGTCGACCGCGCCCGGAGCGACGACGTTGACCGTGATGCCGCGGCCGATCAGCTCGGCTGCCAGGCTGCGCGCCAGGCCGATCTGCGCGGATTTGGTCGAGGCATAGGCCAGGCGTTGCGAGCGGCCCAGCACGGCGCGGCTGGAAACCAGCACGATCCGGCCGCGCCCGTCGGGCAGCTGCGGAACCAGCGCCCCGGCCAGCGCGATCGGCGCGGCGCCATGCAGGCGCCAGAGCAGATCCGCGTCTTCCATACGCGTATCCCGCGCGCCGCCGGTGCGCACCAGGCCGGCGCAATGCACCAGCGCGGTCGGCGCGCAGCCGGACAGGCCGGCGCACAGGCTTTGCAGGGCGGCGGCATCGGACAGGTCGCACCGCAGGTGCGCGTAGCGATCTTCGGACTCGATGGCGGCGGGCGCGATGTCTATGCCCGTCACCCGCCAGCCGTCCGCCAGCAGCCGCCTGGCCAATGCCAGGCCGATTCCGGACGCCGCGCCCGTCAGGACGCAATGCGCCGCAGCATTACGCTCGGTCATGGCGTCGGACTCAGGCGTCCAGCGTGGTGAGGCGCTTTTCCATGGCTCGCATTTGCTCGTAGCCCATCAGTTCCATGATGTCTTCGATGCCCACGAGCAGGTCGGGGCGGTCCGCGGGCACGCCGGTGGCAACCACGCCTTGCATGACCTGCAGGGCCTGGCGCATGCCGTGGATGGCGGCCGCCGGCAACATGCGCGGCAGGCTGATGCGCTTGACGCCGATTTCCTTCAGGCGCGGCAGCGGAATCAGCGGCGTGGTGGGCCGGTTGCGGATCCCGAAGCCCATGTTGATGCTGACCGGGATGCCCGCCGCGTCCACCAGGCGCTTGATGTCGTCCTCGGAGCGCACCGCGTCGGGGAACAGCATGTCGGCGCCGGCCCGGGCGTAGGCGCGCGCGCGTTTGACTGCGCCTTCGATGCCTTCGAGGGCGAGCGAGTCGGTGCGGGCGATGATGACGAAATCGTCGTCGCGCCGCGCCAGGCAGGCAGCCTCGATCTTCTTGACCATCTCGGCTTCGCTGACGACATCCTTGCCGGGCATGTGGCCGCAGCGCTTCGGGCTGACCTGGTCTTCCAGATTGATGCCTGCGACGCCGGCTTCCTCGAACATCTGCACCGTATGGTAGACGTTCACCGGATTGCCGTAGCCGGTATCCGCGTCGGCGGTGAGCGGGATGGAGACGGACCGCGCCAGGTGGCGGCAATGCGTGACGTTCTCCGCCAACCCCATCACGCCGATGTCGGCGATACCCAGCAGCGCGTTCGACACGGCCGCGCCGCTGGTGCAGGCGGTCTTGAATCCCGCGGCCTCGACCAGGCGGATGCTGTATCCATCGTAGACACCAGGGGAGACGATGAAGGGTTCGTTCTTCAGCAATTGCCGGAACTGGTTGCGCGGGTTGTTCATGTCGTGCTGCTCCAAAGGGCGTTAGGCGGCCGAGACGGGGTGCCCGGCGATGCCGGACGCCCCTTCCGCCAGATGTTCAAACAGGTGTTGCGCCGCGCGTTCGATGTGCGATCGCATGAGCGACTCCGCCAGCTCGGCGTCGCGCGCGCGGATGGCGCGCAGGATCTGCCAGTGTTCGGCGTAGGCATCGTCCTTGCGTTCGAGCACGGTGCCGGAATGCCGGCGGTAGACGCGCAACAGATGATAGAGATCGCCGCAAAGGGCGTTGACGATGCGGGTATTGCCGCTGGCCCGCACGATGCGTTCATGGAAGTCGAACACCCGCGGAGCGGGCGCGCCGCCATTGGCGGCTTCGAGCCGGCGTTGGCGATCCTGCTCCAGCTCGACCAGCAATTGCGCGATTTCCTCGTCGCTCATGCGGCGCGTGGCCAGGTTGCAGGCCACGCCTTCCAGCGCCATGCGCATCTGGAAAAGTTCCAGCGCGGACTCCGCCGACAGCGTCACCACGCGTGCCTTGATGTAGGGCTCGCGGGTGACCAGCTGAATGCCTTGCAGGCGGCGCACGGCTTCGCGCACGGGGCCGCGGCTGACGCCGAATTCCTGTGCCAGCGCCACTTCATTGATGACGCTGCCCGGAGCCAGCCGCCCCTGGTAGATCGCGTCCAGCACCTGGCCGAACACCACGTCGGCCAGCGGGCCGGAGGCGTCTTCCTTGGTGGCGATGGAGGGCGTGGAGGTGTTCATAGTGTTGACAGCCTATCAAAGGGATCTTAAAAGTGTCAACTCTTTTGGAGTTGAGCCGTTTTGCCAAATTGGCCTGCCAGGGCCGTGCATCTAGGGTGAGAGGGCTATTTTACCGACGTTCTGCGGGGGTTTTCCTAGGAGGGAGAGTCCTGTCATCTATCTACACTTGATGGGCGGGGCGGGAATCTGCATCGCGAATTCCTATTCCTGACGTCGGTCAAATTCCAATAGTGTTGACACTATGATTTTGAAAGCCGTAAGATGGGACCAGTTGAGATTTTCCCGATTACCGCTGCCATGATCCAGTCTTTCTCCTGTCGCGGCAGGGCGCTGCGCTACGCGGACCTGTCCGAATCCGCCCGCGCCGCCGGCCGTGACCTCCGCCGTTATCCCTATGTCATCCGCGTGCTGCTGGAGAACCTCCTGCGGCACCGCGCGTGGGGGGCGGCCGTCACGGAAGAAGAGATCGGCAGGCTGTGGGACTGGCGCGAACATCTGGGGGCGGACCTGCCGCTGCACGTGGCCCGCGTGATCCTCCCCGACTCCAGCGGATTGCCCGTATTGCAGGACCTCGCGGCACTGCGCGATGCCGTGGCCCTTGCCGGCGGCGATGCGGCGCAGGTCGATACCCGCATTCCTGTCGACCTGATCGTCGACCATTCGCTGCAGGTCGATCATTGGGGCGATGCCAGCGCGGTGCAACGCAACCTGCGCCGCGAGTTCGAACGCAACGACGAACGCTACCGCTTCCTGAAATGGGCGCAGCAGGCCTACAAGGGCTTGCGCGTCATCACGCCGGGCATCGGCATCATCCATCAGGTGAATCTGGAGTACCTGGCGCCGATCGTGGCGCGGCAGGTGCGGCCGGACGGCGAATGGGCCTATCCCGATTTCGTGATCGGCGGCGATTCGCACACGCCCATGGTCAACGCGCTGGGCGTGCTGGGCTGGGGCGTGGGCGGCATCGACGCCGAAGCGGCCCTGCTCGGGCAGGCGTACACCTTTCCCGTCCCGGAAGTGGTCGGGGTGCGGCTGCATGGCGCCATCGAGGCGCCCGCGCTGACGACGGACGCGGCCTTGCTGATCACGCAGCAATTGCGCGCCGCGGGCGTGGTGGGCAGCATGGTCGAATTCTTCGGGCCCGCGGTGGCGGCGCTCAGCGTGCCCGAGCGCGCCACCATCGCCAACATGGCGCCGGAATACGGCGCCACCTGCGGCTTCTTTCCGATCGATGCGCGCACGCTGGACTACGCCCGCATCACCGGGCGCGATGAGGAGCAGTTGGCGCTGATCGACGCCTACGCGCGCGCCAACCAGCTGTGGCGCGACGCCGGCGATGCGGCGCCGGCCTACAGCCGCGTGATCGAGATCGACCTGTCGGCAGCTCGCCCCAGCGTGGCCGGTCCGCGCCGTCCGCAAGACCGCATGGACGCCGGCGACGTCCCGGCGGACTTCCGCCGCCGCCTGGCCGAGCCCGTCGCGGAGGGCGGCTTCGGCGTGGCCGCGGCCGCCGTGGCCGCGCATCCGCCTCGCCGCGACGCCGCAGGCCACGGTTCGGTGGCGCTGGCGGCCATCACCTCTTGCACCAACACCTCCAATCCGGGCGTGATGCTGGCCGCCGGGCTGGTGGCGCGGAAGGCGCTGGCGCTCGGCCTGACGCCGCCGGCCTGGATCAAGCGCTCGCTCGCGCCGGGCTCGCGCGCCGTGACCCGCTACCTGGAGTCCGCGGGCCTGCTGGCGCCGCTGCAGGCGCAGGGCTTCCACGTAATCGGCTACGGCTGCACCACCTGCGGCGGCAAATCGGGTCCGCTGGAACCGGCGATGGCCGATGCCATCGCCGAGGGCGGCCTGGTGGCGGCGGCGGTGCTGTCGGGCAACCGAAATTTCGAAGGACGCATCCACAAGCTGCTGCGCGCCAACTACATCGGCTCGCCCGCGATGGTGGTGCTGTACGCGCTGGCGGGGCGCATCGACATCGATTTCGAGCGCGAGCCGCTGGGCCCGGGCACGGACGGCGCGCCGGTCTATCTGCGCGACGTCTGGCCCAGCCAGGATGAGATAGCCGCCTTGTTGCCCTTGGCCTCGGATCCGGCGCTGTTCGCGGAAGTCTACGATCCCGCCAGCCTCGATAGCGCGATCTGGCGCGACCTGGAAGCCCCCTCGGGGTTGCGCTTTCCGTGGGACCCGGACTCGCAGTATCTGGTGGAGCCCCCGTTCTTCAAGGCGCGGCCGGGACGCGATGCCCTCGCCGACCTGGCCGCCAGCCTGGGGCGCGGACGCGTGCTCGCCGCATTCGGCGACTCCCTGACCACGGATCACATTTCGCCCAGCGGCGAAATCCCGGTCGACACCCCCGCCGGCCAATACCTGCTGGAGCAGGGCGTGGCGCCGCGCGACTTCAATACCTACGTCGCGCGCCGCTGCAACCATCACGTCATGACGCGCGCGACCTTCGCCAACATCCGCATCAAGAATGCCCTGGTCCCAGGTGTGGAGGGGGGAGTGACGGTCCATTATCCGGATGGCGAGCGCATGGCGGTGGTCGATGCCGCGCGCGCCTATCGCGATGCCGGCGAGGCCAGCGTCATCCTGGCGGGCAGGGATTACGGCATGGGCAGCAGCCGCGACTGGGCCGCCAAGGGATCGGCGCTCCTGGGCGTGCGCGCGGTGATCGCGGAATCCTTCGAGCGCATCCATCGCGCCAACCTGGTGGGGATGGGCGTATTGCCGCTGGCGTTCGCTGCGGGACAGGGTTGGCGCCAGCTGGGCCTGACCGGCGCCGAGCTCCTGCGCTTCGCCAACGTGGAGAACGGCGTGCTGAAGGGCGAGCCCATCGAGGTGGAGGCCGAGGACGGCGAGCGCCGCATGCGCTTCCAGGTCCATGCCCAGGTGCTCACGCAGGCCGAACGCAAGCTCATGGCGGAGGGCGGGATTCCGTCCAGTGTCCTCAATTCCTTTTTGAACGAAACGGCGGCCGCGAACGCGGCGCATTGCTGACAACGCGCATCTCTCGGGAAAGACGAAATCATGCTGGATCTGCTATTGACCAACGCAAGGCTGCTGCTGCCGCAGCAGGGCCTGACCGAAGGCGTGCTGGGCGTCATCGACGGCCGCATCGCCATCATCGCCGAGCCCGGCACACCGCTGGAAGCCCGGGAGACCATCGATTGCCAGGGACTGTGGGTGCTGCCCGGCCTGATCGATCCGCACGTGCATTTCGGCTTTGGTTCGCCGGAAACCGATTTCGAGACGGAGTCGCGCTTCGCCGCCTTGGGCGGCACCACCACCGTGCTGTCGTTCCACCGTTCCGCGGATATCCGCGAATCGTTCGACAAGCTGCGCGACCGCGCGCTGTCGCAAAGCTGCGTGGACTTCGGCTTCCATTTCGGCATCACCAGCAACCTGCACGTGGAAACGCTGGACGAGATATCGCGTCGGTTCGGCGTGTCGTCCTACAAGCTCTACATGATGTACAAGGGCGCCGCCGGGCTGTCCAAGGGTTTCACGGATATCGACGACGGGCTGCTGTATTCGGCGCTGCGCGCCACCGCCGCGATTCCGGGCGCGATCATGGGCGTGCATTGCGAGAACGTGGAAGTGATTCCCGTGCTGCGCGATCCCCTGCGCGCGGCCGGACGCGACGACCTGAAAGCCTGGAACGAGCAGAGCCCGGATTTCCTGGAAGCGGAGAACGTGCATCGCGTGTGCTACTTCGCGGCCAAGACCGGCGCCGCGGTCAATATCGTGCACCTGAGCAGCCGCGAAGCGCTGAACGAAGCGCGGCGCCATCGGCGCACGCCCGACGCGCCGCCCATCTATGTCGAGACCTGCCCGCACTACCTGTTCCTGAACGACGAATCGCCGGCCGGCACCTACGCCAAAGTGAACCCGCCGGTGCGGGGGCAGGACGACGTGGACGCCATGTGGGAAGGCGTGCTGGACGGGTCCATCACGACCATCGGCACCGATCACGTGCCGCGCAAGCGCGCCACCAAGGACACCGACATCTGGGCCGCGAGCAACGGCTTCCCGGGAACGGGCCTCATGCTGCCCATCCTGCTGCACGAAGGCTATCACCGCCGCGGCGTGCCGCTGGAGACGCTGATGCAGGTCAGCGCCGGGAATTCCGCCCGCATCTATCGCATGCCGACCAAGGGCAGCATCGAGATCGGCAAGGATGCCGACCTGGTGCTGGTCGACCCCGACCTGGAGCGCACCGTCGATCCCGCCACGCTGGAATCGAACTCCGACTACTCGCCCTACGAGGGCATGACCCTGAAGGGCTGGCCCGTGCGCACGCTGGTGCGCGGGCGCACCGTGGCGCTGGACGGCCGCATCACCGAGGCGGCGCGCGCGAACCCCGGCGGCCGCTATCTCAAGCGCCTTTGAGCTGACTCCATCACTTTTCTTGCAGGCACCATCATGAGCGAAACCAAGCGAATCTGGGACGACTTCCTCACCGAACGCGACAAGCAGGTACTGGCGCAGGCCGGTTACGGCAAGCGCGGCGGCTTCGGCAAGCGGCCCGCCCTGTTCATCATCGACGTGCAGTACAACTTTTGCGGCGACACGCCCGAGGACATCCTCGAAGGGCTGAAGCAATACCGCACGCACTGCGGCCGCGAGGCCTGGGAGGCCGTCGCCCATATCGTGCCCTTGCTGGAACTGGCCCGCGAGAAGAACATTCCCGTCTTCTATACCGAGAGCGGCCGCCGGGCGGACCTCCTGGACAGCGGCGTGCAGGTAGGAAAGAACCATCGCGGCGGAGAGAAGACCGTCCTGGCCAACACCCATGCCACGCAGACGGTGGAGCCGCTTGCGCCGCGTCCGCAGGACATCCGCATCACCAAGCAGAAGCCTTCGTGCTTCTTCGGCACCATCTTCATGAGCCACCTGAATTTCCTGGACGTGGACACCCTGATCCTGGTGGGCTGCACCTCGTCCGGATGCCTGCGCGCCACGACGGTGGACGCCTATTCCTATAATTTCAAGGTCATCATTCCCGAGGAAGCGGCGTTCGACCGCTTCCAGGCCAGCCACGCCATGAGCCTGTTCGACCTGAACTGCAAATACGCCGATGTGATTCCGTCGCGCGAAGTGCAGGACTATCTGCGCAACCTGCCCGGCGCGGCCGACGCCGCGCAAGGTTGATCCACCACTGGACGCGCATCCCATGTCCGAGGCCGTCGCCGGACCGATCCCCGTCTATCTGCTGACCGGATTCCTGGGCAGCGGCAAGACCACGCTGTTGTCCCGTCTGGTTCGCAGCCCGCGCTTCGCGGACACCGCCGTGGTCATCAACGAGTTCGGCGAGATCGGCCTGGACCACATGCTGGTGGGCAAGGCCGACGACACCGACGTGGTGCTGCTCGATTCTGGCTGCCTGTGCTGCGCGGCCACGAGTTCGCTGCAGGACACGCTGGAATCGCTGTACTACCGGCGTCTGCGCGGCGAGGTGCCCGCTTTCGCGCGGGTGGTGGTCGAGACCTCCGGCCTGGCCGATCCGTGCCCCGTGATCAATACGCTGGCCGCCGATCCGTCGATTGCGCGCCACTACCGTTTCGGCGGCGTGGTGGCCACGGTCGACGCGCTTCATGGCCTGGCGACGCTGGAAGCCTATCGCGAAGCCAGTACCCAGGTTGCGATCGCCGACCGCATCGCGCTGACCAAGACCGACCTGGCCGGCGCGGCGGACATCGCCGCGCTGCGATCCGCGCTCGGCGGATACAACGCCAGCGCGCCCATCCGCGCGGTGTCGCCCGACACCGTGGACGAGGATGCGCCGGCGCTGTTCGACGGCTTGCGTCCCGAACACCTGGATGCCGCAGACCAGGCTTCCAGTCCAGCGATCGCCCTTGCCCCGCTGGCGCACGTGCTGCGCTACGGCATCGCCTCGTATGCATTCCGGCAACGGGAGCCGGTGGGTTGGGACGACTATGCGCGCTGGACCCGGCACATGCAGCGCCAGATCGGCGAGCGCCTGTTGCGCGCCAAGGGGCTGCTGCGATGGTCCGACGGGACGCTGCGCGCCGTGCACGGGGTGCGGCACGTCTTCTCCGTGCCCGAAACCGTGGCGGTGGCCGACGACGCGGCGCGGCGGGCGGGCCTGGTCCTGATCGTGCAGGACTTGTCCGCGGAGGAAGCGCAGGAGCTGGTGCGGCCGCTGGGCCTGTAGCCCCTCAGGCCTGGCCGCCCAGGTGCAGCGCCACCACTTCGGGGTCCGTGCCGTCCAGGCCCGGGTAGCGGGTCCTGACCAGCGGATCGTGCCCGGGGACGATGTGCTCGGGCGATTCCGCGTATTTCAACAGCGTGTCGTAGCCCGCCAGCATGTCGGCCACGTTGTGGACGATGGGAAACGGCGCCTGCAAGCCCATGTTGTCGTAGTAATGGCTGGCATCGGACGCCAGCACCAGCCAGCCGCGCGCGGTGTGCACCCGCACGGCCTGCAGCCCTTGCGTGTGTCCGCCGATATGCAGCAATTGCAGGCCCGGCGCGATTTCGTCATGGCCGTGATAGAAGGCCACGCGCTTGTCATAGACGCCGCGCACCACGTCGACCACGTCTTCCACCGCGTAGGCATGGCGCAGCATGTCGAAGCGCATGTTGCAGCCGCAGGCGTAGTGCAGTTCGCTTTCCTGCAGATGCAGGCGGGCGTTGGGGAGCTTGCGGATATTGCCCGCGTGGTCGTAGTGCAGGTGGGTGACGATGACGTCCTGGACGTCGGCGGGCGAGATGCCCAGCTTCCGCAGCGATTCGATCGGGCAGCGCAGGAACTCGCGGCCCCGGGCCTGGGCGGCGGCCGCGTTGAAGCCGGTGTCCACGAGGTAGACTCGGCTGCCGTTGCGGATGACCCAGACGAAATAATCCATCGGCATGGGGCCGTCGTGCGGATCGGGAGGCGTGATGAAGTTCTGGGTCCGGTTGCGCGCGACAGTCGCGTAGCGCAAGGCATAGACTTCGTGGTTCGGCAGTGTCATGCGATTCCTCTCGATGCGCGGATGTGGTCCAGTTCGGGTCGCAGGTAGTCCAGGAGCCGCTGTGGGTTCTCGAGCATGGGAAAGTGGCCGAGGTCGGGCATGACGCCGAAGCGCGCGCCGGGGATCAGCGCGGCGACCCGGCGCGAGTCCTCGGGGCTGGCCGAGTAGTCGTAGGCGCCGGTCAGCAGCGAGACGCCGAAGGCGGCGGTGTCCAGCCCCGCCACGTCCCGGGCGGCGTCGAAATCCTCGCTGTAGAACCAGAGATCGTTGGCGTACACATTGAAGCCGCCCTGCGAATAAATCCATGCCGCGTCGCGCCGCGCGGCCAGCGGGGAGGCCGGCGCCATCAGGCCGCGCACGTAGGCGGGGTTGTGGGCGGCCTGGTTCACCTGCGGATGGCAAAGCAGGGGCGTGCGCCGCCCGCTGGCTTTCCAGGGCGCTTCCAGGGCGACGACGCCGGCCACGTCGGCGGGGCTACGGGTGGCGGCAACCAGGGCCATCGCCGCGCCCATGGAGCAGCCCAGCAGCACCGCGGGCGCGCCCGCCACGCAGCGGATCGTCGCGAGGCAGGTTTGCAGATAGGTGTCGAGGGTCAGGCCGTCTTCGGTCCAGGATTGCCCGGGCAGGGGCATGCTGCGGCCGTGGCCGGGCATGTCGAAGGCGATCATGCGCCATTGCCGCCGCAGGGCGGGGTCGGCCATGAGCGCATGGAACTGGCGGGAATCGGCGCCGGCCGTATGCAGCATCACCAGCGGCGGGCCGGACTCGATCCCGCTGGCTTCGTAGTAGATGCTCGCTGTTTTCGCGCCGATGCCTATCGAGGCGTAGTGTCCGGAGATCGGGCTGCGGTCCAGCGGGGCGGGGACGGCCTCGCTTTGCCCGCGGAGGATCTCGAACAGCCGCTCCAGCGGATGCAGGGCCTGGGCGACGGCGAGGGCGTCGCCCTTGATGCGCAAGCCCGGCGCATGGCGGCGCGCGGCGGTGAAGGAGTGGTAGCCCGGAGGGGGCGTGGCACAGAGCATTTTCTGCCAGGCGTCCGGCGGGGCGCTGATGACGATGCACTGCGAGGGGCCGGCGGGCTGGCCGGCCCAGGCCACGATTTTTTCGCCGGCTTCGGCGCCCGCCTGCAGCCAGATGGCGCAGGGCAGGCCCCGGGCGGCGCCGAGGAATTCCTTATCCTGCTGGGCCAGCGCTACCGCGGCCTTCAGTTCTTGGACGATCGCCTTCACTTCCCTGGGTCTCCTCTTGTTGGCGCCGCAGCACTTCGAGCGCGGTGCGCTCGGCGTTCACGATATGGCTGCGGGCGGCCTCTTGCGCCCCTTGCGGGTCACGGGCGCGGATGCGCTCGAACAGATGATCGATTTCGGCCAGGCTTTCCGGCAGGCGGTCCGAGCGCGCGAACGAGGTGGCGCGCAGCAGATTGATGCGCGATAGCAGCCCGGGCAGCATGTCCTTGACCAGGTCGTTGTCGCAGCCGCTGAGCAGCACGTCGTAGAAATCGCGCTTGGCCGCCAGCAGGGCCGCCTTGTTGCTGCCCTTGGACTGGCGGTGCAGGGCGTCCACCGCCTTGCGTAGGCGCTCGATGTCCGCGTCGTCGGCCAGCCGGGCGAACTCGTGGGCGGCATAGCCTTCCAGCAGGGCGCGCAGGGCGTAGAGGTCGCGCGCGGCCTTCTCGGTGATGCGCACGACGGTGGGGCCGCGGTGCGGCTCGATGGAAATCAGGCGCTCGGCTTCCAGCGTGCGGAGCGCTTCGCGCAGGGTGCTGCGGCTGATGCCGAGCTGTTCGCACAGTTCGAGTTCGCGCAGGCGTTCCCCGCCTTTGATTCGCCCATCCATGATGGACGCGCGCAGGAATTCCTCCACGCGGGTGCGCAGGGTGGCGGGCTTTTCGAATATCGCGCCTGTGGGGGTGGCCATAGCAATCTCTCGTTTATCCAGGCGGCGGGTTCCAGCGCCGGCACGGGCCCTGGGCCATGCCTCGGCGAACCGCCGTATCGACGTAAAGACGCAATATATCCCGTCGGCCGCTCATGGCTACAGTCCCAGATAGGCGGCGCGCACCCGGCTGTCTTCCAGGAGCGCGTTGCTGGGGCCGGACAACACCATGGAGCCGGATTGCAGCACGTAGGCGTATTCGGCGACCGACAGCGCCAGCCGGGTGTTCTGCTCCACCAGCAGGATGGTCAGGCCGCTGCGGTGGATGTCCACCATGGCCTGGTGCATTTCCTCGACGACCTTGGGCGCCAGCCCATGGCTGGGCTCGTCCAGCAACAGCAGCCGGGGCTTGAGCATCAGCGCCCGGCCGAAGGCGACCATCTGCTGTTCCCCGCCCGACAGCGTGCCGGCCAGCTGCCGGCGGCGCTCGCGCAGGCGCGGAAACAGGGCGTAGATCCCGTCGCAATCCCGCTTGACCGCCGCCGTGTCGAGGCGGCGGGTGTAACCGCCCAGGTACAGGTTTTCTTCCACGGTCATCTCGGGGAAGACGTGGCGGCCTTCGGGGACGTGGGCGATGCCCAGTTCGGGAATGCGGTGCGGCGCAAGGCGCAGGATCTCCTGCCCGTTGAACTTCACGCTGCCGCGGGTCTTGTCGAGCAGGCCGGAGATGCAGCGCAGCAAGGTGCTCTTGCCGGCCGTATTGGCGCCGACCACGGCGATGAAGCTGCCTTCGGGCACGGTCAGCGACACGTCGCGCAAGACCGGGCTGCGGTCGTAGGAGGCGGTCAGGGCGTCGATCTGCAGCAGGTTCGGCGGGCTCATGCCGGCACCTCCACCTGCTCCAGCGATTTGCCCAGATAGACTTCGATCACGGTCGGATCGGAGGCGATCTCGGCGGGGCTGCCTTCGGCGATCTTCTGGCCGAACGACAGCACCAGGATCCGGTTGCAGAGCCGCATGATGGCGCGCATATGGTGTTCCACCACGATGAAGGTGATGCCGGATTCGTCGCGCAGGGTGCGGATCAGGTCCAGCATGGCGTCCATTTCGGCTTCGTTCAGCGCCGCCATGACCTCGTCCAGCAGGAATACCTTGGGATCGGTGCACAGGGCGCGGGCGAGTTCGACCCGCGCCTGTTCGGGGAACGACAGCTCGCCCGCCGGCTTGCGAGCGATGGCGGACAGGCCGACCCGGTCGAGGTTGGCGAGCGCGACCTGGCGGGCGCGGTCCACGCCGTGGCGCAGCAGGCCGCCGACCAGCACGTTGTCCAGCACCGTCATTTCGGGAAACAGCGCGACGTTCTGGAACGTCTTGGTCATGCCCAGCGCCGCGATCTGGTGCGGGCGCATGCCGCCGATATCGTGGCCGTCCAGTTCGATGCGCCCGCCGTTGCCGCGGTACAGGCCGACCAGCAGGTTGAACAGCGTCGTCTTGCCCGCGCCGTTGGGGCCGATCAGCCCCAGGATGTCTCCCTTGGCGACGTTGAACGACACGTCGTCCACGGCTTTCAGGCCGCCGAAGCGGCGCTGGATATGGGCGACCTTGAGGATGTCAGGCATGCTGCCTCCCCGTCAGGTTGCACAGCCGGGCCCACAACGCCGATAGGCCCCGGGGTTCGACCAGGATGATCGCGATGAGGATCAGGCCGAAGGCGAGCTGCGACACGCCCGCCGTGTGGCCCGACAGCCAGTCGTTGAACACCTCTTCCAGCGGAATGATCACCGCCGCGCCGATGAGCGGGCCGGCCACGGTGCCCACGCCGCCGATGATGCAGATGAGCGCGACGCGGACCGAGATGCCGACCAGCGAGAACACGGTGTCCGGATCGAAGAAGTAGATGAATTGCGCATATAGCGTGCCGCAGGCGCCCATGAGGGCGGCGGAGATCACCGCCGCCAGGATGCGGGTGCGCGCGGTGTTCACGCCGATGACCTCGGCGGCCTGCGGGTTGGCCTTCACCGCGCGCAGGCGATAGCCCAGGCGCGAATGGCTGATGAGCGCGAACACGATGGAAGTGATCAGCGCGGCGCCCAGCATCAGGTAATAGTAGGGAATGCTGGACTTGAACTGCATCTGGGACAGCCCTTCCGAGAACGGAATCGAGACGCCCACGGGGCCGCCCGTGACCGAGGCCCAGGTATTGGCGATGGCCCGAAGCACTTCGCCGAACGCCAGCGTGGCCAGCGCGAAATAGTGGCCGCGCAGACGCATGGTGGGCAGGCTGAGCAGGGCGCCCGCCAGCGCCGCCACCGCCATGGCGGCGACAATGCCCAGCCAGGGGGAAATGCCGTAGCGCATGAGCAGCAGGGTGGAGGTATAGGCGCCCAGGCCGAAGAAGGCCGCGTGCCCCAGGGAGATCTGGTTGGCCAGCCCGCCCACGATGTTCCAGGATTGGCCCATGGCGGCGAACAGCAGCACCAGCGTCATGACGCGGATGCCGTAGCCCTGGTCTTCCATCAGCCAGGGCAGGCCGAGCGCGGCCGCCAGCACCAGCGCCCACTGCAGGAGTTGTCGGTTCAGAGTCATCAGCCCGCCTTTTTCAGTAGACCTTCCGGACGCACGGCCAGGACCAGGATGAAGATCGCGAAGAGCACCAGGTTCTGCAGCTGCATGGGCAGCACCAGCGACGACAGCGACTGGATGACGCCCACCGCCACGCCGCCCACCACGGCCCCGATCACGCTGCCCAGGCCGCCCAGCACCACGGCGGTGAACATCAGCACGCTGAACTGGGCGCCGACGGTGGTCGAGGCGGTTAGGTAGGGCAGGATGATCCCGCCGCCCAATGCGGTCATGCCCACGCCCAGCCCGAACGCCAGCTGATGCACGCGGTGCGTGGAGATGCCGGACAGCCGGGCGGCCATGGGATCCTGGGCGGTGGCGCGCACGGCCATGCCCCACCAGGTCTTCTTCAAGACCCACCACAGGACCAGCCCGGCGACCGACGCCACGGCGAAGGCCAGCAGGTAAGGCGCGCTGAGCAGGATGGGGCCGATCGCCAGCGCCGTCATCTGGTAGGGCGTCTGCACCGACCGGAACTCCGATCCGAACAGGATCAGCGCCAGGTTCTCCATGACGATGAGCAGGCCCACCGTCAGGAAGATCTGCGCGACCGCCGGCGCCTTCAGCACCCGGTTGATCAGGTACTTCTGCGTCAGCACGCCCAGGACGAAGGCGACGGCGAACGAGAGCAGGGATCCCAGCAGCGGATCCAGCCCCAGCAGTTTCCAGGCGAAGTACGCCACGAACATGCCCACCATCAGGAACTCGGCCTGGGCGAAGTTGACGATGGACACCACGCCGAAGACGAGTGTCAGCCCGATCGATATGACCGCGTAGACGCCGCCCAGCAGGATGCCGTCCACCAGGGCCTGCAAGAATTGCATGATCGCTCTCCGTGCGCCGCGCGCGCCGCGCTCAGCCCGCGTTGATGACGCGGCCCTTGGCCAGGGCCTGGGGCCAGACCGAGACCAGTTCGTTGTCCTGCCACTGGACCATGATGGGTTGCGCTATGGTGTTCAGGCCGCTGGCGTCGAAATGCACGCCGCCGCCCGACATCACGCCGGCCCAGCCCTGGTCGTACTTTTGCGCGCGCAGGGCCTTGGACACCGCTTCGGGCTTGTCCGACGCGGCCACTTCCAGGGCCTGCGCCAGCACGCCGGCGCACACGGCGTGCTCCAGCGCCTCGTGCGGCATGAAGGTGCCGAACCGCTTGCGGTAGCGCTCGGTGTACTCGGGAGCCTGGTCGTAGTTGGCGGGCGCGATCGACAGCACGGCCTGCGAATACTGGCCCAGCGCTTTCGCGAAGTCGGGGATGACGTAGCCGGCCGCGCCGCCCACCACCGGCACGGTCAGGCGCTGCTGGCGCATGACGCGGATGATGAGCAGGCTGTCGTTGAGATAGGAAATGGGGAAGACGATCTGGGCGTCCGAACCCCGCAGCTTGCTGATCAGCGGCGTGACGTCGGTGATGCCCAGGGGATAGGCCTCGTCCAGCACGATCTGCGCGCCCGCCGCCTTGGCCGCGTTGCGCACCCCCACCGCCTGCGAAGTGCCGTAGGCCGTGTCTTCGTACAGCAGCGCGATCTTCTTGATCTCCGAGGCGCCGGCCACGACCGACGCGGCGTAGTCGTATTGCGCGCGGCCCAGCACGGAGCCCTTGGAGACCACCTGGAAGATGTGCTTGAAGCCGCGTTCGGTGAGCACGTCCGAGAACGACATGGTCAGCAGCGGGATGCCGCGGCGCTCGGTCACTTCCGAGACGGCGAGCGTCAGCGACGATGCGTACGCGCCGATGATGGCGACGCAGCGGTTCTGCGTGATCAGCCGCTGCGCCACGGTGGCCGCCGTGGTGGGCTGAGAGGTGGCGTCCGCGATGATGAGCTTGAGCTTCGCGCCGCCCAGGGCCTTGATGCCGCCGGCCGCGTTGATTTCGTCGGCGGCCAGTTCCAGCCCCTGGCGCGAGTTGATGCCGAACTGGGCGTTGGCGCCCGACAAGGGCAGGATCACGCCGACGTTGATTTCGGCGGGGGCGGCCAGCGCGCGGCCGGGCAGGCTAGCTGCCAAGGCGGCGGCGCCGAGGCCGGTGACGAAATCCCGGCGCCCGCGGCGGACGGCCTGATGGGGTGTCTTCATGGTTTGTCTCCTGGCTTTTTTCGAGGATGGCGCTCGGCAGCCAGCCCGGCGCTCTGGGCCAATTATTGTTCCTGTCTTTCATTCGGTCAAGAATATTGTCAGACAATCAGACTATTGACGCTGGAATCCATTTTGACTGACAATCAGACAAAATCGACGGCGAGGCCAACCCTCGCCAGCCACCGTCACAGTAGGAGAGGAGCAACCATGGCAGACATCAAATCCGAAACCCAGGCCCTGTTCGACCAAGGCCTGAACCTGCGCCGCGAAGTGCTGGGCACCGAATACGTGGACGGCTCGCTCGCCCGCGCCAATGAATTCATGATGGCGTTCCAGCACATCACCACCGAGTGGTGCTGGGGCTATACCTGGGGCCGCCCGGGCCTGGAAAAGAAGACCCGCAGCATGCTGAACCTGGCCATGCTGACGGCGCTGAACCGGCCGGCCGAGATCAAGCTGCACGTCAAGGGCGCGCTGAACAACGGCGTGTCGGTCGAGGAAATCAAGGAAATCCTGTTGCAGGCCACGGTGTACTGCGGCATCCCCGCGGGCCTGGACGCCTTCAAGGTGGCCAACCAGGTGCTGGAAGAAGAGGGCGCCTTCAAGGAGCCGCAAGCATGAACACATCGCAAGCACGCGTCGGCTTGATCGGCATCGGCAGCATGGGCTGGCCCATGGCCGCCAGGCTGGTGCAGGCCGGCTTCGCGGTAACGGTGTTCGACGCCGTGCCGGGCCAGGCCGCGAAGTTCGCCAAGGAGGTGGGCGGGCAGGCCGCCGCCACCTGCGCCGAGCTGGCGGGCCAAGCCGACATCATCTTCACCATGCTGCCCACCAGCGCCATCGTCGAGCAGGTGCTGGGCGGAGAGCAGGGCGTGCTGGCGGGCCTGCGCCCGGGCAGCGTCGTGGTCGACATGAGCTCGGGCGTGCCGGCGCACACGCAGCGGCTGGCCCAGGCCGTGGCCGCCGCGGGCGGCGAAATGGTGGATGCGCCGGTCTCCGGCGGCGTCCCGCGCGCGCGCACGGGAGAGCTGGCGATCATGTTCGGCGGCCCGGCGGAAACGCTGGAACGGGTGCGCCCCGCCTTGTCCAGCATGGGCACTTCGATCACGCCCGTGGGCGCGGTGGGCAGCGCCCACGCCATGAAGGCCCTGAACAACCTGGTGTCGGCCGGAGGCTTCCTGATCGGCGTCGAAGCCATGCTGATCGGCCAGCAGTTCGGCCTGGATCCGAACGTGATCGTGGACGTGCTGAACGCCTCCACCGGCATGAACAATTCCACGCAGAAGAAGTTCAAGCAGTTCGTGCTGTCGCGCCAGTTCAATTCCGGCTTCGGCCTGGACCTGATGGTCAAGGACCTGGGCATCGCGCTGGGCATCGCCACCGACACCGGCACGCCCACGCCGTTCGCCTCGCTGTGCCGCGAACTGTGGGCCTCGGCCGGCAAGACGCTCGGCCAGGGCCAGGACCACACCGCCGTCGCCCGCCTGTCGGAGCAGCTGGCCGGCGTGGAACTCGGCAAGCGCAAAGACTGACCCCGCTTCCGGCGCGGCGGGGCCGCGCCGGCTTTCCCTCCCCCTTTTGTTGCCAGCGCCGCCATGGCGAGGCGCAGGGCCGACCGTGCCCGGCGCAAACCATGGCGGCGGGGCCGGCATCGGTGGATGAGCCCGTCTGCGGAAAGGGTTGCTGCCATATTTGCCCATCTTCGTAATATATGTTACAAGTCGGCAATAATTGACGCATTGGATAACGTTCGGGCCCGGCGGCTCATCCGGATGAGCATGCGTCTGATAACGCGCACCAACGTCCCGGATGCCGGTTCATTCCTGGCATAGTCTGTCTGCTCAATCCAGCGGGACCGGATTCCGTAGCGAAAGCAGTATGCCCTCACAATCGCAGTTCCCCGTCCCCGCACGTGTGATCGCGGCCTTCGACTTCGACGGCACCCTGACCCACCGTGACACATTCATTCCCTTCCTGGCCCATCTTTCATGGGCCAGGCTGCTTGGGGCGTTGCTGCGCGCCGCTCCCTCGCTGGCCGGGTTCGCCCTGCGCGTGCTCAGCAACGAAGAGGCCAAGGCGGCGCTCTGCCGGGCGGCGCTCAAAGGCCGCCCGCGCGCCGACCTGGCCCGCATCGCGAGCGCCTGGGTGCCTTCCATCCCCTTGCGGCCGGCGCTGCTGGAACGGCTGCGCTGGCACCAGCAGCGCGGCGACCACTGCGTGCTGGTGAGCGCATCGCCGGATATCTACCTGGACGCCGTGGCGCGCCACCTGGGATTCGACGACCTGCTCTGCACCCGGATGGCGGTGGACGGCGGCGGCAGGCTCACCGGCGATTTCGATGGGCCGAATTGCTGGGGGCCCGAAAAAATGCGGCGCCTGACCGAGCGCTTCGGCTCCCCGGAGCAATACGAACTGTATGCGTATGGCGACAGCCGCGGCGACCAATGGATGATCGCCGCCGCCCGGCACGCCTGGTATCGCGGCCAGGCGGTCAAGCCATGAACGCCATCATTGCGCTGCTGCGCCCGCAGCAATGGCTGAAGAACGGCTTCGTGCTGATCGGGCTGATCTTCAGCCACGGCTGGACGAATTCCGCGCTGGTGTTCGGCGTGGCCGTGGGGTTCGTGGCGTTCTGCCTGGCATCCAGCGCGGTCTACGTGCTGAACGACTATCACGACCGCGGCGCCGACGCCGCCCATCCCAAGAAACGTTATCGTCCCATCGCCAGCGGCCGGGTCGGCCTGCCGACGGCGCGCGCGCTGATCGTGGTGCTGGCTGGGGGCGCCCTGGGCTTGCCGCTGGCCAGCGGGCTATGGCCGGTGGCGCTCGCGGTGGCGGCCTACCTGCTCCTGAACATCGCCTATACGCTGCGCCTGAAGCACAAGGTGCTGGTCGACGTGTTCTGCATCGCCGCCGGCTTCATGCTGCGGCTGGCTTGCGGCACCTATGCGGTGGGCATCTTGCCGTCGCGCTGGATGCTGTTGTGCAGCTTCATGCTGACCCTGTTCCTGGGCTTCGCCAAGCGGCGCGCGGAAATCGTGGCGATCCCGGAAGGGGCGCTCGCCCTGCAGGGCAGCACGCGCGTCGTGCTGCGCCACTACAGCCCGCAGCTGCTGGACAATCTGGTGGCCATCACGGCCAGCGCCAGCCTGCTGACCTACGGCCTGTACACGGTGGATGCCGAGACCGCGGCCTTGCACGGCACCGAACATCTCGTCCTGACCCTTCCCATCGTGACCTTCGGCGTCTTCCGCTACCTGCACCTGCTGTACAAGGGCGGCTCGGGCGAAGAGCCGGGCCGCGACCTGCTGGCCGACAACCAGATACGCATCGCGGTGCTGGCCTGGGTGGCGGTGGTGGTCTTGCTCGTGGGAACCTGACGATGGCATACCTGTGGTTGATACTCAGCGGGGCCTGCAGCGTGGCCGCCAGCGTGGCGCTCAAGGCGGCGGGCTCGTCGACGGCGTCGCCGGCGCCGCTCCTGGCGCAGGCGCTGCCCTATCTGGCGGCTGTCGGGGCCTATGGGCTGGGCTTTGGTTTTTACGCGCTGGCGCTGCGGCAGCTGGACCTGACGCTGGCCTATCCGCTGATGGTCGCCTTCGCCATCGCGGGCGTGTTCGGCTATGGCCTGCTGTCCGGCGCCGAGTCCATTTCCGGCATGCGGATGGCGGGCGCCGCCTTCATCGCAGTCGGCGTCTTCCTGATGTCGAAATAGGCACAAGAATTCCATGAGACGTTTTTTCGATAGCCCGGCCTACCGCTGGTTCTTGCTGTGCTGCGCCTATGTCGTGATTGCGGCGGCCGTCATCAATGGCTTCTACACGAAGTGGCGGCTGAACGACGGGCACCCGGCGCTGGGCCTGTCGCAGATGGTGGAAGGAACGGCCCATCGTCCCTACGTCTACCGGCAGTTCGTGCCGGCCGTCGTCAACGGCATCCAGGGCCTGTTGCCCGAGGCGACCGTGGCGCGCCTTTCCGAACGCCTCGCGGAGCCTCGCAGGCTGAACAGCCGCTCGGGGCTGGCGATGCGCTATCCGGGTTCCGAGGCGCTGGTGCCGGCCGTCACCTTGCGTTATCACCTCGTCTTCTACCTGACGTTCTTCGCGCTGCTGGCCGCGCTGTTCGTCATGCGGCGGGTAGGCCTGGCGGTGGGCGCGGATCCGGCGGCCGCGACGATGGCGCCGGCGGTCCTCGCGCTATTGCTGCCTTTCTTCCTGACCGAAGGCGGCTACTTCTACGATTTCTTTGAATTGCTCTTCATGATGAGCGCCGCGCTGCTGGCGATGGGCGCGTCGCCGGGCAAGCCGCTGCGCCTGATCGCCTTGCTGGCGCTGGCGGGTCTCGCGACCTGGAACAAGGAAGCCTTCTTCTTTTTCACGCCCGCCCTGTATCCGCTGCTGCGACGGAACCTGCCGCGCGCACAGGCGGCCGCGGTGGCCGCGGCCCTGCTTTTCGTCTGCGGTTGCGTATATCTGGCGCTGCGCATGCGCTATGCGGGGAATCCGGGCACGACGGTGGACTACCAGCTGTGGGATAACCTGCGCTTCTACGTCGATCCGGGCAATTGGCTGCGCACGGAAAGCACCTATGGCGTGCTGCTGCCGCGCGGCTTCGGCGTGGTCAGCATGCTGGCCTTCGCGGGGATCGCCGTCTGTGGGTGGGCGCGCCTGCCGCAAGCCTGGCGCCAGCATGCGCAGCTGGCCCTGGCCATCAACCTGCCGCTGTTCGTGCTGTTCTGCTCGCCGGGAGAAATGCGCAACCTGAGCATGCTCTATCCGACGCTGCTGGGCCTGACGGCGCTTGCGCTCGGCCTGTGGCTGAAGCCCCAGCCCGAGGCGGGGCGGCCCGCCGTGGAGCGCGCCCGATGAGGCGCTTTTTCCATGCGCCGGCCTACCGCCGGTTCCTGATGGTCCTGCTCTACGTGATCGTGGCCGCGGCCGCGTTCAATGGCTTCTACGCGAAATGGCGGCTCAACGACGGCCACACGCCGTTGTCGCTCGCGTCGATGGTGGACGGCACGGCCTATCGGCCCTACGTCTATCGTCAGCTGGTGCCCGCCGCCGCCAATGGCATCCAGGCGCTGCTGCCGGCCCACACGGTGGAGCGCCTGTCCGAACGCTTGACCGAGCCGCGCCGCGTGAACAGCCGTTCGGGGCTGGCCATGCGCAATCCGAGCTCCGAGGCGATGCTGCCCGCGGTCACGCTGCGCTATCACATCGTGTATTACCTCACCTATCTGGCCCTGCTGGGCGCGCTGTTCGCGATGCGCGCGCTTTGCCTGCGCCTGGGCGCCAGCGCGCCAGCCGCGACGATCGCGCCCCTGGCCCTCGCGCTGCTCATGCCGTTCTTCCTCACCGAGGGCGGCTTCTTCTACGACTTCTTCGAACTCCTGTTCATGGCCTGCGCCATTCTGCTGGCCTGGCGCGCCGCGCCGGAATCGCCTGCGCGCGCGGCGGCGCGGCTGGGCCTGCTGGCGCTGGTCTCGGCGGCCGCGACCTGGAACAAGGAGGCGTTCTTTTTCTTCGTCGCGACGCTGTATCCCTTGTTGCGAGCCGGCCTGCCGCGCTGGCGAGCCGCGGCCGTGGTGGGCGTGCTGGTGTTCGTCTGCGGCTGCGTCTACCTCGCCCTGAGGATGCGATTCGCGGGCAACCCCGGCGGCACCGTCAGCTTCCAACCCGGCGCGAACCTGTTCTATTTCCTCGATCCGGGGAATTGGTTCCGTACCGAAGGCACCTACGGCGTGACGCTGCCCAAAGGCTTGAGCGCCTTCATGATGCTGATGATTGCCGGCGTGTCGGCCATCGGCTGGAAGCATTTGCCGGCCGCCTTCCGCCATCACGCGTGGGCGGCGCTTGCCATCAATGTGCCGCTCTTCGTGCTGTTCGCCGCGGCGGGCGAGGCGCGCAACCTGAGTATGCTGTACCCCACGCTGCTGGGTGTGCTGGCGATGGCCATGACGGTCTGGCTGCGCTCGGCCGCGACGGGGCGGGGAGGGGGCGAAACGGCCTGAGCGGTTCGCCCCTTGTTACACGAATACCGGGTTTACCCGGTATTTTTGTTCTCACCAAATTTGTATGATGACCCGATAACTTAAGGCGAGAGACACGTCATCATGCAGGCCCCGCAGCCTTCTTTTCCGCTAGTCCGCCCCTGCTCCCCGGGGGCTTTCCATGGCTGATGAATCCCGCATCCGCGAAGAAATCTGCATCGTCGGCGCCAGCCTTTACCAGCGCGGCTACACGGTCGGCGCCGCAGGCAATATCAGCGCCCGCCTCGACGACGGCTGGCTGATCACCCCCACCGACGCCTGCCTGGGCCGCCTGGATCCCGCGGAACTGGCCAAGGTCGACCTGGCCGGCAACTGGGTGTCGGGCGCCAAGCCTTCCAAGACCCTGGTGCTGCACCAGGGCATCTACCGCGCCAGCCCCGAGTCGCGCGGCGTGGTCCATACCCATTCCACCCACCTGGTGGCGCTGACGCTGGCAGGCGTCTGGCGGCCCGACGAAGTCTTGCCGCCCATCACCCCGTACCAGGTCATGAAGGTGGGGCGGATTCCGCTGATCGGCTACCGTCGCCCCGGCGACGCGCAAGCGGCCGCCGAGGTCGCCGCCGTGGCGGCGCAGGTCCGCGGCGCCCTGTTCGAGCGGTTGGGGCCCGTGGTGTGGGAACGCTCGGTATCGCATGCGTCCTACGCGCTGGAAGAGCTGGAAGAAACCGCCCGGCTCTGGCTGATGAGCAACCCTCGTCCGGAGCCGCTGGGCGCCGAGGCCATTGAAGAACTGCGCGCCACCTTCGGCGCGCGCTACTGATCCCTTTAGAAAGCCGCCCGGCCGCCGGCGCGCGGATCGGGAAGGCGCATCCCCTCCTGGAGACTTGCATGCCCCCGATGGAAACGACGCTCGGCGCGCAGCCCGATGCGGCAAAGCCGGCAGATTCGCGCGAAACCGCGCGCGCCTATGCCAAAGTATTCTGGCGGCTCGTGCCGTTCCTGATGCTCTGCTACGTGATCGCCTATCTCGACCGCGTCAATGTGGGCTTCGCCAAGCTGCAGATGTCGCAGGACCTGGGGTTCAGCGAAACGGTGTTCGGCCTGGGCGCGGGCGTGTTCTTCATCGGCTATTTCCTCTTCGAGGTACCCAGCAACCTGCTCATGCACCGGCTGGGCGCGCGCATCTGGATCGCCCGCATCATGATCACGTGGGGCATCCTGTCCGGCATGTTCATGTTCGTCGAGACGCCCACCGGCTTCTACATCCTGCGCTTCCTGCTGGGCCTGGCCGAAGCCGGCTTCTACCCCGGCGTGATCCTGTACCTGACCTACTGGTATCCGGCCCACCGCCGCGCCAAGATCATCGCGCTGTTCATGTCCGCCATTCCCGTGGCGGGCATCTTCGGCAATCCGCTGTCCGGCTGGATCATGGACGCATTCCACGGCACGCACGGTCTGCAGGGCTGGCAATGGATGTTCCTGATCGAGGCCATTCCCGCCCTGGTCATCGGCGTCGTGACCATCATGTACCTGGACAACGGCATCGCCAGCGCGAAATGGCTGAGCGACGATGAAAAGCAATTGCTGACCCGCGAAATCGAGCTCGACCAGAAACAGACCGGCTCGCAGAAGCACTCGTTGCGCGCCGTGTTCGCCGACAAGCGCGTCTGGTGGATGTGCCTGATCTATTTCGCGTTCGTCGCCGGCCAGTACGGCCTCACGTTCTGGATGCCGACGCTGATCAAGTCCACCGGCGTCACGGGCGCCTTCAATATCGGCCTGCTCAGCGCCATCCCGTTCCTTTGCGCCATCGTCGTGATGAACCTGCTGGGCCATTCGGCCGATCGGCGCCGCGAGCGCCGCTGGCACCTGATCGTGCCGGCATTGCTGGGCGCCGTGGGGTTCTCGGTCGCGGCTTCGTATGCCGACAATACCGTCGTGTCCCTGGTCTTCCTGTCGATGGCGGCCGCCGGCGTGCTGACCTGCGCGCCCCTGTTCTGGTCGCTGCCGACCGCGTTCCTGTCGGGCACGGCGGCGGCGGCCGGCATCGCCATCGTCAATTCGGTGGGCAACCTGGCGGGCTTCGCCAGCCCCTACATGATCGGCTACCTGAAAGACCTCACCAACTCCACCGCGTCCGGCATGTACGTGCTGGCGGGCGTGCTGGTGGTGGGCGCCATCGCCGTCTGGTTCACGCCGGCCAAGCTCGTCAACCGTTGATGCCGTTTCGCTAAAGAAGGAATCGCAATGCCACGCCTGGCCGCCAACCTCACCATGATGTATACCGAGCATCCCTTCCTGGACCGCTACGCGGCGGCGGCGCGGGACGGATTCTCGGGTGTCGAGTTCCTGTTTCCCTACGAGTTCGCGGCCGCCGAGCTCAAGTCGAGGCTGGAAGAGCACGGGCTGATGCAGGCCCTGTTCAACGCGCCGCCCGGAGACTGGGCGGCGGGCGAGCGCGGCATCGCGTCCCTGCCGGGCCGCGAGGGCGAATTCGAGCGCGGCTTCGATCGGGCGCTGGAATACGCCGCCGCGCTCGGCAACCGCTCGCTGCATGTGATGGCCGGGCTGATACGGCCGGAGCAGGACCGCGCCGCGCATCGCGAGGCCTACCTGAAGAACCTGGCCGCGGCGGCGCGCGCGGCCGCCTCGGCCGGCATCACCGTGGTGATCGAGCCCATCAACACGCGCGACATCCCAGGCTTCTTCCTGAATCGCCAGGACGAAGCCCAGGCCGTCTGCGCCGAGGTCGGCGCCGCAAACCTGAAGGTGCAGTTCGATATCTACCACTGCCAGATCGTCGAGGGCGATATCGCCGTGAAGCTGCAGCGCGACATGGCCGGCATCGGCCACATCCAGATCGCGGGCGTGCCCGACCGGCACGAACCCGACCTGGGCGAACTGAATTATCCCTACCTGTTCGAGCGCATCGACGCGCTCGGCTATGCGGGCTGGATCGGCTGCGAGTACCGCCCCAAGGCCGGCACTTCCGCGGGCCTGGGCTGGGCCCGCCCCTATCTCGCCAAACCCTGAGCACTCCATCATGAAAATTCTGATCACCGGCGGCGCCGGATTCCTGGGCCAGAGGCTGGCCCGCAAGCTGCTCGAACAAGGTTCGCTGGCCCTGGACGGCGGCTCGCCGCAAGCCATCACGCAGATCGACCTGCTGGACGTCGTCTCCGCCGATGCGCTGACGGATCCGCGCGTGCGCTCGCTGGTGGGCGACATCGCCGACCCCGCCGTGCTGCGGCAGGCCATCGATACGGACACCCGCGTCGTGTTCCACCTCGCCGCCGTCGTCAGCGGGCAGGCCGAGGCGGATTTCGACCTGGGCATGCGCATCAACCTCGATGCGTCGCGCGCGCTGCTGGAAACCTGCCGCGCCCTGGGCCATCAGCCGCGCGTGATCTTCACCAGCTCGGTGGCGGTCTACGGCGGCGCCTTGCCCGAGACCGTGCGCGACGACACCGCGCTCAACCCCCAGTCTTCCTACGGCACCCAGAAGGCGATCGCGGAACTGCTGCTGGCGGATTACACGCGGCGCGGCTTCGTCGACGGCCGCGTGCTGCGCCTGCCCACCATCAGCGTGCGCCCCGGCCGCCCCAACGCGGCGGCCTCGTCGTTCGCCAGCGGCATCATCCGCGAGCCGCTCAACGGCGAAGCCGCCGTGTGCCCGGTCGGCGCGGACACGCGCCTATGGCTGCTGTCGCCGCGCGGCGCCATCCAGGCGCTGATCGCCGGTTGCGAGCTGCCCGCGCAGGCCCTGGCCGACCGCCGGCCGATCAACCTGCCGGGCGTATCGGTCACGGTGGCGGAGATGGAGCAGGCGCTGCGCGAGGTGGCGGGCGACGAGGTCGCAAACCGCATCACGTGGCGGGCCGATGAGCGCGTCGAGCGCATCGTGGGCAGCTGGCCGGGCCGCTGGGACACCGCGCGGGCCGGCGCGCTGGGCCTGGAAGGCGACCGCGATTTCGCCGCCATCATCCGCGCCTACATGGCCGACGACCTGCCGCGCTGAGCTTGCGGCAGTCCGCCCACTCGATTTTCGGGATCTTGAAACCATGAGCCATCCGCAAACCCTTTCCCGCCGCGTCGGCGTCATCGGCCTGGGCGCCATGGGCGCCGGCATCGCGCAAAGCCTGCGCCGCGCCGGCCATGAGGTGCATGCCTATGACATCCGGCCGGGCGTGGCCGCGGCTTTCGCGGCCGATGGCGGGGTGGCATGCGCCGCCCTGGCCGACATGGCGGCCGCCTGCGACATCGTGATCAGCGTGGTGGTCAACGCGGAACAGACCGAGGCCGTCCTGTACGGCGCAGGCGGCATCGCCGCCGCGCTGCGCGCCGGGGCGGTCTTCGTGATGTGTTCGACGGTGGACCCCAACTGGTCGATCGCGCTGGAGGCGCGGTTGGCCGAACAGGGCATCCTCTATGTGGACGCGCCGATATCCGGCGGCGCGGCCAAGGCCGCCGCTGGCCAGATGACCATGATGACCGCCGGCCGTCCGGCCGCCTACGAAGCCTGTGGCGGCGTGCTGGAATCGATGGCCGGCAAGGTCTACCGCCTGGGAGACCGGGCAGGGGCGGGCAGCAAGGTCAAGATCATCAACCAGCTGCTGGCGGGCGTGCATATCGCGGCCGCGGCGGAAGCCATGGCGCTGGGACTGCGCGAAGGCGTGGATGCCGACGCGCTGTACGAGGTGATCACGCACAGCGCGGGCAACAGCTGGATGTTCGAGAACCGCATGGCCCACGTGCTGGCGGGCGACTACACGCCGCTGTCGGCGGTGGACATCTTCGTGAAAGACCTGGGCCTGGTGCTGGATACGGCCCGGCACAGCAAATTCCCCTTGCCGCTGGCGTCCACCGCGCACCAGATGTTCATGCAGGCCTCCACGGCCGGACATGGGCGCGAGGACGACAGCGCCGTGATCAAGATTTTTCCGGGGATTACCCTGCCGGAGCAGAAATGAGCATCAAACTGGGCTGTATCGCCGACGATTTCACGGGCGCCACCGACCTGGCCAACAACCTGGTGCGCGCGGGCATGCGCGCGGTGCAGACCATCGGCGTGCCCGGGACGCCCTTGCGCGGCGACGCGGACGCGGTGGTCGTGGCGCTGAAGACCCGCACCCTGCCGGCCGAGGAGGCCGTGGCGCAGTCGCTGGCGGCGCTGGATTGGCTGCGGGCGCAGGGCGCCGAGCAGATCTACTTCAAATACTGCTCCACGTTCGACAGCACGCCGCAAGGCAATATCGGCCCCGTCACCGACGCGCTGATGGCGCGGCTGGGCACCGATTTCACCATCGCCACGCCGGCGTTCCCGGACAACAAGCGCACGGTGTTCAAGGGCTACCTGTTCGCCGGCGACGTCCTGCTGAACGAATCGGGCATGCAGCATCATCCGCTCACGCCCATGACCGATCCCAACCTCGTCCGCGTGCTGTCCGCGCAGACCTCGCGCAAGGTTGGCCTGATCGACTACGCGGTAGTGGCGCGCGGCAGCGACGCAATCCGCGCCCGCATCCGGGAACTGGCCTCGCAGGGCATCGGAGTGGCCATCGTGGACGCGGTTTCCAACGACGACCTGCTCGCGCTGGGGCCGGCCCTGAAGGACATGCCGCTGGTGACGGCGGGCTCGGGCGTCGCCATCGGCCTGCCGGCCAACTGGGGGCTGTCGCCCGCCGACAGGACGCGCCTGCCGCGCGTGCCCGGCCTGCAGGCGGTGGTGGCGGGTAGCTGCTCTTCGGCCACCAACGGCCAGGTGGCGGCCTTCATCGAAAGCGGGCGGCCGGCGCTGGCGCTGGATCCGCTGCGGCTGGCCGCCGGCGAGGACGTCGCGGGCGAAGCGCTGGCCTGGGCCGAGCCTCGCCTGCGGGACGGCCCCGTGCTGATCTATTCCACCGCGCAGCCCGACCAGGTCAAGCAGGCCCAGGGCGCGCTGGGCGCGGAACGCGCGGGCGCGCTGATCGAGGCCGCGATCGCACGCATTTCGGTCGGCCTGGTCGAGCGCGGCGTGCGCCAGCTGATCGTGGCGGGCGGCGAGACCTCGGGCGCGGTCGTGCAGGCGCTGGGGTTGGAGCAGATCGAGATCGGCGAGCAGATCGACCCGGGCGTGCCCTGGTGCGCCGGCCATGCGCCGGCGGCGGGGGGCGAGGTCAGCATCGCGCTGAAGTCGGGGAATTTCGGTGCCCGGGACTTCTTCACCAAGGCCTTCCGCCCCGACTGAGGTTTCCCGGTCCGCGGCGGGCGCGGCTAGCGGTGCGCCTGCCGCAGGCGCTTGGCCGCGTTGACCATGTGGACGCGCGCGGCTTCCCGGGCGCCGTCCACGTCTTTCCTGCGGATGGCCTCGACGATGGCGATGTGTTCCTGCAGCACGTCGCGCATCAGGCTGGCGTGGCGCGCCTCGTTGCCGCGCGTCACGCGCGTGGCGGCTTCCAGGAACTGGCTGACGAAGGCCAGCGTCGTCATGAAATAGGGGTTCCCGGTGGCGCGCGCGATGCTGCGATGGAAGGCCACGTCTTCCTTCACGCCGTCCCCGCCGTTCTCCACCGCCTGCGAAATGGCGGCCAGCGCCGCGTCGATGTCGCTCATGTCCTGCTTCTTGCGCACGGCCGCCGCCTGGGCGGCGATCTCGGTTTCCAGCGCGCGGCGCAGGTCCACGACGTGCAGCACCGCGTCCAGCGAGGAAAGCTCGGCGGCGTCGATGCGCAGGGCGCGGTTGCCGGTGGCGTCGGTGACGTAGACGCCGCTGCCTTGCCGCGCTTCCACCACGCCGTCCTGGCGCAGCCGGGAGACGGCTTCGCGAATGACGGTGCGGCTGACGCCGAATTGCTCCGCCAGCGCGGTCTCGGTCGGCAGCTTGGCGCCGGGCGGCACGCGGCCTTCGTCGATTTCGGCGCGCAGGCGCTTGGCGACCGTATCGGTCAGCGTGGGCGGAGAGGGAAGTCGGGGAAACGCCATGGATGAGGGATGAAAGAGGACGGGGCGGCGGCCAGCGGAAGCAGCGTCGATGATAACCGGTACCCGCTCGCCCGGTTCCCGCGGGCGTCCGGATTCGCGCGGGTTCAAGGCTGCGCGCCCGTCGGCCCGCGCGCTTCCAGCAGGCAATCGATGAAGCACTGCGCGGCCGGCGTGGGCGGCGAGTCGGCGCGGGTCAGGATGGAGACGCGCGCGGCCGGCAGCGCGTGCGCCAGGGGCAGCATGCGCAGGCCGCGCGGCAGCAGGCTGTGGTCGAACAGATTGCGCACGAATATGCCCAGAGCGTCGCTTTCGGCGATCAGGGCCAGCGCCACGGCGATCGATTGGCAGGGAATCACGTCGCGGGGCGCGGGCAGCTTGTGGGCGTCGAACGCCAGCCGCAACAGGTTGGCGGGCGCCTGGATATTGCCGGGCAGCAGCCACAGGGCATCGTGCAGTTCGGCCAGGCTGCGGGCGTGGCGCAAGGGGTGGCCGGCGCGCGCGCCGACCGCCAGCGGCAGCGTGAACAGCATGGTGCGGGCGAAGCCGTCGTCGATGTCGCCGTCGTACTCCGTCTGCACCAGGAAATCGTAGCGGCCCGATTCCAGCTGCTCATGGCTGTAGGGCGGGGCCACCTCGTTGAAGGACACGGCCACGCGCGGCATGCGCGCGCGGAAAGCCGCCAGCGCCGGAGGCAGCACCGTCAGCGCGGCCGAACTGATCGCCAGGCTCAGCGTGCCGCCTTCGCCGTCTCGCATCTGCCCGATTTCCTCCTGTGCCTTGCGCGCTTCCTGAAGGATCAGCACGGCGCGCTTGTACAGGGCTTCGCCGTAGGAGGTCAGCTCCACGCCTCGGGCGCTGCGCCGCACCAGTTCGGCGCCCACGCTCAGCTCCAGCTCGCGCAGGCTGCGCGTGGCCGCGGGCTGGGTGACGAACAGCGCGCGCGCCGCGGCGCGGATGCTGCGGTGCTCGGCGATCAATACGAAGGCGCGCAGTTGGCGCAGGTTCATGGACGCGGTCCGGGTCGAGGGAGGACTCATCGGCAGCATATAAGAAAAAGTACTCACTGGAACAAAAATACTGTCTTTTCCTTATCGTTTGCCATCCGTATATTCATGGCCACGGGGCAGGCATAGCGTCCGGCCACCGGAACGGACATCAAGGGGAAAAAATGTCTATCGCCATCGTTGCCGCGCCCGGCCGGCAGGAACTCCACACGCCCGCGATGCGCCGCCGGGTCATCGCCGGCACCACGATCGGCAACGCGCTGGAGTTCTTCGACTTCACCGTCTTCACGTTCCTGATGCTGGTCATCGGGCCGCTGTTCTTTCCGGCCGCCTCGGGCTATGGGCAATTGCTGCTGACCACGGCGACCTTCGGCGTCGGCTTCCTGATGCGCCCGGTGGGCGGCATGCTGATCGGGTCCTACGCCGACCGCCATGGGCGGCGCGCGGCCATGACGCTGACGCTGTGGCTGATGGGCCTGGGCTGTGCGCTGATCGCCGTAGCGCCGACCTACGCGCAGATGGGCGCGTGGGGGCCGGTGCTGATGGTGCTGGCGCGCCTGATCCAGGGTTTCGCGGCGGGCGGCGAGGTGGGCGCCTCGACCACCTTGCTGGTGGAGCACGCGCCGCCGGGCAAGCGCGGCTTCTATTCGAGCTGGCAGTTCGGCAGCCAGTCGCTGGGGGTGATGCTGGGCGCGCTCACGGTCGCGTTGCTGACGGCCGCGCTGAGCAAAGAGCAGATGCAGGCCTGGGGTTGGCGCGTGCCGTTCGTGATCGGCATCCTGACCGTGCCGGTGGGCGCCTACATCCGCCGCAATCTTGAGGAAACGCTGGAGCAGCCGCCCCGCGTCGCCGCGTCGCACCCGCAGGCGTCCGCCGGCCACCAGCCGCTGCGCCGGGTCTTCGCCGAGCACAAGGCCCCGGTCGTCAAGGGCATCCTGCTGGTGATCGGCGGCATGGTGTGCGCCCAGATCATCGGCTTCTACATGCCGGCCTACGCCAACAAGGAACTGGGCCTGCCGGCTACGTCGACCCTGTCCGCCAGCGTCGTGCTGGGCGCCATCGGCTTCCTGATCGCGCCGCTGGTCGGCATGCTGGCCGACCGGGTGGGGCGCAAGCGGGTGATCTTCTGGTCGCGCGCGGCCACCGTGGCCGCCTTGCTGCCGTGCTTCCAGTGGCTCGTGTCGGCGCCCAGCACCGCTCGCCTGATGACGGTGATCGCCTTGCTCGCGGTGCTGCTGGCCTTGCAGACCGCGCCGGTGATCACGATGTTGCCGGAACTGTTTCCGAAGTCGGTGCGCACGACCGGCATGTCGGTGGTATATGGATTGGGCATTTCCGTTTTCGGCGGATTTGCGCAGTTCTTCGTGACCTGGCTGCTGCACGTCACCGGCAATCCGATGGCGCCGGCCTGGTACTTGATGGTGACCGTGACGCTTTCCACCGTGGTGCTGTTCTGGATCCAGGACCGCACCGGCCACGAAATCGATATTCGCGAGGCATGAGATGCAATCCACCCCCCGCTATTTTTCCTCAAGCTACGCGCAGGCGCGCGACCGCTTCCTGGCGGCGGCGTCCCCCGTCGCCACCCACGTGCAGTCCTACGCCATCGAACCCCGGGGCAGCGAAGGCGAGCCGCTGGCCACCGACGTGGCCCTGATCGGCGACGCGAACGCCGAGCGGCTGCTCATCATGACCTCCGCCACGCACGGGGTCGAAGGCTTCTGCGGATCGGGCTGCCAGCTGGCCTTGCTGGACGATGCGCCGATGCTGGAGCGCGCGCGCCGCGCCGGCATAGCCCTGTTGCTGGTGCACGCCGTGAATCCCTACGGCTTTTCGTGGATCGCGCGCACGGACGAAGGCAATGTGGACCTGAACCGCAATGCGCAGCCGTTCGACGGTCGCCCGCTGCCGTCCAATCCCGGCTACGGCCTGGTGCATGAGCTGCTGCTGCCTCGGGAATGGCCGCCCACGCCGCGGAACCAGCAGGATCTCGCCCGTCACATCGAGCAGCATGGCCTGCCCGCCGTGACGCAGGCCGTGTCGCGCGGGCAGTACACGCACGCCGACGGCCTGTTCTATGGCGGCGACCGTCCGGCCGCCTCGCTCGTCAACCTGCGCGGCATCCTGCAGGCCCACGCCAGCCGCCATGCGCGCATCGGCTGGATCGACGTGCATACCGGCCTGGGCCCGCGCGGCCACGGCGAGAAGATCTACGCCGGTCGCCGCGACGAGGCCGAAGTGGCGCGGGCGCGCAACTGGTGGGGCAGCGACATCGCCGTGCCATACCAGGGAAGCTCGGCATCGGTGGACATCACCGGCCATCTCGCCGGCCTGATCTACGAGGCTTGTCCCGATTCCGAGCCCACGCTGATGGCGCTGGAGTTCGGCACCTTGCCGTGGGAAGACGTGGTCCTCGCGCTGCGCGGCCGCAATTGGCTGCGCGCCCATCCCGAGGCCGGCCCGGCGCAGCGGCGCGATATCCTGCAAGCCACGCTGGACGCGTTCTATTGCGGCCAGGAGGACTGGCAGGGCATGGTGCTGGGGCAAAGCCGCGTCGCGGTGCTGCAAGCGCTGTGCGGGCTGGAGGCCTGAACCTTCCCCGTTGGTGGGCTTCTCCGAAGCCGAGGTCAAGCTCCTGCATGCCTACGACTTGAAGAGCCTGACGGAGAAGAAGGCCGACATCCTCGAATTCTGGAACAAGGAATTCAAGGCGGGTTGAGCCCGGGGGGCGGCGCTCGCGGCCGCCCCGCGGCTGCCTGGCCGGCAGCGTGGACTGCCGGCAGGCCGCGAGCCCGCGCATTTTCCCAGGGAGGTCTTGCGCTGCAATTGAAATGTTATATCATTTGCTACTTGGCTGTAATGATATAACATTCAAGAGGGCGATGATGAGTGGCAAGAAGCAGGGGCAGTCGCGGGAAAGCGGCGCGAGGGGCGGCAGGCGGATATCGCGCAAGCGGGGATTGAAACCCTGGGCTTGCGCCTTGGCGCTGGCGGCGCCGGCCGTCCAGGCCCAGACGGCAACCGAGCCGGCCGGCGGCCGCGTGCTGGCGCCCATCACGGTGTCGGCCAATCCGTTGGGGCTGGACCTGAACAGCACCACGCTGCCGGCGTCGGTGCTGGAAGGCGATGCGCTGATCGAGCAGCGCACCGGAACGCTGGGCGAGACGCTGAAGAACCTGCCCGGCGTCAATAGCGATACCTTCGGCGCCGGCGCCAGCCGCCCGGTCATCCGGGGGCAGACGGCGCCGCGGGTGAAGGTTCTGTCCGACGGCTCCGAAGTCATGGATGCCTCCGGCATTTCTCCCGATCACGCCGTGACGGTGGAACCCTTGCTGGCCGAGCGCATCGAGGTGCTGCGCGGCCCGGCCACGCTGCTGTACGGCGGCGGCGCGATCGGCGGGGTGGTCAACGTGGTGGACAAGAAGGTGCCGACCGCGGTGCCGGAGAAGGGCGTCGAGGCGGAGGCCGAACTGCGCGGGGCGACGGGCACCAAGGAACGCTCGGGCGCCGTGGGCGTCACCGCCGGCGAAGGCCAGTTCGCCGTGCGCGTGGAGGGCATGAAGCGCCGCAGCAGCGACTACGACGTGCCCGACTGGCCGGGCGGCAAGCTGGAAGGCTCGTACAGCGAGTCCACGCAGGGTTCCGTGGGCATGTCGTGGATCACGCCGCGCGGCTATGTCGGCCTGGCTTTCACCCATCTGGAAAGCGAGTACGGCCTGCCGGGACACAACCACGAATACGAAGGCTGCCATCCCCACGGCACGCACCTGCACTGCGGCGGCCACGATCACGACCATGGCGACGAGGAAGCCGGGCACGACCACGAGCACGAACATGGCGGCGTGCCCTACGTGAAGCTGCGCAGCAACCGGGTGGACCTGCGCGCCGAATACCAGGATCCGTTCGCGGGTTTCGAGAAGATCCGGCTGCGCGGCGGCCTGACCGACTACCAGCACGACGAGATCGAGGGCGGCGAGGTCGGCACCCGGTTCAAGAACAAGGGCTATGACCTGCGCCTGGAGCTGCAGCACAAGCCGATCGCGGGCTGGCGCGGCGTGGTGGGGCTGCAGAACGCCTACAGCGATTTCCGCGCCGACGGCGAGGAAGCCTTCCTGCCGCGCAGCAAGACGCGCTCCAACGGCCTGTTCGTGCTGGAGGAATACCAGCTGAACGACTGGCGGTTCGAACTGGGCGCGCGGCAGGACTGGCAGCGCATCTCGCCGTCCGGCGGGGCGCCGCGCAGCAGCCTGTCGGGCACGTCGTTCTCGGCCGCCGCCATCTGGGACTTCGCGCCGCAGTATTCCGTGGCGCTGTCGCTGTCGCGGTCGCAGCGCCTGCCGACGGCGCAGGAGCTCTACGCCGATGGGGTGCACCTGGCCACCAACACCTACGAGCTGGGCAACGCGGACCTGGGCCGCGAGACCTCGCACAACATCGACCTGACGCTGCGCAAGCACTCGGGCGACACCACGTTCTCGGCCAGCGTGTTCCACAACCGCGTGAAGAACTACATCTACGCCGACACGCTGGACCGCTACGAAGACTTCCGCCTGATCGAATACGCGCAGCGCGACGCGGAGTTCACCGGGGTGGAAGGGGAGTTGCGCCACCAGTTCACGCCGGTGTTCTCGGCCGCCGTGTTCGGCGACTACGTGCGGGGCAAGCTGACCGGCGGCGACGGCAACCTGCCGCGCATCCCGGCCGCCCGGGCAGGCGTGCGAGGCAATTTCAAGTGGGAGCAGTGGTCGGGCGGCGTGGAATACGCGCGCGTGTTCGCGCAGAAGGACATCGCCGATTATGAGGACACCACGCCGGGCTACAACATGGTGAATGCCGTGGTGGCCTACCGGGGCCAGTACGGCGCCACGGGTTACGAGGTCTACCTGCGCGGCACCAACCTGTTGAACAAGCTGGCCTACAACCACGCCTCCTTCATTTCCTCGGTGGCGCCGCTGCCCGGACGCAGCGTGCTGCTGGGCGTGCGGATGACGTACTGACGGCCCCGGCCGCCTCGGGCGGCCCGCCGCGATCCGCCATGGTGGGACGGGAGTTCCCGTCCCGCCTTTTTTTGTCGCGGGGCCGTCGGCGCCTGGGAGCAGCAAGCAGGCGAAGCCCTGCGCAGCGTGGGGGATTTCCCCCGTCTACGGGTAGACCCCGATGCTGTCGTCGTTGACGTTGGCCGATCCGCTTCCTAGAATCAAATTTGTGATCACATATCAAAAATAGCATCGACGGACGCAGCATGGCCCAACAAGAACACTTCGATATCCGAGACAAGGTCGTTTTGATCACCGGTGCAGCAGGCGGCATCGGCGCCGCGCTCAGCCGGGCCTATGCCCGCGCGGGCGCGACGCTGGTACTGACCGACCTGGCGGGGGAAAGGCTGGACGCGCTGGCGTCCGAGCTGCGCGGATCCGGCGCCAAGACCGGAAGCTACGCGCTGCAAGTGGAAGACCGCGCCGCCTGCGAGGCCGTGGTGGCCGACGCTGTCGCCGCCTATGGCAGGGTGGACGTGCTGGTGAATTGCGCCGGGGTCAACACCCGCATGCGGCCGGAGCTGTACGCGGAAGACGTCTGGGACCGCATCATCGACATCAACCTGAAGGGCAGCTTCAACATGTGCCAGGCCGTGCACGCGACCATGCGGGCGCGCGGCAAGGGCAAGATCATCAATATCGGCTCCATCCTGGCGCTTGCCTCCAACGCCGTGACGGCGGCGTACTCGGCCAGCAAGGGCGGAGTCCTGCAGCTGACGCGTTCGCTGGCCTGCGCCTGGGCGACCGACGGCATCGCGGTCAACGTGATCCAGCCCGGCTGGATCGATACCGCGCTGTCGCGCCAGGCCCGGGTGGACATCCCGGGCCACGCGGAACGCGTGGTGGCCACCACGCCCATGGGGCGCTGGGGCGAGCCGGAAGACCTGGTCGGCCCGGCCCTGTTCCTGTCCAGCCCCGCATCCGACTTCGTGACGGGCGCGAGCCTGGTCGTGGACGGCGGCGTGACCGCGCACATCTGAGCCGAGAGGACCGCATGCAACTCGAAGTAGTCGAACAGAAGACGCCGGTGCACACGCTGGCCGTGCAGGAAAGCGATTGGGCCCTGTTGACGCGCGCGGAGGCGCTGCGGCTGACGACGCTGTTCCTGGTGGCGCGCCGCTTCGAAGAGAAAATCCTGCAGCTCGACAAGCTGAACCTGGTCCACGGGCCGGCGCACTCCAGCATCGGGCAGGAAGGCGCGGCCGCCGGCTGCATCGCGGCCCTGCCTGTCGATACGCTGATGAACGGCACGCACCGCGCGCACCACCAGTGCATCGCCAAGGCGGTCAACGCGCTGTACGACGAAGACCTGGATCCGTCCGCGGCCGGGCTGACCCTGCGCATGCGTCAGGAGATCCAGGGACTGATGCACGAGATCCTGGGCCTGAAGGACGGCTGGACCGGCGGGCGAGGCGGCTCCATGCACCTGCGGCGCGCGGACCTGGGCATCATGGGCACCAACGCCATCGTGGCGGGCGGCATTCCCATCGCCTGCGGGCATGCGTTCGCGGAGAAGCAGCGCGGCTCGGGCAAGGCCATGGTCACGTTTTTCGGCGACGGCGCGGTGCATCAGGGCGCCACGCATGAAGCCATGAACCTGGCGGCGCTGTACGGCCTGCCCATGATCTTCTTCCTCGAAAACAACAAGTACGCGGTCTCCATGAGCGTGGAGCAATCCACCTTCGAGACCGAACTGCTGACGCGGCCGCAAGGCCACGGCATCGCCGCGGTCAAGGTGGACGGGATGAATCCGTTCGCGGTCTGGCTCGCCGCCCGCTGGGCGCGCAAGCACATCGCCCGCGAAGGACGCCCGGCCTTCATCCTGGCCGAGGTCTATCGCTACTACCACCAGAGTTCGTCGATCCCGGGCAGCGCGTTCGGCTACCGCACGCGCGACGAAGAGAACGCCTGGAAGGCACGCGATCCCTGGCTGTTCCTGCAGCGCGAGCTGCCGGCGCGCGGCATTCTCGATGCCGACGAACTGGCCGCCATCGACGCCGCCGTGACCGACGCGGTCGAGGCCGCCGCGGCGTCTTGCGTCGAGGGCTCCGGCTCCTCGACACGCATCCGCGCCGAACTCTGGCCCGCCGCCGCCACCGTGGACCGGCATCTCGCGAGCGACCTGACGGAATTCGAGGGCGTGCGCTACGCCGAAGCGGAGGACTACGCCGCAGAGGACATGGAGCCCATGACCTACATCGAGGCCATCGCCCGGGCCATGGGGGCGCGGATGGCCGAGGACGAGGATATCTACGTATTCGGCGAGGACGTGGCCAACATGGGCGGCGGCACGGTGGGCGCCACCCGCGGCCTGACCGAGCGCTTCGCCGGCAGGCTGGTCAACACGCCCATCACCGAGAACGGCTTTTGCGGACTGGCCACGGGCGCGGCGCTGTCGGGCCTGAAGCCCGTGGTCGAGCTGATGTACAGCGATTTCTTCCTGGTGGCGGGCGACCAGCTGCTGAACCAGGCGGGCAAGATCCGCCACCTGTTCAATGGCACGGCCAGCGTGCCGCTGGTGCTGCGCACGCGGATCCCCGGGCCGGAGGGCTACGGCTCGCAGCACTCGATGGACCCCGCGGGCGTGTTCGCCCTGTTTCCCGGCTGGCGCATCGTGGCGCCGTCCAATGCCTTCGATTACGTGGGCTTGATGAACTCGGCGCTGCGCTGCAAGGACCCGGTTCTGGTCATCGAGCCTCAGCAGTTGCACAAGCGCAAGGCGCCGGTGCCCAAGGACCTGGACTACTACATCCCCATCGGCCGCGCCAAGCGCGTGCGCGAAGGCGACCAGATCACGCTGCTCACGACCTTGACCATGGTGGACGAATGCTGCCGCCTGGTGGACGAGGCGGGCGTTCGCGCCGACGTGATCGACCTGCGCACGCTGTCCCAGCGCGATATCGACTACGACACCATCGGCCGCTCCGTCATGAAGACGGGCCGGGTGGCGATCGTGGAACAGACCACCCGGGGCGCGAGCCTGGGGGCGCTGATCGCCGACGAGATCCAGCGCCGCTACTTCGATTACCTGGACCAGCCGGTCAAGCGCGTCACCGGCCGCTGGGCGCCGCCGGTGGTGTCGCAGGCGCTGGAGCTCGCCGCGCTGGCGGGCGAGGAAGACGTGCGCGCGCTGATCCAGGACATGCTGGCCGACAGCGCCCTGTCCGCAACCCCCTCGGGAGACGCCCATGCCGCGCGCGCTTGAAGGCAAGACCGTCCTGATCACCGGCGCCGCCGGCGGCATCGGCCGGGCGACCGCCGAAGTCTGCGCGGAACAGGGCGCTTCGCTGGTGCTGGCCGACCGGCAGGCGCCGCGGGAGTTGGCCGAACAATTGCTCGCCGGCGGCGCGCAGGCCCGCGCCATTGCCTTCGACGTCACCGACCGGGCGGCGGCCGAAGCCGCCGTGGCCGGCATCGACCGGCTGGACGCGCTGGTGGCCAACGCCGGCTACTGCCCCTGGGACGACTGGAACGAGGCGGGCTGGGACGAGGTGTTCCACCGGGTCATCGACATCAACCTGCTGGGCCTCATGCACCTGACGCGCGCCGCGCTGGCGAAGATGAGCGCGCAGGGCGCCGGCCGCATGGTCCTGGTGTCTTCCGTCGCGGCGCGCATGGGCGGCCTGGCGGCCAGCCCGCACTATGTCGCGGCCAAGGGCGGCACCCACGCATTCGTCAAATGGCTGGCGCGCCGCGCGGCCGATTCGGGCGTGACCGTGAACAGCGTCGCGCCCGGCGCGACCGAAACGGGCATGACCCAGGGACAGGCTTTCGATGCGAATAGAATTCCGCTGCGGCGCATGGCGCAGCCGCGCGAAATCGCCTTGCCCATCGCCTTTCTCTGTTCCGATGGCGCGAGCTACATCTGCGGCGCCACCCTGGATGTGAACGGTGGCGTCTATATGAATTGAGACGATATGGACAACAGCATCCTGGAAGGCCTGCTCAACAAGCAGGAACGCATTACGGTCGCGGACCAGATCTACCAGAAGACCCGCCAGCTCCTGATGAGCGGTGCCGTTCCTCCTGGCGAAAAAGTGACCCTGCGCGGCCTGGCGGCCGTGCTCAACACCAGTCCGATGCCGGTGCGCGAAGCCGTGAACAAGCTGGTCGCCGAAGGCGCGTTGGAAATGCTGCCGAGCCGGGGCCTGCGCGTGCCCAAGCCCAGCCTGCCGAAGTTCCGGGAGATTGTGCGCATCCGTTGCTGCGTGGAGGGCTTCGCGGCCGCGGAGGCCACGAAGATCATGACCGACGCGACGATGACGCGCATACGGCAGTACGCGGACGAATTCGACAAGCTGGGGCACAAGCCCAGGATCGACACGTTGAAGACGATCGAAGCCAATCGCAACCTGCACTTCACGCTGTATGAAGCGGCGGGCATGCCGCTGCTGGTGAGCATGATCGAGAACATCTGGCTGCAGATCGCGCCGCTGTTCTCGCTGAGCATGGGCAGCAAGGACCGGAAGTCCGAAAGCTGGGAGTCGTTCAGCCACCACGCGGCGCTGCTGGACGCATTGGAGCGGCGCGACGCCGAGGGGGCGCGCGCCGCCATCGTGGCGGACATCTCGGACGCCGCCCTGTACATCGAGAAGACCGGCAATTTGGCCGAAACATAAAGCGAGTCAGACATGGATATCGAGGTCGTGATGCCCGCCATCGGCGCGGGCACGACGCAAGGCAAGATCCTGCAATGGTTGAAGCAGTCCGGCGACGCGGTCAAGGCCGGCGATATCCTGGCCGAAATCGAGACCGACAAGGCCGTCATCGAACTGGAGGCGCTGGACAGCGGCGTCCTGCACCGTATCCATGTTCCCGCCGGAGACACCGAGGTGCCGGTGGGCGACGTGATCGCGACGCTGCTGCCCGAGGGCGCCGTCGCGGCCCAGGCCGCCGAGCCCGCTCCGGCGGCGCCATCCGCGCCGGCGATTGCGGTCGCGGGCGCGACGCGGCAGGCAGCGCCAGCGCTGGACGAGCACCGCCTCTTCGCCAGCCCTTCCGCGCGGCGCCTGGCGCGCACGCTGGGCGTGGACCTGCATGCGCTCGCCGGCAGCGGACCGAACGGCCGCATCGTCAGGGTGGATATCGAAAACGCGGCGGCGTCGCGGCCGGCGATGGCGCAGGCGGCTCCGGCCGCCATCGCGCCGCGCGCGGCCGGCGCGGAACTGGAGCCGCACACGCCGATGCGCAGCACCATCGCGCGCCGTCTCGTCCAGTCCAAGCAGCAGATCCCGCATTTCTACCTGACGGTGGATTGCCGCATGGACGCGATGATGGCCGCCCGCGCCGCATTGAACGCGCGCGGCGAGGCCGCGCCCCAACCCTGGCGCCATTCGTTGAACGACCTGCTGGCGATGGCGGTGGCGCGCGCGCTGAGGCAGACGCCGGCCGTCAATTCGCAGTGGACGGACGAGGGCATCGCCCGGCTGGACCGGGTGGACCTGAGCATCGCCGTCGCGCTGGAATCCGGCCTCATCACGCCCATCGTGCGCGATGCCGACAAGAAGTCCCTACGCGAGCTTTCGGCTGAAATCGCGCAATTGGCCGAGCAGGCGCGCCGCGGCCGCCTGCGGCCCGAACAATATGAAGGCGCAAGCCTGACGCTGTCGAACCTGGGCATGCATGGCGTGCGTGAATTCGCTGCCATCATCAACCCGCCGCAAAGCGCCATCCTGGCCGCCGGCGCGGTCACCCGGCAGCCGGTGGTCGACGGAGACGAGATCCGGATCGGCCACGTCATGAGCCTGACCCTGTCGGCCGACCACCGGGTGGTGGACGGCGCGGTGGGCGCGCAGTTCCTGAAGGCAGTGAAGCAGCTGCTGGAGAATCCGATCGAACTGATTCTCTAGCGTCCTGGGCGGGACCCAAGCAGCGTCCACGGCATCAGGGCAAGGTGGACCGCGAACGGCGTACAGACCGATGGCGGCGGCAAGACGAAGCACCATTACATCAAGTCTGGAGACAAAATGAAAATGCAGAAGCAGCTTTCCCGCATCGCCTGCGCGGCCGCGTTCGTGGCCATGGCCCAGGGCGCGTGGGCGCAGGCCGACATCAAGATCGGCTACAACAGCGACATGTCCGCCAGCGGCTCGGCCGACTTCGGCGTGTCGGCGCTGTCGGGGGCCAGGCAGGCCGCCGAGGAGATCAACGCCGCAGGAGGCGTCCTGGGACGCAAGCTGGTCATCGTGGCGCGCGATGACGTGGGTTCGCCGCCCAAGTCCATCCAGAACGCCAACGAACTGGTGGACAACGAGAAGGTCGTCGCCATGCTGGGCGGGGTGAACTCGGGCAATATGCTGGCCTGGCTGCACATCGTGCAGCAGAAGAAGGTGCCCACGATTTCCCCGTCGGCCACCGCCACCGAGATCACCAACCGCTACAGCAAGGAACCCGCGAACTACATCTTCCGCGTGTCCATGCGCGACCTGGACCAGATCACGCTGCTTGCCGCCTACGCGGCCAAGGCGACCAAGAACAAGAAGATCGCCATCATCGCCGACACCACCGGCTACGGGCAGCAGGGCGCGAAGGATGCCGCGCACGTGCTGGGCCTGTATGGCATCACGCCGGTGGCCAACGAGAAGTTCGGCCCGAAGGACACGGACATGTCCTCGCAGCTGAACAAGATCAAGGCCGCCGGCGCGGATACCGTCATCGTCTACGCGCTGGCCGACGCCAACGGCCACCTGATGCGCAGCCAGGAGAAGATCAACTACTTCCCGGTCACGCTGGGTTCCTGGGCCAACCTCAGCCCTCCGTTCCTGCGCATCGCGGGGCCGGAACTGGCCAGGAAAATGATCTTCACGGCGTCCATCACCGAAGATTCCACGCCGCAGTCGCGCGCGCTCTACGACGCGATCATGAAAAAGGAAGGCAAGCTGCCCACCTACGTGTTCGCGGCGCATGCCTATGACTCGGTCAAGATCCTCGCGGCCGCGATGACCCAGGCCCAGTCCACGGACGGCGAAAAGGTGCAGCAGGCGCTGGACAAGCTGGGCAAGGTCGACGGCGTGATCAAGACCTACGCGCCGGCCTTCACCAAGGAGAACCACGAGGCCCTGTCGTACCGCGACTTCCGCCTGGTGCGCTGGATCGACGGCAAGGTGGTGACGGTGGATGACGAGGTCAGCCGCGGCATCAAGCCGGACGAACTCAAGCAATAAGCCACGCGGCGGGCGCCCGCCCGGCGGTCAGGGCTGGCGCTTGCTGAGGTGGTTGACGAAGAGCTTGGCCGCCGTGGGCAGGGCGTCGAAGGCGCGCACGCAGATCTGGATCTGGCGCCGGGCCCACGGTTCCGACAGCGGGATGATGCGGATGTCGAACATGACCGAGTAGCGGCGGGCGATGTCCAGCGGCAGCACGCCGATGCCCAGCCCGGAATTCACCATGAAGCACAGCGCATCGAAGCCGGTGACCTGCACCTTGAGCTGGATGTTGCGCTTTTCGTCGCTGGCGGCGTTGGACAGGATGCGGTTGATGGCGCTGCCCCGGTGCAGCCCGACGAAGTCGTGTTCGAGGGCGTCGGCGAAGCGGAAGCCGGGCCTGTCCTGCAAGGGATGGTCGGCGGGCACCACCAGCGCCAGGGTGTCTTCGCGGTAGGGGTAGATCTCCACGTCGTGGTCGGGCGCGGTGCCCGAGAAAATGCCTACGTCCGCGGCGTTCTCGGCCACCGACTTGATGATGGTCGAGGTGATCTTCTCTTCCAGGTCCACCTGGACGTTCGGGTAGTCGTTCAGGAAGAGCTTGATGTCCTGGGGCAGGAACTGGGTGATGGCGGAGATATTGGCGTGCACCCGGATGAACCCGCGCAGGCCGCGCGAATAGTCGCGCATGTGCACGGAGATTTCGTCCAGTTCGTGCAGGGCGCGACGCGCCATGGTGGACAGGGCGATGCCGGCGGGAGTGGGGCGGATGCCCTTGTTGGTGCGGATCAGCAGCCGGATCTTGAGGTTCTCTTCCAGCTCGCTGATGCGCTTGCTGATCGCGGCCGCGGCGATGTGCTCGTGTTCGGCCGCGGCGGCGATGGTGCCCTGCTCGACCACGCTGATGAAGAGCTTGAGGGAGGTGGGATCGAGACGCATGGCGGGGCGGGCGGAAAAAGCGGACGAGACGGCCCATTGTAGCGAAAGCGAGGTTTTGTCATCGCGAACGGCGATGGCGGCATCGCTAATGACTGCTGTTGCGGAGGCGGCCGCCAGGGCTATCCTCCCCAAAAAATTTCCCCCGCTCCGGCGCGGACGGTGCGGAAGACGATGGATGGAGCGCGAGACAATGAATCTGCAGAACAGCCAGCTGCTGCGGCAGCAGGCGTATATCGGCGGCACCTGGTGCGATGCCGATGACCGGGCCACCATCACGGTGCGCAACCCCTACGACGCGAGCGTGCTGGGCACGGTGCCCAACCTGGGCCAGGCCGAGACCGCGCGCGCCATCGCCGCAGCCGATGACGCCCTGCCGGCCTGGCGCGCCAAGACGGGCAAGGAGCGCGGCGCCATCCTGCGCAAGTGGCATGCCCTGATCGAGGCCCACGCCGACGACCTGGCCCTGCTGCTGACCATGGAACAGGGCAAGCCGCTGGCGGAGGCCCGCGGCGAACTGAACTACGCGCTTTCCTTCGTGGAGTGGTTCGCGGAAGAAGCCAAGCGCGTCTATGGCGACGTGCTTCCCCCCACCCGCGGCGACCAGCGCATGCTGGCCATCCGCCAGCCCGTGGGCGTGTGCGCCGCGATCATCGCCTGGAACTTCCCCTCGGCCCTGGTCACGCGCAAGGTCAGCCCGGCGCTGGCCGCCGGCTGCACGGTGGTGCTCAAGCCGTCCGAGCTGACGCCCTTCACCGCGCTGGCCCTGGCCTGGCTGGGCGAGCAGGCCGGCATTCCGCCGGGCGTGCTCAACGTCGTCATCGGCGACCCCGCGCCCATCGGCACGGAGCTCACCCGCAATCCGACGGTGCGCAAGCTGACCTTCACCGGGTCCACGCAGACCGGCCGCCTGCTGATGGAGCAAAGCGCCTCCAACATCAAGAAGCTGTCGCTGGAACTGGGCGGCAACGCGCCGTTCATCGTGTTCGAGGACGCCGACTTGGACGAGGCCGTGCAGGGGCTGGTGCTGTCCAAGTTCCGCAACGCCGGCCAGACCTGCGTCTGCGCCAACCGCGTCTACGTCCATGCCAGCGTGGCCGAGGCCTTCAACGACAGGCTATTGGCGGAAATCCGCCGCATGAAGGTGGGCGGCGGCCTGGAAGCGGGCGTGACGCAGGGCCCGCTGATCGACCAGCGCGCCGTCGACAAGGTGACGCGCCTGGTGGCCGATGCCACGGCGCATGGCGCCACGCTGCTGGCGGGCGGCAAGCTGCGCGCGCCGGGCACGCTGCTGTACGAGCCCACGCTGCTGACCGGCATCACCGATGCCATGGAACTGGCGCACGAAGAGATCTTCGGCCCGGTCGTGGGCATCAGCACGTTCGAGTCCGAAGCGGCCGTGCTGGCGCGCGCCAACGACAGCGCCTCGGGGCTGGCCGCCTACTTCTACACCGCCAACCTGGAGCGGGTGTGGCGCATGATGGAAGGGCTGGAGTACGGCATCGTCGGCGTCAACACCGGCGCCGTGTCCAACGAGGTCGGGCCGTTCGGCGGGATCAAGGAGTCGGGCGTGGGCCGCGAAGGTTCCAAGTACGGCATCGAAGAATTCCTCGAAATCAAGTACGTCTGCCTCGCCGGCAAGTCGTTCAACGCGCTCTCCTGACGCCTCGCGGACCCCGACATGAGCCAAGCCACGCAGCCTTCCGTCCGCGACGCGGATACGTTCGACTATGTAATCGTGGGATCCGGCGCCGCCGGCTCCATCCTGGCCAATCGCCTGAGCGCCGACGGTTCGACGGTATGCGTGCTGGAAGCCGGCCCGCCGGACAACAGCCCCTTCCTGCATATTCCGGCCGGCTTCATCAAGGCCGTGTTCAACAAGAAGTACGCCTGGCAGTTCTCCAGCGAGGGCACGGCGCAGACCAACGGCCGGCGCGTGCCCATTCCGCAGGGCCGCACGCTGGGCGGTTCCACCTCCATCAACGGCCTGGTCTACAACCGCGGCCAGGCGGCGGATTTCGACCATTGGGCAGCCCTGGGCAACACGGGCTGGTCCTATGCCGAGGTGCTGCCGTACTTCAAGTCCATGGAGCGCCGCGTGGGCGGCGACGACCGCTACCGCGGCCGCAAGGGCGAGCTGCCCGTCACGGACATCGATTGGATTCATCCGCTGTGCGAGGCCTTCATCGCCGGCGCGGTGGAGCAGGGCATTCCCCGCAATCCCGACTACAACGGCGCCGATCAGGCCGGGGTGGGCTATTTCCAGCGGACCATCGACCGCGGCTGGCGGATGAGCACGGCCAAGTGCTTCCTCAAGCCCGCCATGGCCCGCAAGAACCTGGAAGTGCGCACCTATGCCCAGGCCACCCGCATCCTGTTCGAGGGCGCCAAGGCGGTGGGCGTGGCGTACTGCCACCCCGCGCATCCGTCGCAGGCGCGCGCCGTGCGCGCGCGCCGCGAAGTGATCGTGTCCTGCGGCGCCATCAATACGCCCAAGCTGCTGCAGTTGTCGGGCCTGGGGCCGGCCGACCTCCTGCGTCAGCACAACATCGAGGTCGTGCGCGACCTGGCCGGCGTGGGCGAGAACCTGAGCGACCACTATTCGGTGCGCGTCGTGGCCCGGGTCAAGAACAGCCAGACCATGAACCAGCTGGTCAAGGGCCTGAGCCTGGCCGGCCAGATCAGCCGCTGGCTGATGAAGCGCCCCAGCATCATGGCGCTGAGCCCGTCGCTGCTGCACTACTTCTGGAAATCCACGCCCGACCTGACGGCGCCCGACCTGCAAGGCGTGTTCACCCCCGCCAGCTACAAGGAAGGCTACGTGGGCATGCTGGACGACTTTCCGGGCATGACGGCCGGCGTGTGGCAGCACCGCCCCGAAAGCCGCGGCCAGGTTCGCATCCGGTCGGCCGATCCGCTGCAGGATCCCCTCATCCTGGCCAACTACCTGGAGCACGAGGGCGACCAGCAGACCCTGGTGCGCGGCATCCGCCTGGCGCGCCAGCTGCTGCGTTCCCAGGCCCTGGCGCCGTACTTCGACAGCGAGGTCCTGCCGGGCCCGTTGTGCGAATCCGATTCCGAGCTGCTGGATTTCGCGCGCCGCTACGGCGTGTCCTCCTATCACGTCAACGGCACGGCCCGCATGGGCCAGGCCGACGACAAGTACGCGGTGGTCGATCCCCAGCTGCGGGTGCACGGTATCCAGAACCTGCGCGTCATCGATTCGTCGGTGATGCCGGCCATGCCCTCGGCCAATATCTGCGCGGCCACGATGATGATCGGCAACAAGGCCGCCGACCTGATCAAGCAATCCTGAAAAACCAGTCAGCGATCACTCCAGTGATCCAGAAGGAGACAACGTGAGCATCAAACACTTCCCCAAGACGATGAAGGCCCTGCTGGTGGCGGCGGCGCTGGCGGGCGCCAGCGGCGCGGCGCTGGCCGACGACATCAAGATCGGCTTCAACAGCGACATGTCGGCCACCGGCTCGGCGGACTTCGGCATTTCGGCGCTGGCCGGCGCGCGGCAGGCCGCCGACGAATTGAACGCGGCGGGCGGGGTGCTGGGCAAGAAGGTCGTCATTGTCGAGCGCGACGACGTGGGCGCGCCGCCCAAGGCCATCCAGAACACCAACGAACTGGTCGACAACGTCAAGGTCAACGCCATGCTGGGCGGCGTGAACTCGGGCAATATGCTGGCCTGGCTGCACATCGTGCAGCAGAAGAAGATCCCGACGATCTCGCCCGTGGCCACCGCCACCGACATCACCGGCCGCTACGCCAAGTCGCCGCCGAACTACGTGTTCCGCGTGTCCATGCGCGACCGCGACCAGATCGCGCTGCTGGCGGCCTACGCCGCCCGCGCCAGCAAGACCGGCAAGATCGCCATCATCGCCGATACCACCGGCTATGGGCAGCAGGGCGCCAAGGACGCGGTCGAGATCCTGGGCCTGCACAAGATCACGCCGGTGGCCAACGAGAAGTTCGGTCCGAAGGACACGGACATGTCGTCGCAGCTGAACAAGATCAAGAGTTCGGGCGCCGATACGCTGATCGTGTACGCGCTGGCCGACTCCAACGCGCACGTCATGCGCAGCCTGGAGAAGATCAACTACTTCCCGACCACGCTGGCGTCCTGGGCGAACCTGAGCTCGCCGTTCCTGCGCATCGCCGGTCCGGAACTCGCCAAGAAGATGATCTTCACGGCGTCCATCACGGAAGACTCGTCGCCGGAATCCAAGGCCCTGTACGACACCCTGATGAAGCGCGACGGCCGCCTGCCGACCTACGTGATGGCCGCCCAGGCCTACGACTCGGTCAAGCTGATCGCCGCCGCCATGGAACAGGCCAAGTCGACCGACGGCGAGGCCGTGCAGGGCGCGCTGCAGACCCTGGCGCAGGCCAAGGGCGTGATCAAGACCTACCAGCAGCCGTTCTCGGCCGACAACCACGAAGCGCTGTCGGTGAAGGATTTCCGGCTGGTGCGCTGGATCGACGGCAAGGTGGTGTCGGTGGACGACGAGTTCACTCGCGCGATTACGCCGGACGACCTGAAGCTGTAAATCAGCCGGCCAGCGCCGAGCATCGATAAGGATCTCTCCCCGGGGCGTCGCGACGCCTTCGGGGAGTCGTCAAAAGGGGGGCATCCAGCATGCAAATACTACAAGCCATCTTGAGCGGATTGGCCATGGGCAGCGTCTACGCCCTGGTCGCGTTCGGGTTCAGCATTACCTACACCACGACCAAGACGTTCAACTTCGGACAGGGCGCGTTCCTGGCGCTGGCCGGGCTGATCGGCATCAGCGCCATCCTGCTGGTCACCCAGGGCAAGCTCATCGGGTTTCCCAATCCCGAGGACGTCACCTGGGGCACCTTCCTGTTCGCCCTGCTGGCCGCCATGCTGGTACTGAGCCTGCTGGGCTACGTGCTCTACATCACCGCCATCCGCCATTTCGTCGGCGAGGCCGGCCTGTCGTGGGTCATGAGCACGATCGGCTTCGGCATCATCATCCAGAACCTGGCGCTGCTGATCTGGGGCCCCGCGCCCATCGCGCTGGCTTCGCCGCTGGGCGAGGGCATCATCACGATCTTCGGCACGGGCGTCCGGCCCCAGGAGATCCTGGTGTTCGGGACCACGCTGGCGCTGATGATTGTCTTCGACTGGGCGTTGCACAAGACGAAGATGGGCAAGGCCGTGCGCGCGGTGGCGTTCAGCAAGACCACCGCCAGCCTGATGGGCATCAACGCCAACGCCGTGGCGGTGGCGGTCTTCGCCATCAGTTCGGCCCTGGCCGCGATCGCCGGCGTGATGGTGGCGCCGATCGCGACCGCTTCCGTGTTCGTCGGAACGCTGCTGTCGCTCAAGGCCTTCTCGGCCGCCATCCTGGGCGGCCTGGAAAATCCGCGCGGCTGCATCTTCGGCGGCTTCCTGATCGGGCTGCTGGAGTCGCTGATCGGCCTCTGGTATTCGAACCTGCGCGAGATCGCGGTGTTCGCGCTGATCATCGTGGTGCTGTATTTCCGCCCGGCCGGCATCCTCGGCCGCGTGCATGCGGAGAAAGTATGAAGCTCTCCAAAATCCTCGTTCCCCTCGTCATCGCCGCGCTGGTGGTGGGCTTCGCCTATTCCGGCCTGAATGACTTCTATCTGCTGATCCTGTTCAACATCGGGGTCTATTACATCGCCGCGACCGGCTTCAACATCCTGGTCGGGCAGACCGGCCAGAAGTCGCTGGGCCATGCCGGCCTGTTCGGCGTGGGCGCCTATACGGTGGCGCTGCTGACCGTGAACTACCAGGTCGATCCCTGGCTGGCGCTGGCTTGCGCGGCGGTGGTGTCGGCCATTTTCGGCGTGGTGATCGCGATCCCCGCGCTCAAGGTGAAGGGGCCGAGCCTGGCCATGGTGACGATCGCCTTCGGCCTGCTGATCGAGAAAATCGTGTCCGAATGGACCGAGGTGTTCAAAGGGCAGGAAGGCTTCTACGGCATCACCGGCCTGACTTTCAACGGCGCCACGCTGGACGGCCGCCAATGGGTCGTGGTGGTGGTGGCGATCGGCCTGGCGCTGCATGCCATGACCTCCCTGTTGCTGAACGGGCGTTTCGGCCGCGGCTTCGCCGCCGTGCGCACGTCGGAAATCGCGGCCGAGAGCGTGGGCATCAGCGTCTACCGCTTCAAGATCCTGGCCTTCGCCATCAGCGCCATCACCTGCGGCATCGCCGGCGGCCTGGTGGCGCAGCAGAACCAGTACATCAACTCCGACTTCGTGAACTTCAACCTGTCGGTGTTCTTCCTGGTGCTGGTGCTGTTCGGCGGCCGCACGCCGGGCGGCTCGTTCCTGGGCGCCGTGGTGCTGACGGTGATCGACGCCATGCTGGCGCGCTGGCCCGAGGTGCAGCATTTCGCCTACGGCCTGATCCTCCTGTTCGCGCTGTACGCCATGCCCGAAGGGCTGGCGGGCCTGCTGGCGAAGGTGCTGCCCAAGCGCGGCCTGCGCGCGGCCCGGGCCGCCGAGGCGCGCCCCGACGACTGGAAGCCGGCGCCTCCCGCCGCGCGCGGCGCCCGCGGGGCGGCCGGATTCCTGGAAGTGAAGGACCTGTACAAGGCATTCGGCGGCGTCGTTCCCACCAACAAGGTGTCGTTTGCGCTGGAGCAGGGATCCGTCGTGTCGTTGATCGGGCCCAACGGCGCCGGCAAGACCACCACGCTGAACCTGCTGTCGGGCCTGGTGGTGCCGGACGCCGGCAGCATCCGCTTCAAGGGCCGGCAGCTGGTGGGCCAGTCGCCCAACGAGATCGCCGCCTCCGGCATCGGCCGCACGTTCCAGAACCTCAAGCTGTTCGACGGCCTGAGCGCGCTGGAGAACGTGATGGTGGGTTTCTACCGGGTGCAGAAGTCGAGCTTCGTGTCCAACCTGCTGGGCCTGCCCGGCAGCCTTGAGGAAGAGCGGCGCATCCGCCGGCAGGCCTTCGGCATCCTGAAGTTCTTCGAACTGGACCGTTATGCCGACGACGCCGCCAACAGCCTGCCCTACGGCCTGCAGCGCCGCCTGGAGATCGCCCGCGCCGTGGCGGCCATGCCCGACCTGCTGCTGCTGGACGAGCCCGCCGCCGGCCTGAACCCGGCCGAGACGGACCAGCTCACCGATCTGATCGTGAAGCTCAAGGACATGGGCCTGACCATCCTGCTGATCGAGCACCACATGGACCTGGTCATGGCGATTTCCGACCACATCGTCGTGCTGGACTACGGGGTGAAGATCGCCTCCGGCTTGCCGAACCACATCCAGGAGAACCCGAAAGTCATCGAGGCCTACCTGGGCGCGCCCGCATAGGAGACGGCAATGAGCCGATTACTGGACATCAAGAACCTGGCGGTCAGCTACGGCGCCGTCAACGCCCTGAAGCAGGTGTCGCTGCACGTGGACACGAACGAGATCGTGACCATCATCGGCGGCAACGGCGCGGGCAAGAGCACGATGATGCGCGCGCTGTCGGGCATCGAGAAATCCACCGGCGAGATCGCGTTCGCCGGCCAGGACCTGGGCGCCATCAGCGCGCACAAGCGCGTCGGGCTGGGCATCGCGCACGTGCCCGAGGGACGCCAGGTGTTCCCGGACCAGAGCGTCTACGACAACCTGATGCTGGGCGCGTTCCTGCGCACGGAGTCGCCGGCGGAACTGGCCGGCGAGATCGAAAGCTGCTTCGCGATGTTCCCGCGCCTGAAAGAGCGCCGGGACCAGTACGCGGGCACGCTGTCGGGCGGCGAGCAGCAGATGCTGGCCATCTGCCGCGCCCTGATGAGCAAGCCGCGCATCCTGATGCTCGACGAGCCGTCCCTGGGCCTGGCGCCGCTGATCGTGGCCGAGATCTTCAAGATCATCAAGTCGCTGAAAGAGCGCGGCATGACGATCCTGCTGGTCGAGCAAATGGCCAATCAGGCGCTGGCGATCTCGGATCGCGCCTATGTCCTGGAAGTGGGCTCCATCGTGATGGAGGGCACCGGCCAGGAATTGTTGGCCAGCGAGCGCGTGCGCGAGGCCTATCTCGGAAAACACAAGAGCTGACGACGAGGCAATCATGTCATCCAAACCATTGAACGGAATCCGAGTGCTGGAGCTGGGCCAGCTGATCGCCGGCCCGTTCGCCGCCAAGATGCTGGGCGAATTCGGCGCCGAGGTGATCAAGATCGAACCGCCCGGCAAGGGCGATCCGCTGCGCAACTGGCGCCTGCTCCACGACGGCACCTCCGTCTGGTGGCAAGTGCAGTCGCGCAACAAGAAGTCGGTCAGCCTGGACCTGCGCAAACCCGAGGCGCAGGACCTGATCCGCGCCCTGGTCAAGGACATCGACGTGGTGGTCGAGAACTTCAAGCCGGGCACCATGGAAGGCTGGGGCCTGGGCTGGGAGGAGTTGCGCGCGATCAACCCGCGGCTGGTGATGCTGCGCGTGTCCGGCTACGGCCAGACCGGCCCGTACCGCGACCTGCCCGGCTTCGGCGCCATCGGCGAGGCCATGGGCGGCCTGCGCCACTTGAGCGGGGAACCCGGCCGCACGCCCGTGCGGGTGGGCATTTCCATCGGCGACTCGCTGTCGGCGCTGCATGGCGTGATCGGCATCCTGCTGGCGCTGCGCGCGCGCGACCAGAACGGCACCGGCCAGATGATCGACGTGGCGCTGTACGAATCCGTCTTCAACATGATGGAGAGCCTGCTGCCGGAGTACGCCGTGTTCGGCGAGATCCGCCAGCCGGCCGGCAGCAGCCTGCCGGGCATCGCGCCCAGCAACGCCTACCGTTGCCAGGACAACAAGTACGTGCTGATCGCGGGCAACGGCGACAGCATCTTCAAGCGCCTGATGGGCGTGATCGGGCGCCCCGACCTGGCCGAGGCGCCCGAGCTGGCGAACAACGCCGGGCGGGTGAAGCACGTGGTCATGCTGGACGACGCCATCTCGGCGTGGACGGGCCAGCATCCGCTGGACGTGGTGCTCGGCCGCCTGAACGACGGGCAGATCCCCGCCGGCAAGATCTACGACGTGGCCGACATCGCGGAAGACCCGCATTACCAGGCGCGCGGCATGATCCTGGACGGCGCGCTGCCCGACGGCACCCCCGTCAAGCTGCCGGGCATCGTGCCCAAGCTGTCGGACACGCCGGGCGAGGTGCGCAGCGCCGCGCCCGCCCTGGGGCAGGACACCGACGAAGTGCTCGCCGGCCTGGGCATCGGCGAGGCGCAGCGCGACGATTGGCGCGCGCGCGGCATCATCTGAAGGGAACGACCATGACCGGACCGAACACGAACGGCAAGAAGCTGTACATCCAGGAGGTCGCGCCGCGCGACGGCTTCCAGAACGAAAAGCAGTTCATCGAAACCCAGGACAAGATCGCCTTCATCAACCAGCTGTCGCGCAGCGGCTTCGCCAAGATCGAGGCGACCTCGTTCACCTCGCCGAAGGCGATTCCCGCGCTGCGCGACGCCGAGATCGTGATGCACGAGATCGAGCGCAATCCGGACGTCGTCTACACCGTGCTGGTGCCCAACGTGCGCGGCGCGCAGCGGGCGCTGGAGTGCAAGGTGGACGAGGTCAACCTGGTGATGTCCGTCAGCGAGACCCACAACCGCGCCAATCTGCGCATGACGCGCGAGCAGTCCTTCGAGCAGCTGAGCGACGTGGTCAGCGCGGTGCGCGGCAGCCGCGTCGCCGTGAACGTTTCCCTGTCCACGGTATTCGGCTGCCCCATGGAAGGCGACATCAACGCGTTCGAGGTGTTCGAGCTGGTGGGGCGCTTCGCCGCGCTGGGAGTCGACGGGGTGACGCTGTGCGACACCACGGGCATGGCCTATCCGACGCAGGTGGAGAAGATCGGCCAGGAAGTGCGCAGGCTGTTCCCCGGCCTGACGACCACCATGCACTTCCACAATACGCGCGGCATGGCGCTGGCCAACACGCTGGCGGCGATCGCGGCGGGCATCGACCGCTTCGACGCTTCGCTCGGCGGACTGGGCGGCTGCCCCTACGCGCCCGGCGCCAGCGGCAACGTCTGCACCGAGGACCTGGTGCACATGCTCGAACTGATGGGCTACGACACGGGCGTGGACCTGCCGGGCATCCTGGGCGTGTCGGCCACGTTGCCCGCGCTGGTCGGGCACGACATCCCCAGCCAGATCCTCAAGGCCGGTCCGCGCCTGACCCTGCATCCGGCGCCCGACTTCGGCGGCTGAGGCCGGGCGGCGGGCCCGGCGGTTGTGCTACTTTCCTGGCATGCCGCCCGGCCTGGAGCCCGCCATGTTGAAGTTCGCCGCCAATCTTTCGATGATGTACCCCGAGCACGCGTTCCTGGACCGCTATGCGGCGGCCGCGGCGGACGGCTTCGCGGGCGTGGAATGCATGTTCCCCTACGAGGCCCCGGCCGCTTTCGTGCGCGAGCGCATGGACGCGGCGGGCGTGGCGCAGGTGCTCTTCAACGCGCCGCCGGGCGTCGTCGGCCGGGGCGAACGCGGCCTGGCCGCCTTGCCTGGCCGCCAGGAAGAATTCCAGGCGGGGATCGAGCAGGCGCTGTCCTACGCGACCGCGCTGGCCTGCCCGAAGGTCCATGTGATGGCGGGCCTCGTGCCGGACGGCGCGTCGCGCCAGGCCATGCTGGACTGCTATCGCGAAAACCTGGACTGGGCCGCGCGCCAGGCCCGCTCGGCCGGCGTCACCTTGCTGATCGAGCCCATCAACCCGCGCGACATCCCCGGTTATTTCCTGAACCGCCAGGACGAGGCGCACGCCGTCGTGCAGGCGGTCAACGCGCCCAATCTGAAAGTGCAGATGGACCTGTACCACTGCCAGATCGTCGAGGGCGACGTCACCGCCAAACTGCGCCAGTACCTGCCCACCGGCCGGGTCGGCCATCTGCAGATCGCGGGCGTGCCGCTGCGGCAGGAGCCGGACCGGGGCGAGCTGGACTACGGCTGGGTGTTCGGCGTGCTGCGTGAATTGCAGTATGGCGGCTGGATCGGCTGCGAATACCGTCCGGCCGGCGCCACCTCGTCCGGCTTGCGCTGGCTGGCCGCGGCCCGCGCCTGACCGGCGCCGATGCCGCGGCCCGGCTTTCCTCCTTCTCCGTGCTTTCCCCGTGTTCCCGGTTCACGCAAATATAGTTAATATGTTAAGTAAATACGAACGCGAGGAGACCGCGACATGTTCAAAGGCATAGTGCAGTGCGTGCTGCTGGCGGCGACGCTGGCTGGCGTTTCGGCCGTTCCGGCGCCGGCCGCGGCCGCCGGCTTCCCCGACCGTCCGATCCGCTGGCTGGTTCCGTTCAGCGCCGGCGGCGGCAGCGACATCGCGACCCGCATCGTCGCCAAGCACGTGGGCGATACGCTGGGACAGTCGGTGGTGGTCGAAAACCGCCCCGGCGCCGCCACCATCGTCGCGGCCCAGGAAACCGCCCGCGCCGCGCCCGACGGCTACACGGTGCTGACGGCCGGCATGAGCACGCTGGCGCTCAACCCCTGGCTGTACGCCAAGCTGCCCTACGATCCGCGCAAGGACCTGACCCCGGTTTCAACCCTGGTCTCGCTGCCCATCGTGCTGGTCGTCGCGCCCGATTCCTCGCTGCGCACCCTGGCGGACGTGACCGCCTACCTGAAGCGCGAGCAACCGGGCAGCTATGCGTCCCTGGGCGTGGGGAGCCCCCATCACCTCGCCATGGAACTGTTCCTGGAGACCATCCAGGGCCGGGCCACGGCCATTCCGTACAAGGGCACGCCGCCCGCCCTGCAGGACGTGGCGTCGGGCGTGGTCCCGATGATGATGGCCGACCTGGCCGCCGCGCGTCCGCTGATCCAGGCGGGCCGGCTGCGCGCCATCGCGGTGCCGGCCGCGCAGCGGTCCGGGCAGTTGCCGGACGTGCCGACCTTCGCCGAAGCGGGCGGGCCGGCGTTCGAGGCCGCGGCCTGGCAGGGCGTGGTCGCGCCCGCCGGCACGCCCGCGGAGGTGGTCGAAACCTTGAGCCGGGCCATCGTCCAGGCGCTGCGTTCGCCGGACGTGGTGAAGCAATTGACCCTGCAGGGCATGGAGCCCACCGGCAGTTCGCCGCAGGCCTTCGAGGGCTACGCGCGCGAGGAGTACGAACGCTGGGGCGCGGTGATCCGAAGCAAGCGGATCTCGGCGGAGTGAGCGGGCGCGTAACAGCCCGCGCAAGGTGTAACCGAGGCGTTCCCGGCGGCGGCGCGGGCGTACGATAAAGACATGTCTATCCTGCCTGGCCAGGGCCGGCACAGGCCTGGGCAAGGAGTCTGTCATGTCTCTGATCGTAGCAGCCCGATTCGAGGGCTTCGAAGCGGCCCAGGCCGCGGCCGAGCGCCTGTCTTCCAGCGGGTTCCCCCACTGGGACATCAATATCTTCTATGTGAATCCGGCAGGCGAGCACGGCCGCTATCCCCTGGGCGGCGACCGCCGTTCCGACCCCGACTCGGGGCGCGCCGACATGGGCGCCTTCCTGGGCGCGGGCGGCATGGGGGCCGGCTTCGCGGTGTTCGGCGGCTTCGTGATGTCGGAGTTGAGCGATTCCACGCCGCTGATCCTGGCGGCGGCGGGGGTGGGCGCCTATCTCGGTTCGCTCTTCGGCGCGCTCTGGGTGACGGGCCACGGCAGCACCCTGCATGGCCACTTCAACCCCGATTCGCACGCCGAAATCCGCCAGGCCGGCGTCATGGTGGCAGTGCGCACGCGTCCGCAGCGTGAAATGCTGGCATGCCGCCTCTTGCGGGATGCCGGCGGCGCCGACGTCGAGCACGCCAACGGCCGCTGGCGCAACAACCATTGGGAAGACTTCGACCCGCTGACTCCCCCGCAGAGGGAAGTCGGTTTCGGCTAGGGTCGAGCGTTGCGCAGGCTTGCCGGGTTGCGCCCGCGCTCAGTCCGGCGCGGGCGTGGGGGCGTTGTTTTGCCGCCGCGCGGTGGCCGCGCAGCCGGCCGACGCCACGATGATGCCGCAGATCGCCAGCCATTGCGTCTTGTCGAGGTGCTCGTTCAACACGATCACGCCCGCGAGCGCGCCCATGGCCGGCTCCATGCTCAATAGCACGCCAAAGGTCTTTTGCGGCAGGCGCTTCAAGGCCACCATCTCCAGCGAATAGGGCAAGGCGCTGGACAGGATGCCGACGGCGATGCCGGCCAGGATCAGCGCGGGGTCCAGCAGGGCGGTGCCGGCGTGCGCCGCGCCGATGGGCAGGGCGACCAGGGTGGCTGCCGTCAGGCCGAGCGAGGTGGCCTGTCCGCCGTGCACGTTGCCGGCCATCTTGCCGAAGATGATGTAGAGCGCCCAGCACACCGCCGCGCCCAGCGCGTAGGCGATGCCCACGGGATCCAGGTCGTGCACCGACTGGCCGGTGGGAATCAGCAGCACCAGGCCCGCCGCGGCGCAGGCGATCCAGACGAAGTCGATGGCGCGCCGCGACAGCGCGACCGCCAGGGTCAGCGGCCCGGTGAATTCGATCGCGATGGCGATGCCCAGGGGCAGGGTGCGCAGGGCCATGTAGAACAGCAGGTTCATGCAGGCCAGCGTCACGCCGTATAGCGCGATCTTCGCGGCGTCGCGGCGGGTCAGGGGAAAGCGCCAGGGGCGCCAGATCGCCAGCAGGATCAGGGCGCCGATGGCGATGCGGTAGGCGGTCGTGCCTTGCGCGCCGACATAGGGGAAGAGCGACTTGGCGAACGAGGTGCCGATGCACAGCGACGCCATCGCGCCGATCAGCGACAGCGTGGGAAGCAAGGTGGACGAGGAAGCGTTGCGTCCGGTGTTCAAGGTGGCGGCGGTCATGGCGGGAAACGGAAATGCGGATAATGGTCGATCGAAGCGGATGGATCAGGCCAGGGTTTCGGCCGTGGAGTAGAGCACATACAGGGCAAGGCCGAGCATGACGGCCCCCAGCAGGCCTTGCTGCATCCGCAGGAACCACGGATTGCGGCCGACCCAGCCGCGGATGCGCGAGGCGCCGTACGCGAAGCAACTGCCGTAGGGCAGGCTGAGCACCTTCATCGTGATGCCCAGCACCAGCACCAGCATCTGGATCCAGACCGGCCCGCTGTCCGGCGTGGTGAACTGCGGCAGGAAGGCGATCATGAAAAGCAACACCTTGGGATTGAGCAGGTTCGTCATGAAACCCTGCCAGAACGCGTCGCGGGCATCGCCCGGGCGCGCGGCCAGCGACACCTCGTCCGACCGGGCGCAACGGAGGATGGCCTTGATGCCCAGGTAGCCCAGATACAGGCCGCCGGCCGCCTTGATGCCCACGAACAAGGTGGGAAAGGCCTGCAGCACCGAGGCCAGCCCCAGCACCACCGCCGGCACCTGGATGAATCCGGCGGCGACGTTGCCGAGCACGCTGTGGAAGGCGGGCCGGAAGCCCTGGGTCATGCCCCGGGAAAGCGTCAGCGCCATGTCGGGGCCGGGCGTGAGCTTGAGCGCCGCGTCGGCGGCGAGAAATAGCAGGAAAAGCTGGAGTGACGGCATGATACGGGGAGGCGGTCTGCCCGCGGCGCGGGCAGAGGGCTCCCAGTGTAAGCAAGCCGGCTGAATAATTCCTGCATCCCGGGGCGGGCGGATGAAGTTTCCCGTCGAAATGGGGCCGGATTCCACCGCCAGCCGGCTTAGAATCGGTGGACAGGCCTGCCCCGCCGGCATCCAGCACGTTCCGAGACCCTTATGGAACTAGACGATTTCGACCTCCAGATCCTGCAAAGCATGCAGGAAGACAATCAGCGCACCAGCCAGGACGTCGCGCAGCGCGTGAACCTGTCGCCGGTTTCCTGCCTGCGCCGCATGAAGCGGCTGCGCGAGTCCAAGGTGGTGCTGGGCGACGTCTCCGTCGTCGACCCGGCCGCCGTCGGGCGCGGGATCATGATGGTCGTGCTGGTGACCCTGGAAAGCGAGCGCGCCGACAAACTGGACCATTTCAAGCGCGCGATGCAGGCGGCGCCGGAGATCATGCAGTGCCTGTCGGTCACCGGCGAGGTCGATTTCGTGCTGACCCTCACCATGCGGGACATGGATGAGTACGAGGTGTTCGCACAGCGGCATTTCTGGGGCGACCCCAACGTCAAGCGCTTTTCCACCCTGGTCGTGCTGAACCGGGCCAAGCACGGGTTGGGGGTGCCCCTGGGCTGACTTCTCTTCGCGGCGCTCGCCGGAACGCGGCGCTGGATCGTGACATCCAATCCCATATGCAAGCCACGTGCGGCCATTCGGGCGCGCCCGGGAGCCTTGCATCCGTTATTGCGGGGGATGAAATGAAAGCGATCCAGACAACATGGTTCTGCGCCCTGGTCCTGGCCGGCGCCAGCGCGTTCGCGCACGGCAACGGCCCGACGGATCCGCAGATCGCGGCCATCGTCGTGGTGGCCAACCAGGTCGACGTCGATGCCGGCAAGCTGGCGGAGCAGAAGTCACGGACCAAGGACGTCCAGGAGTTCGCCAGGCTGATGGTGACCGACCATACGGCCGTGAACCAGTCCGCGGGCGAGCTGGTCAAGAAGCTGAAGGTCACGCCCGAGGCCAATCCGACCAGCGAAAGCCTGCAACAGGGCGGCGACAAGAACCTGGCTACGCTCAAGGGCTTGAGCGGCGCCGCGTTCGACAAGGCCTACGTCGACCACGAGGTGGCTTACCACGAGGCGGTGATCCAGGCGCTGGATACCACCCTGATCCCCGGCGCGCACAATGCCGAGCTGAAGGCGCTGCTGGTCAAGGTGCGGCCGGCCTTCATCGCGCACCTGGAGCATGCCAGGCAGCTGCAGAAGAGGCTCGGCGGTGGCTAGGCCGGCCTGGCTCGCGGCATGGCGGCGCGCCGGCGCCGCCACGCTCTGCGCGGGCCTGATCCTGGCCGGCGCGCCGGCGCGCGCCGCGGATGATCCGCCCGGCGCCCGGGTGGCCTCCCATACCGTGACCATCGAGGGCATGCAGTTCACCCCGGCCGCTTTGTCCGTGCGGCGCGGCGACAAGGTCACCTGGGTCAACAAGGACCTGGTGCCCCACACGGCCACCGCGCTGTCGCGCGCGTTCGATTCCGGGGCCATCGCGGGCGGCGCGTCGTGGACCTACACTGTGGGCGAGGCAGGCACCATCGCATATACCTGCCTGTTCCATCCGACCATGCAGGGAACCCTGGTTGCGCAGTGACGAGGCGGAGGTGGGGCTGATGACGACAGCGGCGGCGCCGGCGGCAACGCAGGCCGAAGAGAGTGACATGGCGCTCGCGCGCCGCATCGCGGCGGGCGAGGCCGCCGCGTTCGAGTCGATGATGCGCCGCCACAACCGGCGGCTCTACCGTCTGGCGCGGGCGACCCTGCGCAACGACGCCGACGCCGAAGACGCCCTGCAGGACGCGTACCTGGCGGCGTACCGCCACATGGACCGGTTCCGCGGCGAGGCCTCGCTGTTCACGTGGCTGTCGCGATTGGTGCTCAACCAGTGCTTCGGCCGGATGCGCAAGCAGGGGCGCCGCGAGGCGTTGCTTCCCATGGCCGGGAACACTGAGGACGAGGCTGACGCGATGACCACCAACGACTTCGATCCGCCTTTCCATGCCGCGGCCCGCTCGCAGCTGCGCGCCTTGCTGGAGGCGCGGCTGGACGCCTTGCCGGTCGCCTTCCGGACCGTATTCGTGATGCGCTCGGTGGAGGAATTGTCCGTGGAGGAAACGGCGCATTGCCTGGGCATTCCCGAGGCGACGGTGCGCAGCCGCCACTTCCGCGCCAACGCGCTGCTGCGCGAGTCCCTGTCGCGCGATATCGACGTGACCGAGAAGAGCCTGTTCGAATTCGATGGCGACGACTGCGACCGGATGGTCGCGACGACGCTGGCGCGCCTGAAATCGGAAGGCGGTTGAGCGGCACGGCCCGGTGGCCGTCCGCCCGCCTACTTGGCGCCCCGCAGCCGCAGCGCGTTGAAGATCACCGAGGCCGAGCTCAGGCTCATGGCCAGCGCCGCTATCATCGGCGACAGCAGCCACCCCGTGAACGGATAGAGCAGGCCGGCGGCGATCGGCACGCCGATGCCGTTGTAGATAAAGGCGAACATCAGGTTCTGCCGCATGTTGCACACCGTGTCGATGGAGATCTGGCGCGACACGGCGATGCCGCGCAGATCGCCCTTGATCAGCGTGACCTGCCCGCTGTTCATGGCCACGTCGGTGCCGGTGCCCATCGCCACGCCCACGTCGGCGCGAGCCAGGGCGGGCGCGTCGTTGATGCCGTCGCCCGCCATCGCCACCACGCGGCCGTCGCGCTGCAGCGTTTCCACCAGGGCCAGCTTGTCGGAAGGCTTGACCTCGCCGTGCACCTCGTCGATGCGCAGCGCGGCGCCGACGGCCTTGGCGGTCGTCAGCCCGTCGCCCGTGGCCATTACGATCCGCAAGCCGCTGTCATGGAGGCTCTGGATGGCCTCGCGCGTGCTGGCCTTGATAGGGTCGGTCACCGCCAGGATGCCCGCGAAGGTGCGGTCCACCGCCAGGTGCATGATGCTGGCGCCTTCGCCGCGCAGGCGCTCGCCGTCGGCCCGCAGCGCTTCCACGGATACGCCTTCCTGTTCCATCAAGGCGGTGTTGCCCAGCGCGAGGCGCTTGCCCTCCACCATGCCGCGCACGCCGATGCCGCTGCCGGAATCGAAATCGACTGCCTGGGCCAGCGCCAGGCCCTGGGCGCGGGCAGCCTCGACGATGGCGTCGGCCAGGGGGTGTTCGCTGCCCTGGTCCAGGCTGGCCGCCAAACGCAGCACCTCATCGGGCGTATAGCCCGGCGCCGCGATCGCGGTATCGAAGGCGGGTTTGCCCTCGGTCAGGGTTCCGGTCTTGTCCACGATCAGCGTGTCCACCTCGCGCATTTTCTCGATGGCGCCCGCGTCGCGAAACAGCACGCCCTGCGTGGCCGCGCGGCCCGTGGCCACCATCACGGACATGGGCGTGGCCAATCCCAGCGCGCAAGGGCAGGCGATGATCAGCACCGCCACCGCATTGATCAGCCCATACACCCAGCTGGGTTCCGGCCCGAAGAGGCCCCAACCCACCAGGGTGGAAAGCGCCACCAGCACCACCACGACCACGAACTTGCCCGCCACCACGTCCGCCATGCGCTGCATGGGCGCCTTGGAGCGCTGCGCGGAAGCGACCATCTGCACGATCTGGGCCAGCATGGTTGCGGAGCCGACTTTTTCCGAGCGCATCACCAGCGTGCCGCTGGTATTGAGCGTCGCGCCGATCAGCCTGTCGCCCGCGCGCTTGCTCACCGGTATCGGTTCGCCCGTGAGCATGGACTCGTCCACGGCGCTGTGGCCTTCGGTGACGATGCCATCGACGGGGATTTTCTCGCCCGGGCGCACGCGCAGCAGATCGTCCACGTGCACGTGGTTCAGCGGCACGTCCGCCTCGCTGCCGTCGGCGTTGATGCGCCGGGCGGTCTTGGGGGCCAGGCCCAGCAGGGATTTGATGGCGGCCGACGTCTGCGAGCGCGCCTTCAGCTCCAGGATCTGGCCCAGCATGGTCAGCGAAATGATGACCACCGCGGCCTCGAAGTACACCGCCACGCGACCCATCGAGATGAACGTATCCGGAAACGCGTCCGGCGCCAGCGTGGCGACGACGCTGTATATGAAGGCGGCTGCCGTGCCCAGGCTGATCAGCGTCCACATATTGGGGCTGCGGTGCGCGAAGGACTGCCAGCCGCGCACGAAGAACGGCCAGCCCGTCCAGAACACCACCGGCAGCGACAGGACCAGTTCCGTCCAGGATTGGGTCGCCATGTCGAGCCAGCCGAGTCGGTGGCCGAACATGGCCAGCGCAGCGATGATGATCGTCAGTGGCAGCGTCCACCAGAAACGGCGCTGGAAGTCCTTCAGTTCGCCATCGTCCTCCGCCTCCAGGGGAATGAGCGGCTCCAGCGTCATGCCGCACTTGGGGCAGCTCCCTGGATGATCCTGGCGGATCTCCGGATGCATGGGGCAGGTGTAGATCGTGCCGGCGGGAACCTCGGCGGGCGTATCGGCGGGCTCGGCCGCCGCCTGCGGCGCCGCGTGGCCGTGGGGTTCCCCGGCCGCGCCGGCGTGACGAGAGTGATTCATACCCATCCCTTTCGAGTGCTGGTGTGATCCTTCGCTTTCCTATTATGCCCAGGCAAGGCGCCCGCGGCGCGGGAATCGGCCGCCGGAATGTGTTCCGCCGCCATGTCCTTTGTGCATGAACACGTGCATCAGCGGGCACAGCAGCAAGAGCGCATAGGGCCACCATTGCGAGACATGGGCGCGATGCTCGGCCCAGAGAAAGTACCCGGCCAGGGCGAGCAGCGCAATCATGTAGGGCGATCGCCAGTAGCGGCCGGCCGCCCTGCGCGGCGAGTCGGCAGGATGCGCGTTCATGGCGTTCAGCCCTTGGTTGCCGGAGGCGCCGCGGCCGGCGCGTCACCCGCCGGCGTTTTCATCGACTCCATCATCTGGCGGCAGCCCTGCATGTCGGCGCCGTCGGCGGGCATGGACTTCATATGGTCGGCCATCAGCGCCTGGCGTTCTTCCGGGGTCTGGGCGGCAGCCATCTTCTGGTGCATGCCGCTCATGGCCTGCATGTGCGCGTCCATGTTCTTCATCATCCCGCCCGGCGCCATCGGCGCGGCCGCGGCAGGCGCGCTCGCCGGGGCTTGCGCGGGGTGATGGGTGGCATGATCGCCGCTCGCGGCCTGCGCCTGGGCCGCGCCGATTATTCCCAGGCTCAACGCGCATGCGCTGAACAAGGCTGTCAGGGTCTTCATGGTCAGCTCCTTACTGTGGTCTGGAAAGCGATGGACTCCAGTGTGGATGACTGACGGGGGCGGGGAGGTTACGCGTGGATTACATTTTTGTAATGTCGGGATGGGCTTTCAGGGCTTGTGCCGGGCCAGGATCTCGTCGCGCGGCCCCGCATCCACCACGCGCCCGGCTTCCATCACCACGATGGTGTCGAAGCGGCTGAGCAGGCTGGGCCGGTGCACCGAGGCCACGATGCACGCCGAGGGGAACGCGGCATACATGCGATCGAACACCCGGCCTTCGGCTTGCGGGTCCAGCGCGCTGGTGGGTTCATCCAGCAGCAGCAGGGAACTGCCTTGCGCCGCCAGCGCCCCGCGCGACAGGGCCAGGCGTTGCCGCTGCCCGCCGGACAGATTGCTGCCTCGTTCGTTCACCGGGCTGTCCAGGCCGCCGGGCATGCGTTGCAGCACTTCGTCGAACACGCCGGTATGCACGGCGGCTTGCAGTGCCGCGGCATCGGCGGGCTCGCCGAAGGTCAGGTTCTCCTGCACGCTGGCTTCGAAGACTTCGGCTTCCTGCGGAATCAGCGTGGCCAGCGTGCGCAGTTCGGCCCAGTTCACCGGCTTGCCGTCCCGCAGCAGTTCGCCCTGCTGCGGCGGGTAGAGCCCGGCGAGCATGCGAAGCAGCGTGCTTTTGCCGCCGCCGCTGGCGCCGATCAGCGCGACGCGCGAGCCGCGGCGCAACACCAGGTCGACCCCATGCAGGCCGCCGCGTCCTTCCCCCGAATAGCGCCAGGTGGCGCCGCGCAGTTCCAGGGTCTGCCACGGCGCGTCGGGTTGCACGGCGGGCACCGCGGCCGCGGGATCGCCGGGGGCCTGCCAGATGGGCTCGGCGCTGCTGTAGTCGGTGTGCATGCGCGAGAAACTCTGGAAATTGGAGGCGATGGCGCTGACCACCGACGCGGCCTGCTGGGCGTACTGATAGATCATGAAGATGGTGCCCAACAACAAGGCCTGCCCGGGTTCTCGGTGCCGCAGCACGTACTCCACCACGAGGATCCAGGTGAGGCACATGCCCGCCAGGTCCACCACGCACCACTTGACCTCGTTGACCCACAGGGCGCGGCGCAAGGGCTTCATGACCGTTTCCAGGCGGCGGCCCAGGATTTTGCGCGAGGCGGCCTGCAGGCGCAGGCCGATCACGGTGCCGGCATTGCTGACGAAGTCGAGCAGCGCCGCGACGTAGCGGCGTTCCTGGTCGTTCTCGGAGCGGGCCAGCCGCATCAGCGCCAGGTCGAAACGCAGCGTGACGAGGGCGATGATCAGGTAGCCGCTGACCGCGATGATGCCGCTGACATGGGACAGCAAGGTCAGCGCCACCAGCGGGCCGATGAAGTTCAGGGCGCTGTGCAGGTATCCGTACATGCCCCGGGCAAAGGCCGACAGGGCGCGGCTGGACTGCAGCACGCGGTGCTGCAGGTCGCCGGAATGCCGGCCGTCGCGCCAGGTCAGGGGGGCGGCGGCGATGCGCGCATAGAGGTCGTCGGCCAGTCGTTCCCGCACCCGCACGCCGACGTTGCCTTCCAGGACGCGGCCCGGGCCGTGGAACACCCACGACATCATGTAGCTGCCCACGAGGAACAGGATCCAGAGGCCGGCTGTCGGCATGTCGTTCTGCTGCAGGGCATTGATGGCATGGGAGGCCAGCCAGGGCAGGGTCAGCTTGACCAGTTGCGCGCCCGACAGCAGCGCGACGGCGCCCATCAGTTGCCGGCGCGCGCCTTCGGCGTAGCGCCAGAGCGCGCGATACAGCACGAGCGCCGCGCGGCCCATGCCGAGGGAGGAAGAGGGGGAAGAGGAATCGGGCTTCATCGCGTAGACGGATTCAAGTTTGGTGTGCCGTTGACAATGCTATCCGACATGCGCCGTTGCGCCCCAAAGCAAAAAGCCCTGCCAAAGGCAGGGCCAAGTGCTTGAATCTTATGGTGGCCTGGGGCGGAATCGAACCACCGACACAAGGATTTTCAATCCTCTGCTCTACCGACTGAGCTACCAGGCCAACGCGAAAGTCCGCCACTATACACAATATCGGCGTTAGGTGGGCGCGGGACCGTTGTCCGGGGCGGTGCGGCGGGCTTGGGCGAGCATGGCGCCGGCTTCCTCGGAAATGCTGCGCAGGTGCAGGTCGGTCTGCGGGAAAGGGATGTCGATGCCGGCCTGCTTCAGCGCCTCGTACATCCGCGACAGCATGTCGCTGCGGATGGACATCCACTGGTCGAAGTCGGGCGTCCAGGCGCGGACGCTGAAGTCCAGGGTATTGGCGCCGAAGCCCATGAACATCGCGATGGGCGCCGGCTGGGTGGAAACGCCCAGCGTTCCCCGCGCGACCGACGCCAGCAGTTCGATGGCCTGCGCGGGGTCCGTGCCGTAGGCCAGGCCCACGTTGATCTCGATGCGGCGGTTGCGGTCCAGCATGGTCCAGTTGGTCAGTTTTTCCGACAGCAGGGTGCCGTTGGGCACCACCACGTCGGCGCCTTCGAAGGTCCGGATACGGGTGGCGCGCATGCCGATGTCGCGCACCTGTCCGGAGGTGTCGCCGATCTCCACCACGTCGCCGGGCTGGATCGGACGCTCGAACATGAGGATCAGGCCCGAGACGAAGTTGTTGACCACGTTCTGCAGGCCGAAGCCGATGCCCACGCCGAGGGCGCCGAGCACGATGGCCAGCTGGCTGGCCTTGACGCCGGCCGCCGAGAGCGCGACGGCGAGTCCCAGCAGCAGCACGGAGTAGTAGGTCAGCGAGGCGATGCTGTTGCCCACTCCGCGCGGCAGCGGCATGCGGTTGAGCAACTCCTCGTGCAGCACCAGGCGGATCGTGCGCGCCGCCCAGAACGCGATCAGCACCGAGATGACGAACACCAGGATGTTGCCCAGGCTGATGCTGATGTTGCCGAACGCGAACGTGTAGGACAGCACCTCGGTCACGAGGGCGTAGGTGGCGCGCAAGACGCGGTAGCGGTCCATCGCATAAATGGCCCAGCCGACGGCCGCGCCGACCGTCACCAGGCGGATCAGCAACTGGACCAGGGGCGGGGCGTGCTCGCGCGCGATCCGGAAGCGCGACACGCCCGGCCGCGCCAGCAACAGCTGCAGCAGCGTGACGATGATGGTCACGCCCGCATACAGCATCAGGCCGAAGTAGCCGCTGCTGACGGTGGCGCTGGTCAACATCTCGGCCAGCGACAGGTTGCCCACGATGTTGGCGATGGCGGAGACGGTGAGCAGCGCCGCGGCGCCCCAGGCGATGGCGCGCAAGGTCTGGTGCAGCCGGGTCGGCGCGGGCGCGTCCGGCCGCCGCCGGCCGCGCATCAGCAGCCAGAGCACGGTTGCCAACGCCAGCAGCGTGAGGGCCAGGCTGTGGAGCCGATACCAGGTTTCGCTGGCGAGGAACAGCACGCCCAGCCGTTCGACCAGGTACAGGCCCGTGATCGCGTATGGCCAGGCGCCGAGCTGCTGGCGGGTGGTCGGCGGCAGCAGTCGCAGCACGGGAACGACGGCCAGCAGCAGCGCGAACTGCTGCACGACCAGCGGCGCGTCCGCTTCCAGCAGCAGCACGCCCATCATGGCCAGCAGCAACCAGGCGGAGAAGGGGCGCCCCAACACCCTGGCGGCCGTCTCGCTCATTTCGCGGGCCCGGATGGCGTGGCGGCTGCGCCAGGCCAGCCACAGCAGCAGCGGCAGCAGGACCACCTGCAAGACGTGCAGCGCGCGCTGGTTGCTGGTATCGGCCGCGGCGTACTCGCGCGCGAAGCGCAGCTCCAGGTCCATGCCGGTGCGCAGCAGCGCCATCGCTTCGCCGGGGGCGGCGGGCTTGTCCGCGGCGGCCCACAGCGGCGGCGCGTCGAGCTGCAGCAGGCGCGCATCGATATCGTCGATGGCGCCGGCGACTTCCCGCTGCCCAGTCATGAGCCGCCCTTCGACGGCGGCGGCGCGCTGGCCCAGCGCGATCTGGCGAGCCAGGGGGCCGGACAGCGCCTGCTCGGCCAGGGCCAGTTGCGCGAGGACCGAGTCCACCCGAGACATCAGGGCGGGGGGCAGGCTGGCGGCACCGGGCGCGTTCTTGAGGGCTTGCCAGGCATCGCCGCGCCGGGCCAGTTCCGCCGCGTCGCTCGCATAGGCGGAAGTCACCCGTTGCATGTCCGCCTGCCAGCGGTCGAACCGGCGCGCGTCGAATACCCAGTGCCGTTCCAGGCTTTCCAGGCGCATGACGGGCAGGGTGCGCAACTGGGCGGGCTGGAACTGGTGGAGTTTCTCGTCGACGGACCGCGCGATCGCCTCCAGGCGGGGCGCCAGCGCGTCGGCCGGATCGGTCGCCGCAACCCTTTCGATCACGCCTTCGGCGTAACGGTGGTCGGTATCGGCGCGCAGCGGAATGTCCGCCATCTGGATCGCCGGCGGTTGTGCCGGCGCGGCCGGCTGGGCGGCGGGCGCGGGCTTGTCCTGTCCGTGCGCGGAGCCGAGCAGGCCCGCCATCAGCATCGTTGCGATCAGGCGGAAAAGCGTCTTGGCATGGGCGCGCATGTCGCGGCTCCGGTGGGTGGATGCTGCGGACGGCGTTGCGGAGGGGCTTCCTACGATATCGCGGAAGCTCGGGGAGGGGGAAGGGGAAGGGGACGCCCAGGCCGCCTGTACGAGGAGGGGGCAGTTCCTGGCAGGGAATGTGTAAAGCCCCCGGCAAAGATTGGGCTCTTTCGTCCCGGGGGCCTGGTCTCTGGCTTGTCGGTGTGGTTGCCGTGCTGCGACTGCCGATACTCCCGCGGAGCGCCGGCGAATACACGGCATCGGATCAAAGCTTAGCCAGCTGCTAACGAAGCCGAGTGTCTGTTGTCGGCAACAACCGTGTTTCGGAGCACATCCACGATTCGATCCTGCTCCTCATCCGACAAGCCGATCCACAGCGGTAAACGCACCAGCCGTTCAGACTGCTGATTCGTTACCGGCAGGTCGCCGTGAGACCGGCCGTAACGCTTACCTGCAGGTGACGAGTGCAGCGGTACGTAGTGGAAAACAGACAAGATTTCATTGCGCTTGAATGTGTCGAGCACCTTCTGGCGGTCGATTTCCGTCGCAAGGAGAACATAGTACATGTGGGCGTTGTGCTGGCAGTCGACCGGAACGATCGGGCGCCTCAGTATTCCTTTGGCTTCCAGCGGCTCAAGGAGCTCATGATAGCGGCGCCAGCTTGCCAGCCGTTGTTCGGTTATCCGACCCGCTTCCTCAAGTTGCGCCCACAAGAATGCCGCAATCAATTCCCCGGGCAGGAATGACGACCCGACCTCTTGCCAGGTGTACTTATCCACCTCGCCCCGGAAGAACCGACTACGGTCGGTGCCCTTCTCGCGGATGATCTCCGCGCGAAGGCTCAGATCCGGGCTATTGACGAGCAGCGCTCCTCCTTCCCCCGAGATCACATTCTTTGTCTCATGGAAACTATAAGCCCCAAGGTCCCCGATCCCGCCCAGCGCCCGCCCTTTATAAGTGGCCATTACGCCCTGGGCGGCGTCTTCAACGACTTTCAATCCATGCTTTTTAGCAATGGCCATGATTGTGTCCATCTCGCACGCGACTCCGGCGTAATGGACGGGGACGATAGCGCGGGTACGCGGCGTGATCGCTGCTTCAATCAGATTCTCATCAAGATTGAGCGTGTCTTCCCGGATGTCAACGAACACGGGTACTCCGCCACGCAGCACAAAGGCGTTGGCGGTAGAGACGAAGGTGTAGGACGGCATGATGATTTCGTCCCCAGGCTGAATGTCCAGCAATAATGCCGCCATCTCAAGCGCAGCCGTGCAAGAGTGAGTCAACAGTCCTTTGTCGCACCCGGTGCGGGCCTCCAGCCATTTATGGCAACGCTTGGTAAATGGGCCGTCACCCGCCAAGCTGCCGTTGAAATGAGCTTCAGCGATGTAGTAGAGTTCCTTGCCTGTCATGTGAGGCCAATTGAAAGGAACGCGGTTATTTGATTTTTTCATAATTTCTCCGAAGCCTTGCGCCGGGACGTTAGCAAGAATCTGAAAACTATAATACCCAAAAATAAAACCCAAAACACATGAGCAATCCATGCGTAACGGGCAAGCGGTTTGAATTCGAGGATCGCCTTATGTGTCTCTGCGGGCAAAGCCACTCCTTGGAAAACGCCGTTTATCTCTACGGTGCGAGCTTCCTGCCATGCGCCGTTAATATATGCGCGGGCCTTCCAGTCACGATGAAACTTTTGACTTAAGATGAAAATCGATGAATCAGGGGATGGTACGACCTCAAATTCTAGGACGTCTCCCCGGTTCAATGTCTCGACCGGGGTTCTCCTTGCCATCCTGCGCGGATCGTCGATTTCAAATTTGGTTATCTCATTATTAAAGTGCGGGGGGAACACCTGAAGGCTCTCTCCCATGCGGGAAAGTACCCGGTAAAACTGAACGCCCGATTCTTCACCCAAGAATTCCAAATTCTCGTGATCCAGCCTTTCCGGCGAGAGGATCAGGCTGATATTGCTCATCCAGAACATCGCGCCGGCATAGTCAGGCGCGATACTCCCGTTCCAACGGCCATACGTCTGCATTTTTCCACCCAGCGCTTCGATGAGAGTGTGGTATCTCGTTGAAGAAAGACTGTTGTAACTATGGACCGACGTGAGGCCAAGCGTGGTATTCAGGTTTGGTGGCAACACAGAGATGCCCGGGGAGGCAACGGCATAGCGACTGCCTCGCGGCAGATTGCCCCTAACCCGCTCCACCAGCGGCGAAGTTACCGCAATCTGGGCAGGATCTTGCTTCAGCATCAGCGGATAAGAGGTCATGCCGAGGACTGCCGCGACCGCGAGTATCAAAAGCGCTGGTCGGGTCTGATTGTATTGCGCGACGAGCAGGCCCGATACCAACAGCAGGCCGATGACGATTTCCCACCGGAAAGGCGCATGTTGTGAAATGCCGTATGCGATACCAATGACGATCATCGCCAGTATCGCGGTCGCGCCAATGAGCACGGCCCCGGCCAATTGACGCGGCCGCGTGCGTCTAGCTAGCGCATCTACGCCGAACGCGGTGGTTATTGTAAAGGGCAGCATGGTGCTGCCTAGCGGCGTGCTTCGGGAAAGATTAAACCCAAAGTGCTTGACGCCAATCGCATACAGTGGGTGTACGAACGCAAGCATGCATAGCACAATAATCGCCAACCACCACCCCCAAGTTTTCTTGAATCTGGTCAGCGATGCGACAACACTGAAAAAAATAACGACCACTGTTGCACTCAGGCCATCATAAGGAAACGGAAAATATGGCGAGATCGGATTGCCGAAGATTTCCGGGATCGTGCTTAGCACAAAAAATCGAACCACCTCAGTGAGGTTGGCGAACTTTGGAAGAATGGCTGTAAAAAAGGAAGGATCAGCAGCAATGCGCGCGGACTCGGACGAGAGAACCAGCAAGTCTCGATAAACGGGAATAGCGAGGGCGGCTCCCGCGATCAGTGCAGAGGTGGCTAGAGCCAGAAATTTGGCAGCCGCATGCCAATTGAGACGTGCCTGGCGGTAAGCCAGCCAAAGACCATAGCCACCCAGTAAATAGGCATGAAAAACGACCGGCTGGGGATAGGCCGTCATCAGCAGGCTATAAGCGCTGAACGCCAACATTCCCCAGCCTAAAATGTCCGCTCGTCGCGCCAAACGAGTCGCCGCCCACAGCGCTCCTGCTCCCCAACACCACACAGCCGGAAACATGGGGAAGGTTAGCCAGTACATAAATAGCGGCGATGTTGCCAACCCCAGACCTGCAATCAAGCCCGCTATGGGGCTTAAGCCGGTTTCCTTTGCGAAGAAGAGGACGAATAAGCCGGCGAGAAAGCAAGTTCCCAAAGATAAAACTGTGATGTACCTCCAAGGGCTGTCGGTTGCCTTGGAAATCAGCCACGTCGGCAGGTAGGCAGGGCTGAATCCGGATATCTGGTAAGCCGGGCGACCAAGCTCGTTATGAGAAACCCAAAGCGTCAACCAACTGGAACGCGCTCCGCTCAGATGACCCGAAATCTCCGGGATATACCCGTTTGCAAAATCGCTGAATTTACGACTTTCCAATGAATTCGCACTGCTGGAATCAACGGCGGCCAACTCTTGATGTTGCCGGTATGGGGAAATGATCTTGCCCCCAAATACAAAGGGGATAGTGATCAGTAAAAAAAAAAGCGCGTACAGCAATATTGCGCTTCGGTAATTTGCTTTGTTCAAAGGATATCTCTGGCGCCGAATCGGGGGTGAGGATGGCGTTGCAACATTGCTTCAGCCACGAGCAGCCACTATCGTACCTAGCACTATCAATCCAATGCCGAGAACTTTTTGAGTGGTTATTGGTTCGCTAAGGAGCCAACCGCTTAACACTAGAACAACAACGAAATTGAGGCTCATGAACGGATAGGCATGGCTTAGTTCAAATTTCGTCATGGCCGCCATCCATGCAAGGGAAGCCAGGAATGCTGCGACAAATCCTGAGAATATTGCCGGATCCAGAAGGAGTCCGAACAGAAACCTGAGCTTCTCCGAGAGGTCCGCAGGCAGCGGGCCGAACTGTGCGATGCGCCACTTAAGAATTAGCTGCCCGTAAACCGTGAAGCCTATCGTAGCCAAGATGTATAGGTAATCAAAAATGCGGTTCATCATGCGCTTTGAATGACTATTCTTCTATGAGGTTCAAGGTAATGAATACTCTCTTCCCGGTCTTGGGGTCGATGAAGTAGGCGTTTCTGGAATCGTCGAAGAATGTCAAGCCGCGAAGCAGATCAAGAAATTCAGCCCCTCGATAATTCCGCTCAAGGTCGATCCGGCATGCTTTTTCAAACCGGCCTCTGGAATAGTATTCGCTAACCGTGTCCGGCGCCTCCCCTGGCTTGATGGGGCGCGCGGCGACGCCATGCGTCCGCAAACCTTCCATCAAGTCATCAAAATGGTCGCACACCACGTCGTCAATTCTTGACTGAAGCGTTCTGGCAGTGTCGCTTTGATGCACTGGAACTTCAATCTGCATGAATACCTCGCCGCCATCAATTCTTTCATTGACGAAATGGTAGGTAAACCCTGTCGTGCGCTCGCCATTGATAATGGCCCAGTTCACGGGATAGACACCGCGGAATGCCGGGAGGAGGCTGTAGTGGAGATTCAGCGCGCCTTTTTTTGGAAGGCTAACCAACTCGTTTGGAACGATATGTTTCCAGCTCAGGAGCAGGAACCAGTCGGCCTCCTGGATCAAGGGATTCGCCAGGAAGGGGGGCTCGTATATCAGGAGCGGAATATTCTCCTTCAGACAGATTTCGTCCACGCCGGGCCACCACGCGTTGCCATTTTCCCGTGTCGTAACGACAGCCGGGATTTCAATGCGACCGGCGCCGGCATAAGCGATAAGCTTCTGTAGAAGCCGATAACCTATTTCATGATCAACGAAAGGGATTATTCGCTGCATCATTCAAATCTTCCTTACAAGAATCGTGAATTCATATAAGCCGTAATCATGGAGCAAGGCGACCTGACGAGAGTAGCGACGCTTGCACAAATCAAACAGCCGGCATGGATCGGCGTAATAGAGATAGTCGCGCTTTTTGTCTTCGTCGGAATAAGAGGTAAGGCAGTTGAAGGCGAACCCACGATTGCTGGTGCTGTCCAACACGTCCAGCGTGGCTTGAAGATAATCGAACCACTCTGTGTCAGTGCGCCCCAGGCGCACGTTGAAAATGCCGCTGGCTACGCCATAATCCGCCGCCTGGTCCGGCTGGGCCGCGGTGAGGAATCGGGCATGGGCGGCGGCGGTGTTTCGTTGGTTCGCGGCCTGGATCATTTCGGGGGAAATGTCCACGCCAAGATAGCCAGGGCTCGAGTAGTTTTTCGTCAGATACCCGAGCAAGGCGCCATAGCCGCAACCCAGGTCATTCAATGAAAATCCATTGTTCCCGGACTGAATTATCTTGCATAGCTGCTCGAACCGAATCGTTTGGCTCTCTTCACCATTCCAATCGACACCTCGCGGCGTATCGCCATGCTCCGCCAGCTTTTCGGCGTAGTATGTAGCAACCTCGTCGAGCAGCTCAGTTTTGTCGTTGCGCATAGATATTCCTTACGATGGTATAGGGCCTGAGCTTGGTTTCAGAGAAGATCTTTGATAGATAAATGCCGACCACACCGATGAATGAAATGATCATGCCGCCCAGGAGCCAGATCGATGCCATTACCGAGGTCCATCCGCTTAGCGGCTTTGCAAGGAAGAGCCAGTGCGTGATGAGATAAGCGATATAGGCCAACGCAAATGCCGAGATCGATACGCCAATATAAAAGATGCTGATCAGAGGAGCGTTGCTGAAAGACGTGACTGAGTTGACCAATAAGGCCATTTTCCTGCGAAAGGTATACGTGGTCTCGCTGGTATTGTGTTTTTTTATCAGGTGCGGGCGTTGATCAAACCCCGTTATGTGCCACAGCCCGGCCATAAATACCTCGCGCTCTTCGTGACGTAGCAGAGCATTGATGTACCTGCGGGTCATCAGGCGGGCAGTGACCGCGTTTTCCGGTAGCCCCAACCCAGTCAGGGCCTTGAAAAGACGATAGAACCACTGCCCGCTCCAGCGTTCGAACCTGTTCCCCTTCCTGCGTTCCTGTACGCCATACACGACATCGCAGCGCTCCTCCTCCATTTGCCGGGCGAAGGCCTCCAGCCATTCGGGTTCCTCTTCGAGGTCGCTATCGATCAAAAAAACCCGCTCCCCCTTTGCATGAGCCAGTCCTGTCATCATTGCCTTGTGGTGTCCGAAATTTCGCGACAGATCGACGACGACAAGGTGCGAATCTTGCTCCGTGAGCGTGATAGCCAGGTCCAAACTGTTGTCTGGCGAGCCATCGTTTACCAGCACGATTTCGTAGTCGTCCCCCGCCAGCCGCCGCGCGGTGTCGCTCATCCGTGCGTGAAACTCAGCGATGTAAGGAGCAGATTGATAGAGGGTCGCGACGATCGAGAGCTTCATGCCACATACCTCATGTAACGTGGGCTGTCCTTGCCGCAATTGAACAGAAGATCGAGGATCGTGACACCATGCACGAATTCACCCCAGAGTTGTGGGTATTCCGGGTAGCCGAGATAGTCAAACCACGTGAGTTTGACTCCCATGTCCGTAAAGATCTTTTCATCGACGTAGTCCTTGGCCGAGGGGCCTGAAATGTACTCCGCGCCTCCCGCTTGAACACATAGATCGGCAAGCCGTTCGGTCTTGCCGTCGATCAGACGGTAGTCCGACGAGTTCGTAATAGTCGTTTTTATTTCCAGGTATTCGCAGATCGCCTCGATGAATCGTCGATTCAACTGGGAAATGTGAGAATAGTTACCGTCAACGTAGAGTGGCTCGAGCCACGCTGCAATTCCTTCAAAATTCGGGGCACGGCGGTAGTTTTGCGCGAGGGCCTTCCAATGCGTGGTGGCCCATTCATTGCCATCAATTTCCGTTTCGCATATTTTTTGGTGATATTTGCCCTTCACCAGAACCGGCACGGTCAGCCACTGGACCCCTTGGGGAGTCTTGATCTGATTTCGGTTTCGCCAGTCCCGGCGCGTGTACTGCATATCGTCATACAAAATAAATTCGTCGACGGAAGCGATCAAATCGAAATAACCCTTCCACGGAATGTAGTTGGATTGCAGGATGGCGACTCTTTTCATTTTTTCTCGCCTCGTGCCTTGTAGATTTGGTAAGCAGGATTGTTGGAGATGATCACTTTCTCGAAGTTGTCTAGAATATATTGTTGAATCAACGGATGCGTGTTCTTGAAGCGCAGCGCTTCCTGGCCGTCGAGTGGCAAGTCAAAAACAAACGCAAAGCCAGGGTTCGAGGCTTTGATACGCTCAATCTCCCGATTCTCGAATGTCGCCGAGCGCGGAAAGAGTGGGTAAATCTCCCACATCGGCGATCTGCGCTCAAGCAAGGCATATGCGCCGGGCCAGAATGGCGTTGCGATAAAAGAGCGACCGTCCGGAGCAAACTTTGCGGCGACTTTCCGCAGCAAATCGACGTCATTCGCCGTGTCCCGATCGATCTGGAGCTTGCTCCCGGATATTTCGACGGAAGCGCACTGCTTGCTCGAAAAACAGGACCAGCCAGGGTGAAAAACGAGCATTACCCAGACGCTGGTGGAGCAGAGCGCCAGCATGAGCGGCCATTTGAGACATGCCGCTAAGGTGGCCAAAATGATCAGGCATCCGATCAACAGAGGGAAGATACCCTGGGCAAGGTGCCCCACCTCGGCGCGGGAGAAGGCAAAGTGAGCATAGGGTAGGGCCAGGAAAGCCGAAGCAGCCAATGCTGGCGGCACCGGCTTTTCCTTGAACCTTTGATAGATGACCCACGCCAGGGAGAGTCCCGCGAATAGAAGTGTCCCGACGAAAAACAGTCCAATCAATACGTCCCGCATCGCACTGCCGATCGATGCGCCCGCAAAGTTCACCGTCCATGGCCAAGGAATGGGCAGGGAAAGGTTGGTAGCCTTTTGCTCGAACAAAAATCGAACGCTCTCCCAGAAGGCGCCTCCGAATCCGGGAATGAAGACTGCCATCAGGATTATGGGGGAAAAGCCGATGAATACCCCAGCCCCCCACAGGGCAGCGGCTTTTAAGCAGCCGGGACCTGATTCGTTCTTTACCGAAAGCCACGCAATAACGCCAAGGCTGCCCATGGCCCCATATATTCCGTGATTGCGGCCGAAGACGGCAACCAATCCGACGCAGACGCCTGCCGCGAGGTAGCGCTTCGAAGTGGGGTTCGAAACAAGGTGCGCGAGAATACCAATAAGAAAAATCGATATAGAGATATCGAAGAGCTTGTGACGGGGAAACATCCACACGGCAAGGGTGATTGCCGCGAGGAAGAGGAATAGTGTGTCGCCTCTATTTTTCAGCCGCGATGGCTGCGCAATTAGAAGTAAGCCGACAAACAACCCCAAAGCCTGGAATACGGCGACAGCGGCTCGCAAGCTCATGATGCCGTTATCGCCAAACAAGCTTGCCAGCGCAGCCGACCAATAATATCGGCCGGGGTCGTACGCCATGAAATCCCGAATGGGAACCTCGCCCAGAAAAACCCGCTGGACGCCATACCAAAGAAACCCCTCATCCCACAGATTGAATCCTTTGTCGCCTTGCCACAAAAAAGAAAGCAAAGCGACAAAGCCTGATATTGCCAAGGCGTGGAGTGCGATATATTTATTGTTCTTGGTCACTTGGTTTATGCGGGTAACTTGCGAGAAAGCTGCCATTCTAGTCTGCCGTGGGGAAGGGCGTCACTCTCTTTGGCCTCTGTCCCGCTAGAGGCCGGCAGAGCCATTCAGCATAAGAACGCCCTCGATGGGCTACCGGTCAGGAACGCCTTTTGCGGGTAGTCCACGTCCCTCATCGGATCGGCGGGTTGGGTTCCCGACGAGATGGCTTTAGGGCGCCATGAGGGTGCCATGAGGGCGCCATGAGGGCGCGGTCAAGGAGGGATGGACGGCCAAAAGATGGCGAAGAAAAAGCCCCAGTGCGCTTGCGCGCACTGGGGCTTTGTAATGCTGGTGGCCTGGGGCGGAATCGAACCACCGACACAAGGATTTTCAATCCTCTGCTCTACCGACTGAGCTACCAGGCCAACGAAGTCCGCAACTATACACAAATTTTTGGACTTGTGCCAGTCGGCGGCCAAAAACGCCGAACATTCTTCGCCCGGGCGGAAGCGGGCGGGCGACGGGCACTGTTGGTTTGAGGGTACGGAAGGTGCGACACGGGGTCGCGGTCGGGGCTAGTGGTGGCCTGGGGATAACCCGCAGGGGTATAATCATTAGCGGTCTGACGCTACAGACTCTACTGTGGCGCAGTTTTCCTGGTGGCAGTTCTTAACGCTTACGCGCGGATGGCCTGGCCGTCCCTCCCACATGTCGGTAGCTGTCCTTGCCTTCGGTCTGAATCACACGTCCGCGCCGGTTTCGGTCCGCGAACGCGTGTCCATGCCCGTCGATCTGGTGAAGCCCGCGCTGGAAGGCCTGCGCTCGGCGTTCGGCGGCTCCGTGCGCGAAGCCGCGATCCTCTCCACCTGTAACCGGACCGAGATCTATTGCGCGGCCGACGGCCACGTCGCCGACCAGCTGCCTGCCTGGCTGGCCGAGCACAACCGCCTGGACGCCGGCGCGCTGCGCCCGCACCTGTACCGCCATCACCAGGACGACGCCGTCCGCCATGCGTTCCGCGTGGCCAGCGGCCTGGATTCCATGGTGCTGGGCGAAACCCAGATCGTGGGCCAGATGAAGGACGCCGTGCGCGCCGCCGGCGAAGCCGGGGCCCTGGGCACCTTGTTGCACCAGATGTTCCAGCGCACCTTCTCGGTGGCCAAGGAAGTGCGGTCGCAGACCGCCATCGGCGCGCAGTCGGTGTCCATGGCCGCCGCCGCCGTCCGCCTGGCCGAACGCGTGTTCGGCAATCTGGACCAGGCCCGCACGCTGTTCATCGGCGCGGGCGAAATGATTGAATTGTGCGCCACGCACTTCGCCGCGCAGCGTCCGCGCAGCATGGTGGTGGCCAACCGCACGGCCGAGCGCGCCGAGATCCTCGCCAACCGTTTTTCGGCCAGCACCATGAAGCTGTCCGACCTGACCGACCGCCTGTCCGAGTTCGACGTGGTCGTGTCCTGTACGGCAAGCTCCCTGCCCATCCTCGGCCTGGGGATGGTGGAGCGGGCCACGCGCCTGCGCCGCCACCGTCCGATGGTCATGATCGACCTGGCCGTCCCGCGCGACATCGAACCCGAAGTCGGCCGCCTGGACGACGTGTATCTGTATTCGGTGGACGACCTCGGCCGCCTGGTGCAGACCGGCACGGACGCGCGTCGCGCCGCCGTGGTGCAGGCCGAAGCCATCATCGAAACCCGCGTCCAGGGCTTCATGCACTGGATGCAATCCCGCGAAGTGGTTCCCGTCATCCGCGACCTGCACCAGGCCGCCGAGGACGTCCGCGCCGCCGAACTGGAACGCGCCCGCAAGCTGCTGGCGCGGGGCGAATCGCCCGAGGCCGTGCTTGAGCAGCTGGCCCATGGCCTGACGCAGAAATACCTGCATGGCCCGCTGGCGGCGCTGAACCGCAGCGAAGGCGACGACCGCAAGCAACTGCTTGCCTGGATGCCGCGCCTGTTCCCCGGCCGCGACTCCCGCCGTTAGCGACGCTGCCCCACGTCCCGCCCTCTCGGCGGGCGTTCGTCTTTTGGGCGCCCGCTTTCCCGCTTTTCTTTTTGGTTATTCCCCATGAAATCTTCCATGCGCAGCCGGCTGGAGCATCTGTGCCACCGCCTCATCGAGGTCGACGCCCTGCTCGCCGAACCGGAGACCGCGTCCGATATGGAGCGTTTCCGCAAGCTCTCGCGCGAGCGTGCCGAACTGGAACCCGTGGTCGAGGCCTTCACGGCCTTCGCCCGCACCGAGGAGGATCTGGCCACCGCCCAGGAGATGCTGTCGGATCCGGACCTGAAGTCCATGGCCGAGGAGGAAATCAAGGGCGGGCGCGCCAAGCTGGAAGAACTGGAAGCCGCGTTGCAGCTGCTGTTGCTGCCGCGCGACCCCAACGACGGGCGCAGCGTGTTCCTGGAAATCCGCGCGGGCACGGGCGGCGACGAGAGCGCGCTGTTCTCCGGCGACCTGCTGCGCATGTACTCGCGGTACGCGGAACAGCGCGGGTGGCGCGTCGAGCTGATGTCGGAAAGCGCGTCGGAGCTGGGCGGCTACAAGGAAGTGATCGCGCGCATCGACGGCGACGGCGCCTACGGCCGCCTGAAGTTCGAGTCCGGCGCGCACCGGGTGCAGCGCGTTCCCGCCACCGAGGCGCAGGGCCGCATCCACACCTCGGCCTGCACCGTGGCCATCATGGCGGAAGCCGACGAAATGTCGGACATCGTCATCAACCCGAACGACCTGCGGATCGATACGTTCCGCGCCAGCGGCGCGGGCGGGCAGCACATCAACAAGACCGATTCGGCGGTGCGCATCACCCACTTGCCGACCGGGCTGGTGGTGGAATGCCAGGACGACCGTTCCCAGCACCGCAACAAGGACAAGGCCATGCAGGTGCTGGCCGCGCGCCTGAAAGACAAGGAAATCCGCGAGCGGCAGAGCAAGGAAGCGGCCGAGCGCAAGAGCCTGATCGGCTCGGGCGACCGCTCCGAGCGCATCCGCACCTACAACTTCCCGCAGGGCCGCGTGACCGACCACCGCATCAACCTGACGCTGTACAAGCTGCAGCAGATCATGGAAGGCGACCTTGAGGAATTGACCGGCGCGCTGATCGCCGAGCACCAGGCCGAGCAGCTGGCGGCCCTGGGCGACGACATTTGAACGGGCTTGCGCCATGACGCCGCCCCAGCTCAAGACCTTGCTGCTCGACGCGCGCCTGCCCCGGCTGGAAGTGCGCATGCTGCTGGAGCACGTGCTGGGCAAGCCGCGCGCCTGGCTGCTGGCGCATGACACCGACCCGCTGCTGCCCGAGGTGGCCGCCGGCTACGAATCGCTGGCGCAGCGGCGCCTGTCGGGCGAACCCATGGCCTATCTGCTGGGCCATCGCGAGTTCATGGGGCACCGCTTCCGCGTCACGCCCGACGTGCTGATCCCGCGCCCGGATACCGAGGTGCTGGTCGAGACCGCGCTGGAATGCCTGGCGGGCCTGGCCGCGCCCGCAGTGCTGGACCTGGGCACGGGCAGCGGGGCGATCGCGATTTCCATCGCCCTGGCGCGCCGCGATGCGCGGGTGATGGCTTCCGACGTCAGCGCCGCCGCGCTGGCCGTGGCGGCCGCCAACGCCTGGGATCTGGCGGCCTCCGTCCGCCTGGTCGAGGGCAGTTGGTACGAAGCCGTGCCCGCGGGCGAGGGCTTCGACCTGATCGTGTCCAACCCGCCCTACGTGGCCAGCGACGATCCGCACCTGGACCAGGGCGACGTGCGCTTCGAGCCACGCGGCGCGCTGACCGACGGCGCGGGCGGGCTGGAAGACCTGGCCCGCATCGCGCGGGGCGCGGGCCGCCACCTGAAGCGGGGCGGCGCCCTGTGGATGGAGCACGGCTGGGACCAGGCCGAGGCGGTGCGCGACCTGCTGGCGCAAGCCGGGTTCGACGGCGTCCACAGCCGGCGGGACCTGGCCGGCATCGAGCGGATCTCCGGCGGCCGGCTTCCCGGGGGAACGCCGGGCCCCAGCGAGGGGCCCGCGTCCGTCCCGGGTGTCTGATCCCCCCGGGGACGCCGGCGCAGGCTGAGGGGGCTCCCGCGGGTGTCAGGCACCATGTTGAGGGGCCCGCAGGCCGATTCCCGGAGCGCGGCCCGGGGTATCCGGGGCGCTTTTTGCCGCTGTACCTATAATTGGCGTATTCCCTACGCCTGTCCGAGAGACCACCATGAGCGACGTTCAAGAATTCATCCGCGAAACCGTGACCCAGCACCCCGTCGTGCTGTTCATGAAGGGCACCGCCCAGTTCCCGCAATGCGGCTTTTCCGGCAAGGCCATCCAGATCCTGAAGGGCTGTGGCGTGAAGAAGCTGGTCACCGTCAATGTGCTGGAGGACGACGAAGTCCGCCAGGGCATCAAGGAATTCTCCAACTGGCCCACCATCCCGCAGCTGTACGTGGGCGGCGAGTTCATCGGCGGCTCGGACATCATGAACGAGATGAATGACTCCGGCGAACTGAAGACCCTGCTGGAACAATCCGGCGCCATGGCCTGAGCGGTCCATGCGGCGACTGGTCATCGGCATCACGGGCGCCACCGGGGCGCTCTACGCGGTGCGCATGCTGCAAGCGCTGCGCGGCGTGGACGATGTGGAGACGCATCTGGTGGTGTCGGCGTCCGGCGTGCTGAACATCAAGCACGAGCTGGACGTCAGCCGCCATGATGTCTACGCGCTGGCGGACCACGTGCACAGCGTGCGCGACGTGGGCGCCACCCTTGCCAGCGGCGCGTTCCAGACCGCCGGCATGGTGATCGTGCCATGCTCCATGCGCACGCTGGCGGCCGTGGCGCACGGCCTTTCGGACAACCTGATCACCCGCGCCGCCGACGTAACCCTCAAGGAACGCCGGCGCCTGGTCCTGATGGTGCGCGAAACGCCTTTCAACCTGGCGCACCTGCGCAACATGACGGCCGTGACCGAAATGGGCGGCATCGTGTTTCCGCCGCTGCCGGCGTTCTACCACCGCCCGGCCTCCATCGACGAGATGGTGGACCACACGGTGGCGCGCGTGCTGGAACTCTTCGATATCGTGGTGCCTGGCCCGCACTGGGAAGGCATGAAGTAGGAGGGGGGCAGCGCAAGACCGCGCCCGCAAGAACTCCCGCATCAAACGCGCGAAACCCATCACGCATATTTCCCCGTCAGCCCCCCATCCACGAGCAACTCCGTGCCCGTGATGTAGGACGCCTCGTCCGAGGCCAGGAACGCCACGGCGTTCGCCACTTCCCAAGGCGTGCCCATGCGGCCCATCGGCACCTGCCGGTCGCGCGCCGCGCTGGCGGCCCGGGCATCGGCATCGAACATGCGCGCGACGTTCTTCGCCACGCGCGGCGTGTCGATCAGGCCGGGAATCACCGTGTTCACGCGGATGCGGTCGGCGGCGTATTGCTGTGCGGCCATGCGCGCGAAGTGGATTACGGCCGCCTTGCTCACGCTGTATGCCAGATGCGGATAACCGGTGTAGCGGATGCCGGCCACGGACGACACGGTCACGATGGCCCCGCCGCCCTGTTCGCGCATGAGCGGCGCCAGCAGCCGCGTGGCGATGAGCAGGCTGGACACGTTCACCTGCTGGATGCGGTCCCAGTCTTCCAGCGAGATGTCCTCCGGGCCGCCCACCTTGCCGATGCCGGCATTCGCCTGCAGCACGTCGATGCGTCCGTAGCGGCGCAGGGCGGCGTCCACCGCGGCCTGCATGGCCGCGGGATCGGCCACGTCCGCCTGCACGGGCAGGGCGCTGCCGCCGGCCTTTTCGACTTCATGAGCCGCGTCCTCGGCGGCTTCCCGTTGGGAGTCCAGCGCGACGATGGCGGCGCCTTGGCGCGCCATCGTCACGCAGCTGGCCTTGCCGATGCTCCAGCCGGCGGCCGAGGAGCCGGCCCCGGCCACCAGCACGACCTTGCCCGCCAGCCGGGGGTCGTGGCCGGCCGTCATGACTGGCCGTCGTCCTGGCGCGACTTGCCCGCGCCCACGTAGGGGATGGCGTGATCGATGGTTTCCCAGATGTAGCGGCCGGACGGGCTTTGCTGTTCTTCCGCCACGTGGGACACCAGGCCGGCTGCGCGCGAGATTACTGCGAAGCCGCGCATCAGGTCGGTGGGCACGCCGATCTCGCTCAGCAGTGCCGCCACGGCGCCGGTGGCGTTGATGGTGATGTGTCTGCCGTAGGTCGCGTCGATCGCCGACGCCAGCAGCCGCAGCGCCTTGATCGAATCGCCCTTCAGCTCCGGCTCGGCTTCGGCCAGCGCCAGCAGCTTGATCGAGCGCGGGTCGTCGGGCTTGTGCAGGTGATGGCCGAAGCCGGGCAGGGCCTGGCGCGATGCGCGGAATTCGCGGGCGATCGCCAGCGCCTCGGCCTCCTCGTCCGCCGCCTGGCGGATGCGGTCCAGCAGGCGCGAGCAGTTTTCCATGGTGCCCACGAACTGGCTGCCCACCGCCATCAGGCCCGAGGCGACCGCGCCCTGCAGGTTCTCCGGCGCGCTCATGTAGATCAGGCGGGTGGCGATGGCGCTGGGCGTCATGCCGTGCTCCATCAGGGTGACGAGCACCGCGTCGACGATGCGCAGGTCGACGGGGCGCGCCTCGCGGCCCAGGATCTGCATGATCATGACTTCGGTGAAGGTCTTCTTGCCGATCAGGTCCTCGACCAGGTCCACGTCGCGGTACGACATGCCGGTGAGGTGATGGGCGCAGAGGCGGGTTTCGGGCGTTTTCATGATGTTTCCTTCTGAGCCGCGTCGCGCACGGCGTTCTTCAATACCTTGCCCACGCTGGAGCGCGGCAGGCTTTCGTGGATGTGGAATTGCTTGGGCGTGGCGACGGGGCCGAGCAGGCCGCGCACGTGCGCCTTGAGCTCGTCTTCGCCGGCGCTCGCGCCGGGATGGAACTGGACGGCGGCGTGCACGGCCTCGCCCCATTTTTCGTCGGGCAGCCCGAAGACCGAGCATTCGTACACGGCGGGATGCGCGGACAGGGCATTCTCGACGTCCACGGGATAGATGTTGAAGCCGCCGGTGATGATCACGTCGCGCAAGCGGTCCTTCAGGAACAGATAGCCGCGCGCGTCGACCAGCCCCGTGTCGCCGGTGTGCAGCCAGCCGTCCACGATCGTCTCGGCGGTTTTTTCCGGCAGCCGCCAGTAGCCCGACATCACCAGGTCGCCCTGCACGACCACCTCGCCGATCTCGCCGCGGGGCAGCAGCGCGCCGTCCGGGCCCATGATGGCCAGGTCGGACAGCCACGTGACGCGTCCGACCGCGGCGCGGTTCTCCGGCGCTTCGAGGTCGGCGGGGCGCAGCACGGTGACGATCTGCGGCGCCTCGGTCTGCCCGTAGGTGGTGCCCAGTACCGGGCCGAAGAAGGCGCGCGCCTTGTCGATCTTCTCCACGGGCATGGGGGCGCCGCCGTAGATCAGGTTGCGCAGGCGCGGAAAGTCGGCGCGCGAGACGCCGGGCTGCGCCATGATCATGTAGATCAGCGTGGGCGGCATGAAGCTCAGCGTGCCGCCGCGTTCGCGGAAGGCGGCCGTGATGCTGGCCGGATTGACGGCGTCGAGCAGCAGATGGGCGCCGCCGCGGGCCAGCACCGGCAGCAGATAGGTGCCGGTGCCGTGCGTGATGGGCGCGGCGACGACGTAGCGGTCGTCCTGCGTGAGCTCCCAGCTGGCGATCTGGTTGATGATGCCGGCGTTCCAGGCATGGTAGGGCTGCATCACGCCCTTGGGCAGCCCGGTGGTGCCGCCGGTGAACTTGATGGCCTGGGTGGCGTCGCGCGGCAGGGCATGGCGCCGCGGCGCGGTGCCGGCATGGCGGGCCAGCAGCGCGTCCAGGGCCAGCGGGGCCGAGGCGTCGTCCAGGTGGATGTGCCGCCGGCCCGCCGGCGCCCCGGATTCGGGGGCCAGCGGCGCGCCCGCGCCGTCGACGATGACGATGGACGGCTCCGTGGCGTCCAGGATGCGCCCGATCTCGCGCTCGGTGCTGCGGTAGTTCAGAGGCACCCACACCTTGCCGCTGGCCAGCACGGCCAGCAGCGCCAGGATGTGCCGCGCCGAGTTGCCGGCGCAGATGGCCACGCGCGTCTGCGGCGCGGGGTCCAGGTCTTGCAGCGCCGCGGCCAGCGCGCGCGTGTCGGCGGCCAGCCGCGCGTACGTGACCTGGCCCTCGGGGCCGTCCAGCGCGATCCGGTCGGGATGCTGCTCGGCGGCGCGGAAGAAGAAATCGATCGGGTACACCTGTGCTCCTTTAAGCGTGGACAGGATCTAGTTGGCTTTGAGGTTGGCGTTCTTGACGACCGCGCCCCATTTGTCGATCTCGCTGGCGATCTTCTTGCCGAACGATTCGGGCGAGTTGGGCGGTTGCGGGGCGTAGAAGCCGGATTGCTTGTACGAGGCCTGCAGCGCCGGGCTGGCCAGCGCCTTGTTCAGGGCCTGGTTGAGGCGGTCGATGACCGGCTTGGGGGTGCCCGCGGGCGCCACCAGGCCGAACCAGGATTCCACGTCGAAGCCGGGCAGGCCGGACTCCGCCAGCGTGGGCGTATCGGGAACGGCATCCAGGCGCTGGGGCGAGGTCACGCCGATGGCGCGCAGCTTGCCGGCCTGCACGTGCGGCAGGGAGGAGGGCAGGTTGTCGAACATGGAGTCCACCTGGCCGCCCAGCAGGTCGGCCACGGCCGGGCCGCTGCCGCGGTAGGGCACGTGCAGGATGTCGGTGCCGGTCTGCATCTTGAACAGTTCGCACGACAGGTGGATGGAGGAACCGCTGCCGGACGAGGCGCAGGTCAGCTTGCCAGGATTCTTCTTCGCGTAGGCGATGTATTCCTGCACCGTCTTGACCGGCAGCTTGGGATTGACCACCAGGATGTTCGGAATGGTTGCCAGCAGCCCGACGGGCTCGAACCCCTTCACGAAGTCGTAGTTGAGCTGGCTGTAGAGCGTGCGGTTGATCGTGTTGGCGATCGAGCCCACGTACAGCGTATAGCCGTCCGGCGCCGCGCGCGAGACGATTTCCGCGCCGATGTTGCTATTGGCGCCCGTCTTGTTCTCGACCACGAAGGTCTGGCCCAGTTCTTCCGACAGCGACTTCGCCACCAACCGCGCGACGATGTCGGTGGCCCCGCCGGCGGCATAGCCGACGACCAGCGTCACGGGACGCTCCGGATAGGGTTTGGCCGCCAGGGCAGGGGTCGCGAGGACCGTGGCCAGGGCCGCCGCCCGGGCCCACCGCTTGCTGAAAGTCTTCATTGTTGTCTCCGTCCTGTTTTGTCTAATATTTGGACAGCTCTTCGTCTGCCCGGATTCATATTGGGCTTTGATAGAGCCCTCATCAATGCAACGTGTCCAAAAATTGAACAAGCCTGAATCGGAAGGGGCGGGGCCGCGGGTATTGCGCCGCGGGCTGCGCGTGCTGGGGGTGTTGCGCCAGGCCGGCGCGGCGGGGATGCACGTCGTCGATATCGCCCGCGCGGCGGGCATGCAGCGGTCTACGGTCTATCGCTACCTGGACGTGCTGGTGCAGGAGGGCTACGCGCTGCGCGAATCGGAGGCGCCGCGCTGGCGCGTGGCGGAGCTGGGCGTGATGATGGCCGGCGATCCGCATGCCCAGGCGGTGCGCGGCCTGCGGCCGGTGCTGCGCCAGATCAGCGACGTGAGCGGCGATTCGGCCTTCCTCATCTGCCGGGCGGGGAACGATTCGCTATGCCTGCACCGGGAAGTGGGGAACTACCCCGTGCAGGTGCTGGCGGTGACGGTGGGGCATCGCCAGCCGCTGGGCGTGGGCGCGGCCGGGCTGGCGCTGTTGGCGGCGCTGCCGCCGGACGAAGCCGAGGAAGTGATGGCGCAGAACGAGCAGGCGCTGCGCGCCTACGGAGGCATGACGGTGGCCCAGATGCGCCGCCTGGTAGAGAACACACGGGGGCGCGGCTGGTCCGTGGTGGGCAACGCCGCGGTGCCGGGGGTGCTGGGGGTGGGGGTGGCGCTATGCGATGCCGAAGGCTATCCGCGCCTGGCCGTCAGCGTGTCCAGCCTGATCAGCCGCATGCAGGCGCCGCGCCAGCGCAGCATCGCCGACTTGATCCGGGCGCAGCTGGCGCCCGTTCCCATGTTCTGGCGGGAGCCGGATTAGGCGGCCGCCGGCACCGGCGCGCGGTAGGTTTTCTGGTAGTGCACCGTGAACGTCTTGAAGGCCTCCAGGGCCTTGTGTGGATCATGCCCGGGCTTGACCAGGAAGCTGTCGAAGCCGACGCGCGCCTGGTAGTGGATGGTGTCGATCATCACGTCGCCGACCGCGCGCAGCTCGCCCTGCCAGCCGTAGCGCGTGCGTAGCAGCTGCGCGAGCGAGTAGCCGCGGCCGTCGGTGTAGACCGGGAAGTCTACGGCGATGAAGGCGATGCCGGCGGGATCCAGCGCGCCATCCTCATTGGCCAAGTCGCGCAGGTCGGCATCGGGCTCAAGCAGAATCGCGACGGGGTGGCGATGGCGGCGCAGCGTGGCGTGCGAGGTCTTCCAGGTGGACAGCGGCACGATCCAGCCCGGCTCGTCGCCGGGTACCTGGCCTTCCGCGGCCACTTCGGGCTCGGGCGTGAAGAGGCGCGACGCGTCGGCTTCCAGCCGGCCCCCGCGGATCAGGTGGGGGCCGGGGGCGTCGTGGGCGTAGATGTCAGGCATGGGCGGGCTCCGCGGTCTGCGTGGGTTTGGCGAAGGCGGGGTCCGAATAGACGTCCTGCTTGAAGGGGTCGATGCCGACGCGGTCCACCACGTCGATGAAGCGCTCTTCCTCGCTGTCGCGCAGGCCCAGGTAGGTGCGGATCAGGCGGTCGACCACGCCGGCGACCTGTTCGCGCGCGAACGAGGGGCCGATGATGCGGCCGATCGCGGCGCCGCCGCCGCGCGTCGATTCGATGTCGGGCAGGGGCTTGGCCGCGCCGTTCTGGCGGCCGCCGATCGTGACCTGGTACCACTCCTCGCCGGCCTTGTCGACGCCCAGGATGCCAATGTGGCCGACGTGGTGATGGCCGCAGGAATTGATGCAGCCCGAGATGTTCAGGTCCAGTTCGCCGATCTCGAACAGGTAGTCGAGGTTGTCGAACTGGCGCTGGATGGCTTCGGCCACGGGAATGGAGACGGCATTGGCCAGCGCGCAGAAGTCTCCGCCCGGACAGGCGATGATGTTGGTCAGCAGGCCGATGTTGGGCGTCGCCAGGTTCAGGCCTTCCAGCGCGGTCCAGAGGTCGTGCAGGCGCGCGCGGCGGACGTCGGCCAGGATCAGGTTCTGCTCGTGCGAGACGCGCAATTCGCCGAAGCCGTAGTTGTCGGCCAGGTCGGCCACCGCGTCCATCTGGTCGGCGGTGACGTCGCCCGGCGGCACGCCGGTGGCCTTGAGCGACACGGTGACAGCGGCGTAGCCCGGCACCTTGTGCGGATGCACGTTGGTGCGCAGCCAGCGGGCGAAGCGCGGGTCGGCGGCGGCCAGCGCGGCGGTATTGTCCGCGTCCTGCGCGGCCGCGGCATCGTACTGCGGCCAGACGAAGCGGGCCTTGATGGTGTCCACGAATTCCTGGGTGATGGTGTCGGGCCCGCCCTTGATGAGCTGCCACTGTTCGTCGACCTGTTGCGCGTAGACTTCCGGCGTCAGGTCCTTCACCAGGATCTTGATGCGCGCCTTGTACTTGTTGTCGCGGCGGCCATGCAGGTTGTAGACCCGCAGCGCGGCCTGCAGATAGGTCAGCAGGTCCTGCCATTCGACGAAGGGGTTGATCAGCTTGCCCACGATGGGCGTGCGGCCCAGGCCGCCGCCCACCCAGACGCGGAAGCCCAGCTTGCCGTCGCGCTCCACCGCCTGCAGGCCGATGTCGTGCACGCCGACCGCGGCGCGGTCCTGCACGGCGCCGCTGACGGCGATCTTGAACTTGCGGGGCAGGAACGCGAATTCGGGATGCAGCGTGGACCACTGGCGGATGATCTCGCACCAGATCAGCGGATCCACGAGCTCGTCCGGCGCGACGCCGGCGAAGTGGTCGGTGGTGGTGTTGCGGATGCAGTTGCCGCTGGTCTGGATGGCGTGCATCTGGACCGTGGCCAGCTCCGCCAGGATGTCCGGCACGTTTTCGAGCTTGGGCCAGTTGAACTGGATGTTCTGGCGGGTGCTGAAATGGCCGTAGCCGCGATCCCACTTGCGTGCGATGTGCGCCAGCGTGCGCAGCTGTCGCGAGGCCAGCATGCCGTAGGGGATGGCCACGCGCAGCATCGGCGCATGGCGCTGGATATACAGGCCATTCTGCAACCGCAGAACGCGGAATTCGTCTTCGGTCAGCTGGCCGTCGAGAAAGCGGCGGGTCTGGTCGGCGAACTGCGCCACGCGCTGCTCGACGAGCTGCTGGTCGACGGGGTCATACACGTACATGTCACTGCCCTTGAAGTCTTCTCGGTCTGAAGCCCCTGCGGTCGCTAGGCGCAAAGCGCCAGGGAGGGGATTCATAACCGTAACAGGCAGCCGCCGCGACCGTCTAAGTCATTCTGGTAATAAAGTAATTAGGCCCCCACGCTGCACTCGCTGCGCTCGCTTGCTGCCCCCCGAGGGGGCTGGCCCGCCTTGGGGCGGCCCGGCGGCGGGCCGGCTATTTTTGCGGAGGTTGTTTACAACAAGCGATCTGTTGCGGAAACCGCTGCCCCGCTTTCGGGTGGCTGCTTTTGCGGAGCTTGGCGCCCAGTAGGCGATCTGCCCCTTGAGCGCACGCCCGGCATCTACTGCCTCTGTTTTACAACGCGGCGTTCACGGCCCAGCGGGCGACCAAAACCAGGATGACGACCAGGCAAAGCGCCATCAGCAGGCCGGTCAGGATGAGCGGAGCCGGTTTGTTGTTGGCGATGTCGGCATCGTAGCCCTTGCCGCGGCGTACGCCGAAGAATCCCCACAGCACGGATTTGACCGTGCGCAAGAAACCGAGCATGTTTATTCTCCTGGCGTCGTGGCGGATGCGGGCACTGTAGGCCGCGGCTTGTCGGGAAAACAGATGCAGATTCGCCTTACTCGACCGTATCAGCGGGCGGGGCGGCGGGGGCGCCGATGCCGCGCACGATGTGGTCCAGCAGCTCGCGCGCGGCGGGCGAGATGTGCCGGCCGGCGCGGCTCAGGACCTGCAGGCTGCCCTGGTTGAGGATGGGGTTGGCCAGCGGCAGGCTGGCCAGGCGCTGGGCGCGCATGTCGGCCGTCACCGCGATGGGCGGCGTCAGCGCGTAGCCGATGCCGGCGGCGGCGAATTGCCACAGCGCCTTGAAGGAGGACGTGGTCAGCACGTTGCGCAGCCGCACCTGTTCGCTGATTTCGGCGGCCTGGATGTGCTGGCGGACCCCGAAGCCTTCCTGCATCGAGGCGCCGGGATAGTCGGCGAGGTCGGTCAGCAGCAGGGGGCGGCGCAGGCGGGTTAGCGGGTGGTCCTGGCGCACGATGGCCCGGATCGGTTCGGGCCGCGCGTAGTGGGTGCGCAGGCGGGCGTCGTTGGGCGGCTGGAACACCAACCCTATGTAAGCGCGGTCGTCGACGATGCGCTGCACGATCTCGGAGGTGCGGGCCACGTCGATGTCCAGCGTGACCTCGGGATGGCTGCGCCAATAGCCGGGCAGCACCTGGTCGAACATCATCTCGACGAAGCCTTCGCCCAGCACCAGGTCGATGTGGCCGCGTTCGGCGTTGCGCAGGCTGTCGATCTCGGAGAAGAAGCTCTCCTGGATGTTTTGCTGGCGTTTGACGTAGCGGGCCAGGATATGGCCCGCATCGGTGGGGACCACGCCGCGCCCGCGGCGCTCGAACAGGGCCATGCCGCAATCGCGTTCCAGGGCCGCGATGGCCCGGCTGACGGCCGACGGGTCCATGTCCAGCACTTCGGCGGCGCCGCGCACGGAGCCGCGGCTCATGACTTGCATGAAGTAATGGGTGCGTCGGGCGTCCAGTTTTTCGTCCATGGCGGGGGTTCCGTGACGGGACTGCGGCGGGAGATCCACAGGCGATTGCTAGGGTTTACCCTTAATCGTGGCCGGATCGTGCAAAATTTTCCCTGGAAGGGCTGTTGTGTTGCATTTTACGCAACGCTAATGCGCCTGTCCTGTCATGGTTTGCACGCCGGCCCCCCGGCGAAAATCGGCCCTTCCGCGTTCGCCGCCAGCCTTTCCGGCCCGCGGGCAGCCGCCAAGACGACTATTCACGTTCATCAGGGGAATCCGATGTCTCACGCCAGCGCCAGTCTGGCCCTGCCTTCCATGCCGTTGTCCGGCCGCATCCGCATGCTTGCCGCCATTCTGCTGGTGGTGGTCATTTCCGAAGCGATCGGCAGCGTCACCTTCACGGTGGGCCCGGGCAAGATCATCCTGCAGCCGATGCTGTGGGCCATCTTCATCGGCGCGGTCGTGGCGGCCTTCGGCCAGCGCCTGCCCGCCGGCGCCGGCATCGACACCGCGATGCAGACCCGCATCAGCGGCTATCTGCAGTACGCGCTGCTGCCGTTCCTGGCCAAGCTGGGCCTGATGGTGGGCGGCGCCCTGCCGCAAGTGCGCGAAGCCGGCTGGGCCCTGGTGTTCCAGGAGTTCGGCCACTTCTTCGGCACGATGGCCATCGGCCTGCCGCTGGCGCTGCTCCTGGGCATCAAGCGCGAAGCCATCGGCGCCACGTTCTCGGTGGGCCGCGAGCCCAGCCTCGCCATCATCGGCGAGCGCTACGGCATGAACTCGCCGGAAGGCCGCGGCGTGATGGCCGAGTACATCACCGGCACCGTGATCGGCGCGCTGTTCGTGGCGCTGATGGCCGGCTTCATCACCAGCCTCAACATCTTCGATCCGCGTTCGCTCGCCATGGGCGCCGGCGTGGGCTCGGGCAGCATGATGGCCGCGGGCGTGGGCGCGATCGCGTCGCAGCAGACGCCCGAGGTCGCGCACCAGGTGGCCGCGCTGGCCGCCGCCGCCAACCTACTGACCACGGTGGTCGGCGTGTACTTCACCCTGTTCATTTCGCTGCCGACCACCATCTTCCTGTACGGCAAGCTGGAACCCGTGCTGGGCCGCTACTCGCGCGGCAAGGCCGAAGCGGCCGTCGAGGAGAGCGTGTCCGAGGACGTGCCGGCCCACAGCGCCAAGATGGGCTTCGGCGACCGCCTGACCGCCTATGTCGTGTGCGGCCTGTTCGCCCTGGTGGGCAACCGCCTGGGCTATGGCGTGTCGTTCGCCGATGCCTTGCCGGGCATGGGCATCATTATCCTGCTGGTCGTCATCACCGACCTGGTGCTGCGCGTGGTGCCGAAGCTGCCGGCCGTGTTCGTGCTGTCGCTGATCGCCATGACGGCGGGCTGCCCCGGCGTGCTGCCGTATTCGGACCAGATCATCGCGATGGTCGGCAAGGTGAACTTCCTGCCGTTCACGACCGTGATCCTGGCCATGGCCGGCCTGTCGATCCTGAAGGACCTGCCGGCTTTCCGCAAGCTGGGCTGGAAGATCGTGGTGGTGTCGCTGGCGGCCAATGCCGGCACCTTCCTGGGCGCGACGATGATCGCCGAGTTCTTCCATTGAGCATCGCGCGAGCCTGAAAAAAAGCCCCTGCGGGGACTGCCCCCGAACGTTGGACATAGCGCCAACGTTCGGGGGCTTTTTTTCGCTGACGTGCGGAAGCACTGTTCTTTCCCGATGGGCCGGGCGGGGACAGGTGCCGCGCCCGCCGGCAGCGTTCAGGGCGCGAAGCCCGGCCGGTAGCGCGCGTTGTCGGTGGCGTTCTCGGTCGCCCCGATGTTGGCGACCTTGGGAATGGCCGTGCCGGCGGCCTTGACGGCCGCGGCGGCCTGCCATTCCTGCACCTGCGGATTGCCCATGGCGAGCCGGTAGGGCTGCAGCGGCGCGAGCCCTTCTATCGTGCCCCAGTCGTTCGGGTTGTCGGCGCCTGGCGCGGCGGCGCCCGGCTGCGCCGCGTAGTCAGCGATGGCGCGGCGCATGCGCGTGTCGGCGTACTGGTCGCGCAAGGCGTCCAGGTCCGGCGCGGGCGTGGCGATCCGCGTGCTTGCGCCGGTGGCATCGCGGGAGACAGGCGGGGCGGAAACGCCGGCGGCGAGGGCCGGCGGGACATGGCCGGCGCGGGCCAGGCGCTGGGCTTCCCAGGCGGCCGGCGTGCCGCGCGCGGCTTGTCGGGCCGCTGCGCTGCGGGCAGCCCATTGCGTTTCCCAGGCGGGGCGGGTTTCGTCCAGCATCGGGATGCGCGCCGGGTAGGGCGCGGCGACGCGGGCAATGGCGGAGATCGCGGCAACGTTCATGCGGGGCTCCCTGTCGTGTTCGACCCGTGGGAGGGCCGGTCCAGCGGGGTGACAGGTCACTGTAACAGGAAAGGCCGCGGCGGCGGCCCGGCCGGGCGAGCGCGGGCGCTCGCGCTGCGGGCGCCCGCCAATGAAAAGCCTCGGCCGCGGCCGAGGCTTGTTGGCCTTGAGGCTGTCGCGCTCAGGGCTTGGTGGCCTGCATCGACGGACGCTGGCTGAAGGTTTCGTACCAGGCCGCGGTGGCCGGGTGGGCCGAGCGCCAGTCCAACTCGGGGAAGCGGAAATCCAGGTAGCCGAGGGCGCAGCCGATGGTGATGGTGCCGATGTCCAGGCGGCCGTCCAGCGCGGCCGCGTTCTTCTCGATCAGGGCCAGGCCGTCGCGGACCTTGCCCAGCTGGCCCTGGACCCAATCGTTCCAGCGCAGCCCTTCGGGGCGCAGCACGGCTTCGTAGCGGGCCAGCAGGGCCGCGCCCAGCATGCCGTCGGCCATCGATTGTTCGGTCAGCACCTGCCAGCGCGTCTTGCCGGCGGGGAACAGGGAGCCGCCGCCCAGGTCGTTCAGGTACTCGCAGACCACGCGGCTGTCGAACAGGGCCTGGCCGTCGTCGGTGACGAAGGTGGGCACCTGGCCCAGCGGGTTGCTGGGGATGATGGTCTGGTCGCGCGCCACGGGGCCGGCGGCGCTGGGCAGCTTTTCGATTCGCTCGGCCAGGCCGAGCTCATGCGCGATGACCATGCATTTGCGGACGAAGGGCGAGGCGGGCGAGTAGAAGATTTTCATGAGGATCCTTGTCGGTGGAAAGCGTCAGTGTTGAGCATGGGCCAGGTGTTGTCCAGCCACCCACCCGAAAGTGAGGGCCGGGCCCAGCGTGATGCCGGGGGCGGGGTAGGCGCCGCCCATGACGGACTGCATGTCGTTGCCGGCCACGTACAGGCCCGGAATGGGCTGGCCGCCGGCGTCCAGGGCCTGGGCGTTCGCGTTGGCCGCGATGCCGCAGGCGGTGCCGATATCGCCCGCGTACACCTTGACCGCGTAGTAGCGGCCCTCGTCCGCGAGCGGGGCCAGGCAGGGATTGGGCTGGTGGTCCGGATCGCCCAGGTAGCGGTTGTAGGCCGTGCCGCCCTTGCCGAAGTCGGGGTCCTGGCCTTGCGCCGCGTGGGCGTTGTAGCGGCGCACCGTGGCCTGCAGGGCCTCCGCCGGCACGCCGAGCCGGGCGGCAAGCGCGGCCAGCGTGGGCGCCTGGATCAGGTAGCCCTGGTCGATCAGGTGCTGGCGCGGCCGGCCGCCGGGCAGGGCCAGGCCCAACCCCCAGGTATCGATGAAGCGCTGGTCGCAGACCAGGAAGGCGGGAATGGTGGGCACGGTCTCGTGGCTGCGGTACATGGCCTGCACGAACTCATGGTAGGACGTCGACTCGTTGACGAAGCGCTCGCCGGCGCCGTTCACGGCGATGAGACCGGGCTTGGCGCGGTCCCATACGAGGTGCGGATAGCGCAGGCGCCGGCCGCCTGGATACTCCAGGATGGACACCGGCGCCCAGAAGGCCGGGCTGGCATAGCCCGTGCCCAGCGCGGCGCCCGCCTGCTCCGACAGGCGGATGCCGTCGCCCGTATTGTCCTGGGGCGACATGGACCAATCCCCGGTGGGCTGGGGATAGGCGCGGGCGCGCCGTTCCGCGTCCCACGGAAAGCCGCCGGTGGCCATTACCACGCCGCGCCGCGCGCGGATATTGAGCGTCTTGCCGGCATACGCGACGGTGGCGCCCAGGACGCGGCCGGAGGCGTCCCGGACCAGGCGCTGGACGGGCGTATCCAGCCAGTATTCGACGCCGCGCGTCAGCAGGCCATGGAAGAGCTGGGCGGCCAGGGCGTTGCCCAGCAGCAGGCGGGTGCCGCGGTGATAGCCGCGCGCGCGGTCGGCTGCAAGGCGCAGCACCAGCTTCATGCCGTGGCGCCACGCGGTGAAGGAGCGGGTGGCGCGCAGCAGGTGCCGCACGTCGGTGATGTTGACCATCATGCCGCCCAGCACGGTGAACTCTTTCAAGGGGTCGCGCAGGTCGCGGAAGCGGCGGCCCAGCTTGCGGCCGTCGAATTCCACCGGATCCAGCGAGCGCCCGCCCATCGCGGCGCCGGGGCGGTCCGGGTAGTAGTCGGGCGAGGCGGTGCGCGCGGCCACCTGCAACAGGCCGCGCGAACTCAGGTAGTCCATCATGCGCGGGCCGGCTTCCAGATAGGCGCGCTTCATGTCGTCGGACGCCGCGTCGCCCACGGTCTGCGCGAGGTAGGTCCAGACCCGGTCGAAACTGTCGGGGTGGCCCGCGGCCTCGGTCTGCGCGTTCAGGGGGATCCATAGCGCGCCGCCCGAGATGGCCGTCGAGCCCCCGACGCGGCCGGTTTTTTCCACCAGCAGGACGTCCAGTCCTTCTTCATGCGCGGTCAGCGCCGCCGTCATGCCGCCCGCGCCCGCGCCGACGACCAGCGCGTCGACTTCCCTGTCCCATTCGATGCTGTCCATCCGGCCTACGCTCCCGATCCGCCCAGCGATTTGCCGCCGTCCACGAAGATGACCTGGCCGGTAATGAAGTCCATGTGCGGCGCGGCCAGGAAGGACACGGCATTGGCGACGTCGCCTGGCTGGCCGGCGCGGCCGGTGGGCTGCAGGGCCAGCTGCGCGGCCAGGCGCTCGGGCGTCAGGTTGCGCAGCAGCGGCGTGTCGATGAGCCCGGGGGCGACGGCGTTGACCAGGATGCCGCGCGGGGCCAGTTCCATGGCGCTGGCGCGCGTATAGCCCACCAACGCGGCCTTCGAGGCGACATAGTGGGGATGGTTGCGCGCGCCCAGATAGGCGCGCGACGCGATGTTCACGATCTTGGCGCCGGGAGCCATGCCGAGCGCGGCTTCCTGCGTCAGCGTCGCCACCGCCAGCAGGTTGATCTCGAAGGCGCGGCGGTAATCGTCGCTGTCGACGTCGAAGAACTTGCGTTCGTCGAAGACGCCGGCGTTGTTGACCAGCGCGCTGAGCGGCGCGAACTCGCGGACCAGCGCGCGCGTAGCGCCCTCGTCCGTCAGGTCGACCACGCGGTGCGCGACGTCCAGCCCCTGTTCGCGGAGCCGGCGGGATTCGCGTTCCGCGAATTCCGCGTTGCGGTCCGCCATTACGACGCGAAAGCCGTCGAGCGCGAGGCGCTCGACGATCGCCAGCCCCATGCCGCTCGCCCCGCCCGTAACCAATGCCGTGCCCAGCTTCATGCTCTCTCCTTATACGGCCAGGTAGCCGCCGTCCACGGGCAGCACCACGCCATTGACGTAGCTGGCCATGTCCGAGGCCAGGAACAGCACGGGTCCGACGATTTCGTCGGCCCGGCCAGCGCGCGCCATGGGCGCCCGCTGCATGTACCAGTCCGTGTCGTGGGCCTGCGCGCGCTGGCCGGCGGTCATTTCGGTTTCCATCAGGCCGGGCGCCACCGCGTTCACGCGCACGCCATGCGGCGCCAGGTCGCGCGCCAGCACCTCCGTGAACGAGCGCACGCCGCCCTTGGACACCACGTAGCCCGCGGTGGAGATGCTGCAGCCGTAGGCCACGATGGAGCACAGGTTGACGATGGCGCCCCGGCTCGCCTTGAGCTGTTCGACGAAGGCGTGGGTGACGTTGAAGGTGCCCTGCAGGTTCACCCGCATGAGGCGGTCCCAGATTTCGGGCGTGCGCGGGTCGTCGAACGGCGCGCGCGCCGAGATGCCGGCGTTGTTGACGAGGACGTCCAGGCCGCCGTGGCGGACCGCGCATTCGGCGGCAAAGGCCCGCACTGCGTCCGCGTCGGTCACGTCCAGCACGGCATCCCAGGCCTGGCCGCCCGCGTCGCGGATCGCCTGGGCGGAGGCGGCCGCCAGCGTGCCGTCCACGTCGGCGACGATGACCCGCGCGCCCTGCCGGGCGAAGCCCTGGGCGATGGTGGCGCCCAGGCCGCGTCCGGCACCCGTGACGAGGACCCGTTTTCCTTGCATTGCAATCATGGCGTTTCCTTGCGGCGCTACGCGCCGAGATAGGCGCGCTGCACGCCTTCGTCGCTGGCGAGCGCGGAGGATGCTCCCTCCAGCGCGATTTCGCCGTTTTCCAGGATGTAGGCGTAGCTGGACACGGACAGCGCCAGCTTCACGTTCTGCTCCACCAGCAGGATCGTGATGCCTTGCTCGCGGTTCAGGCGCAGCACGATGTCGAAAATCTGTTCCACCACCAGCGGCGACAAGCCCATCGAAGGTTCGTCCAGCAGGATCATCCGCGGACGGGCCATCATGGCGCGGCCGGTCGCCAACATCTGCTGTTCGCCGCCCGAGAGCGTGGCGGCGCGCTGTTCGTAGCGTTCGCGCAGGCGGGGAAAGATGTCGCAGACCATGTCCAGGTCCTGCTTGACGGCGGCCCGGTCGCGGCGCAGATAGGCGCCCATCTCCAGGTTTTCGCGCACGCTCATTTCGCGGAAGATCTCGCGGCCTTCCGGCACCTGCACGATGCCGCGGCCCACGACCGCGTCGGCCGGCAGGCGGTGGATGGGTTCGCCGTCGAAGCGCACGCTGCCGGCGGTGGCGCCGACGAGGCGCGAGACGACGTTGAGGGTGGTGGACTTGCCCGCGCCGTTGGCGCCCAGCAGCGCGACGATGGCTCCTTGCGGAACCTTGAGCGACACGTCCTGCAGGGCGCGGATATTGCCGTAGGCGGCCGATACGGCATCGACCTCAAGCAGAATGTCAGCCACCGGCGGCCCCCTTGCCCAGATAGGCTTCGATCACGCGGGGATTGCTGCGCACCTCCGCGGGCGTGCCTTCGGCGATCTTTTCGCCGAAGGACATGACGGTGATGCGGTCGGAGATCGACATCACCAGCTGCATGACGTGCTCCACCAGCAGCACCGTGATGCCGTCGCGTTCGCACAGTTCGGTCAGCAGGCGGTCCAGTGTTTCGATTTCGCGATTGCGCAGGCCGGCCGCGGGCTCGTCCAGCAGCAACAGCTTGGGCGAGATGGCCAGGGCGCGCGCCAGCTCCAGCATCTTCTGGCGGCCGAAGTCCAGGCTGCACGCGGGCACGTCCAGGAAGTCGGCCAGGCCCACGCGTTCGAGCAGATGCTCCACGCGCTCGCGCGCTTCGGCCGCCGCCGGCCGCAATAGCCTGCCCGTGGCGCGGGCGCCGTGCGCATAGGTGCCGAGCAAGGCGTTTTCGCGCACGCTGAGCGCCCCGAACAGTTCCAGGTTCTGGAAGGTGCGCGCCACGCCCAGGGCCGCCATTTCGTGCGGCTGCATGGCCGTGATGTCGGCGCCGTCGAAGCGGATGCTGCCGCTGCTCGGGCGGTAATAGCGCGAGATGCAGTTGAAGGTGGTGGACTTGCCGGCGCCGTTGGGGCCGATCAGCGCATGGATGCGGCCCCGCTCCACTTGCATGGACAGGCCATTGATGGCGGTCAGGCCGCCGAATTTCACGGTCAGGCCCTGCACGTCCAGGTAGGAATGGGCGCTCATGCCGCGCTCCTTTGCGTCGGTTTGGCGGCGCCTGCGGCCGTTCGCGGCGACAGGGACGGCGCGGCGGGAGGCGGGGCGCGGCGGCGCGCGGCGCGGCCGGCGAACAGGCCCTTGGGGGCGAACATCATGAAGCCCATCAGGATGAAGCCGTAGATGATTTCCTGGAACGAGAGGGCCTGGCGCAGGAGTTCGGAGATCAGGCCGAAGACGATTGCGCCGGCGATGGCGCCGCGCACCGAGCCGATCCCGCCCACGACCACCATCGTCAGGATCAGGATGGTGGTCTGGAACCCCAGGCTCTCGGGATGGATGAACGACGCGAAAGTCGTGTACATGCCGCCCGCGATGCCGGCATAGGCGGCCGAAATGGTGAAGGCGGTGCGCTTGACGGCATTGACGTTCACGCCCATGGCCTGCGCCGCCACCTCGCTTTCGCGCACGGCCCGGAAGGCCGAGCCGAGTTGCGAGCGGGACAGCGCGATGGTGGCCGCCAGCAGCAGCGCGGCAATCAGCACGACGAAGGGGTAGGCTTTCAGGTCCGAGGCCAGTTCATAGCCGAACAGCGTGGCCGGCGAGATCCGGAAACCGTTCGAGCCGTTGGTAACCGATTGCCAGTTGAGGAACACCCACTGCATGGCCTCGCCGAAGGCGAAGGTCGACAACGCGAGGTAGATGTCGCGCATGCGCAGCGCCAGCGCGCCGATCAGGTAGCCCAGCGCCGCCGCCAGCAGGCCGCCCGCGACGATGGAGAGGAAGAACGGCGGATGCCACAGATTGTTGATGAGGCCGGCGGTGTAGATGCCCACGCCGTAGAACGCGGCGTGCGACAGCGCGAACTGGCCGGTCTCGCCGATGACCACGTGCAGGCCCAGCGCCAGCACCACGAACACCATCAGCAGGTTGACGACATAGATGACGTAGCCGCTGGTCGTGAAGGGCAGGGCGACGAGCAGGGCGGCCATCAGCGCGAGAAGAATGCGGTCGATCTTGTTGCTCATACTTTCTTCACCTGCAGTTTTCCGCCCAGCAGGCCCTGGGGACGCAGCAGCAGCACCACCATGATGGCGACGAACGGCGCGACCACGATGGCGTTGGTCGAGATGAACAGCCCCACCAGGTTCTCGGCCACGCCGATCACGAAGCCGCCCACCACCGCGCCGGGCAGGCTGGTGATGCCGCCCACGATCGCGGCGGCGTAGGCCAGGATGGCGATGTGGCCGATGTCCGGGGTGATGAGGATCTTGGGCGTGATGAGCAGGGCGGCCACCGCCGAGATCAGGCCGGACAGCGCCCACACCATCATGCGGATGCGCGCCAGGTTCACGCCCACCAGGCGCGCCGCCTTGGGGTTCATGCCGACGGCGCGCATCGCGCGGCCGACGCGGGTATAGGTGAACATGAAGAAGAGCAGCAGCATGACGCCCACCGCCACGGCGAAGATCACCATGTCCAGCTGGGTCAGCACCGCGTCGCCGATGATGACGGCGTCGGTGGGCGCCAGCGGCGGCAGCGAGCGCGGCGTGTCGCCCAGGCCCGTCTGCCGGACCATGCCTTTCAACGCGTAGGCCAGGCCCAGCGTGGCGATCACCATCTGCACGCCCACGCCCCTGGAGGCGATGACGCGTTCCATCACGACGCGCTGGAACAGGCCCGACACGAGGGCGACGGCGGCCAGCGTGACCGGGATCACCGCCAGGTAGGGCCAGCCCATCACCAGCGTGAGGAACAGCGCGATGTAGCCGCCCACCATGAAGATTTCGCCCTGGGCGAAGTTGGGCACGTCGGTGGTCTTGAAGATGATCACGACGGCGACCGCCAGCAACGCATACACGCTGCCCGTCACCAGTCCCGACAGCACCCCCTGCTGCAGGAACAACCAGATATCGGCAAAGCTCATGATGGTCTCCGGCCCCCCGCGCGGCGCTGCGCCGCCGCGCGGGCTAGGCCTGTTTCTGGCCGCGGGCCTAGGGCTGGTACTGCCAGGTGCTCTTGAACGCGCCGGGAACGAGCGACATATTGCTGCCGTCGAACTTGATGTAGATGGCGGCTTCCTGCGCGGCGCGGTCGCCCGGGCCGAACTCGATGGGGCCGGCCATGACCTCGGAGTCGAACTTCATCGTCTCCAGCGCCTGCAACACCTTCTCGCGCGTGGGCTGCGGGCCGGCGGCCTTGAGCGCGTTCACCACCGCCATCGCTGGCGGCAGGCCGTAGGGCATGTACGACTGGGGATGACCGGGCTTGGCGGCCAGGTCCGGGTAGGACTGCTTGTACATGTCGTACACCCAGGTGAGCTTGGGCCCGCCGGGCAGGTCGGACAGCACGTCCTGAATGTAGACGTTCTTGAACGCGTCCTTGTTGCCCACGTTCTCCACCAGCTGCTTCAGGTCGGCCGTGCCGTTCACCGCCAGCACGATGGGCTTGTTCCAGCCCAGTTCCTGCGCCTTCTTGATGATGAGCGCGGCGGGGCGGGCATAGGTGGTCAGCAGCAGCACGTCCGGGTTGGCGGCGCGGATCTTCAGCATCGGCGCGGTGACGTCGGTGATATTCGGGTTCACCGATTGCACCTGCAGGACCGGATCGCCCAGTTGCTTGGCCTGCGATTGCGCGGCCTCCAGGTTCCAGCCGCCGTAGGCGTCGTCGTGGTTGATGTAGCCGATCTTCTTGGCCTTCAGGTGTTCCGACGCGAACTGCACCATCGAGCCGCCCACCGCGTGCTGCGAGATCGAGAAGGCGCCGTAGATGTACTTGGAGGGGGGATAGAGCGCGCCGTCGCCGGAGGCATTGAGCATGACGAGCGGCACTTTCTCGCGCTCGACGTATTCGCGCGAGGCGACCACGGCGGCCGAGCAGGACCCGCCGTTCAGCAGGAACACCTTGTCCTGCTCGTTCAGCTTCTTCACGGCGGCGACCAGGTCGTTGGCGTTGCAGCGGTCGTCCTCGATGACCAGCTCGATCTGCCGGCCGTTCACGCCGCCTTCCTTGTTGACCTTGGCGTACCACATCTTGGCGGCGTTCACGACGTCGAAGCCATAGGCCATGCCGCTGCCGGACAGCGGCGCGAACATGCCGATCCTGATGGTCTTGTCGGTGACGCCGGGCTCCTGCTGCGCTTGCGCGCCTGTCGACAGGGCCCACGCGCATAGCGCGGCAGCCGTCGCGTAGCGACTACGTTGATTCATGCTTTGTCTCCCGTTTCTGGATGCGCGCCTGTGTCGGCGCGGCGCTTTGCTGCGGTGGCGGCAGGCCGCCGGAAATCCCTACTGCATGCGGTAGCCGCCGTTGACGTCGATGACGCTGCCGGTGATATATCCGGCTTCTTCGGAGGCCAGGAAGCGCACGGCGGCGGCCACGTCGTCCACGGTGCCGATGCGGCCGAGCGGAATGGCCTGCGCGGCCGCGGCGAGGGCGCCGCTGCTGGTGACGGTGCTGCGCAGCATGTCGGTGTCGATCAGGCCAGGCGCGATGCCGTTGACGGTGACGCCCAGGTGCGCGGATTCGCGCGCCATGGCTTTGGTCAGGCCCAGCACGGCGGACTTGGCCGAGATGTACGAGGCGCTGGACCGATACCCGCCCAGCTGCGCCGCCACCGAGGTGAAGGTGACGATGCGGCCGTGCGCGAGCGGCGCGGTTTCGCGCCGGCGCAGGTAGGCGCGTCCGCACAGGAAAACGCCGCGGGCGTTGACGGCGAAGCTGCGTTCCCAGATATCCAGCGTGGTGTCCTTGATCAGCGGGCGTTCGCCATCGGGCTGGAACAGCAGCAGGCCGGCGGCGCTGACCAGCACCGCGATGGGGCCGTGCCGCGTTTCGATCTCGTCGAAGGCGCGTTCGACCGAGGTTTCGTCGCTGACGTCGAAGGCATGGGCGGCGTGGGGCGGGCCGAGTTCCTCGGCGACACGGCCGGCGCGGCCGGCGTCCAGGTCGGACACCACGACGCGAAAGCCCGCGAGCGCCAGTTCCCGGCAGACCTTGGCGCCGATGCCGCCGCCGCCTCCAGTGACGAGGGCCAGGCGGGAAAGCGCGCCGGACCCGGCGGGCGTGGATACATTGGACATGCTGTCTCCTCGGTGGCGTGCCGCAAGCCTTGGGGATGGCATGGCCGCTCTCGATAATTTTTTGCGATTATGTATACATGGATGGGTGCCAGGTATAGGGGCTTACCCTGAAGATCGTTTGATCTAGGGCAATCGCACTGGGGAGAATGCGAATGTAGAATCCCGCGCGCTGGCGCAAGTATTCTTCATGTATACAATAAGGGTATGGATACGCTATCTCAACACGTTACCGATACGCTCCGGGACTGGGTGCTGCATGGCAAGTTCAGCCCCGGCGCGCGCCTGGAAGAAATCCCGCTGGCCGAGAAGCTCGGCGTATCGCGCACGCCGGTGCGCGCCGCGTTGGCGACGCTGGGCAATGAGGGCCTGCTGGAACACCTGCCCAAGCGCGGGTATACCGTGCGCGCCTATGACATCGGGGAGATCGTGGCGGCCTACGAGGTGCGGGCGGCGCTGGAAGGGCTGGCCTGCCGGCAGGCCGCCTTGCGCGGCCTGTCGCATGACGCGGTGGCGGTGCTGAAGAACTGCCTGGACGACGGCGACCGGATCCTGGCCAAGGGCGAGCTGCTGCCCGAGGACCACCTGCCGTACCAGAAGGTGAACATCACGCTGCACAACGGCATCCTGGAAGCCGCGGGCAATCCGTGGGTGCGGCGGTTCGCCACCCAGGCGCAGGCGATCCCCTACGCGTCGGACCGGATCATCCTGTGGGAGGACCACGGGATCATTCTGCGTTCGCACGACGATCACCATCGCATCGTCAGCGCGATCATCGCCCGGGACGGCGCCCGCGCCGAGGACCTGATGCGCGAGCATGTCTACTATGCCGGCATCATCTTGAAGAACAACTACGAGCGGCTGGCGCAGGCCTACCGGGTGTAGGGCCGCGCCGGCCGGGCCGCGCCTAGCCGACGATGCCGGTTTCCAGGCAGGGTTTGAAGTCGCCGGTCTTGGGGTCGCGCAGGAACAGCACGCCGGTGGCCACGCCGAAGTAGGTGCCGTGCAGTTCCAGGTCGCCGTTTTCCACGCGCTGGCGGATGGCCGGGAACGTCATCAGGTTGTTCAGGCTGTGTTCCACCGTGGCCAGTTCGAGGCGCTTCAGATTGGCCTGGCGGTCGCCGGTGGCGGGGCCCAGCCGTTCGGCCACGGGCTCGATCTGCGACATCCACTTGCCGATGAAATCGCCCTTGGACAGCGGCTTGGCGTCGTCGAAGAAGGAACGGATGCCGCCGCAGGAGGCGTGGCCCAGCACGACGATGTGCTTGACGTTCAGGCCGTTGACGGCGAATTCGATGGCGGCGCTGGTGCCGTGGTAAGAGGATTCGGAGTCGGGGTCACAGGGCGGCACCAGGTTCGCGACGTTGCGGATCACGAACATTTCGCCGGGGCCGGCATCGAAGATGACTTCGGGCGAGACGCGGGAGTCGCAGCATCCGATGATCAGGATTTCCGGGCTCTGTCCAAGTTCGGCCAGCTTCTGGTATCGGCTGCTTTCCGAGTGGAAGCGGCCCTGTAGGAATGATTGGTAGCCTTCGGTGAGTCTTTTTGGAAACATGATCTTTTCTTCCTCGTAGTGCCGACGCACGCAACAAGGGGCTTCGTTTGGAAGCCCCTTTTCATCGAGTCGACATACCGGATTTTCCCATACTTGCCCTGACGTCCCCCCCGCTAAACCCTGACGGAATGAGGGTTTTTTCTCCTGGCGGGGCCATCGGCGGGCCTAGCGCGCGCTGACGTCCAGCGCGGTGACGCGAGTGAATTGCAGGGGCGTGACGGCCCTGACCTGCTTGATCTGCCCGGGCGCCAGGGGGCCGGGCACGTCGTCGCGCACCCGGCCGATTTCCTTGCCCTGCTCGTCGTACAGCACGAAGGTCAGCAGGACGCCGGTGATGGGGCGGGCGGACTGGTTGGCCAGCAGTCCGGTGATGGCCGAGAGGTTCTGGTTGACGTCGCGCACCGCCTGGACGTTGCCCAGGGTGACGCCATAGACGGGTTCCTGCGCGTAGGCGGCGCAGGACAGGCCGGCCAGCAGGGCGCAAGCGGCGAGGGCGGATTTCATGGCGGTCTCCGGTGAAGCCGGCGCGACGGGCGGCAGACCCGCCTATCTCACACCTTTCCGGGGCAGGACACAACAGGTCAAACGGATGAACGGGCGGGCGCGGGCGCGGTGCGCGCCGTTTCAGCGCGCCGTCAGCCCTTGGCGATTCTTGACTTTCGGGGCTCTTGCGGCGGGCCGCGGTTTGTTCGATGATGACCGGGCCGGCGATTGGGCCGGCGGATCGTGCGGCCCGCCATCGCGCCAGATTCCCGGCGCGCGGACGCTCAAGGGAGGAACCATGCTTTCCCGTACCAGCCAGTTCGCCTCTGCCATCCTGTTGTCCGCCTGCTTCGCCGGGGCCGCCCTGGCCCAGACGCCCGCCGCTCCCGCCAAGACGCCCACGCCGCAGCAGCAGCGCATGGCGGACTGCAACAAGTCGGCGGAAGGCAAGAAGGGCGATGAGCGCAAGGCCTATATGAGCAGCTGCCTGAAGGGCGAAGCCTCGCCCGCCAAGCAGCTCACGCCGCAGCAGCAGAAAATGAAGGACTGCAATGCGAAGGCCGGCGAGCAGAAGCTGACCGGCGACCAGCGCAAGACCTTCATGAGCACCTGCCTGAAAGGCTGAGGCCCGCCCGCCGGGCGGGAAAGCCGCAGCCGCCTAGACCGTCGCGATCGGCGTCACCGGCGAGCCGATCGCGTGCGGCAGGCGCAGCGGCGGCGCCGTGAGCATGAAATGATGGCGGCCGTTGGCGTGCAGCCACTCGGCCAGGTCCTTCAGGTACCACAGTTCGGCCAGGGGCAAGCCCAGCTTGAACAGGCAATGGTGATGCAGCGGCAGCATGGCGCGCGGGCCGGTCTTCTCGCGCGCGGGGTAGGCTTCCACGGCGTAGTTGTCGGCGCAGATGGCGGCGATGCCGCTGTCCGTGATCCATTGCAGCAGCGCTTCGTCGGTGCCGTCCAGCGCGGCGCCGTAGGTGTGCAGCGTTTCGGCGTCGGGCTTGCCGTTCATGGCGACGACCGCTTCCGCGTAGCCGGTGCGCAGCACCAGCATGTCGCCGGCGTCGACGCGGATGTCGTCCGTGTCCAGCACGCGCATCAGTTCCGCGTGGCCGATCAGCGTGCGGCCGGGGCCATAGTGGCGGAACAGGTCCACCAGCACGCCGCGTCCCTGCATGCCTTTCTGCGCCAGGTTCTCGACACCCAGTTTCAACGCGGCCGAGGGGCCGCCGCTGTTGCAGCCGCAGCCGGTGTGGTCGCCGTCGGCCGGGCCGACGACATCGACGCCGGCCTGGAAGCCGTTGTAATAGCGCAGCTCGGGCTTGCCGTCGCCGTCGGCGTCGAACAGCGCGCCGACGTGCGCCAGCGCATCCCATTGCGTGGAGTACTGCATGGACAGCAGCACCTGGTCGTCGCTCAGCACGTCGACCGCGTCGGGATTGACGTTGCGCAGCGGGAAGTTCAGGTAGGGCGTATCCGCCAGGCGGGTGGGGCTCAGCCGCGGCGGATGGCGCCGCGGATTGAGCACGTTGCCGCCGGGCAGGTCCAGCGGCAGCGACAGGCAGAAGGTCTTGCCGGCGCGGATTTCGCGCGCGCCTTTCAGGACCTGTTCCTCGGTGATGAGATTCAGGCGGCCGAGTTGGTCGTCGGGCCCGAAGTCGCCCCAGTTGGAGCCTTCGGGCCGGTGTTTCCAGCGCTGCATGATGCCTACTCCGTCAGGAAGTCGACGACCGCGCGGGTGTAGGCTTCGGGTTGCTCCCAGTTCGAGATGTGGGAGGTGTTCAATTCAAGATAGCGCGCGCCCGGGATGGCGTCGGCCAGCTCGCGGCCTTGCGCGGGCGTGGCGGCCAGGTCGTGCGTGCTGCTGATGACCAGGGTGGGCGCCGAGATGGAGGCCACCTGTTCGCGGAAATCGGCGTCGCGCAGCGCGGCGCAATTGCCCGAGTAGCCGGCGTCCGGCGTGCGGCGCAGCATGTCGATCAGTACCTGGGTCAGGCCCGGCTCGGCGGCGCGGTAGCCGTCGGTGAGCCAGCGTTCCACCAGCGTGGGCGCCATGTTTTCCAGGGTCTGTTCCGCCACGGCGGCGATGCGGGCGCTCCAGCCTTCGGCCGAGCCGATGCGCGCGGCGGTGTTGCACAGGATCAGCTTGCCTACGAGTTCGGGACGCGCCAGCGCCAGCCACAGGCCGGTCGGGCCGCCCATGGACAGGCCGCAGAAGTGCGCGCGCTTGATGCCCAGGTGCGCGAGCAGCTCGGCCACGTCGTTGCCCAGTTGCTCGAAGCTGTATTCGCCTTCGGGCACGGACGATTTGCCATGGCCGCGGGTGTCGTAGCGCAGCACGCGGAAGTGCTTGGTCAGTTCGGGGATCTGGCGGGCCCACATGTCGGAGCAGGTGCCCAGCGAATTGGAGAGCACGAGTACCGGCGCGTCGGCGGGGCCATCGATGACGTAGAACAGCCGGGCCTGGCTGAGATCGGCGTAAGACATGGGGAATTCCTCGGGGATAAGGCAACGGCCGCCCGGAGGCGGCCGCGAAAGCGTTTACAGATAGCAGGCGCCGTCGACGTAGGCTTTGCGCCAGCGCGTGATGGTCACGCGGTCGAACAGGTCGGCCTTGGAAAACGGATCGGCGTCGATGAACTGTTGCGCGGCCTCGCGCGTTTCCACGGCCACGATGTACAGGCCGCCGCCAGCGTCCTTGCCGTCGTCCTGCAGCTTGGCGCCGCAGGCCAGCAGCAGCTGCTTGTTGGCGTCCAGGAATTCCAGGTGGGCGGCGCGGTGCTGCTGGCGCACGGCCTGGTGATCGGGCTTGTCGAAGGTTTCGATGATGTAGGGCATGCGGGGCTCCTCTCAGATCGCCGAGGGGTGGCGCGCCAGCGCGGTGACCTCGATATCCATGTACGGGAACAGCGGCAGGGACGACAGCAGCGCGTGCAGCTCGTCGTTGTTCTCCACGTCGAAGATGCTGACGTTGGCGTAGCGGCCCACGACGCGCCACAGTTCCTTCCACTTGCCGTCGCGCTGCAGCTGCTGCGCCAGGGCCTTTTCGTCCGCCTTGAGCTTATCGGCGCGGTCGGCGGGCATGTCGACGGGAAGATTGACCTGCATTTGAACCATGAACAACATGATGACTCTCTCCAGTAAGGCCGCTCCGGCGGTGCCGGAGCGCGGGGATATGAAAAATCAGCGGGCGAACTTCAGCGGCAGGCCGGTCAGGCGCAGCAACTCGTCGGCCGTGGTGTCGCCGAACATGTCGATCACCGTCACGCCGTCGGCGCGGATGTCGAAGACGGCCACGTCGGTGTACACGCGCGAGACGCAGCGCACGCCGGTCAGCGGATAGGTGCAGGCCTCGACCAGCTTGCTCTGGCCTTCGCGGGTCTGCAGTTCCATCATCACGAATACGTCTTTCGCGCCGATGGCCAGGTCCATCGCGCCGCCCACGGCCGGGATGGCGTCGGGCGCGCCGGTGTGCCAGTTGGCCAGGTCGCCGTGCTGCGACACCTGGAAGGCGCCGAGCACGCAGATGTCCAGGTGGCCGCCGCGCATCATCGCGAACGAGTCGGCGTGATGGAAGAACGAGCAGCCCGGCAGCTCGGTCACGGGCTGCTTGCCTGCGTTGATCAGGTCGTAGTCTTCCTGGCCCTTGGCCGGGGCCGGGCCCATGCCCAGCATGCCGTTTTCGGTATGGAGGATGACTTCGCGGTCGACGGGAAGATGGTTGGCGACCAGGGTGGGCAGGCCGATGCCGAGGTTCACGTAGGCGCCTTCGGGGATGTCCTGCGCGACGCGGGCGGCGATCTGGTCGCGGGTCAGTTTGGTGCTCATTGCTGCTCCTTGGCGGCCGGTTGGGCATCGATCTGCACGACGCGCTTCACGAAGATGCCGGGGGTGACGACGGTTTCGGGGTCCAGCTCGCCCAGTTCGACCACTTCGCGCACCTGCGCCACGGCCACGCGCGCGGCGCTGGCCATGATGGGCCCGAAGTTGCGGGCCGTCTTGCGGTAGACCAGGTTGCCCCAGCGGTCGCCGCGCTCGGCCTTGATGAGCGCGTAGTCGGCGTGCAGCGGATACTCCAGCACGTACTGGCGGCCGTTGATCTCGCGCGTTTCCTTGCCGTCGGCCAGCGGGGTGCCGTAGCCGGTGGGCGAGAAGAACGCGCCGATGCCGGCGCCGGCGGCGCGGATGCGCTCGGCCAGGTTGCCCTGGGGCACCAGTTCCAGTTCGATCTTGCCGCTGCGGTACAGGCCGTCGAAGATCTGCGAGTCCACCTGGCGGGGGAACGAGCAGATGATCTTGCGCACGCGGTTGGCGCCCAGGAGGGCGGCCAGGCCGGTGGTGCCGTTGCCGGCGTTGTTGTTGATGATGACCAGGTCCTTCGCGCCCTGCTCCAGCAGGGCGTCGATCAGTTCCATGGGCTGGCCGGCGGTGCCGAAGCCGCCGATCATGACGGTGGCGCCGTCGGGTACGTCCGCCAGGGCGGCCGCCGCGCTTGCAACAAGCTTAGAGATCATGATGTTTGCTCATAGGTGGCGTGTCATAATTTGTTCTTCACTAGAACTTCCGTTCTGCTGAAGAACATCGTTTCATGGGGATCGGACAGCGTCAAGGCTGCCCGGCGCAGGCCGATTCCCATCGTCTGGCGTTGCCGTGGCGGCAACGGATGGCTCGCCGTCGGCGAGCTTTTTTCTCTTGGTGCATACGGATGGCTGAGCAAGAAACCCAGCAACCCAGCGACAGCTACGTGCAGTCCTTCGCGCGCGGCCTGTCCGTGATCCGGGCCTTCGGCCCGGATCGCTCGCAGATGACGCTGTCCGAGGTCGCCGCGGTGACCGGGCTTACGCGTGCCGGGGCGCGCCGCATCCTGCTGACGCTGGAGCACCTGGGCTACGTCACCGTCGACGACCGCAAATTCGCCCTGACGCCGCGCATCCTGGAACTGGGCTATGCCTATCTGTCCGGCACGCCGCTGTGGAACCTGGCGCTGCCGTACATGGAAGAGGTGGCCGAGCAGACGCGCGAATCCTGTTCCGTGTCGGTGCTGGAGGGCGCGGACATCGTCTACATCCTGCGCCTGTCCACCCACAAGGTGATGACGATCAACCTGGCCGTGGGCAGCCGCCTGCCGGCCTGGGTGACGTCGATGGGCCGCGTGCTGCTGGCCGGCCTGGCGGACGACGAACTGGACCGGGTGCTGGCGATGAGCCAGATCAAGGCCTATACGCCGCACACGGTGACGGGCATCGACGAGCTCAAGCGCGTGCTGGCCGGCGTGCGGGCCGACGGCTATGCCTGCGTCGCGCAGGAACTGGAGCCGGGGCTGCAGTCCGTGGCGGTGCCCATCATGGACCGCAGCGGCCGCGTCATCGCCGCGATGAACGTGAGCGGCCATGCCAACCGATTTTCGCGCGAGGAAATGCTGGCGACATTCCTGCCGCCGTTGCGCCGCGCCGCCGACCAGATCAACCACGCCCTGCTGCGCCGGTAAGCGGCGCAACCGAAGGGCGGAGGCGGACGGCAGGCGCATCGCGTGTCTCAGATCGGAGCGACGCCCAGCGTCGTGCCGCCGCAGACATACAGCATCTGGCCGGTGACGAAGCCGTTGTCCGGGGACAGGAAGAACATCGCGGCGCGCGCCACGTCTTCCGGCGTGCCCAGGCGCTTGACCACGATGCTGTTGATGATGCGTTCGGTCTGCGGGGCGCCGGCGGGATTGCTCTTCATGAAGAGGTCCGTGGCGATCGGGCCGGGGCCGATGGCGTTGACGGTGATGCCGTCGCCGCCCAGTTCCATGGCCAGCGTGCGAGTCAGGCCCACCAGGCCGGCCTTGGTGGCGGAATACACCACGCGGTCCGGCTTGCCCAGCGCCGCGCGCGAGGACATGTTCACGATGCGGCCGAAGCCGGCTTCGCGCATGGCGGGCAGCGCCGCCTGGACCAGGATCAGCGCGGTGCGCAGGTGCAGGTTGACCACATAGTCCAGGTCCGCCAGCGTGGCCGTGTCCGCCGTGCCCGGGCGCGTGGCCCCGGCATTGTTCACGAGGCCCACGATGTTGTAGGCCGAGGTCACTTCGGCGGCGACCTCCTTGGTGCGCGCTTCGTCGGTCAGGTCGGCCTGATACGAAACCAGCCCCGCCGGCGGATTCTCGGGCAGCTTGTAGTCGATGTTGACGACCTTGTGCCCCGCCTCCAGCAGCATGCGGACGATCGCCGCCCCTATCCCGGCGCTGCCGCCGGTCACGAGATACGCAGTAGGTTTGCTCATATCGATTCCCTATTCCTATTCCAGGCTGTCAACCGCTCACTAGAACACCGCCATCCCATACTCGCCTAGACCTCTCCCGAGCCGGGACACCGCCAGATCCGGCTCTGCCGGTCTGCAGGTGTCGCCCCCCTGGGGGGGCGCGCGTAAGCGCGTAGGGGGGGAGCCCCCTCAATGAGTCATATAGCCCCACAGGAGCACGGCGGTGATGTGGATCACGCCGACCCACAGCATCATGATGACGGTATAGCCCATCACGTCGCGCAGCTTCAGCTTGGAGAGCGCCAACGCCGGCAGGATCCAGAAAGGCTGCACCAGGTCGTTCCAGGCGTTGCCCAGCATGACGGCCATGGTGGTCTGGTTCAGCGCGCTGCCGATTTCCTTGGCGGCGTCGATCATGAACGGACCCTGGATGACCCAGTGGCCGCCGGCGGACGGCGCGAAGAAGTTGATGACGAAGGAACTGATCAGGCCCCAGAACGGCAGCGATTCGGGCGTGGCCACGTCGACGAACACTTTCGAGATCGTGGTGACCAGGCCGGAGGCGGCCATGATGGCCATGATGCCGGCGTAGAAGGGGTATTGCAGGATGATCCCGGAGATCGTCTTGATGCCTTCGGTCAGCTTCGCCACGTAGGCGGCCGGCGTGCCCAGCAGGATGATGCCCAGGAACAGGATGATGAAGTTGATCAGGTTCAGGTCCAGCGAGCCGCCGTCCATGAAGTGGAAGACCACGTAGGCCACGCCCAGCGCGCCGATCAGCAGGCTCAGGAGGCGGCTGTTGTTCAAGCGCGAGGCCAGCGTGCCCTTCTCCAGCAGGTCTTCGGCGGCGTTGCCGGCCGAGGTGTCGCGATCGATCGCCGGATCCACTTCAACGATTTTCTCGCCCTTCTTGGGGTGCAGCCAGGCATTGAGCAGCGGCAGCGTGATGATGATGACCAGGCTGGTGATCAGCATCGGCACCGAGAAAATGGTTTCCGACAGCGGGATGGTGCCCATCTGCTTGGCGGTGGGGTGGTTGGGGGTGGCCACCAGCACGGGGATGCTGGCCGACAGGCCCAGGCCGTACATGGTGAAGCCGCTGTAGGCGGCGGCGATGATCAGCGGGTAGTGCACGCCCTTGACCTTCAGCGCCAGCTTCTTGGCGACGATGCCGCCGATGACCAGGCCGAAGCCCCAGTTCAGGTAGCTGCCGATGCCGCCGACCAGGGTCGCCACGATGATGGCGGTGTGCGGCTTGTGCACGTGGCTGACGATGCGGTTGAGCATGCGGTCGGTGAGGGGGGCGGTGGCCAGCACGTAGCCCATCGCCAGGATCACGGCCATCTGGGTGGTGAAGGCCAGCAGGCTCCAGAAGCCGTTGCCCCAGGCGCGGGTGATGTCGCCGATGCCCTTGCCCTCGACGCCCATGGCCAGCAGCACGGTAAGCAAGGTCAGCGCGATCGCGAAGACGAAGGGGTCGGGCAGATACTTGCGCATCAGCTCCGTAAAGAATGAAGCCAGTTTATTCATGGTGCCTCCAACAAACTCCGGTAAGGCTAAGTTTTCTCGTGTCTTGCGCCGCCCGGCGCCGGGTGTCGGCGGGGGCGGGTGGGACGATAGGTTTTCTTTGTGTGGTTGGGCTCGTGGCCCGATGGCGGCGGTGGCGGAAAGCCCCGCGCCTTATGTAGTGAATGCTTGTGGACGCTGCGTCAGGAGTCGCCGGCCTTGCCGTTGAGCCAGGCGGCCAGTTCGCCGAGCGCGGCGCTCTTTTCGCGCAGCACGCGCTCGCGGCGCTCGGGGCTCCAGGTATAGAAACCCTGGCCGCTCTTGGCGCCGATCTGCCCGCTTTCGACCTTGCTCTTCAGCAGCTCCGAGGGTTCGGTGCGGTTTTCGAGGTCTTTGTAGAGGTAGCTGGCGATCGCGTAGTGCACGTCGATGCCGTTCATGTCGCGCTGTTCCAGCGGGCCGGACAGGGCCAGGCGGATGCCCAGGCTCCACTTGACCACTTCGTCGATGTCTTCGGCGCTGGCCACGCCTTTCTCCAGCAGCGAGATGGCTTCGCGGGCCAGGGCGTGCTGGATGCGGTTGGCGATGAAGCCGGGGATGTCCTGGCGCACCAGCACCGGCCGCTTGCCGGCGAAGCGCAGCGTGGCCATCACGCGCGCCACGGTGTCCTCGGAGGTGTCGTCGTTGCGCACGACCTCCACCAGCGGGATGACGTCGGCGGGGGTGAAGAAGTGGGTGCCCACGAAGCGGTCGCGGCGCACGACGGCGCTGGCGATGGCGTTGATGGACAGGCCGGAGGTATTGGTGGCGAAGAGGGTGGATGCGGGGCAGAGGGAGTCGAGCTTGGCGAAGATGCCGCGCTTGAGCTCCAGGTTTTCCGGCACGGCCTCGATCACCAGGTCGCTGTTGCAGGCCGCTTCCAGCCCGGGCGCGACCTGAATGCGCTGCATCGCTTCCTGGACCCGCCCGGGGGCGTACACGTTCAGCTGGCGGTCTATCGTCTGGAGCGCGCGTTCCAGCGCGCCTTCCATCGGGTCGATCAGGACGACGTTCAATCCCTTCGAGGCGAACAGCGCGGCGATGCCGCTGCCCATGGCGCCTGCGCCGACGATGGCGAGATTCTTGAGGGGAGTATCCATGATGGTTCGCTCGGTGCTGACATGCCGGGCTTGCGGGCGGGCACGTGCGGAACCAGGATGCTTTCTGTCTCTTCCGGTGTGCCTTCCTGTGCGCCAGGCCAGAAAAATCGTTTTGTTCTATATACGAACATTTGTGCGGATATAGAATTTCTGAAAGAGATGGTACTAGAAGTCGCGGGGGGCGGACAAATGGCGAATTTTGGGTGTCCGCCTGGTGGACGCCGCCAGGGGGCGTCGGCCCGGGCGCTGCCGCGCGCCGGGGGGGGCGTCCCCGTATCACCGGCGGCAGGCGTCGGCGCCGGTCACCCGGCGCGGGGAGCCAGGAAGGCGCCCGCAATACAACGGCTCAGCCCGAGTTGCGCAACCCCGCCGCGATGCCGTTGATGGTCAGGTGGATGGCGCGCTGCACGCGCTTGTCGATCTCGGCCTCGGGATGCTTCTGCGCGGCGCGGTGGCGGCGGATCAGGTCGATCTGCAGGTAGTTCAGCGGATCGATGTAGGCGAAGCGTTCGCGCAGCGAGGCTTGCAGGGTGGGGTTGTCGGCCAGCAGCTCGCGCTGGGTCAGCAGCTTGAGCATGGCTTGCGTGCGGCCGTGCTCGGCGCTGATGGCGCCGAAGATGCGCTCGCGCAGGCCGCGCTGCGGCACCAGCTGCGCATAGCGCGCCGCGATCGCCAGGTCGGACTTGGCCAGCACCATCTCCATGTTGGAGAGCAGGGTGCGGAAGGCCGGCCAGTCGCGCGCCATTTCGCGCAGTTGCGCGAGGCGGCTGCGGCGCGAGCGCGGCGCGTCCGGGGCGCCGGTTTCCAGATAGGCCTCGATGGCCGATCCCATGCCGTACCAGCCCGTCAGCATCAGGCGGCATTGCGCCCAGGAAAAGCCCCAGGGGATGGCGCGCAGGTCTTCGATGCGCTGCCCCTTCTTGCGCGAGGCGGGGCGCGAACCGATGTTCAGGCCGGCGATTTCGCTGATCGGCGTGGCGGCGAAGAAGTAATCGGAGAAGCCGGGCGTGTCGTATACCAGGCCGCGGTAGGTGCGCTGCGCCGTGTCCGACATGGAGGACATGGCCGGGCCGTGGTGGGCCATGTGCGCGTCTTCGGCGCTGGTGGCTTCGGCGCGCGGCGCCAGGCTGGACTCCAGGGTCGCGGCGACCAGCAATTCCAGGTGCCAGCGGCCGACCTCCGCATCCTTGTATTTGCTCTGGATGACTTCGCCCTGCTCGGTCAGGCGGATCTGGCCGGCCACGGTGCCCGGCGGCTGCGCCAGGATGGCGTCGAAGCTGGAGCCTCCGCCGCGGCCCACCGAGCCGCCGCGGCCGTGGAACAGGCGCAGGCGCACGCCGCGCGCGGAGAACACGTCGACCAGCGCGCGCTCGGCCTGGTAGAGCGACCAGTTGGAGGTCAGGAAGCCGCCGTCCTTGTTGCTGTCGGAATAGCCCAGCATGACTTCCTGCGCGCCGTTCTGCGCCTGCTTCACGCGCTGGCGGACCTCGGGCAGGTCGAGCCAGGCCGCCATGATGCTGGCGCCGCGCTGCAGGTCGGGTATGGTCTCGAACAGCGGCACCACCATCAGGCCGTCCTCGGGCAGGATGGCCTGGCCGGCGGGGGCGATCAGGCCGGCTTCCTTCTGCAGCACCATGACTTCCAGCAGGTCGCTCAGCGTTTCGGTGTGCGACACGATGGTCTGGCGCACGGCCTGCTTGCCGTAGCGAGCCCGGCCGGCGGCGGCCGCGCGCAGCACGGCCAGTTCGCGCGTGGTTTCCTCGTCGTAGGCGATCCAGGGCGAGGCCAGGGGGCGCCCCTGCGATAGTTCGGCCCGCAGCAAAGCCACGCGCTGGTCTTCGTCCAGCGCCAGGTAATCCAGCGGCCTGCCTTCATGCTGCACGCCGGCGCGCGAGAACAGTTCGGCCAGGGCGCGTTCGTGCACGTCGGAGCTCTGGCGAAGGTCGACGGTGGCGAGGTGGAAGCCGAAGACTTCCACGGCCTGCTGCAGGCCGGCCAGGCGCAGTTTGCCTATGGGCGAGCCATGGTGCGCGGCCAGCGACGCGGCGATGATGGCGAGATCGGCCGAGAATTCCTGCGGCGTGTCGTAAGGGGCGGCGGCGACGGTGCTGCGCCGGGCCAGGTCCTGGCCGGTGAGGCGCTGAGCGGTGGCCGCGAGGCGGGCGTACACGCCGACCAGGGCGCGGCGATAGGGTTCGTCGCGGCGGTGCGGGGAATCGTCGCCGCTGGCCTCGGCCAGCGCCAGTAGCTCGGCGTCCACCGCGATCAGCAAGGTGGTGACGGACAGTTCCGCGCCTAGCGCGTGCACTTCCTGCAGATAGTGCTCGAACAGCACCGTGGCCTGGCGCAGCAACGCGCGTTCCAGCGTGCCGGCGTCCACGTTCGGGTTGCCGTCGCGGTCGCCGCCGATCCAGCTGCCCATGCGCAGGAACGGTTCCAGCGGCGGGGGCGGGGCGGCGAAAGGCTTGGCGGATTCGCGGTTCAGCAGCTTGGACAGGTCCCCGTACAGGCGCGGGATGACCTGCAGGAAGGTGCTGCGGTAGTACGACAGCGCGTTCTCGATTTCGTCGGCGACCGTGAGCCGCGTGTAGCGCAGCATGCGGGTTTGCCACAGGGTGGCCACGCGGCCCAGCAGCGAGGCGTCCAGGTCGACCAGTTCTTCCGGGGTGAGGGGGCCGTCGCGCTGGGTCAGCCCGGCGGCGATTTCCCGGTGCACGTCCAGCGTGCTCTTGCGCTGCACTTCGGTGGGGTGCGCCGTCAGCACGGGCATCACGCAGGCGTCGGCCAGCAGGCGGCGGATGCGCGCCACGCCGACGCCATGCCGGCCCAGCGCCTGCACCGCTTCGCGCAGGCTGCCGCGCGCCGGAGCGTCGTCGGCGATGGCGCGGGCGCGCTGGCGGCGATTCTGGTCGCGGTCCTCGGCGATGTTGGCGAGGTGCAGGAAGTAGCTGAAGGCGCGGGCGACGGAGTTCGGGTCGCTGCCTTGCAGGCGCTTGACGCGCTGCTCCAGCAGTTTGCCGTCGGCGTCGTTGCCTTCGCGGCGGAACTTCACGGCCGTGCGGCGCAGGGTTTCGATGGTGTCGAAGACGCGCTTGCCTTCGCACTCCTCGATGACGGTTCCCAGTAATCGGCCTAACAGCCGGATGTCGTGACGCAAGGGTTCTGCTGAATCGGACTGCTGGCGCATGGCATTCATCTGGCGGGGATCCGTCGGGCTGCTGGAGGCAAAGGGTGGAGGAAGGGCGTTGCAGGTAAACCGGAAATGAAACGTGATCGATTTTACGCAGCCTTCCTTACGGGAAAGCGCCGGGGCTGCGTTAAAGTTCGCTAAGGGCCTGTTTACGCCAAAAGAAGTCCTTTTCCCTTCATTTTTTCCAAAGCCCCCTTCTATGCAAAACCATCAACGTCGCGCGCTCGTGCTGTTTTCGGGCGGCCAGGATTCCACCACCTGCCTGGCCTGGGCGCTGGACCGGTATGCCCATGTGGAAACCGTGGCGTTCGATTACGGGCAGCGCCATCACATCGAGCTGTCCGCGCGCCTGAACGTGTTGCGCGACATCCGCGCGAATTTCCCGGACTGGGCGCCGCGCCTGGGCGAAGACCACCTGCTGGACCTGAAGGTGCTGGGCCAGGTGGGCGACACGGCCATGACCAGCGACCGCGCCATCGAGATGCAGGCCAACGGGCTGCCCAACACCTTCGTGCCCGGCCGCAACCTGCTGTTCCTGACCCTGGCCGCCGCCCTGGGCTACCGCCGCCAGCTGGACGTGCTGGTGGGCGGCATGTGCGAAACGGATTTTTCCGGCTATCCCGACTGCCGCGACGACACCATCAAGGCGCAGCAGGTGGCGCTCGGCCTGGGCCTGGGCGCCCGGGTCACGATCGAGACGCCGCTGATGTGGATCGACAAATCAGAAACCTGGGCGCTGGCGTATCAACTGGGGGGCGATGCCCTGGTCGAGACCATCGTCGAGGAAAGCCACACTTGCTACCTGGGCGAACGTGGCGCGCGGCACGACTGGGGGTATGGCTGCGGCGAATGTCCGGCCTGCAAGCTGCGCAAGATCGGCTGGGAAAAATGGGTGGTCGCGTCCGCCGCCGAAGGTTGAGCGCCCGGGCGGCGGCGGGTCAGGCGGGGGCCGCGCGCACCCGCCCGATGAATGTCCAGCGCAGCGCCAGCGCGGCCGCGCAGATGGCCGCCGCCAGGCCCACCGACACCGCCATCGCGCCGCGCGCGCCGTGGCTCTCCACCAGATAGGCGTAGGCCACCGGCGCGGTGGCCGTCAGCAGGAAGCTGGGAATCAGCAGCGCGCCGACCAGCGTGCCGTAGCTGCGGAAGTCGAAGAGCGCCAGCGGCAAGGTGCCGCGCGTGATGGTGAGCAGGCCGTTGCACGCCCCGTACAGCAGGGCATAGGCCGCGGTGGCGTAGAGATTGCCCCCGGATAGCAGCGCCAGCAGGAAGCACAGGGGCAGCACCGTTCCCACCGCCAGTGTCAGAGTGAGGGGGTGCAGGCGCGAGCCCAGCGCCACGTCGGCCAGGCGCGCCGCGAACTGGCCCACGCCCCACAGCGCGGCGACGCTGACGGCCGCCGCCGCGGCCAGCCCCAGGCCGGACAGCAGCGAGATCAGATGCGCCGCGTTGCCGGCCGCGAGGAAGTTGGTCAGCATGGCGATCAGGGCATACAGCGCGCCCGCCAGGCGGCGCTCGCCCAGGCTGCGGGCCAGGCCCGTGGCGGCCTTGTCCTTGGCGCCGGCCGGGGCGGCGTAGCGCTCGCGCGGCAGCGCCAGGTACAGCGGCAGCGTGGACAGCGCCAGGGCGCCGTAGGCCAGCACCGCGCCGCGCCAACCCAGCCAGCCCGCCAGCGCATGGCCGACCGGCCACATCACGGTGGATGCCAGGCCGCCGAACAGCGTGATCTGGGACATGGGCCGGCGCGCGGTGGGGCCGGCCGCGCGCGCCAGGGAAGCGAACGCCGCGTCGTACAGGCATAGCCGCATGCCAATCCCCAGCGCGATCCAGGCCAGGTAGTAGAGGGCCAGGCCGTGCGCGGCCGCCAGGAGCGCGCAGCCCAGCGCGGCCACCACGGCGCCGGCGGGCATCACGCGGTGCCCGCCCCATCGGTCCACCGCCAGGCCGGCCAGGGGCGACACCATGGCCATCACCACGATGGCGGCCGAGAAGCCGCCGTACACGGTGGCGGCGTTCCAGCCCAGGTCGGCCGCCATGGCCGGTCCCAGGGCGCCGATCAGGTAGAAGGTCACGCCCCAGCCGACCAGTTGGGTCAGGCCCAGGCAGACGATGGCGCGGGGCGGAATCACGGCCGGACGGGGGGCGTGGTGTCGCCTTCGCCCAGCGCGCGCTGCATCAGCACCGTGTCGCGCCATTCGCCATGCTTGTGCCCCACGGACCGCAGCGTGCCCGCGGCATGGAATCCCTGGCTGGCGTGCAGCGCCAGCGATGCCGCGTTGCGGCTGTCGCCGACCACGGCCAGCATCTGCCGCCAGCCGGCGGCGGTGCAGCGGGCGATCAGCTCGGCCAGCAGCCTGCCGCCGATGCCCAGCCCGGAGCGGCCCGTCTTCACGTAGACCGAATCCTCCACCGTGTGCCGGTAGGCCGGGCGCGGACGGTAGGGGGTGACGTAGGCGTAGCCCACGATCTCGCCGTCGATCTCGGCCACCAGGTAGGGCATGTCCTTCTCCAGCACGGCGGCGCGGCGCTGGCGCATTTCCTCGATGGAGGGCGGCTCCAGCTCGAAGGAGGCCGTGCCGTGCTGCACGTGGTGGGCATAGATGGCCTTGATGGCGGGAAGGTCGGCCGGCGCGCTGTCGCGGACGAGGAAGGGGGGGGTGTTGGAGGGCATGGAAGGGCGTGGCGAAAGACGAGTGCTCAGTGTCGCGCAAGCTCATGTATTAATAAAGCTTTGGTTTATTATGATTTTCATAAGTAAAACTTTGGGTTGATGCAATGCGGGGTCTCAATCTGGATCAGTTGCGCACCTTTGCGCTGGTGGCCGAACTGGGCAGTTTTTCCGCCGCCGCGGAACGCAGCGGCGTGACGCAACCCGCCGTCAGCCTGCAGATCCGCCAGCTGGAACGGCGCTTCGGGCTGAAGCTGGTGGAACGGGTCGGCCGTCGCGCCGGCCCCACCGCGGCCGGGCTGGAACTGCTGGCGCACGTCCGCGTCATCGACGCCGCGCTGGCCCAGGCCGAACTCGCCATGACGGCGCACGCCTCCCAGGTATCCGGCCGCATCCGGCTGGGCACCGGCGCCACTGCCTGCACCTATCTGCTGCCGCCGCTGCTGGCCGATCTGCGGCGCCGCTTCCCGGCGCTGGACATCGTCGCCAGCACCGGCAATACGTCGGACATGCTGCGCGGGCTGGAGAACAACACGCTGGACATCGGGCTGGTCACGCGGCCGGCGCCGGGCCGCATGTTCGAGGTGACGCCGGTGCTGGAAGACGAATTCGTGGCGATCTTCCCGGCCCGGGATCCCGCGTCCATTCCGGCCGCCGCCACGCCGCAGGCGTTGGCGCGGCTGCCGCTGGTGCTGTTCGAACCCGGCGCCCGCACCCGGCGGCTGGTGGACGACTGGTTCGAGGCCGCGGGCGTGGCCGCCAAGCCCGTCATGGAGCTGGGCAGCACCGAAGCCATGAAGGAAATCGTTGGCGCCGGCCTGGGCTGCGCGGTGCTGCCCAGGTTGTCGGTATCGGGCGCAGGCGCGCGCCCGGCGCTGGCGGTCCGGCCGCTGGCGCCGCGCCTGTCGCGCAGCCTGGCTATCGTGCTGCGCCGGGATAAGCCGTTGAGCCGGGGCCTGCGGCATCTGCAGGAGGCGCTGCTGGCGTTGCGTGGGTGAACGCATAAGGGTGGAACACGTCCACCGGCAGTTGGTTGCAGGCCTCGATGCAGGCGCGCACGGCCGCCATGTCCGAAAAATCCAGGCCGCTGCGGATGCCGTGCAGGTCCAGGTTCATGGCCAGCGTCACCAGGTCCACATTGCCGGTGCGCTCGCCGTTGCCAAACAGGCAGCCCTCCACGCGGTCGGCGCCAGCCAGCACCGCCAGCTCCGCCGAGGCTACGGCCGTGCCGCGGTCATTGTGCGGATGCACGCTCAGGACGATGCTGTCGCGGCGCGCCAGGTGGCGGTGCATCCATTCGATCTGGTCCGCGTAGACGTTGGCCGGGGTGCATTCCACGGTGGACGGCAGGTTGACGATCATCTTGTTTTCGGGCGTCGGGCCCCAGGCGGCGCTGACCGCATCGCACATCTCCAGCGAGAATTCCAGCTCGGCCAGGCTGAAGGTCTCGGGGGAGTATTCGTAGATCCATTGCGTCTCGGGGCGCGCATCCGCCAGCGCCCGGATCTGGCGCGTGCCGGCCAGCGCGATCTCCTTGATTTCGGCCTTGCTCATGCCGAACACGATGCGGCGCCATTGCGGAGCGATGGGGGCGTACAGGTGCACGATGGCGCGGGGAACGCCGCGCAGCGATTCGAAGGTGCGTTCGATGAGGTCCGGACGCGACTGGGTCAGCACTTCGATGGTCACGTCCTCGGGAATGCGGCGTTCCTCGATCAGCTTGCGCACGAAGTTGAAGTCCGTGTCCGAGGCCGAGGGGAAGGCCACTTCGATTTCCTTCAGCCCCACGGCCACCAGTTGTTCGAAGCAGCGCAGCTTGCGAGCCGCGTCCATGGGCTCGATCAGGGCCTGGTTGCCGTCGCGCATGTCGGTGCTCATCCAGATCGGCGGCGCCGTCAGCCGGCGCGACGGCCAGGTGCGCGCGCGGTAGTCGCGGGTGAAGGGAAGGGTGGGGCGGTATTTGTGTTGGGGCTGGTCGAGCATGGAAACCTCCGGCCGCGGGGGCGCGGCGCGTGTCGGCCGCCCGCGTACGCAAGGGGGCGGGACGGCCAGGTCAGGGGGAGGTGGCGTCAGGACCCGTCAGGGGCCCAGGGCTGTCGGGCGGCCACGGAGCGCAAGGCCCGGCAACCGCGCGCTAGTCGCAGCGCCCGCGCGCAGCCCGCCGGCGCCAGGGCGGCGTGGAAGTCGGCGGAGGCGGACGAGCGGGGCATGGGCGTGTCGGGCGTGGGGAAATGCGGCAGGGGATGCGAGGATGATAGGTACACTGGGAAAGACCGTCTAACGCCATTCGGACTGCAATCGTCGCAAAATGGACAAGCCCGCATCCGCCGCATCCGCGTCCAGCCCCCGCAAGCCCGCGGACCTGGACCTTTTTCCCTACGAATCCTCGAAACGCCCCGTGGCCGGGCTGGCCGTGGACTATGAAGACGGCCACCGCATCCGGCGGCACCGGCACCGGCGCGCCCAGCTGGTCTACGCGATCTCGGGCGTCATGGTGGTGGATACGCCCGCCGGGATCTGGGTGGTACCACCCACGCGCGGCGTCTGGGTGCCGGCCTGGATGCCGCACGGCATCCGCATGAGCGGCGAACCGCGCATGCGCACCGTGTTCGTTGAACCGGGAGCGGCCGCGCACCTGCCCGCGGAGTGCTGCGTGCTGTCCATCTCGCCATTGCTGCGGGAATTGATGGTGGCGGCGGCCGAGGTGCCGCTGGACTGGGCGCCCGACACGCGCGATGGCCGCCTGATGATGCTGCTGCTGGACGAATTGCGTCAGGAACCCGTTCTGCCCTTGCACCTGCCGCAGCCCGCCGAGCCGCGTCTGGCGCGCATCTGCCGCGCCATCGTGCGCCACCCGGAACGCCAGGACGGCGCGGCGGATTGGGCGCGCGAGCTGGGCGTGGACCCCAAGACCGTGCATCGCCTGTTCCTGCGGCATACGGGCATGACGTTCGGACGCTGGCGCCAGCAGGCGCGCCTGCTGGCGGCCATGGAGCGGCTGGCGCGCGGCGAGCGCGTGCTGGAGGTGGCGCTGGACCTGGGCTATGAAAGCCCCAGCGCGTTCGCGGCCATGTTCCGCAAGGCGGTGGGCGAGCCGCCCAGCGCGTTTGCGGCCCGCGGCATGGCGTCCGCCTGATGGCCGCGAAGGGGCCTGGCGGCGGCCGCCGAGCGGCGGGGCGTGGATCCAGCGTATTATTTACCGTTTCGCCGCCCACGCTAACAGAACCAGCCTGAGACAAATCATGCCGCACTACCGTTCCCGCACCTCGACCCACGGCCGCAACATGGCCGGCGCCCGCGCCCTGTGGCGCGCCACCGGCATGAAGGACGGCGATTTCGGCAAGCCGATCATCGCGGTAGTGAACTCGTTCACGCAATTCGTGCCGGGCCACGTGCACCTGCGCGACCTGGGCGCCCTGGTTGCCCGCGAAATCGAAGCCGCGGGCGGCGTCGCCAAGGAATTCAACACCATCGCCGTGGACGACGGCATCGCCATGGGGCACGGCGGCATGCTGTATTCGCTGCCCTCGCGCGAGCTGATCGCCGATTCGGTGGAGTACATGGTCAACGCGCACTGCGCCGACGCCATGGTCTGCATCTCGAACTGCGACAAGATCACCCCGGGGATGCTGATGGCCGCGATGCGCCTGAACATCCCGGTCGTTTTCGTTTCCGGCGGCCCGATGGAAGCCGGCAAGGTGAAGTCGCCCACCGACGGCAAGGTGATCGCCAAGATCGACCTGATCGACGCCATGATCAAGGCCGCCGACCCCAACGTGTCGGATGCCGACGTGGCCGAGGTCGAGCGCAGCGCCTGCCCCACCTGCGGCTCCTGTTCCGGCATGTTCACGGCCAACTCGATGAACTGCCTGACCGAAGCCATCGGCCTGGCGCTGCCGGGCAACGGCACCATCGTGGCCACGCACGCCTGGCGCAAGGGTTTGTTCGAGCAGGCCGGCCGCCTGGTCGTGGACCTGTGCCGCCGCTACTACCAGGAAGACGACGAGTCGGTCCTGCCGCGCAGCATCGCCACCAAGAGCGCGTTCCAGAACGCCATGGCGCTGGACGTGGCCATGGGCGGCTCCACCAACACCGTGCTGCACCTGCTGGCCGCGGCGCAGGAAGCCGGCGTGGACTTCACCATGGCCGACATCGACCGCATTTCGCGCAAGGTGCCGTGCCTGTGCAAGGCCGCGCCCGCCACCGACAAGTACCACATCGAAGACGTGCACCGCGCAGGCGGCATCCTGGGCATCCTGGGTGAACTGGCGCGCGCCGACCTGCTGGACCTGTCCTGCGGCAACGTGCACAGCGGCACGCTGGGCGACGCCATCCGCAAGTGGGACGTGGCCGGCGATGCGGGCGAGGAGGCGCAGAAGTTCTACCGCGCGGCCCCCGGCGGCATCCCGACCACGGTGGCCTTCAGCCAGGACGCCACCTTCCTGACGCTGGACACCGACCGCAAGACGGGCTGCATCCGCAGCAAGGAAAACGCCTATTCCAAGGATGGCGGCCTGGCCGTGCTGTACGGCAACCTGGCTGAAAAGGGCTGCATCGTGAAGACGGCCGGCGTGGACGAGTCGCAGTGGGTCTTCACCGGCCGCGCGCGCGTCTTCGAAAGCCAGGACGCCGCCGTGGAAGGCATCCTGGGCGACCAGATCGTTCCGGGCGACGTGGTGGTGATCCGCTACGAAGGCCCGAAGGGCGGTCCCGGCATGCAGGAAATGCTGTATCCCACGTCCTACCTGAAGTCCAAGGGCCTGGGAAAGAGCTGCGCGCTGTTCACCGACGGCCGCTTCTCGGGCGGCTCGTCGGGCCTGGTGATCGGCCACGCGTCGCCGGAAGCGGCGGAAGGCGGCACGATCGGCCTGGTGGAAGAGGGCGATGTGATCGAGATCGACATCCCGAACCGCAAAATGCATCTGGCCGTGTCCGACGAGGAACTGGCGCACCGCCGCGCGGCGATGGATGCGCGGGCCGACGGCTGGGAACCCGTGGGCCGCGAGCGCGTGGTGTCGCAGGCCTTGCAGGCCTACGCGGCGCTGGCCACGTCGGCCGATCGCGGCGCCGTCCGGGATCTGTCGCAGTTGAAGCAGAAGCGTTGATCGTTGAGGGCTTCTGAAGAACGGCGCCTTCGTGGCGCCTTTTTTTTTTGCGCGGTGGGCCACCGCGCGGCGCAGAACTATTTGTTGGGAGAACGCCTGCCGCGCGCGCCATCCATCCGGCGGCGGGGTTAAAGTGGCGATAGCCAATCGACAATCGACATTGACCATCGGACGTCGCCTGTCGGCAAGCCCTACCGCCCACCGACTCACCCACCTCCACCACCCGCGCCAGGCGTCTGAAGAACACAATCGACCGACTCGCCCGAAGGAGCCACCTCCATGTCCCTGAACTCTGATGCATTGCGGCTGTTCCTGGGCGTCGTGGACGCCGGATCGCTGAGCGCGGCGGCCGAAGTGCTGGGGCATACCGCGTCGGGCGTCAGCCGGGGGCTGTCGCGGCTGGAAGAAGACCTGGGGGTCACGCTGCTGAACCGGACCACGCGGCGTATGGAGCTGACCGAAGAGGGCAAGCATTTCCTGCCCAAGGCCCGCCAGATCGTGGCCTCGCTGGAAGAGGCGGAAGAATGCATGCGCATGGTGCATCAGCGGCCGGCGGGGCGGCTGCGGGTGGACGCCTCGGTGCCGGTGATGCTGCACTGCGTGGTGCCGCACGTGGGGGACTTCCGGCGCCAGTATCCCGGCATTTCACTGGAACTGACCAGCAACGACCGCATCGTGGATTTGATGGAGCATCGCACCGACGTTGCGCTGCGCATGGGGCCGCTGACGGATTCCACGCTGCATGCGCGCGCGTTGCGGTCGTCGCCGCGCTGGGTGATGGCCAGCCCGGACTATGTGGCCCGGCGCGGCGCGCCCGCGACGGTGGACGAACTGCACGGACACGAGGTGCTGGGATTTACCCAGCCCGAAAGCCTGAACGTCTGGCCCGTGCGGCACGCGGGCGGGTCGAGTTATCTGGCGGTGCCCACGCTGGCGACCTCCAGCGGCGAGACGCAGCGGCAACTGGCGTTGCGCGGGGTGGGCATCGCCTGCCTGTCCGACTTCGTGGTGCGCGAGGACATCAAGGCAGGCCGGCTGGTGAAACTGATGGAATCCGAGCACACGGACTACCTGCAGCCCATGCACGCCGTTTACCACCGCAACACCCAGCTGTCGCGGCGCATCGCGTGTTTCCTGGATTTCTTCGCGGCGCGGATGTGACCCGAGCCGGGGCGCGCCTGGGCGCGGCCCCCTGCCCGTCCTTTGCGCCTTTGGGCCGCCTACGCGTGCAGCGCGCGGCCGAAGGCCGACAGCACCGATTCGTGCAGCGTTTCCGACAGGGTCGGATGCGCGAACACGGTGTGCATCAAGTCTTCCTCCGTGGCTTCCAGCGATGCCGCCACGCCGTAGCCGGTGATCAGCTCGGACGCTTCGGGGTGGATGATGTGCGCGCCCAGCAGTTCGCCGGTTTTCGCGTCGAACACCGTCTTCACCAATCCCTGGTCCTCGCCCATTGCGATCGCCTTGCCGTTGCCCGCGAAGGTGAACTTGCCGACTCGGATTTCGCCGCCGTTCTGCTTGGCGTGCTCGCGGGCGCGGGCCTCGGTCATGCCGATGCTCGCCACCTGCGGATAGGAATAGGTGCAGGCGGGGATGCGCAGCGGGTCGATGGGATGCGCCGGCTTGCCCGCGATCGCCTCCACGCACAGCACGGCTTCGTGGCTGGCCTTGTGGGCGAGCCAGGGCGCGCCGGCCACGTCGCCGATGGCGTAGACGCCCGGTTCGTCCGTGCGGCACAGCCCGTCGGTGACGATGTGGGTCTTCTCCACCTTGACGCGGGTGCGTTCCAGGCCGAGGTTCTCCACGTTGCCGACGATGCCGGCGGCGACGATGACGCGCTCGACTTCCAGTTCGCTTTGCTTGCCTTGCTGATCCAGCACGACCTTTACGCCGGTCGCGGTAGCCGACGAGGCCTTGACCGCGCATTGCGTCAACACGCGGATGCCTTGCTTCTCGAAGGCCTTGCGGGCCAGCTGCGAGATCTCGGCGTCCTCTTGCGGCAGGATCTCGGCGGTCATGTCGATCAGCGTGACTTCCGCGCCCACGGCGCGGTAGAAACTGGCGAACTCCGCGCCGATGGCGCCCGCGCCCACGACCAGCAGCGATTTCGGGAGGTCGGCGGGAACCAGGGCCTGGCGGTAGGCCCAGATGCGCTCGCCCACGGGCAACGCCGGCAGTTCGCGGGCGCGCGCGCCGGTGGCCAGGACGATGTGCGGCGCGGACAGCGTGGCGCCGCTGTCCAGCGCCAGCTTGCCGGCGCCCGCCAGCTTGGCGCTGGCGCCGAACACCGTCACGCCATTCTTCTTCATCAGGTGGGCCACGCCTTGTCCCAGGCGGCCCGCCACCTTGCGCGAGCGCGCCACCATGGCGGCCAGGTCGGGGCGCGCCTCGCCCGCGCCCGTCACGCCGTAGTGGGCGGCTTCGCGGCAGGCGCGCAGCACCGTGGCGCTGTGCAGCAGGGCCTTGGTCGGGATGCAGCCCCAGTTCAGGCAGATGCCGCCCAGCTCGGCGCGCTCCACCAGCGCCACCGACATCCCGAGCTGCGCGCCGCGGATGGCGGCGACGTAGCCGCCGGGTCCGCCGCCCACGACGATGAGGTCAAACGTAGTCTTCGTCATGGCGAGGCTCACAGCAGGATGCGCACGGGGTTTTCGATCAGCGTGCGGAACGCGGCCAGCCAGCGCGCGCCCACCGCGCCGTCCACCACGCGGTGGTCGGCCGACAGGGTCACGGTCATGACGGAAGCCGCGACGAGCGCGCCGTTCTCGTCCACGACGGGGCGGCGCTCGGCCGCGCCCACCGCCAGGATGGCGGCCTGCGGCGGGTTGATGATGGCCGCGAACTGGCTGATGCCGTACATGCCCAGGTTACTCACCGTCAGCGAGCCGCCGGTGAATTCCTCGGGCTTGAGGCGATTGATCTTGGCGCGTCCGGCCAGCTCGGAGATCTCGCCGGCAATGGCCGACAGCGGCTTGACGTCGGCGTCCCGCAGGATGGGCGTGACCAGGCCGCCATCGGTGGCCACGGCCACCGAAATGTCGGCGCCGGCATGGTATTCGACGGCGTCTTCGTGCCAGCTGGCGTTGACCTCGGGCACTTCGCGCAAGGCCAGCGCGGCGGCGCGCACGATGAAGTCGTTGACCGAGAGCTTTACCGCGCCGCCCTGGTTGGCCTGGGCGCGCAGCGCGAGCAGCGCGTCCATGCGGCAATCCACCGTGAGGTAAAAGTGAGGCACGTTCTGCTTGCTTTCCGTCAGGCGGCGGGCGATGGCGCGGCGCATGCCGGTATGCGGCACGCGGCGGGCGGCCGGACGGCCGGCCAGGGGCTGCGCCGCGGCGGCCGGGGCGCGGTCGCGGGCGGCTTCCACGTCGCGGCGGACGATGCGGCCGTGCGGACCGGTGCCGGTCACGCCCAGCAGGTCCACGTGCCATTGCGCGGCCAGGCGGCGGGCCAGCGGGCTGGCGAACAGGCGGCCGCCAGGGACGGGGGTGTTCGCGGCGGGAGCGGGCGCGGGCGTTTGCGCCGCGGCGGGCGCAGGGGCCGCGCCCGCGGCCGCCGGAGCGGGCGGGGCAGAGGGGGCGGCGCCGCTTTCCGCCAGGGCGCGGTCGATGGCCGACGCGTCCTCGCCCGGCGCCAGCAGCACGCCGATCACGGTGTTGACCGGCACCGAGGCGGCGCCGGCCTGCACCACGATGCGGCCCAGCACGCCGGCCTGCTCGGCATTGATTTCGACGATGGCCTTCTCGGTTTCGATTTCCGCCAGCGCCTCGCCCACGGCGACCGTGTCGCCTTCTTTCTTGAGCCACTGGTGCAGCGTGCCGCCCGAGGTGTCGGCCGCGACGGAAGGGAGCTTGATAAGGTATGCCACGTTGTTCGTCCTATTGTTCGGCGCCGGCCAGGTCCGGCCGGTAGGCGGCGGGGTCGTCGTACTCGACCAGTTCCAGCACGTTGCCCTCCGGGTCGCGGAAGAACGCCAGCCAGGTGCCGGGCCGCACTTCCATCGGGGCGGGCTTGCTGTCGAACGCCACGCCCTTGGCTTCCAGGTCGCGCACCACGCCGGGCAGGTCGCGAACGATGAAGGTCAGGTAGGTCGCGCCCTGGCGGTCCAGGATGGCTTCGCCGCGCTTGGCGGCTTCGGGGGCCACGCTGGGCTGCAGCAGCTTGATGCGCTCGCCGTAGGGCGTCTGCAGCCGCGCCACGTCGTAGCCGTGCCGCGTCAGGCCGGTGGCCTGCGCCTTGTCGGCCGGAACGCTTACGCGGTTGACGAGCTTCAGGCCGATGACGCCGGTATAGAAGGCCAGCAGCGCGTCCAGGTCGGCGCAGCAGATGCCGACTTCCATCGGCACGGTCATACGCAGGGGCGCGCTCATGCCTTTTCCCCCAGGTCGGCCAGCACGTCTTCCAGGCCGGCCACGACTTCCTCGGTGTCGGCGAAGGCCGCGCGCTCCAGCACCTTGGAGATGCTGGGCGAGGCTTCGCCGCCGGTCACGCGCTTGACGGGCTGGTCCAGCCAGTCGAACCAGCGGCGCTGGATCTCGTCGGCCAGCATCGCGCCGTAGGAGGTGCCGCGGGCGCCCTGTTCCACGATCAGCACGTTGTTGGTTTTCTGGATGCTGGCGCCGATGGTGTCCCAGTCCAGGCTGGCGCGGTCCAGGGTGCGCAGGTCGATGACCTCGGCGTCCACGCCGGCTTCCTCGGCGGCCTTGAGCGCGCGGCTGACCATGGACAGGTAGGTCAGGATGGTGACCTTGCTGCCCTCGCGGCGCACGCGGGCCTTGCCGAACGGAATGGCGTAATCCAGGTCGTCCGTCGGAACTTCGCCGGACGAGGCGTACAGGTCCACGTGCTCGATCACCAGCACCGGATCCTTGGAGGCCAGCGCGGTGTTCATCAGCCCGACGTACTCGTACGGGGTGGACGGCGCGACGATGCGCCAGCCCGGGGCCGTGGCGAAGATGCCGGCCGGATCCATCGAGTGCTGAGAGCCGTAGCCCGTTCCCATCGCGACCTTGGTGCGCAGCACGAAGGGCACGTCGATGTCGCCGCCGAACATGTGGCGGGCCTTGCCGATCTGGTTGAAGATCTGGTCGGCCGCGACCCACATGAAGTCGGGGTACATGAATTCCACGATGGGCTTGTAGCGGCCGTCCATGGCCAGGCCGCCGCCCAGGCCGGCGAAGGCGTTCTCGGAGATGGGGGTGCCCAGCACGCGGTCGGGGTACTTGTCCTTCAGGCCGCGGGTGGCGCCGTTGGTGCCGCCCTTCAGGCGGTGCACGTCCTCGCCCAGCACGACCACGCCGCCGTCGGTTTCCATGCGGCGATCCAGCACGTCGGCCACTGCGTCCACGAACTTGCGTTCAACGGACTGGCCGGCGTGCTCAGAAGCTTCCTGATAGCGCAGGCCGGCCAGCTCCGAGCCGTCGCTGCGCAGGCCCACGTCGCGGAAGTCGGGGCTGGGCCACAGGTCGGCGCGCACGCGGCGCTTGCCGCCGTCGGCGGCTTCGGTCAGGCGGCCGGACACCTCTTTCATCACTTCCTTGCAACGCTGGCGCAGCGCGTCGATCTCGGCTTGCGAGATCAGGCCGCGGCCGATCATCTCGACGGCGATCCGGTCCAGCGGGTCGCGCCGGCGCCATTGCGCTTCCTCGTCCTTGCTGCGGTAGCCGAAAGCGCTGCCGGGGAAGGGGCCGTTCTGGTGGAAGAAGCGGTACACGTCCACTTCGATGATGGTGGGGCCGTGGCCGGCGCGCATGTGGGCAACGGCCTCCGACATGGCGAGGTAGACCGCCAGCGGGTCCATGCCGTCGACCTGCCAGGCGGGGATGTTGAAGGCCTGGCCGCGCGCCGACAGCCGCGGCTCGGCGGTGGACTCTTCCACCGTGGTGGACACGGCGTAGCGGTTGTTTTCGATGAAGAAGCACAGCGGCGTCTTCCAGGCCGCGGTCAGGTTCATGGTTTCGAGCACGGAACCGATGTTCACCGCGCCGTCGCCGAAGTACGTGACTGCCACGCGGTCGGTGCCCGCGTGCTTGTGGGCCCAGCCGGCGCCCGCGGCCAGCGGAACGCCGCCGCCGACGATGGCGTTGGTGCCCAGCGCGCCCGCTTCCAGCCAGCGCAGGTGCATGCTGCCCCCGCGGCCGCGGCAATAGCCCTGGGCCAGGCCCATGATCTCGGCCAGCGTCTTCTGCAGCACTTCGTCGATGGCGGGCGTGAGCGGATTGCGCGGGTCCAGGCCCAGCGGCGCGACGTGTTGCAGCGCCTTGGCCAGGAACTGGTGGTGGCCGCGGTGCGAGCCGTTGATCTGGTCGCCGGCGCCCAGCGCCAGCACCGAGCCGACCGCGCCGCCTTCCTGGCCCACGGACGAGTGGGCGGGGCCGTGCACGAGGCCTTCCGCCGCCAGGTCCAGCACGGCTTCTTCGAAGGCGCGGATCCAGTGCAGCTGGGTCAGCATGGTGCCCAGCAAGGCGGGATCCGCCTGTTGCCAGTCCTTGGCTTCGACCGTCAGTTGCCGCCAGGGCGCCTGGGAACCAAGCGGTTGGTAGGTGGCCATGAATGAATCTCCAGAATAGGGGTAGGCGTTTTGCGGTTAAAGGTAGCTGTAGCGGCTCCAGCCGCCGTCGGCCACCAGGGTGTGTCCGGTGATGTAAGCGGCCTGGCGCGAGGCCAGGAACACTGCCAGGTCGGCCATCTCGGCCGGCTGCGCCAGGCGCCGCAGCGGCGTGCGCTGCTTGAGGCGCTCGGGATCGAGGCGGCCGCGGGCGGCCAGGTCGCGCACCAGGTCCGTTTCCACGTAGCCCGGCGCCAGCGCGTTCACGCGCACGCCGGCGGGGCCCCACTCCACGGCGAGAGTCTCGGTCAGCAGCACGACCGCGCCCTTGGTGGCGCAGTAGGCGGCGCGGTCTGGCGCGGCCACCACGCCGTACATGGAGGCCAGGTTGACGATGGCGCCGGAGCCGGCCGGCACCATGCGGCGGCCGGCGGCCTGGGCGCACAGGAACACGCCGGTCAGGTTGATGTCCACGGCGCGGCGCCATTCGTCCACGCTGACTTCCAGCGTGGGCTTGTTGGCCGACACGCCGGCGTTGTTGACCAGCACGTCGATGCGGCCATAGGCCTGTTCCACCTGCGCGAAGGCGCGTTCGACGGCATCGGCGTCGGTGACCGAAGCCTGGCAGGCCAGGGCCTCGGCGCCCAGCGCGGCGAGCCCGGCGACGGCTTCGTCCAGCGCGGCGGCGTCCATGTCCAGCAGCGCGACGCGCGCGCCCTGGCGCGCGAACGCCTGCGCGGTGGCCAGGCCGATGCCCTTGGCGCCGCCGGTGATTACGACCGATAGGCCGCGCAGCTCGGGATGGAGGGGTTGGTTGGTGTTGTCCACGATGGGGTGCCTGTAGGGAGAGGGGCGCCGGCGGTCAGACCGCCAGCCATTCCTGGACGACGTCCTGGCGCTCATGCAGCTGCGCGGGCGGTCCTTCGAAAACGATGCGGCCGTGGCCCATCACGCTCACGCGGGTGGAAACCTTGAGCGCGATGGTCAGCTTCTGTTCCACCAGCAGCACGGACACGCCGCGCTTGTGGATGTCGCGGATCACGTCGGCGATCACTTCCACGATCTTGGGGGCCAGGCCCTCGGTGGGCTCGTCGATCAGCATGATCTTGGGGTTGCCCAGCAGCGAGCGGCACATGGTCAGCATCTGCTGTTCGCCGCCCGACAGGTTGCCCGCCTTGGTGCCGCGGCGTTCCTTCAGGCGCGGGAAGTAGTCGAACATCTGGTCCACCGACCAGAAGGGCGCGTCGTCGCGCTTGGGCTGCTCGCCCATGCGCAGGTTCTCGTCCACGGTGAGGTTGGCGAACACTTCGCGTTCTTCAGGCACGAAACCCAGCCCGGCGCGGGCGACCTCGAAGGGGCGCTTGTTGGTGATGTCGCGGCCTTCGATGGCGATGTGGCCGCCGGTCACGTCCACCAGCCCCATGATGCTCTTCATGGTGGTGGAGCGGCCCGCGCCGTTGCGGCCCAGCAGGCTCACGACTTCGCCGCGGCCGATGGAAAGGTCGATGCCGTGCAGGATGTGGCTCTTGCCGTAGTGGGCATGCACGCCGCGCAGGCTCAAGAGAGGGGCGGGCGTATTCATCGGGGTGCTCATACCGTTTCCTCTCCCAGGTAGGCTTCGCGCACGCGGGCGTCGCCGCGGATGTCGGCGGGCGTGCCGGTGGCGAGGATTTCGCCGTACACCAGCACGCTGATGCGGTCGGCCAGCGAGAACACCACCTGCATATCGTGTTCCACGATCAGCAGCGTGCAGTCGCGCGTGACGTCCTTGATCAGTTCGACCGTGTAGTCCACTTCGTGCTGCGACATGCCCGCCATGGGCTCGTCCAGCAGGATGACCCGGGGGCGCGAGGCCAGCGTCATGCCGATTTCAAGCGAACGCTGCTCCGAATAATTGAGGTCGCCGGCCGCGGTGTCGCGTTTTTCCGTCAGACGCACTTTTTCCAGCAGGCGGTCGACGTCCTCGTTCACCGCGCGATTGCGGGCGATCGGGCGCCAGAAGTTGTAGACCAGGCCGTGCATGCGCAGCACCGCCAGGCGCAGGTTTTCGCGCACCGACAGGCGCGGGAAGACGTTGGTGATCTGGAACGAGCGCGCCAGGCCCAGGCGGTTGATGCGTTCCGGCGGGAGGCCGCCGATCGGGCGCGATTTCAGGCTGATGTCGCCCGAGGTGGGCGCGAACGAACCCGACATCAGGTGGAACAGCGTGGACTTGCCAGCGCCGTTGGGGCCGATGACGGCATGGCGTTCGCCGGCTTCCACCTTGAGGTTCACGCCGCGGATGATCTGCGCGTCGCCGAACGACTTGCGCACGTCGGTGAGGGTCAGGATTTCGTGGCTCATTTCGCGGCCTCCAGCGCGGGTGCGGCTTCGGCGTCGTCGCGCCACAGGACCAGCGCCCATCGGCAGGCCGCGAGGCCCAGGCCGAACAGCGCCAGCGGAATCAGCCAGGTGGACGGCGCCAGCGGCGCCCAGTCCTGGCCGAACAGCGGGATGGGCGGCCAGCCCGCATCGGGGTTCATCTCCAGCAGGGCGCGGTAATCGCGGGCGAACATGCGTTGCAGCATTTCCACCGAGAAAACGGTGGCGCAGGTCAGCAGCAGGCCGGCCGCGACCGACACGGCGGCGCGCGGCAGCCAGCTGGCCAGGCCGCGTTCGCGCAGCGACTTGGCGGCGCGTTGCACCAGGCCGACCAGCCCGTCCGGCACGAACAGCATCACCAGCACGAACAGGATGCCCTGGTACAGCAGCCAGGACCGCGTGATGTCGGCGAGCGTCTGCGACAGGAAGGTGAGGATGGAGGCGCCCAGCACGGGGCCGAGGAAGGCGTTGACGCCGCCGATGTAGGCGAACAGCACCGCATCGGTGGAGAGCTTGACCTCGAACAGCACGTAGTTGCCGGCCTCGATGTTCAGGGCCTGCAGGCCGCCCGCGATGCCCGCGAACATGGCCGACAGCGCGAACACCATGGTCTTGAGCGTGTGCGGGCGGTAGCCCAGGTAGCGCAGGCGGTGGGCGTTCTCGCGCAGGCCCAGCGTCAGCCTGCCCAGCGGCGTGCGGGTCAGGCCGTAGAGCGCGGCCAGCGATACCAGAACCCAGGCCAGCACCAGGAAGTAGACCTCGATGTCGGAGCCGAAGGTAAAGCCCCAGGCCGGCATGCGCATGGCGGACAGGCCCGCCTCGCCGCCGAACACGCTTTTCAGATGCGGGGCGAGCGCGTGCAGCAGCTCGGCCAGCGCCAGCGTGATCATCGAGAAGTACACGCCGGCCCGCATGGTGGCGAACCAGCCCGCGACCAAGCCGAACAGCAGCCCGGCCACGCCGCCGGCCAGCGGCATCAGGGGCGTGGGCAGCAGGCCCGCGCCGCCCAGCGCGTTCATGGCGTGGATGGTGGCGAAGGTGCCCACGCCGAAATAGGCGGCATGGCCGAAGGACAGCATGCCGCCCTGGCCGGCCAGCAGGTTGAAGGCGCAGGCGAACAATGCGGCGATCAGCATCTGCACCGCGGCCACCAGCTGGCCCGGAGGCAGCAGCCAGGGCAGCGCGCACAGCGCGGCCACGCAGAGAATCAGCAGGAGCGCCCCGGAAGCGCGACGGGTCTGGCTCATGCCTGTTCTCCCTTGAGGCCCGAGGGCTTGACCAGCAGCACCACCAGCATCAGCAGGAAGGGCAGGGTAGCCGCCAGGCTGGAAATCTTGACGGTCATCAGGCCGCCCACGCTCTCGGCCCACTCGCCGGCGCCGAACAGGCCGAAGAGGGTGGCCAGGCTGGCGTCGATGCCGACGGAAAAGGAACTGATCAGGCCGATCAGCAGCGACGCGATCATCGCGCCTTCGAGCGAGCCCAGGCCGCCCACCACGACCACCACGAACACCAGCACGCCGAGTTCCAGCGCCATGTTCGGGTTGGTGGTGTAGAACGCGCCGGCGACTGCGCCGGCCAGGCCGGCCATCGCCGCGCCCACGCCGAACACGCTCATGAACACCAGCGGCACGTTATGGCCCAGCGCTTCCGCCATGCGCGGGCGGTAGATGGCCGAGCGCACCACGATGCCGACGCGGGTGCGCGACAGCAGCAGGTAGATCACGGCGAACATCGCCAACGACACGCCGCCCATCAGCAGGCGGTAGAAGGGGTAGTCGGCGTCGAACACGCGGAAAGCGGCGAAGTTCAGGAACTGCGGCACGCGGTAGTCGACCGGGAAATCGCCGTAGAAGAGCTTGATGAGCTCGGCCACGATGAAGGCCAGGCCGAAAGTCACCAGCAGTTCCTGCGCGTGGCCGAACTTGTGGACGCGGCGCAGGAAAAAGCGCTCCACGCCCATGCCCAGCACGCCCGCGATGATCGTGGCGAGCACCAGCGCCATCCAGAAGCCGGTGACCGGCGTCAGGGTATAGGCGGCGTACGCGCCTATCATGTAGAACGATGCGTGCGCGAAGTTCAGCACACCCATCATCCCGAAAATCAGTGTCAGGCCTGCCGACACCATGAATAGCAGCAGGCCGTAAATCACGCCGTTCAACAGCGAGACGGTAAAGTATTCCATGTCCGCTCCAGTATTCTTGCGCTAAGACGCCGGACGTCTTGCGAGCGACCGCGCACCGGGTTTTTCCGGCCCGCGCCGGGGGGTGCGCTTGTTTTGTTTGCGAGAGGCAGCGACGGGTCGCGCGTCCGGCGCCCGCTGGCGCGGGGCGCGGCGTAGAGCCCCGGAAGCCAGGGCGCCGGACGCGCGGACCGTCAGTTGGGACGCTGCATCTTGCAGGTCGCCTGGGCCGGCGCGGACACGTCGGCCGCGGCCAGCACCTTCACCGGCTCGAAGCCCATGTCGGTGCCGTCGGCCTTGTACTTGGCGTTCTTGCTGACCTTGGACACCACCATGGGCAACTGCACCTGGTGGTCTTCGGCGCGCATGGTGTAGGTGCCCAGCGGCGAGGTGTAGGTGACCTTTTCCAGCGCGCTGGCCAGTTCCGGCACGGACAGCTTGCCGTCCTGCGGCTTGACCTGCTTGAGCGCCTCGCCCAGGAAGGTGATGCCGATCACGGTCTGCGGCTCGGTGTAGCTGGGGTAGTGGCCGGTCTTGGCCTTGTAGTCCTCGGCGAACTTCGCGCCTTCCTCGCCCGCCGCCTCGATGTTGTACGGGTGGGCGATGTAGTGGCCCAGCGCGACGTCGCCGGCGTTGGCCAGGTTGCCCACCTGGTCCAGGAACACGGTGGCGAAGCGGACCTTGAGGCCGGCGGCCTGCGTGGCCTTCATCAGGAGCAGCAGGTCGTTGGACCAGTTGCCGGTGATCACGGTGTCCGGGTTGGACGAGCGGATGCGGGCCACGTAAGGCGCGAAGTCCTGGATTTTGTTGACTTCGTGCAGGGTCTTGCCCACCACTTCATAGCCGTACTGCTTGGCGAAGCGCTCGGTGGCGCCTTCCATGTCCTGGCCCCAGGAGTAGTTCTGGTTGATGGCGTAGACGCGCTTGCCCAGCGTGCCGTCGGCCGACATGACCGAGGCCAGGGCCTTCACGCGCAGGTCGGCGTTGGTGGTGAAGCGGAAGTGGTAGAAGTGGCACTTCTGGCCGGTCAGTTCCAGGGCTTCGCCGCCCACGTTCAGGAACACGACTTCCTTGCCCGGATTGCGCAGGTTGTGTTTGCGCACGTCTTCGGTCAACTGTCCGGAAATCGCCGAGGAGGAACCCTGCACCAGGATCTGGACGCCTTCGGCGGCGGCGGCGCGGAAGCGGTCGGACGCGCCGACGGGGCCGCCCTGGTTGTCGAACTCGACCAGTTCCAGCGGCTGGCCGTTCCAGCCGCCTGCGGCGTTGATGCGGTCCAGTTCATACTTGACCGCGGCGCGGAACATCAGGCCGGTCGAGGCCTGCGGGCCCGACAGCGTTTCGATCAGGCCGATCTTGACGGGCGCGGCTTGGGCGGATGCCGCGATGCCGGCCAGGCACAGCAGGCCGGAAGTGAAAGCCAACTTCATGTGTGTCTCCTCCGTGGGACGGGAGTGGGTGAGTCCGTGGATCAATCAAGCGCGCTTATCGCGGCTCTTGTATGCCCAGGAATCGGGCAATTTCTGCGATCTGTCCTTCCAGCATGTACAGGCCCGGATGCGCGCGGCAGCCTCGCTCGGCCGCGGCGCGCAGCAGCGGCGTGTCGACGCGGCTCATCACGGCGTCGGCGACGACGGTGCCGGGCGCCAGGGCGTCCAGCTGGAAGGGCAGGGGATCGGTGTCGTTCAGGCCCAGCGAGGTGGCGTTGATGGCGATATCGCAAGGGGCGGGCGCCGCGCTGGCGACGCTGACGGCCAGCCCGGGATAGTGGCGGGCGAGATGTTCGGCGAAGGACGCGGCCTTGTCGGCGCTGCGGTTGTACAGACGCAGGCTGGCGGGGCCGGCGTCCGCGATGGCGCAGGCGATGGCCTTGCCCGCGCCGCCCAGGCCGGCCAGGTAGACGTGGCGGCCGGCGGGGTCGTGGCCCTGGCCGCGCAGCCCGGCCACGAAGCCCAGGCCGTCGAAATTGCCGCCGGTCAGCACGCCGTCGCGCAGGCGAACGGCATTGACCGCGCCGCTCAGGCGGGCGGAGGGCGTCAGGGCATCGCACAGGGCGGCCGCGTTTTCCTTGTGGGGCACCGTCACCACGATGCCGCCCAGGTTGGCCAGCCCGCGGATGCCGGCGAACAGGCCGGGCAGGCCGTCGGCCTGCACGTGGAAGGGAACCATGACGGCGTCGGCGCCGCGCTCGCGCAGCAGCGCATTGAGCCGCTGGGGCGTCTTGACGTGCGCGATCGGGTCCGCCGCGATCGCGAAAACGGTAGTGCTGCCGGTGATTTCCACCTGATTTGTCCCCTGCCGGTGCTGCGGCCTGACGCCGTGTTTTGCTGACCTGCTTGCCTGAAAGCGGCAGTTGATTTACGCTTTCGGAATAAGTTGTCAGGCAACTTTATTAAGTTGTCCGATAAATCATAGGGCAAGCGTTTTTCCCGTGTCAAGCGGCCGATTCAGGAGTTCAATCGGAATTGCCGCGGCCGCCGGGAGGCACGCCGGCCCGCTGGAAAAAACGCTACAGGAGACAGAATGATTTCGTTTGAAGGAAAGGTTGCCGTCATCACCGGCGCGGGCAACGGCATCGGTCTGGCCACGGCGCGGCTGATGGCGGCGCACGGCGCCCGGCTGGTGCTGACCGACATCGACAACGCGCGCCTGGAAGAGGTCGCGGCCGAACTGGATCCCAGCGGCCAGCGCGTCTATACCCGGGCCCTGGACGTGTCGGCCTCGGCGGATTGCGAGCGCGTGTTCGAGGCTGCCGCCAAGCACTTCGGCGGGCTGGACCACCTGGTGCACTGCGCCGGCATCTATCCGGAAAACCTGGTCAAGGACACCAGCGACGAAGCCTGGCGCACGCTGATGCGGGTGAACCTGGATGGCACCTTCTACGTCTGCCGCGCGGCCCAGCGCCACCTGCGCCATGACGGTTCCATCGTGCTGCTGACCTCGCTGGCCGCGCAGCGCGGCAGCTATGCGCACGCCGCGTATTCCGCGTCCAAGGGCGCGGTGCAGAGCTTCGCGCGCAGCCTGGCCCTGGAACTGGCGCCGCAGATCCGCGTGAACGCCGTGGCGCCCGGCATCATCGCCACCTCCATGACCCACGACCTGATCGGACAGAAGGGCGGGCAGCTGCTGGAAAGCACGCCGTTGCGTCGCTTCGGAACGGCCGAGGAAATCGCGGGCTCGATCGCGTTCCTGTGCTCGCCGCTGGCCAGCTTCGTCACCGGCGAAGTCATGCAGGTCAACGGCGGCATCTATATCGCGTAAAGTCCGATGCTGTAGCGGCGCGTGCCGCTTGCCGCCGTCACGGCGAACGAGGTATTCCGATAAACAGACTGGGCTGCGCGCGCACGCGCGGCCCGCAGGTTCCAACGATTCCCATGCAGCCCACCCAAGAACAGGATCCACCGCGCGCCGCGCCCAAGAGTTCGCTTTCGGCGGCGCTGGGCGACGCGCTGGCGGAGCAGATACGCCAAGGCGTGCTCGCGCCCGGCGATCGCCTGCCCACGGAAAAGCAGCTGACCGAAACCTACTCGGTCAGCCGCGCCGTCGTGCGCGAAGCGCTGGCGCGCCTGAAGTCCGAAGGCCTGATCACGTCGCAGCAGGGCAGCGGCGTCTTCGTGGATCCGAATTTCCAGAAGAATGCATTTCGCATCGCCGCGCCCACGCCGGGCGACAACCAGGACCTGGAGCACATCCTGGAGCTGATGCTGTCCATCGAGGTCACGGCGGCCCGCTACGCGGCCCAGCGCCGCACCGACGCGGACCTGAAGAAGATGCGCCAGGCGCTGGTGGGCATGGAATACGCGCTGCTGAACGACAAGCTGGGCGACGAAGAGGACTACCAGTTCCACCAGGCCATCGTGCAGGCCACGCACAACCCGCACCTGGTGGCGTTGAACGATTACCTGGAGGCCAATGTGCGCCGGGTCATCCGCAGCGCGCGCAACAACACCGCGCGCATGTATGCCGAGCGGATGGCTGCGGTGCAGAGCGAGCATCAGGCCATCTTTTCAGCCATCGACAACGGCGATCCGGACGAGGCCGGCCGGGCGGCCGAGCAGCATCTGCGCAACGCCGCCGACCGCCTGCGGCTGTTCCAGGCGGAGCGTCCCGCGCCTGTTTAGGGCGTTTTTACTGCGGGGAGCAGGGCTCCGAGTTTGCGGATGTCAGGGTTCCTTAGCCGCCGAGGCTGCCCTGCGCCATTCCGCAGTCCGGACATCGGCGGCTCAAGAACTCCAATCTCAGATGTTCTCAGGCGAAGGTCTGTTCCATCTCGCGGCGGAACTGCACCGCCGTGGCGCTTTCGTCGAATTCCACGTCGCGCCAGCGGATCGCCTGCGATTGCCGCACCGGGTTCTTCAGCTTGACCTGGTGTGACAGCCCCAACGGTAGGTAGCCGTCCGCCACCGAATCGCGGGCCGGCATCAGCCGCCCGTACACCGTATAGCCGCCTTCGCCGTCCAGGATCTGGCCGGCGGGGAGGTCGCGCTTGGCGGTGGCGACGACGTCGCCGTGCCAGCCGGCGGGCGCGCCGGTGGGCTCGCGCCGCAGACCCACGCTGGCCACGCTGATGCCCAGCTCAAGCCCGATCAGGTGGTAGGGCTTGTACATGGCGGTGAAGTTGCCGCTGGGATCCGTGACCAGCCCGTATTCCTTGAAACAGCGGCGCACGTAGTCGCTGTCCGCCGCCAGGGTGACATAGACGCCCCAGCGCAGGTCGCGGAACACCGGCCGGCCGTCGCGTTCCAGCGAGGAAATCACTTCCACCTGCCCGCGATGGTGCAGGATGCCGCCGCTTTCGCGCGGGCGCAGCACGCGGGCCAGGTCGTCCACGCCGCAGGGCGGGAAATGCAGGCCGGAGGGCGAGGGCAGCAGCCCCGTGGCGTTGGACACCGCGGCCATTTCGATCGCGCTCTTGGTGCCGTCCAGGAAGCTGTTGAACATCTGCGCGTTGAAGTCGCCCGCCGCGACCATTTCGGCGGTGAAGCCGTAGTACGGCCACACGGTGTCGGGCGTGGAAGTGTGGAATTCCGGCAGGTACTTGGTGCCCTTGCCGGCGGCCATCACTTCGAAGCCGCTGGCGCGCGCCCAGTCCACCATTTCGCAGATCAGGGCGGGCTGGTCGCCGTAGGCCAGCGAGTAGACGATGCCCGCCTCGCGCGCGCGGCGCGCCAGCAGCGGGCCGGCCAGCGCGTCGGCTTCGACGTTGACCATGATGATGTGCTTGCCGTGTTCGCAGCAGGCCAGCACGTGGCTGATGCCGGCGGCCGCCTGCCCGGTCGCGTCGATGACGATGTCCACGTCGGGGCTGGCGATGATGGCGTGGGTGTCGTCGCTGAAATAGACCTTGCCGTTCTTCAGGGCGTCGCCCGTGCCCGTGGCGTTGAGCGCGCTGGCGGGCCAGCCGACGCGGGTGAGCGCGGCCCGGGCGCGGTCGGGCACCAGATCGGCCACGGCCACCAGCCTCATCCCCGGCGTGCGCGGGGCCTGGCTCATGAACATCGCGCCGAACTTGCCGGCGCCCAGCAGTGCGACACGCAAAGGCTTGTGATCGGCTTCTCGCTGCTTGAGCAGGCGGTACAGGTTCATGACGCGGACTCCTCCGGGGGGTACGGCAACACAGAATAGCCTCAAACCGCGGCTGCTGAACAGGACTCACTCGTCTGCCGTATACAGCTCTCCGGCCAGCACGTTGCGCCAGTTCTTCCAGGTGATGCGGGGGCGGTCCGCGACCTCGCGGTTGTAGGGCGCGTCGAACAGGATGTGCTTCCAGCGCGGCTTCACCGCGCCTTCGATCGCGGGCTTGTCGTCGATCAGCAGGTTGCCGTGCACCAGCGTCTTGTCCTTGGTCAGAATAAGCCGGGCGGTGGCGTCGCGCCCCAGGTGTTTTTCCACCCACAGGTACTTTTCCGCCACGCAGTTTTCGAACTGGGACAGCGGCGAGCTGCAGATGCGCACGTCCATGCCCAGCGCCAGCAATTCCTTGACCGCTTCCAGGGCGCCGGGCACGGGAGGCAGGTCGCGGATGAAGCCGGGCGCGGTGTAGATGGCCTCGGCCATGCCGCGCAGTTCGGGGGCGTAGTCCTGGCGGATATGGAAGGACTTGCGGTCCTCGAACGCGACGGGAGGAATGTCTGGATGGCGCGCGCGCCAGGCGTCGATGAAGGCGTGTTCGAAATCGGCGAGCACGCCGTCTTGGTCCAGCAGGATGATCATGGCGATCCGGCGGTGGTTGCGACCGTCCGATTGTGCCAGAGGGGCGCTCAGCCGGGTTGCGGCCGGGACTGCGCCACGATCCGGTAGCGGCTGCCGCCCGTCAGGGACTCGGACGCCACCAGCACCATTCGGTCATAGGCCCACAGGAGCGGCGGGGGGGTGTCGGCGGGCGGCTCGGGCCGTTCGATGTTGCGCAGCAGCGTGACGTGCGGGCGGAAGGGATGGGGCGGCGCGCCCAGGCCGAACCCGCCCAGCCATTGCCACAGCCCGTCGTGCGCTGCCTGCAGGCCGGCGGGCGTCTCGCCCGGGCCGGCCCAGAGGATGCGCTGGCGGCCGAACACGCCGTAGCGGTCCAGTGCGATCTCGCCGGGCGCCAGCCGCTTTTCGGGCGTGGCCGCGGCCAGCGCATCGGCGAGGGCCGCGTCGACCGGGCCGAGGAAGGCCAGGGTGAGGTGCAGGGTTTCCGTGCGCATGGCGCGTCCGCCGCAATGGGGCCGGGCCTGTTCCGCCCAGGCCGCGAGCGATCCCGCCAGCGCGGGCGACGGCCACAGGGCGTAGAAGAGGCGGACGGTCGACATGCCGTGATTGTAGGGGCACGGCCGGGCGGTTCAACCGCCCGCGGTTTCGGTCCTGCGGCGGCGGGTGAGGCCGGTGTCGAAACGTTCCACGCCGGGGCGGGCGGGGCGGTCGAAGCGCTCCACGCCCGGCCTGGAGAACCGCTCCACGCGCGGCGGGCTTTCCGTCTTGGCCTGCACGCTCTGGGCGGCGGCCTGTTCGCGCCGGGCGATGAGCTCTTCGGCGCGCTGGTGGTGCGGCGCCATCTTGCGGACCATGACGCGGCCGTCGCGCGGGAAATAGTTGATGCGGCGCGCGTGCACGTCGCCCAGGTCCTGCGCCTTGACGGGAATGCCTTCCGTCTTCAGGTACGAGAGCACGAACTGGCCGTTGCGTTCGCCGATGTTCATCTGCTGCATGGCGGAGAGCACCGCGCCGCCGCCGAACACCTTGGCTTCGAGGCGGTCGCGCGCGGCGCCGGCCTTCAGCAGTTCGTTGATCAGCACTTCCATGGCGAAGGCGCCGTAGCGCATGGTGGCCGAGGCGGGCGACTGCATGTCGCCTTCGGGCAACATGAAATGGTTCATTCCCCCCACGCCGGTCACCGGGTCATGGATACAGGCGGCGACGCACGACCCGAGGACGGTCGAGATCATCAGGTCTTCGTTGGTGACGTAGTACTCGTTGGGCAGTACTTTCACCGCCTGACACTGGAACGCGCTATCGAAATAGTGGCGCGTCGCGCGGGCTTCAAGACGGGCGGCCATGGGACGGGATAGGAGGCAAGAACGGCAAGTGGGTCACGAAGGGCAGATCGGTAGGACGGCGTTTATTTCAATAAATGTAAGAAAATGTCGCTTTATTCTTGCATATCCAAGCGTCCAGCGGGGGAATTCCTGTGTAACCGAGCCCGCCGGCGGGGCTGATGGTGTGTCCCCGGTTTGCCCGCGACGGCCCGGCAGACCCATGGGGGCGCGCGCCGGCGAGGATGCATCCAGGCATCCTACACAGGCTGGCGGGAACCGTTCCCCGGATCACGGGGAGGAAGGGGCGCTATACGGAACCTTTGGCGCCGTCAGAAGCGCGTGCTGCGGGTGACCGACCACCGGGCGGACAGAGCCCCCAGGGCGGCCGCGGCCACCACGGCGCCGATCAGCACCGCCGGGCCGGGCAGGTGCAGGGCGAATTCGGCCCCGTAACTGCGGGCCAGACCGACCAGGGCGTCGTTCAGCGGCGACAGCGCGATCGCGGCGACGCCGATGGACAGCAACGCCGCCACGGCGCCCGACAGCGCGCCCAGGTACAGGAAGGGGCGGCGCACGAAGGATTCGGTGGCGCCGACGAGCCGGGCCACGCCGATTTCCTCGCGCTGCGAGAGCGCCTGCATGCGCACCGTGTTGAAGACCGTTGCCAGCACCACCACCGCGACGCAGGCGGCCAGGAAGCCCAGGCCGATGCGGGCGAAGCGCAGGATGGCTTCCAGCCGCTGGACCCAGGCGCTGTCGAGCTGCACGAGATCCACGTGGTTCCATTGCTTCCAGGCGGCCGCGAGCTTGTCGGCCCGCCCGGCGAGGTCTTCGCCGTCGGCCAGCGTGACCACCACCGCGTCCGGCAGCGGGTTGCCCGGCAGCACGGCCAGCGCCTGCTGCCAGGCCGGGTTGGCGCGCAGGTCGGCCAGCGCATCCTCGCGCCCGACCACGCGCACCGCGCGGATATCCTGCGCGTACTCGCCCTGGATGCGCTTGGCCACGTCGGCGGCGGCGCCCGCGGGCGCGTCCACGCGCATGAACACGGTGACTTCCGGGGTGACGGACATTTCGCGCGCCACGGGCTGCACCGAGACCAGGATGGCGCTGCCCAGCAGCGGCAGGGCCAGGGCCAGCGCCATGACCAGCAGATTGGCCAGCGACGAGAACGGCTGCTTGACCAGCCGGCGCAGGGTGACCATCAACGCATAGCGGTGTTGCCGCAGCCAGGCGTTCATGCCGGTTCTCCCGCCGGACCGTGGCCGGACGCCCCGCGGGCGGCGCCGGTTTCAGGCGGCTGGGCGCCGCCGTGGGAGTCGGCGAACTTGCCCGGGTCGATGCGCAGGGTGCGGGTCGCGTAGCCCGCCATGAGCTCCTGGTCGTGCGAGGCGATCAGCGTGGTGACGCCGACGCGGTTGAAATCGCGGAAAACGTTCATGATGCGCTGCGCGTTGTCGTGGTCGAGGTTGGCGGTGGGCTCGTCCGCGATCAGGATCGCCGGCCGGTTCACGATGGCCCGCGCGATCGCCAGGCGCTGCTGCTCGCCGCCCGACAGCTCGATGGGATTCAGGTCTTCCTTGCCCGACAGGCCCACCTTGTCCAGCGCAGCGCGGGCGCGGGCGGCGGCAGAGTTCCAGGCGTGGCCGGTGACCGCCAGCGGCAGCATCACGTTTTCGAACGCGCTGCGGTCGAACAGCAGGTGCGTGTCCTGGAGGATGACGCCCACGGCGCGCCGCAGGTAGGGCCGGGCGCGCGCGGGCAGCTTGTCCAGCCGCTGGCCGTTGACCTGGATGGAGCCCCGGCTGGCGGGTTCCAGCCCGCCGATCAGCTTGAGCAGGGTGGACTTGCCGGCGCCGGACGGCCCCGACACGAAAACGAACTCTCCCGCGCTCACGCGGAAGTTGATGTCGGCCAGGATATTGCGGCCGCGACCATATGATTTGAATACGTGCTGGAATTCGATCATGGCGGCTGTCAGATGAAGCCGCAATAGTAACTCGGGGACACTAAGGTGGCCTAAGCCGACAGGGGGAGGGGGCGCGAAATTTCTTCCGTCGCCGCCTCGCGCGAGGCGGCCCGCGGCGGAAAAGACGTCCCTCTTTTCGCGGGAAAACAGCGTTTCATTTCACCCAGTGTCCCTATATTTCAAGGGAATTCCCGGATGCGCCGCCTGGGGCGCGGACGCTACCATCCGCCCCATGCGTAGGCCCAACCCGGCCCCGCGCGCATTCGCCTTATCCCACACGGAGAACACGATGAAAGTACTGAAACTCGCTGCGGTCGGCGCTGCCTTGTTTGCTGCTTCGGCGGCAGCCAACGCGGGCGCGACCTTCGACAACGTCAAGAAAAAAGGGTTTGTCCAGTGCGGGGTTTCGACGGGCATTCCGGGGTTCTCCATCGCCGACAGCAAGGGTGAATACAAGGGCATCGACGTGGACCTGTGCCGCGCCATCGCCTCGACCATGTTCGGCGACGCCACCAAGGTCAAGTTCACCCCCCTGAACACGCAGCAGCGCTTCACCGCGCTGCAGTCCGGCGAAGTCGACGTCCTGACCCGCAACACCACCGTCACGCTGACGCGCGACACCACGCTGGGCCTGATCGGCGTGGGCGTCAACTACTACGACAGCCAGGGCGTCATGGTCTCCAAGGACCTGAACGTCAAGAGCGCCAAGGAACTCAACGGCGCCACGATCTGCGTGCAGCCCGGCACCACGACCGAGCTGAACCTGGCCGACTGGTTCCGCGGCCAGAAGATCGAATTCAAGCCTGTCGTGATCGACAAGTACGACGAAATCATCCGCGCCTTCTCGGCCGGCCGTTGCGATGCCTTCACGACCGACAAGTCGCAGCTGGCCTCGACCCGCACCACGCTTGAGAACCCGGACAAGTTCGTCATCCTGCCGGAAGACTTCTCCAAGGAGCCGCTGGGCCCCATGGTCCGCCAGGGCGACGAGCAATGGTTCAACATCGTCCGCTGGTCGCTCAACGCCATGCTGGAAGCCGAGGAATACGGCATCACCAAGGCCAACGTCGATGAAATGACCAAGAGCACCAATCCCAACATCCAGCGCATCCTGGGCGTGACCCCGGGCATGGGCAAGAACCTGGGCGTGGACGACAAGTGGGCCTACAACATCATCAAGAACGTGGGCAACTACGGTGAAAGCTTCGAAAGCACGCTGGGCAAGAATAGCGCCATGAAGCTGGAACGTGGTTTGAACGCCTCTTACAAGCAAGGGGGCTTGATGTACGGCTGGCCGGTGCGCTAAAGCGCGGCTGCCTGGTAAAACGGAGCCTAGAGCTCCGTTTTGCCTAGGGCCTGTTGACACCAGACGGAGCGTCGCACGGGCCCTAGCCCGCCTTGAGCGGGCGGCAGGAGTGGGTGGCGGGGCTGGCGCCCTGCCGCCGGATGTTCGACTTCTGTAGATTCATATGACGACTCCCGATAAAAACGCCCCGCTTTCGGCACCTCCGCGGCGCCTGAACTGGAACGACCCCGGCGTACGGTCCGTGGTCTACCAGGTGCTTGCGCTGAGCGCGGTCGCCTGGGCCGTGTGGTTCCTGGTTTCCAATACCCTGCACAACCTGTCCGTGCGCAACATCGCCACGGGCTTCGGCTTTCTTCACCGAGAGGCCGGGTTCGCGATCGGCGAAACCCCCATTTCCTATTCCCCGGCGGACACCTACGGCCGCGCCATCCTGGTCGGCTTGCTCAACACGCTGCGCGTGGCCGTCATCGGCATCGTGCTGGCGACGATACTCGGCACGCTGATCGGCATCGGCCGCCTGTCCAAGAACTGGCTGGTGGCGAAGGTCACCTCGTTCTACGTCGAGGTGATGCGCAACGTGCCGCTGCTGCTGCAGCTCTTCTTCTGGTACGCGCTCATCACCGAGAACATGCCGGGTCCGCGCCAGGCGCACAATCCGCTGCCCGGCGTCTTCATTTCCAACCGCGGCCTGAAGGTGCCGGCGCTGGAAGGGAACTCGCTGGACTGGATGCTCGGCGGCCTGGCCGTGGCCATCATCGCCATCATCTTCCTGGGCCACTGGGGCAAGAAGCGCCAGGAGGCCACGGGCCGGGTGTTCCCGCTGGGCCGCGCGGCCATCGGCCTGCTCATCGGCCTGCCCATCGTCGGCTGGCTGGTCAGCGGCGCGTCGCTGACGCTGGACATGCCGGAGCTCAAGGGCTTCAACTTCTCGGGCGGCCTGACGCTGTCGCCGGAATTCGCCGCGCTGCTGGCCGGCCTGGTGATCTATACCTCGGCGTTCATCGCCGAAGTGGTCCGCTCGGGCATCCAGGCGGTGAACAACGGCCAATGGGAAGCCGCGGGCTCGCTGGGGCTGCGCCGCAAGCAGGTGCTGCGCCTGGTGGTGCTGCCGCAGGCCTTGCGCGTGATCATCCCCCCGATGACCAGCCAATACCTGAACCTGACCAAGAACAGCTCGCTGGCCGTGGCCATCGGCTATCCGGACATCGTGTCGGTGGTCAACACGACACTGAACCAGACCGGCCAGGCCATCGAGGGCATCCTGATCATCATGGGCGCGTATCTCACGGTCAGCCTGTCGATCTCGATCTTCATGAACTGGTACAACAAGCGCATCGCGCTGGTGGAGCGTTGATATGAGCAGCACTACGCATACCCCCACCGAAGCCATGCCGCCGCCCAGCTCCCACGTGGGCCCGTGGGCCTGGCTCAAATCGCGCCTGTTCTCGTCGCCGCTGAACATCCTGATCACGGTGCTGCTGGCGTGGTTCCTGCTCATGGCGGTGCCGGCGCTGGTGGAGTGGGCCTTCATCAAGGCCGACTTCAACGCGACCAACGCCCAGGAATGCCGCGCCTCCGGCGGCGCCTGCTGGGCCTTCATCATCGAGAAGCACCGCCTGATCCTGTTCGGCACCTATCCGTTCGACGAGCAGTGGCGCCCCTTGATCGCGACCATCATCCTGGTCGCGGTGATCGTGTGCAGCGGCATCCGCCGCTTCTGGAACTGGAAGCTGGCCATCATCTGGACCGTGGGCCTCACGGCCGTGGCCGTCCTGATGTGGGGCGGCGTGCTCGGCCTGTCCTACGTGGAGAACGCGCGCTGGGGCGGTCTGCCGCTCACGCTCATCCTGTCCACGTTCGGCATCGCCTTCGCGTTCCCCATCGGCGTGCTGCTGGCCCTGGGCCGGCGCTCGAAGATGCCCGCCATCAAGGCGCTGTGCGTCGTGTACATCGAGCTGATCCGCGGCGTGCCGCTGATCAGCCTGCTGTTCATGTCGTCGGTGATGCTGCCGCTGTTCCTGCCGGAAGGCTTCTCCATCGATAAGCTGCTGCGCGCGCAGATCGCGATCATCATGTTCGCGGCGGCGTATATCGCCGAAACGGTGCGCGGCGGTTTGCAGGCGATCCCCAAGGGCCAGTACGAGGGCGCGGATTCGCTGGGCCTGAATTACTGGCAGCAGATGCGCAAGATCATCCTGCCCCAGGCGCTGAAGATCGTCATTCCGCCGCTGGTCAGCATTTTCATCGCGCTGTTCAAGGACACCTCGCTGGTGGTGATCATCGGCATCTTCGACTTGACGCTGGCGGCCAAGGCGGCCTTGTCCGACGCGGCATGGCGCGGATTCGGGGTGGAGGCGTACCTGTTCATTTCGCTCATCTACTTCGTCTTCTGCTTCTCCATGTCCAAATACAGCCAGGCGCTGGAAAAACGCCTGGCCACGGGACACGCACGCTAGAACCTTGCAGCGCGCCCGCCCCGGGCGGGCGCGCACCGCGATACTTACGGGAGTACAGGCATGTCTGATGCCATCATTCGAATGCAGGACGTGAACAAGTGGTACGGCCAGTTCCACGTGCTGCGCAACATCAACCTGGACGTCGCGCCGGGTGAACGCATCGTGGTGTGCGGACCGTCGGGTTCGGGCAAGTCCACCATGATCCGCTGCATCAACCGCCTGGAAGAGCACCAGAAGGGCCACATCATCGTGGACGGCACGGAGCTCACCAACGACCTGAAGCACATCGAGACCATCCGCAAGGACGTCGGCATGGTGTTCCAGCACTTCAACCTGTTTCCGCACCTGACGGTGCTGGAGAACCTGACGCTGGGCCCCATGTGGGTGCTGAAGAAGCCGCGCGCCGAGGCCGAAGCCACCGCCATGAAGTACCTGGAGCGCGTGCGCATCCCGGAGCAGGCCACGAAGTTTCCCGGCCAGCTGTCGGGCGGCCAGCAGCAGCGCGTGGCGATCGCCCGGTCCCTGTGCATGAATCCCAAGATCATGCTGTTCGATGAGCCCACCTCGGCGCTGGACCCGGAAATGGTCAAGGAAGTGCTGGACGTGATGGTGAGCCTGGCCCAGGAAAGCGGCATGACCATGATCTGCGTGACCCACGAGATGGGCTTCGCGCGCAAGGTCGCCAACCGCGTGATCTTCATGGACCGGGGCGAAATCATCGAGCAGAACAGCCCGGACGAGTTCTTCGACAACCCGCAGAACGAGCGGACCAAGTTGTTCCTGAGCCAGATCCTGCACTGATTCCGGCCTCGAATTGCCTGGAACCCTCCGCAAGGGTTCCAGGCAGGAATCCCCGCGCGGCGCCACGCCGCGTGGGGATTTTTTTCGGCCCTACAGTGCGGCGGCGCCGCCGAGGATGACGGTGCTCTGGCTGGACAGCGTGCCACCGTTGCCGTGCGCGAGCGCGGTGTGGCAGTCGGCGATTTGCCGCTCTCCGCATTCGCCGCGCAGCTGGCGGGTGGCTTCGATCAGCGCGAAGATGCCGTACATGCCGGGGTGGCAATACGACAGGCCGCCGCCGCTGGTGTTGACGGGCAGCTCGCCGCCGGGCGCGATGCGGCCGTTTTCGACATAGCGGCCGCCTTCGCCCTTGGGGCAGAAGCCCAGGTCTTCGAGAAAGAGCAAGGGCGTGATCGTGAAGGCGTCGTAGAGCTGCAGGACGTCGATGTCGCGCGCCGCCAGACCGGCCATGCGATAGGCCTGGGCGCCGGACGCCACGGCTGCCGTGGTCGTCAGGTCGGGCATGGCGGAGATGGAGTAGTGCCCGAGCGCCTCGCCCACGCCCAGCGCGTAGACGGGCGGGCGGCGCAGGTCGCGGGCGCGCTCGGCGCGGGTCAGCACGAGCGCTCCGCCGCCGTCCGTGACCAGGCAGCAGTCGCGCAGGGTGAGCGGCTCGCTGATCATGGGCGAGGCCAGGACGTCTTCGACCGTGAGCGGCTTTTTCTCCCAGGCGGCCGGGTTGAGCAGCGCCCATTGGCGGGCGGCGACGGCGATGTCGGCGAGTTGCCGGCGGGTCGTGCCGTACTGGTGCATGTGGCGCGAGGCGGCCAGCGCGTAGGAACTGGCGGTGTACATGGGCCGATAGGGGGCCTCATGCGGGTTGGGGTCGGGCGCGGCGACGTTGGCCCGCCCCATGCTGCGCTGGGTGCTGCCGTAGGCGATCACGGCGACTTGGCACAGGCCGGCCTCGATCGCGGCCTGGGCGCGCGCAACCATGGTCATGAACGAGGCGCCGCCCATGTTCGTGGCGTCGTGGTAGCGCGGCTGGATGCCGAGGTATTCGGCCAGCGCCAGCGTGGGCATGCGGCTTTGCGAGGTGGTGGCGAACAGCCCGTCGACCTCGTCCAGGCGCAGGCCGCAGTCGTCCAGCGCGCGCGCCGTGGCCTGCGCCATGAGGTCGAGGGGGCCGAGGCCGGGCATGACTTTGCCCAGGTCGGATTCGGCGGCGCCGACGATGGCGACGCTGCCGCGTTGCAGGGTGGGGGTCATGCCGGCTCCTCGATATCGAAGACGGGATAGGGCGGGCCGCCGTCGGGCGGCGTATGCGCGCGCATGCGCACGCGCATGCCGATGGCGGGCCGGCCTTCGACCCGGCTCATGAGGCGAAAGCCTTCGTCCAGGTCGATCAGGACGACGTTGTAGGTGTCCTGGTCGCGAGGATGCACGACCGTCATGGCGTGCACGGTGCCCAGGCCCGCGCTCAGCCGCCATTCGAGCGCCGGGTTGCCGGAGCCCGGCCCGAGCACGCGCGGGGGAAAGACCGCGCTTTCGGTGCGCGCGTCGTACTGATAGGCCAGGTGCCCGGCCGACAGGTGGCGATGGTAGATCGCCAGCGGGGATTCCGGTTGCGTCATGGGAGCGTCCATTCAAACGATGCGCTGTTCGCGCAGTCCGGCGATTTGCTCGGCGCTGTAGCCCAGGAGCGCGCCGAGCACGCTGTCCGTGCTGTCGCCCAGCCGCGGCGGCGGCAGGTCGTAGCGCGGCGGCGTGTCGCTCAGCCGCAGCGGGCTGGCGATGGTGGACACCTGGCCGTCGACGTCGGCGTGGCCGGGCCGGGGAATGTCCACGCGCAGGCCGCGGTGCAGCACCTGGGGGTCCTGGAACACTTGCGCGTAGTCGTTGATGCGTCCGCAGGGGACGCCGTTCGCTTCCAGCCGTTCGATCCAGTCGGCGGCGGGCCGCGCCAGCATGCTGCGCGCCAGCTCGGGCACCAGGGTGTCGCGGCCCTGGATGCGTCCCGTGACCTTGGTCCAGCGCGCATCGGCGCCGAGGTCCGGGCGCTCGATGGCCGCGCAATAGCGTTGCCATTGGTCGTCGTTGCCCACGGCCACGACGATCTCGCCGTCGGCCACCGCGAAGACCTGGTAGGGCACCAGGCTGGCATGGGCGTTGCCGTAGCGCTTGGGCAGCTTGCCATTGGCGAAGTAGCCCGTCACCTGGTTGCCGCCCAGGGCCACGATGCAGTCGAGCAGCGCCATGTCGATGTACTGGCCCAGGCCGGAGACATCGCGATGATTCAATGCGGCGAGGATGGCAATGGTGGCGTACATCCCGGTGATGACGTCGGCGATCGCAATGCCGGCTTTCTGCGGCCCGCCGCCGGGCAGGTCGTCGCGTTCGCCGGTGATGCTCATGAGGCCGCCGATGGCCTGGAAGACGAAGTCGTAGCCGGGCTTGCTGGCGCTGGGGCCCTCCTGTCCGTAGCCGGTGATGGAGCAATACACCAGGCGCGGGTTGATGGCGCGCAGGCTGGCGTAGTCCAGGCCATAGCGCTTGAGGTCGCCGATCTTGTAGTTCTCGATGACCACATCGCTTTGCGCCGCCAGTTCCCTCACGATGCGCTGGCCCTCGGGCCTGGAGATGTCGAGGGTCAGCGACTTCTTGCCGCGGTTCGCGGCGGCATAGTAGGAAGAGTCGCGCGTATCCTGGCCCGCGCCGTCCCGGATCCAGGGCGGCCCCCAGGCGCGTGTGTCGTCGCCCGTGCCGGGGCGTTCGATCTTGATCACGTCCGCGCCCAGGTCGGCCAGGTTTTGCGTGCACCAGGGGCCTGCCAGGATCCGCGAGAGATCCAGCACGCGGATGTGGGAGAGCGCGCCGCGTGCCGGCGTGTTGCTGGGTGTTGCCGTCATGCCTGCTCCTACTGGATGGTGATCTGGGCGTCGTTGATGACCTTGGCCCACTTGTCCATTTCCGCGTTGACGAAGCTCGCGTACTCGGGCTGCGTCATCGCTCCCGGCAGGGCGCCTTGCTGCGCGAACTGCTCCTGGATGGACGGGGAACGCAACGCGGCCAGGACGTCGCCGGACAGCTTGGCGAGCAGCTTGGGATCCATGTTGCCGGGCGCGTACAGCCCGAACCAGGCCGTGGCCTCGAAACCCTTCACGCCCGCTTCGTCCATCGTCGGCACGTCGGGCAGCGCGGCGGAGCGGGTCAGCGAGGTGACGGCCAGAGCGCGCAACTTGCCGGCCTTGATGTGCTGAAGCACGCCCGGAACGGAGTCGAACATGATCGGGATCTGGCCGCCCAGCAAGTCGTTCAGGGCGGGCGCTGCGCCCTTGTAGGGGATGTGGACCATGGACACGCCGGTCATGGACTTGAACAACTCGCCGGACAGATGGTTGGCGCCGCCGGTGCCCGCCGAACCGAAGTTCACCTTGCCGGGATTGGCCTTCGCATAGGCGATCAGGTCGGCGACGCTGTTTATGCGGTTGCGCGTGGCGAAGTCGGGGTTCACGACGAGCACGTTGGGCACCGCGGCCACCTGCGCGATCGCGGTGAAGTCCTTCTTGCTGTCGTAGCGCAGGTTCTTGTACAGCGCCGGGTTGATCACGTGATGCGTGGCGGTCACCATCAGCGTGTAGCCGTCGGCCGGCGTGCGGGCCAGCTGTTCGGAGAAGATCGTGCCGCTCGCACCGGGTTTGTTTTCGATCACCACGGGCTGTTTCCATTCCGTGCCCAGCGCGTTGCCCAGCATGCGGGCCAGGATGTCGGTGGTGCCGCCAGGCGGGAAGGGCACGACCAGGCGGACAGGACGATCGGGGAAGGCCTGGGCGCGCGCGCCCAGGGGTAACAGGCAAAGCGCTCCCAGGCACAGGGAGGCTGCGGTGTGCAACCAGCGATTCATTGTTGTCTCCTCGGTTGTTCTGGACCGGTATCCGCATGGCGGATACCGGAGGGCCTTAGCGGGGGAATTCCACCATCGCTTCGCCTGCCGCCACGGTCTCGCCGCGCTGGTTGAGCACTTGCACGTCCAGCGTCGCCCAATGGCTTTTCTCGGTCTTGCGCGTGGCCGTGATCACCGCCAGCGGGGTGATCGTGTCGCCGGGCTTGACGGGCGACTTCCAGCGCGTTTCCAGGCGGCGTTGCACGCCGCCTCGCTCATAGAGCCAGTCGGTCAGCATGCGCGTGATCACGCCGAAGTTGTTCATGCCGTGCATGATGATGCCGCCGAAGTTGGTGCGGCCGAAGTCGCCCTGCATGTAGTTGTCGTCCAGGTGCAGGGGGTTGTAGTCCAGCGAGGCTTCGCAGAAGGCGCGGATGGATTCGCGGGTGGGCGAGAAGGGCGCGCCTTCGATTTTCTGGCCGATCGCGAGCGAGTCGAATACTTGGGTCATCTTGATGCTCCTTACACGGGCCGGATAGTCCAGCCGCGGCCGGAGCAGATCACTTCGTTGTTCTGGTTGAAGAAGACGTTGTCGTGCACGACGAACAGGCGATCCTTGCGGATGAACTTGTCCAGCGCGCGGGCTTCCAGCCGGATGACGTCGCCCGGACGGGCGGGGATGTTGTAACTCCAGGATTGGCCGGCATTGACCGTGCCGGGGCTGCGCATCCAGTCGTCCGTGGGCGTGCAGGCGAACATCAGGAGGATGTGGATGGCCGGCGGCGCGATCAGGCCCTTGTAGGGCGACTTCAGCGCATAGGCTTCGTCGAAGTACAGGGGATGCATGTCGTCGACGACGCGGCAGTACTTCTGAATGGCTTCCAGCGTGAGGGTGTAGGGAATGGTTTTGCGAGGCTCGCCGGGGACGATGTCGTCCCAGATCTTGCGCGTGGCGGCGTCTTTCCAGAAATCTGTCTCGAATGTGGTTTGAGTCATGGCCTTTCCAGGGCGGGTTGTGGGGAAAAGGCGCATTGCCGGGCCCGGACTTGCGCGTTGCGGTCAGTCTGCTTATAATGACCGCTAAGCGGACATATTCATCCGCTATACGGTCATTCTGAGAGTTGGTTGCGGACGTGTCAAGCACGTATGCAGGAGCACCTATGGCAACGCCTGACAGCGAATCTTTCGTCCGCACCTTCGCGCGCGGACTCAAAATCATCGAAACCATGGGCCAGGGAGAGGCGCGCCAGACGTTGGCCGACGTGGCGTCGGCGGTCGAGTTGCCGCGCACGGCGGTGCGCCGTTTCCTGATGACGCTGGTCGAACTGTCTTTCGTGAAAAGCGACGGCAAGCACTACTGGCTCACGCCCAAGGTGCTGCGCCTGGGCCTGTCCTACCTGTACACGCTGCCCTTTTGGCGGCACTCGCAGCTGGCGCTTGAGGAACTGGGCGCGCGCATCGGCCAGTCTTGCGCCGTCTCGGTGCTGGACGAGGAAGAAATCGTCTACGTGCAGCGCCTGCATACCAAGCGCATCCTGCCCATGAGCCCGTCGCTGGGCAGCCGCCTGCCGGCGCACGCGGTATCGATGGGCAGGGTCTTGCTGTCGGGCCTGGAAGACGAGGCGCTGGAAGCCTATCTGCAAGCGGCCCGGCTGAAAAAAATGACGGCCGCCACGGTGGTGGACAAGGACAGGTTGCGCGAGGCGATTCTGCTGGCGCGAGAGCAGGGCTATGCCTGGGTGGACAGCGAACTGGACGATTCCATCGCCGGCCTGGCGGTGCCGGTGCGCGATCAAGACGGCACCATCGTGGCGGCCGTCAACGTCAGCCTCACGGCCGGCACCTACGAGGAAGAGGCCGCGGTGGCGGAGTTTCTCCAGCCCTTGCGGCAGACGGCGTCGCAATTGCGCGCGACGATGGTGGGCTTGCGCTAGGGCCGCCGCGCTCGTCGCGCCCTGCCCGCCAGTCATCCGGACTTCCAGCAATCCGCCGCAAGGCGGCTTTTTTTTGGTTCATCGCGCAATAGCGTGGAGGGGTTTAGCAAGTTTTCGTATTCTTGACGGCAGGTATTTGCCATCAGGAGTGCAGGGAGATGCTGGATCGCAAGTTGCTGGAGTCGCTGGGAGGCTGGC
>PJUL01000061.1_pt1 | contig 159855 bp, 139 predicted proteins | sample 1512221 | NCBI WGS metagenome assembly PJUL01 (sample SAMN08177667, study PRJNA422409) | Feces metagenome, whole genome shotgun sequencing project.
GACAAGTGATCACCGGCGCTATCTGATCATTAACAGTAATGATCTGTGTACAGTTTGCGGTATTACCTGCCGCATCTGTGGCGCGGTATGTTCTGGTGATCGTGTATCTGTTGGCACAGGTCTGGTTGCTGATTACATCACTTACATGTGTTACTACTACACCCGGACAATTATCCGTTGCCGTTACGCTTGCAGGAGCAGGAGCCGGCACATTGCCCGCGCAGCTTACTGTTAAAGGAGCAAGGCAGGTAATCACAGGACTCTGTGTATCGTTTACAGTTACGGTGAATGAACAGTTCGTCGTACCACAACTGTTTGTTGCAGTCAATGTTACGGTTGTTACACCCACATTGAATGTGGATCCGCTGCCGGTACCGCTGCCGCTTCCGGTAGTAGCACCGGTAAAGGCATAAGTGATCGACGGAGCAGGGATGCCTGTTGCCGTTGCAGTATAGGTTGCAGGAGCGCCACAGGTATTGTTCACATTGCTCAACGTGATGTTGGCAGGACAAACAATTGCCGGAGCCGCACCAACAGTTACTGTTGCGGTGACCGGCGTACCGGGACAACCATTTGCCACAGGCGTAATGGTAAAGGTTACTGTTATCGGGTTGGTTGTTGTATTGGTCAGTGTCCCGGAAATATTTCCCGTGCCGCTGGCAGCAATGCCTGTTGCGGTGGTGGTATTATCTCTTGTCCAGTTGAACGTAGTACCCGTTACATTACCATTGATAACGATTGGGGTAATAGCGCCGGAACAAACAGTTTGTGTTGCCGGAGTTGCCACAGCGGTAGCCTGCGGATACACCGTAACAGTAGTAGTGACGGGTGCACCCGTGCAACCATTCGCTGTTGGTGTAACAGTAAATGTTACAGTCACCGTTGAGTTGGTGGTGTTCACCAAAGCACCGCTGATATTACCTGAGCCGCTGGCCGCAATACCTGTTACCGAAGAAGTGTTATCTCTTGTCCAGTTGTAAACAGTACCGGAAACGGGGCCGGACAAGGTAATAGTAGAAATGTTTGCACCCGAACAGATCGTCTGCGGTGTCAATGCATTTACAGACGGAGTTGGGTTAACAAGTACGGTTGCTGTCACCGGAGCGCCGGGGCATCCATTCGCTGTTGGCGTTATAGTAAAAGTAACTGTTACGGGAGCGCTGGTGGTATTCACGAGTGATCCGCTGATAGTGCCCGAACCGCTGGCAGCAATCCCGGTTACGGAAGAACTATTATCTCTCGTCCAGTTGTAAACAGTACCGCTTGCGTTACCACTGAATGTAATAGCTGTAATGGCACCGCCGGAGCAAATGGTCTGACTGGCTGGAGTAGCTGCTACGTTCACGGTAGGATTAACAACAACAGTGACTGTTGCCGCCGTACCGGGACAACCATTTGCCACAGGCGTAATCGTAAAGGTCACCGTTACAGGTGTGCTGGTATTGTTCACCAGTGATCCGCTTATATTTCCGGAGCCGCTTGCAGCAATACCGGTTACGGAAGACGTATTATCTCTTGTCCAGTTATAAACTGTACCGGTTGCGTTACCACTGAATGTGATGCCAGTGATCGCACCGCCGGAACAAATGGTTTGGCTGGTTGGCGTAGCCACCACATTTACTGCGGGGTTAACGATAACGGTTGAAGTTACCGGCGTACCGGGGCAACTATTTGCCACAGGCGTGGCAGTAAAAGTCACCGTTACAGGCGCGCTGGTATTGTTAACAAGCGAACCGCTGATATCACCGGAGCCGCTTGCAGCAATGCCGGTTACGGAGCCTGTATTATCTCTTGTCCAGTTGTAAACGGCACCAGATACATTGCCCGTAAGTGCAATGGTGGTAATGGCGTTGCCTGAACAAACCGACTGACTGGTAACAGATGCCGATACAGATGGGATCGGATTAACCGTTATATCAAAATTAAGCGGTGTGCCGGTGCAGCCATTTGCCGAAGGCGTAACGGTAAACGTTACGGTTACAGGGGCATTCGTTGTATTGGTTAATGTACCGCTGATCGTTCCTGATCCGCTTGCGGCAACGCCGGTCACAGAAGCAGTGTTGGTTCTTGTCCAGTTATAAACGGTTCCTGCTACAGGACCTGTCGGAGTTACGTTCATCGAAATACCGGAGCAGACCGATGCGGGAACTATCGTGTTTACAGAAGGTCTTGGATTAACCAGTACGGTGGAGGTTTGCGGTGTCACGCAACTTCCCACTGAAGCTGTAGTGTTAAACGTAACGGTTACAGGAGCACTGGTGGTGTTGGTCAATGTGCCGGAGATCGTAGCACCACTGCCGCTGGCCGGGATACCGGTAACAGCAACGGTATTATCTCTCGTCCAGTTGAAGGAGGCGGCACCATTGGTATTGGTCGTAACAATATTGCTGATGGCATCGCCGCTGCAGATGGTCTGTGAAGAAGGCGAAATACCGGTAACACCACCATCAAACACCGTGAATGTTGCATTTGCACTAAAGGCACATCCGTACGGATCTGTAATGTCATACGTCAGCGTTTGCGTTCCTGCAGCAGGATCAAATACACCGGCGGTGACACCTGTACCGGAGAAGCTACCACCCGCGGGAGTTGCCGTTAATGTGACAGGTGCGGTTGAACACACCAGTGCTGACGCGAAGTTGATAGGGTTCGCTCCGCATACTATAGTAATAGTATAAGCTCGTGAACCCGAACATCCGCTTGCGTCACTCGTTGTTACCGTAAAATTAAATGTACCGGTAGCTGTAGGAGTACCGGAAATCGTTCCACCTACAGAAAGCGTAAGACCCGGAGGCAGTGCTCCTGCAGTAATGGCGTAATTGGGAGCGCCTAATGCACCAGTCTGACTCAATGAAGCGCTGTAGGCTGTACCTGCGCTGCCACCAGTCAATGTAGTTGGTGAGATACTAAGCGTGGGACATATATACGGATAGTAGTTAACCTGGTCGATACCAATATAATCGCTATTCGTTCCTAATGGCCCGGCGCTTGTAACGAAGTAGCGGAATGCGATACGACCTGATGTAGGTGCCGGAAGTCCGGAGATGGTAATCGTGTATTGCGTCCAAACCTGGGGATAAACATTGGTCGTCAGGGTTGGATTTACAGACAGCAGCAGGGTGGTGAAGTGACCGACGTTATTGCCGGGTGCCCCCACATTTGTGCTGGCACCATTGGTACTCATGCGCACCTCTAACCGGTCGGGATAATCTGTCATACCCGCGCTGATTGTAGGCTTACGCGTATAAAATGTGAACACGTCACCGTTGCGTAAGGTTCTGTTCGGTGTTATCAGCCAGTTACTGATAATACCCGAGCCGCCTGTTGTGTTGTTGAAGTTAGCTGCTATATAAGCATTGTTGGCACCATTGAAGGCGTTGAACGGTCCCGGATCGGGTGTGGCAGTTGTTGCTGTTCCCTGGAACCAGGTGGTTGCACCAACCGGGCTACTGTTGTTTTGAATAACCCAACCGTTGCCGGCCAAGGTGGCAATGTTATCAAAACTTTCCGAGTAAGCCTGGGCATTACTCCGGTTGAATTGCAGCAGGGAAATAAAGAATAGCAGGAAAAGACAAACTCTTTGGGTAAAGGTTTTGATCATAAGGTGGTAGTTTGGTTTAAAGAGGGCGAAGATTCTGATGATACAGTTGCAATACTGTGACGGGGGAGCAGTAGCAGGCAGGGTACAGTCAGAATTTCAAGGTGCAAAGAAGCTAAATAAAAACCATTATTCAAAACGATGGTGCCATAAAAAACTGCGGACTACGGAAAAAATGTATGTGCACGTTAAAATTTTTTATGCGATGGATGTGAAATCACCTGCATTAAAACGATATAATCACCTTTGCATCTCTAATGGTTTTCTAATAGCAGCCCTTCAATATTTTCTAAAAAAATAGCCCCGGAATTTTTCCGGGGCTACAATTAAGCATTTATTCCATCGCACTAAATCGCCACCAGTAATCCGCACCGGCCTCCGTTGTAAGGTAGATCGCCGACCACTTCACTGCATAGACCGGTTTGAGGTACTGCCCGGTATAGGCTACGTTTTCAAGATAAATAGCATCTCCTATATGAATAACGGCATCGCCGTGCTCCTTTTTGGTAACCACCCATAAAGAATTGTTATTAACTGCCGGAGAATAATACAACCAGGGCGTGCTTCCCGCGGTCAGGTATTGGCTGTTCTGCGTTGTTTGAATACTCACCACGTCTCCGGATATGATCGGTGTGCCATCCGGGGCGGGATGACCATTTACATATTTCCTAATGGTATGCTGCCTGGCATAATCTACCTGCCCGGGCCGGGCAACGGGATAGTTGTAGCCAAATGATCCCGCGTAAAAATCCTGTACGTCCATTCCGTCCATATTGGATAACATAAAATTCGAGCCAGAGCATACCTGATCTCCACTTTGAAACGGCTGTGGTTTACTGAACGGTTCCTGGTATAATAATGTCGAAACAGGATTGGGCGGAGGTGTACTGCCCCAGGCAGGAAACTGGTAATAACTTGTCTGCACGGGATCTGTCGGGTTTTTCCTGCCAGACAGATCGATGATCGCATATCCGTGGTTGTAATATTGAACGCCGTTACTATCCTGGTTGATGCCGAGTTTATATTGATCGTATTGCGGCTCCGGCATTACATAGGGTATCTGCGGATAATTGACCTGGTAAGGATTCGCGCTGGTCAGTTCCTCATAAGCACTGTTACCAACGAGTCTGCCGATTGCAAGTTGAGAAAGATAATCCCGGTACATCACAAAATTATGCTCATGTCCCCAGATCCATCCGGCCACTTTGGTGGGCAAGTATTCACCCACCGCACGATACAGGTAAGGATTGTAATAAGGAACAGCATTCATTACCGAAAACGAACCGTTGATCTTACTGTTAGACGAATACAACTGGTGGTGTGAAAGAAGAATGGTCAGTCCCGGAAAGTTGGCCAGCTTGTCCTGGTGCCAGGTAATTTCATTGGGTTGCAGCCATGGACCCGCATACGCCGTATTCAACTGATTGGACGGATTGGAATCATTATATCCCGTATCCATGCCGAGAAATTGCCAGCCATTATCCTGCGTGCGCAGGCAAAAATAACTTGCCTGCTGCGTAGCGCCGGGAATGTTATTGTTGAGGTTGGTTACAACGTTATAATATTCTGCTCCCCATGCATAGTAATCGTGGTTACCGGGAATAGAAAATACGGGAATCCGTTTACCGGGGCCTAATACCTCATTGAACACGGTAGTGAACACATCCCGGAAATAAGTATCACATTCCTGTGGCGTGCCGGAGTAGTAAATATCGCCAAGATGGATGATTACATCCGGTTTGTGCTTCACCATCATGTCTTTCAGCAAAGCGATCGCGTCGGGCATGCCTGTACCCCAGTCGCCGAGTATGCCAACTTTGGCATTATTGGGCAGCTTCCAGTTGATCACGCCATAGTTGATGTTGTTGCCGCCCGCTGTTGTCCAGTCGTTGTATGTCATTCTTCCGCCTGAGGAAAGAGCATACTGCGCATAGGTAATGGGACAGGTAGCAAATCCGGTTGGTGGCGGACCGATCGAATAATCTTCGTCGCAGAATTTGCGGTAGGCAATGGACAATGCTTTGTACCGTTCCATGTCGTTGGTGGCCAGCGCTTCTCCGATCTGATGACCGAGATGCGACCGGAATACCAGTGCTTCATGACTGGTATCGCCTTTGAATGACGCTGGTGGTTGATAAGTGCGGTCGTTGTACTTCCGTGTTACATAATCGGCTGTTGCGATCGATAACGGATGATCAAGAAGGTCCCGCATGGCAGCGGGCTGATTGTTTTTTTTCAATTCGCCGCGGAGATACTCTGCTACAGCCGATTGCCATAGCGAAAGCTCACGGTCGCGCACACGCGCAAAGTTTAGAGCGTTCATGTTGTGGACAGGTTTGAGGGTGAATAAAAATGGACTTGACGTCAAGGTAGGATGCTACCAAAGTAGTGTAGTATGGTGTAGCTCGTCAAGCGTTTTAAAACAAAAAAATAAGGAGTGATTACACGCGCAAAGGCTCGATAGTTGAGATCAGGCAATACGGTCAATAAACCCATATTGGCCAGGTAAAAAAACGAGCGGGAAAAGAGTCTAAAGAGTATTCAGTCTGGGTAGTTTAGGTGGTTGATCTCGCCATTTTCGGTGAGTACAACAAATGTCTGCCGCTCGGAGCCCGGGAGTATGCCGGCAATGCGGGATCCCGTTTCAAATTCCTTTATTTTTGCCGGACTGCCATTGTCATCAACCCGGTAGACAATTGCTTTATTTCCTCCTCCTATTACAAACCTGCCGGAAGAAATAAACATGACTTTGTCGATGCCGGCATCTTGCGCAAAGGAATCCCCGCCGCAAACATCCAGATTACCATCTGAAGTTTTGCAAAGGAAAAAATATCCGTCATTTGTCAAAACCACCAGATATGCAGAGCCAAAATAAAAGGAGGTTCCGAATGTAATAATAATACCGTGGAAGTCGTGTGTAACAAAAACGCCCGATTCGGCTATTATCAGCATTTCGCTACTGAGATGAGTAAAGAAGTACCCATTCCTGTATGCTACTAATTTCATATCGGTAACCTCGTTCGCAACAGTCATTTTGCCAGCCGTTTGACATGGAACAGTTTTGCAGAGAGAACCCGTTGCATCATAATATTGCAGTGTAATGTTCCCGTATTGAAACTGAAGGCAACACACTTCGCCGCTATCTAGCATCACCATCGGCATCATCGCTTTTGCATTCCACGTTGGATAGCGTACAACGACGGCCTCACCGAAATATTTGTTTTTAGGAAGGTTGCGTCTCGAAACCGGAACTCCTCCGGACAACTCCAGAAACACGGTATGGCTTTCGTATGTTGCCGTAATAAACGAAAAGAGAGTATTGTCGTCCATACGGTGATTCCAGGAATAGTATTCAACGTTGCCATGCCAATTGACCCGTGCCAGGTGAAGCTGATTGTTTTTTTTGCCTGCTGCCAGGAATTGTGACCTCAGCCAGGCTGTACTCATCCAGCGGACTGAGGTATCGAGTTGAAACGATGCGTTGGGATCAGGCGTGGACTGAACGACTGATCTGGTTGTGTAACGGCTGGTATCCGCAGACAGCAATGAATCTTCAGGAAAAAACGTCTTTAACCTGCCGACTATTTTACGATCCCCTGTTTGCGTTTGTTTATGCACGATTTCATACGCGATCTCTTTCACCGCATTTTCAAATTGCTGCGTGTTTTGTTTTTTATACAAATGATCAAGAACGTTCAACAAATCCTTTCTTCTATAAGGGGGGGTGTGTTTTGAGAAAACAGTCCTCAATTCCTTTTCCGGATGTTTCGCTGCATCAGCCATCACGATATCAAAGTAACGTTTCAGGCATGACTCCGGGGTATGGCTTTTTTGCCAGCCTTCCAACAATGTATCTTTCGCGCGTTCTTCTTCTTCTAGTTTTTCTTTTATAATTCTTGAGGCATTGAGGTAATCTTTTTGGGACAGTTTCTCCGAAATATCCTGCTCATAAAAAGAATAAGCCGTTTCCTTCTGGCCGACCCGCATATAAAGATCTCCGACCTTCTCTTCTCTGTGAAGGGTTTTATACAAGTCAATAGCCTCATATAGCAGGTTCCCTCTTTCAAGGCATTCCGCCGCAGCCAGATTGTTCTTCAAATGATCTTTATAAAGAGCGGCAGCTTCGCGGTAAGCCCCTCCCTGCTCCAGCACGTTGGCGGCTGAAGCGTAATCGCCGAGAAGATGTGCATGAATATAGGCAGCCCTCGTATAGTTTTTTTGAGCAATAGCATTTTCTGCAGCCAGCAGGTATTTACGTCGCAGGGAATCGTAGTGATCGCTTACGTCCCAACTATCAACAGCCCTTCCTCCCCCTAAGCGGGACAGGTTAAACGTTGGCGTCTTTTTATCCAGTTTAACGGATGACGAACCATGTTTACCCCTTTGTAAAAAAGGTGAATTAAGCGGCAATGCATACTTCAGCGCTTCCTCCGGATTTTCCTCAAACAGGCCCATCAAACGGTTGAGTTCGTCGTTGCGTTTTTTCTGAAGATCATCAACATTTCGTTCCAGCCAGTCGTGCATACGTTGAAACAACCCGGGTTGATCTGACTCCACTTTTGGAAGAACCTTCCAAATGCCGGAAACAATTGCCAACAGGCCCGAGAGGAGTTTGCGCCTTACAGTATCGATCGCGGCGGATATTTCCGAACGTCTTTTATCGCCTCTATTCTTAGGGATATCCTTAATATCCTTCTCTCCGATATCTTCCCGGATGTCATTCATTAATTCTTCTGCATTCGGGGGAGTTACGCGTATGGCATGAAATGCGGGTGAAGCCGGAACGCCGGGATGCGCAAAACTCCAATCAGCTTCCTGCTCTTTGTTAAATTCAAAAAGATCTGTCAGATTGAACTGATCCTTTTTTTCGAATCCTGCAAAGCCTGCTGCGGGGTGTATCACCTGGCAATCCCAATGCAACAACGCCCGCAACTCTTCATCTGTCATCTCCGGCAGCAATACCGTGTTGAGCGGAATATATAATTTCCCCGCCAGGCAATAATAAGGATCGAGTAACGCCGGTTTTACCTGACCGGGGTTTTTAAATATCGCCAGCAACCCTTCCGGTTTGGGAGACTGCAACGATTCGGGAATAATATAACATGTCAATTCATCTACCGGGATATTCCAGGAGGATATTTCATTCAGCCAGGCCAGCGGGTCGGCTCCCCGGATGAATGCCCCTGCTACCTGCATGTTGTCAACACCCTTGTATTGTAGATGAAGTTGCATTATTGAAGATGGTCGATAAACGGTTGAATATATTTTTGATAAAACTGTTCCGGCTTTATCACGTTTTTACAATCGTGTGGGATGAAATAATCTTGTCCGGCAACAGTACCGTCCGATGCCCAGAGCGCCGTATCCATTCCGGTCACCAGCACAATCGTTACTTCTGACAGCGATTGGTCCGCACTTTTTAAGTGCATAAAACCCCGGGAGTCAACAGTAGCTGTACTGCCATCTTTCCATTTCCACTGCGTCAGTAAACTATTTCTTTTTATTTGCGAACCAGGCTGCAAATCCCTTTTTGTTCCAAATGCCGCAATACGACTTTCGTATTTATTTTCCCAGATTCTTACTCCTCCAACCTGGTTTCCGGCTTTTGTAAGCTTTAATGTATACTTTCCAATTACCAGGTGGCGGTTAACATCAACAGCCATGTGCTTCACATTAAGCATGACGTTGTACATATTGAAGGGATAATAGCGGCTTTTCAGGCCCTTTACATCTGGAGGGCTTTTCCTCGAATTTTCACTTTGTGCAAGCTCGATCTGCTTGTCAAAGCTCCCGGGAATCCCTTTATCCTCCATCCGTCCTTCTACGCAATTAAAACGGAAACTGTTATGCGCTGTCACCAGATAAAGACTGTTTTTACGGAATATGGCGAAATGCGGACGGTGCACCTCTGTTGAAAGGTCTTTACTGAAAATATATCCTGTTACGGTGTTGACATTGTAGAACTTCACCAAATCTTTCCCCTTATTGATAACCAGGATATGAAAAATATCCGGTTCATAGGAAGACAGCAGGTATTTCCCTCTGTCAAGATCATCGATCAATGCCACCGCTCCTTTTTTCTCCTTTAATAAAAATACACGCCGCATGTGACTCACTGCGATTAGGCCTTTATCTGACAATTCCAATACACTCCCCGTCTCCCATTTCAACCGTATCACCGGAAAAAGCAGGGGATAAGGATACAGCGAAAAAAATGCAGGAAGATTTCCAGCGGCTTCTGCTTTCGTCTTTCTCCTTATACCTGGCGAAGACAGCAATTCCGGCAAATCGAGCCGGGCTTCATTGATTAAATGCAAATTGCCCTTGCGACAGGAAAAGAATCGAATGCCTCCGCTTCTTGCCACGGTAATGATAAAAGCAAGTGAAGCTTTTACGCGCTGCAACGTGCCCATAAATTCAGGATCCGTTAACAACTGGTCATCGGTAATGAAAATATACTCCTGCCGCCCGGACGCAGGGTTGTCTGCAAGCAACTTTTCCAGGGCTGGCCCGCAATGCAGCGAAGCCTGCAGGTGCTCAAGTGTATTCACAATCGCGGGCCTGGAGCCGAACTCCGCACCCACATATTCCTCGCCGCCCAGCGTGTATGCACTTATTCCATATTTCGATTTTGAATTATGGGAAAATGCCAGCGCTGCGGAAACCGCAAATACCTTAGGTATTCCCCACATCTTCAGCGATACATCGATTAAAATGGTCCGTTGGATTTCCGGATTGGGTGGAGGCTCTTCCCTTTTCAGGTAAAGCGCCTCATTGTTTATGAGTCTTGCCGTAAGCACAGCATCGTCCTGCGCAAGTTCTGTCAGCAACAGACTATCGTAGTTTCCTTTGTTAGTTATATCTGATATTCCTCCAAAGGGCTGATCTCCATGTCCCCGGGTATGCATTGGCACATCCAGCACCGGTATTAATTGCCTGGCAATGCGTGCAATGACACTTGTGTCTTCCCATTCCGAAAGCTCCTGCCAGAAGTCTGCCGATACAGGTTCGGGAACTTCGATTGGTGCATCATCAGGAAGTATGTCAAGCCCTGTTCTTAATTTCAACTCCAATACTTTCGCATCCGGAAAACGCTCGTTTATTTTTTGCAGGCAGTCAAACTCGTTAATCAATTGTTCCTTCGTGATAACATCACGAGGTATAACAATGACTTTATCAAGGCGGCCGCTGTTGAATTCGTTGATCAGGTCTTTCAGTTGTTCTGCGGGTAATCCTGTTTCCAGCCCTTCAAACAGTTGATCGATCAGGTGTATTCTTCCGCGCCCACTCCGCAAGGATTTCGGAAGTGAAGAAATGACTTCCGATACCCGAAGCACGCTATTGATCGTTTTTCCAACCTCCTCGTCATAAAAAATGTTACGGATTTTATGATAGAATGCCTCGCTGTTATGTATCCCTCCATTGCATGCGCCCAATACAATAACGAGGCTACTCAGTGAGGGAAACCGGGTAAGAGAACTTTCTCTCAGCAAATTGATCAGGTCATCCCGGTAAACAATCGTTTTTTCTCCCAGCCATTCAATTACCTCGGCATTTTCAGACCACTGCCATGGATAATGGCTGCACGAGCGCAGGTAATCCTGGCCCTTAAAAAAATAGTTACTCACGCCTACCTCCTTCTGCATTGCCGGTTAGTCTGACCGCGCTCCGGCTGGCGGATACGAAAAAGGTTTTGCTTATTCTCTGCCAACTGCCCGTTTCGTCGAAGAGGATCAGGTTATCTCCTTCTGCATTCAATTTTTTTTGCACGAGAATATGGGTGATGTCTGTTTCAAAATCGTAGCCGCATGGCAACAGTATATCATGGCTAAGCCACAGTTCTTTTCCAGGCAGGGGCGGCAGGGGTGAGCCGATGACCAATACTTCCTGTTTTTCCGACACCGCAAAGCGAAGTGTTTTCAACCTCACTGATGATGCAGTGTCCGCATATTGTTTCCATAAAGAGAGCCCGACCAGCAACGCCGATTCTTTTTCATTTTTATCCGAAGGAACAATATGAATGCTGAGCGCATCCTGTATCCTGCCGGGCAATGCGGAGACGGGCAGTTCCGGTTTGATAAATGTCCGGAGAGGCTGCCATTCCAATTGCGGCAGACTGGCAACGGGCGTTACTCCACTAACAGGGAAAAGCCGTCCATTTTCATCGGCAACATACGTATCGGCAACCGGCAAGGTACGCAGACGGGGATCTCCCAGTGCTGTTTCCGCATTTACTTTTACCCAGATAAACGCGTCTTCCGCAGCGACCAGCAGTCCGTCCATGCAGCGCAGGCCGGCCAATACCGGTGCATAGTTTTTATCTATTTTAAAAATGGTTTCACGCATAGCCTGTTCTCATCACGCCGTATGAACTATTTTCTTCCACAATTCATCGATCGGTGCCTGCACATATTTTTTTTGCACCTCGTTATTTATCCATTCGCAGCGCCCGCTGAGATGACGAAGCCGGTCTTTAATAATAGCGCGGTCACCGGGAGAAGTGTTGTTGTCTTCCCATTGATGCGTCATCAGTGATACTTCTTTAAAAATTTCGTCTGCATCGGGCAGTTCGCGCGCAGCAGCCCGCGGATGTCTGGCGGTTGATTCCATATCGGTATCAACGATACTATTGACGATCCCCGCAATCACCTCCTGTTGCTCTTCGGTATCCCAGATATAGCGCAGTACCCAAAGATCCGAAGGGATTGCTTTTTTTCTTTTACACAGCAGCGCGCTGGCAGCGATAAGCCTTTGCAATTTAACCGCCCTGCGGTCACTCAATGCAACGCCTGCATTTCTAAGCATTTGTATAAGATTAATATACAAAGGCCGTATGTCCTGAAGATCAACCTGGTTTATCATTGCCTGTATCCCGAATATTTCTTCCGCAGAAATTTCAGGATTCCCGCTGCTTTCTTTTCTTTCAAGCAACCACCCTGCTTCCAGTACCTTATTAAGCAACGCAGGGTCCACATTGCCACAGTGAACGCGAAGAAGGAAGCGATCGAACAATGCGCGGAGCGCTTCATCCTCGGGCAGATGATTGCTGGCGCCAACGATCATCACTGCCGGAAGAGCCCTTGTTTCGCGGCCTCGACGGAAAATACGCTCATTGAGTACCATCAGCAGGCTATTCAGTATCGCGCTATTGGCATTCAGCAACTCATCAAGAAAAACAAGGTTTGCTTCCGGCAACATACCATCCGTATTGGTAACCAGATCGCCGTCGCGGAGTTTGCGGATATCGAAAGGGCCGAAAAGTTCATTGGGCTCCGTAAATCTTGTCAACAGGTATTCAAAGGTTTTTCCATTGATCAGCTTTGACAGACCGCGGACCATTGCACTTTTTGCAGTACCGGGAGGTCCGAGCAAAAAAAGATTTTCCCGTGCTGCCAGACAGATTCCCATCAGGTCAACAATGTCATCTTTTCCCACAAATTGTCCTTTAAGGTGCAGCAACACTTGTTGCAGCCGGTCGATAGATTCGAATTCTTTTTCCAAAAGAAAATTTATTTTGAAATGGTGGTAAACATTTGTTCATGGCCGGGCCAGAAAGTAGCAAGATACGATCCTGCTGTTTCCTGTAAAAGCTCCCGTAACTGTTGGTTGTTTATCCGCTGAAAAGCTTTTTTTTCTATGATCCGGTCGATATAAGTCTGTTGCAGTGACGGATGCGAAAGAATAACGGTCACATCAGGATCTGTGGTCAAATCTACTCCCACTGAGGAGAAAGGCCAAGCTGACGCAGTAATATGAAGCTGCTCCACAAGCAGATCAGCTGGTGCCAGGCCTTTGGCCAGTTCAAACAAGTCCGGGAGGTGGCGCATTACGAGGTCGGCTGAATATATGGCCTCAGGCGTGATGGGCTTCGGATAAGCCTTTAATCTCTGTAAAAGGATTGATTCATCCAGATCTCGAAGTACGGTGAGTTGTACCGACTGATAAAAATAGTCTGCCGACCATATTGCCGCCTCAGGACAAAATGATGGTGTATCAAAAGGCATTTCCAATTGATCCTGCAAATAAAACGCTTTCAAAAAAGATGCTGTTTCTGCACGGTCTTCATCTGCCGGCTGGTGCTGTCCGGCAGATACTTCCACAGCGCCCCTGGTTATCAATCCCTGTATAAATGCGGCTAGTTTCACGAACCGCAAAGTTACTGCTCCTGCTTAAATAACTATCTGTCTGGAAGCGGGTTTGTTTCCTATTTTTGATATATTAATCAATCTGTCTTTGATGAATAAGAAAGTATTATTATTGCTGCTGACTATTTCTTTGGCGGTTATTACTTGTGCACAGGACGTCCTGATCCTTTTCCGCGTCAAAGACAAATGGGGCTATTCCGATCTCAATGGAAAAATCAAGATAAAACCCCGCTATGATTATGCATCATTCTTCGACGGGGATTACGCCAAAGCAGCTGTTGACAATGGCACAGGCCTCATCAACAAATCCGGCAAAACGATCATTCCCTTCCATTACCGCGATCTGCAAACCGGTCCGGAAGGCGTCATTGCCGAAACAGCAGATCAACGCACCGGCTTTTATGATCTTCGTACACGCAAGCTGGTAATAGATACACAGTACAGTATGATTACGCCTGTGGTGGAAGGCTTGTTATTGGTCGTAAATGACCTGGGCAAACAAGGCATTTTCGATTCCCGCTCTAAAAAATGGATCGCTCCCGCTGAATATGATTACGCATCACCCATGGCCGATCCGTCAAAAGTAATCGTGGGCATCAACGGAAAAGTTTTTACCATTGATGTACTGTCCAATGGTCCGGGTCCGGTTACTCCGTATAAAGAAGACCAGGATATTGAACTGGAAGATTTAAAAACGGTCACTATCACCAGTAAACCCGATACGGACAAAAAACAAAACACCTCTTCTCCCGCTTATACCGACCGCTTGTTCAAGGAGAAAAACAAATACGGTTTCGTCTTCGACGGCCAGTTTGCCGGCGACAGCATTCCCGCGATGTATGATTCAATCGATCGTTCAAGGGAATACAGCGGATATCTCGGCGTAAAGAACATGGCACGCTGGGGAATCATTAATTCCAAAAATGAGATCATCCTTCGCATCGAGTATCCTCCGCTCGACATGGTCAACAGCGATCCTGCCAACGGTTTTTATGTAGTATTGGTAAATGGTAAAAAAACGGTCATCAGTCAAAACGGATCAGTATTGGCACGCGATTACGATCAGGTCACGTTATTGCAGCGGAGTTATATACTCGAGAAAGATAAAAAGCAAGGTCTCTTAATCCTCGTTGATAAAAATAATCCCGTGCTGATCGAACCCGCATTCCTGCGTGTAAGCAAAGACATTAAAACCATTTACTCCGCTAATGGTGCACCACTCAAATGCTGGTACGTGTACACCGAAGCTTATCCGAATAGTGGTGGTTATATTTCGGAGAAAGGAGTGCGGTTTTTTCAGGATTAAAAGTTCACGAAGCATCCAAGATTATAGTAAAAAAGGAGACCCCCGGCAGAAGCAAGGGGTCTCTTACCCTCCACTGGCTGCGAAACCAGCGACCGAGTTTTTCTGCATGTAACAGGACATCTATTAACCAATAACGCCAAACATGAAAAAGCGTCTTTAATTTTTTTAAAAGGGAAGGCCTGGAAAGGCCCTCCCGCCAATGTACACATACTGCTTGTGAGAAAAGTTAGTAGTGCATCGTAAAGAAAAAACATTATCGCTCCCAGTTAATCCAACTCGTGGCATTCACTGCGTCCACCAGGTCATAAGTATCAAAAATCTGCACAGCGATATATCCTTGCGCATCTGACAGTTTTATGATTGAAGGAAAAAATGTATTGATCGCTGCCTGTCCCGGATTGGTACCAAAGAATGAAAAAGTAGCAGGATCTCCTGTGGCGCCCAGCACTCGCGTAAATACGATTCTTCCGTCATTACCAAAGCTGGGAGGTGATACTACCGCCGGTGCAAAAAGTTGTGTGCGGTTCCGGATATAACCAAAACAATCGGTTGTTGTACCACTTACCGTTCCCCATTCGGCGGCATACATGAACGCCGTATACCCCGCCAGACGGCTTACACCGTAAGCATCGTCCACCCCATTCACACGAAAACCGGTTGCAGACACCCAGTAAATGTCTTCATCTTTGCTCGTTTGCCACCAGCGGCGCGGGGCAGTCAGATCCACCTGCATCGGCTCCGCAAAAGGGGTAAGCGTAACGCGTTGGCCATTGATGGCAAAACTCATTAACGTCCTTACATTATCCCATTGCACATCCCGAAAAGAAGCGATCGTCATTCCATTCGCCCGCACCGGTGTAATCAATTCAACATTGCCCGATGGTGTTGTGGAGTAATAACTCATCGCTTCCTGGTAAACACCACCTTCCCGCCACGCCATTTTTAAACTTTTCTTACGGCGGTTCACCACAAGCTCATAAGGGTTGCCTGCGAGTGTAAATTGCTTGAAGTAATTCAGGTATCGTTTTGATAAACTATCAAATACGAGGGCATTGTCCAGGCCCGCAGCATCGAATGCATCTCTGTCTTGCCGTGAGCCCGGCCGGAGCACGAGCCGGCTGTTATGCATCCTCCCGATAAGCACGATCGAATCAGTATTGTTGGCAGACGGGTCGTAGGCAAATTCAAAGTCCGATTGCAGACCAGCGCCGTCTTCACCGCCATTTACATCGCCATTCGGATTGGCAAGTATATGCAGGTAGGAATATGTATCAAAGATCAGGGATGGCTGCTGCAGCGCTTTCAAACGATAACTGCTTTCTTTCGGTCGGTTGCCGCCAGTGACCACATCACTTGCCATCAACACACGGTTATTGTTGTTGAACACGAAATAGAATCCTGCCCTTAATCCCGTACCGGTTGTTAGAAAACCATTCCAGCCTCCCGGCTCACTGGCCAGCCGGCTCTGCAGGCTGTCGAGCGTTTTGGTTAACCGCGCATCCGGCGTTTCCCCGAAAATGGTTTCGTCAAAATCGCGACGGCAGGCAGTAAGCGAAAGCAATAAGATCAGTATAGCGATATAATTTTTCATTTAATCCTTTTTAGCAGTTAGATAAATCGTTCCAGTGCAGTACGGCAACGTGCCTGAAGCGTGTAGAAATCGATATTCCATGCCTGGCGGAAATAACTTACGACCAAAGCCTCCTTCTGCCGCAGATACGTTTGTGCCTGTGCCTGGGTGGTGCCGTTACCACTGGTACCAGTTGGAATCCGGTTGATCAACGCATCGAAGCCTGACTTCCCCTCAATCAGCATGACGGCAATCATTTCTACAAAATCTTCATCATAGGCAGAAGACGCATACGCCGTTACAAAACCATCCCTGCGTGCGTTGGCATCCGAAATATTGATCCAGTTATTACCGCTGAACAATCCCGGGTTCACACGTTTGAATTCGATCGGATACATGATAGTCTGGTGAAGGATGTGCCCGAATTCATGGTGAATGGTCTGCAGGAAAAAGGTTTTGACAAATGAAGAATCCCTTGACGCAGTGTAGCCGGTCATTCCTTTTACCAGGAATTGATTGGCACCATACAAGACGATCTTCCGGCCGCCTTCGGCTGTGCCCAGCGTAATGGATCCGTTAGCGTTGTAAGAGAAGTCGCCGGACAGCACAAACAGTTTCGGAGAATATTTATTAAAGAACGGAAGCCCCAGCACATCTATGTAAGGCTGTATCCAGGCCTGGCGCAACATGGACCAGATGGGTGTAATCTTCGATTCGTCCGGAGGCACCAGGGTTTTACTTACGTCAAATTCAGATTGATCCCATTTGTATTTCACCTGGATATTGTGCGGGCGCACAAGACTGTCATAAAGCCAGTTGTCGATAGAAGTTCTTTGCCAGGTATCGCCACCCAGCCCGAGCAGATCATCAGCGGCATCGAGATCATCTTTATCCTTTCCGCAGGAAGTGATCGCTGTCGTGACAGACAAAGCAAGTAGTATATTGAAAATTATTTTTCTCATATATCAAAAGATTAGGTGGTTAACGGGGGTTTAATGGAAGTCCGGATAAAGTGGCGGATGTGGGGAGTTGCAGCACTCTTCGCGGATCTCCATCGCGCACCTCGATTGTACGCTCCACAGTACCTGCCGTATTACGGATAGCATGTTTTACCGTGATGCCATAACGTTGTACGTCGAACCAGCGCATACCCTGGCTGATATACTCGAGGCGGCGAAGACCAAGAATTCCCCGCACCAACGCCGTATCCCTGTTCTGCGTGCCTGCATAAGTTCTAAGCTTTGCTTCATCCACTATATGCCTGGTAGCATTGTAGTTCAGCGCACGCTTGCTGATATAGGTATTCATATCGGCGATGGCTCCGGTTGCATCACCCAGGTATACTTTGGCTTCCGCACGGTTGAATAATACTTCTTCGGCATCGAACAGAGGAAGCATGATATAACCGGTACCAAAATTGGCATTGATGGACGCACGTTTGAAGTATTCTCCCAATTTGGGTATATAGATATGCGGCTGCGAGCCGTAGATATATTCTTTCTGCTCAAATTGCCAGGTGGGATTGGTAGCACAGATCGCCTTCACATTATAACACACATTGAAGATCGAATCACTGTAACCATACCGTGAACCATTGGACCGGAAAAACCAGGAAGGCGCTTCGCAAAGAAGGATGTTGGAAGGCAGCGAAGACTTCGAATATTCGTTCCGCAAATCCGCAGCGCCAAACGCTGTCCATTGAACACCGTTCCACGGACGCAATTGATCGGGCAGATTATTAGCCGGAAAAACAGCATTGGCATACAAAAGCACATTTGCATATTCCCTTTTTACCAGGTAAAAACGTGCAGCAAAAGCATTCGCGGCTGCTTTGGTGAAATGATATTTGGGAATATCATAAGATCTGTCGTCGATCAGTGGCAGTCCGGCCAGCAGATCCTCTTCTATACGATCAAATACATAGGCTACTGTTTTCCTTTCGTATTTTTTTGTGACAACATCTTCCGGCTCGTCTACATAGGGAATGCCCATGTCCTGCTCCGCCGTGGCTGCATTGTAAAACCGCGAGAAGAACGAGACCAGCATAAAGTGACTGTATGCCCTTGCTACCAATGCCTCTCCTTTCTGCGACCGGAATTTATCCGGATCAGGCGATTTGGCGATAATACTCAATGCCTGGTTCGTGGCTGCAATGGCATTATAACATTCACTCCAATACATCTGGGGAGAATCCTGTTCGTTCGGCGTTGCATTTGTTTCTTCGTACATATAACAACTGCTGTTTGTTTCATACTCACTCAGTTGTGTGGATTTATCATCTGCATTGTCCGACAAGGCTTCGCTGAACATCATATAGTTGGCCTTAGGATAGGCAGAGATGAGCAGTTGCGACATTTGTTCCGGCGTTTGTATGGTGGCGCGGTTACTGTCGGGATCTTTTTCCAGGAACTTGCGGCAGCCCGTTGTTGCGAGCAACAGCATTGACAGCGCGGGAAAAGCAATCTTGGGGTTGCAGTATTTCATTATAAGCCAAGTTTGATAGATAAAACGATTTGTTTCTGAATCGGCTGGGCCACACCTCCCGTGTTGAAAAACTCCGGATCCTGGCCTTTCAGTTTTTTATCTGAATAAATCAGCCAGGGGTTGATAGCAGATACACCGATGTTGGCATTGGTAAAACCTGCACGCGCGATCCATGCTGAGGGAAGGCGATAGTTCAGGGAAACAGATTTTACCCGTATAAAATCACCTTTGGCCACACGCACATCAGAAAAATTATAACTGTTGTAAGGATAAATGCCGCTCAGGTTATTGCCATAGAGCCTGTCGAGCATAGCAGGCACAGTAGTCGTATTTTCTTCACCACTCTGCACCCAACGATCGATAAAGTCAACAGGCAACGCCGTCCAGTCAGAATACGAGGTGGCAAATACAGGAGCCAACCTGATTTTGTTTCCTGCCTGTGAGGTGATCAGGAAATTGAACGTAAAATTTTTGTAGGTAACCGTGGAGCCGAAGCTGCTGTTATAAGGCGGATCGACCGGCCCTTCATATTTCAGATAGGCTGTGTTATTGTCCTGGTAGTAGACATCGGACGACACTTCGCCTTTTTCATTGATGAACACCGGCACACCTGATGCGTGGTCGAGGCCGCTGTACCGGATTGAAAAGAGTGAGCGTACGGGGTAACCCAATACATTGTATCCATCCGGCTGAACCAGGTCAAAGAGAATAGGCAGGTTAGAGAGGTTGGTAATTTTTGTTTTGGCGTAGCCAAATGTGAGCTTGCTGTTCACCGACCAATCTCTGGTCTTAACGAGGTTGGCATCGACTGCAATGTCCCAACCGTTTGATTTCAGATCGGCGTAATTCGCAAACTTCCAGTACTGACCGCCAATACCTGATGTGGCAATCTGATCAATGAGGTCGTAGCTTCTGCGAAGAAACCGGTCGATGGTAAAGGAGAGCTTGCCTTTCAACACACCAAACTCAAGGCCGATATTGGTGCTGTACTGTTTTTCCCAGGTAAGTTCTTTATTCGCCAAGGACGCAAGCTGGATAGCCGATTCGCGGTCAGCAGTCCATTGCCTGTCGGTGATGTAATTGCGCAACAAAACATCTGCATTGATCGCCGGGCCCATATCACCGGAAAGACCATAGCTACCGCGAAGACGGGCAAAGTCAAGCCAGTTGATATCCTGCGCGAATTTTTCCTTGTCAATATTCCAGGCTCCTGACACACTCCAGGTAGGCAGCCAGCGATTGAGTGCCGCTTTACCAAAGCGGTTGGAACCATCATACCGGCCGTAGAGGCTTACGCTATATCTTTTATCATAACTGTAGCCGGCTGTGGCATAAAACGCAGCAAATCGATCATATACCTGTTCCATTCCGTAATAAGGAAAATTTCCTTCGATGGCCTGTTTGATGATCCGGTAGTCTATAAAAGGAATTCCACCCTGATCATATTGATAACCGTAACCGGTATTGTTCGAATTTTTTCTGTTGGTGAATTTAATTTCCTGCCCCGCCAGTACGTCTATCGTGTGCTTCCGGTTGAATGTATTGTTGTAGTTGATACTGTTACGCACATTGTAAAAGATCATTTCATCTTCCGTGCGGTTATAGAAGCCTCCTCTGGGTAACACGATCTCTTTTTCTGCTTCAGGATTATCCGGATCCTGGTAAAGAAAATTGTTCAGTGAACGGATGGTGGCATTGGCGGCAGAGCGATAAGCATTGGCCATGTTGGCGCTTTCTTTGATCTGGTGCTCGCGGCCTGTTTTCACCATGCGGATGGCGCCCAGGAAATCATAGCGGAAATTTTTGGCGAATTTGTAAGAGAAGTCGCCCTGCAACCGCAGATCGATCATGTTGATGTCGATATAATTATTGGCCAGTTCATCAATAATGTTGAAGGGCGTAAAATTCCGGTTGAAGTATTCGAGATTTCCCTTTTCATCATAGGCTGTAACGGCACGGCTGGTGTTCAGGGAGTAGCTGAAGGGATTGATATCAAAATCTCTGTCGTAACGTCCTTCAACCGGATTGCTTCTGCGTGCGAGTGCTCCGGGGGCGCGTTGCTGGCGTACGGATCCCAACGTAGAGAATCCCCCGGAAACTTTGTCTGAGAATTTATAGTTGTTGCGGAAGTTGAGCGTATAACGTTTTACCTTATCACCAATAGTCCATCCATTGTCGCCGAGGAAGCTGGTGGAGAAATAGGATTGTGATTTGTCGGAACCATATTGAATGCTCAGTGAATGTTCCTGTATAAAACTGTTGCGGAATAAGATATCAAACCAATCGGTATTGGCTTTTGCATAGCGCAACAGAAATGCGCGGCGGGCCTCCGGTGTGTTTTCCAGTGCAAAGTTTCCGTTGTCATCTCCTACCAGGCTTTGATAAAGTTGTCCATACATCGCATTGTTTGATTGCGACAGGATATCAGAATTCAGATACCCTTTGCGTTCCAGTTCTGCGAGTACAGACATCTGCTGCGCCGAGTTCATGATATTGAAATCATTGTAAGACGGCTTCAATTGTGTGCTGAAGTTGCCGGCGTAGCTGATTTGTGCTTTTCCGCTGCGTCCTTTTTTGGTGGTGATGACGATTACACCGTTCATGGCACGCGCACCATAAAGCGCCGCAGCCGAGGCATCTTTCAGGATGTCGAAGCTTTCAATGTCATTGGGGTTCAGACCAGCGACCGGTGAACCGAGCAGTGTAGTGGGATCACCACTGGTCAGCTGATCATTGGAAATATTCACGATATCTTCCAGCACCACCCCGTCGATTACCCAGAGTGGTTTATTGGCGCCGTTGAGCGAGGTGGCGCCACGTATACGCACTTTTGGAGCCGCACCAAACGTGCCTGAAGGGTTTTGTATGGAAACACCGGCCGCCCTTCCTTCCAGCATCCGGCTGATGTCGGTCATGCCGTCTACACGCACCTGGTCGGCCTTGAGCGTTACCGCCGAGCCACCGAATTTTGTTTTATCGATGCGCTGGAATCCCGTAACGACCACATCATCCATTGCGCGCACTTCCTGCTGCAGTACGATTTCTATGTTGGGACTGCCGGTCAACCGGTACTCTTGTGTTTTATAGCCGGTAATGGATATTTCCAGGACGGCATTGGCCGGTACATCTTTGAGACTGAATACACCGTTTTCATTGGTGGTGGTACCGAGCGGCTGGCCTTTTACCTTTACACTTACACTGCTGAGCGGCTCGCCGTTTTCATTTTTGACAACACCCCGTATATCGATGGCCGGTAGTCCTGTGTTATGCACGGAAGCTATGGGAGCCGGTACATTTTTCTTTCTTATTACGATCGTTTTTTCCACCATCTGGTAATCGAGCGGCTGATCGGTAAAGCAGATGTCCAATACAGTTTTTATCGATGCATTTTTTACCTGGATGTTTACCTTTTTAGCGGCACGCAAAATTTTGCTCTCATACCAGAAACGGTAATCGCTTTGCGATTCGATCTTCCTGATCACCGTTTCGATCTGCGCATCCTTTTCAGCAAGTGTTATTCCCTGTTCTGCTTTTGTTTGCTGTGGCAGTAAAGCAAAGGTTAGCAAACAAACACACAGGTTCTTCAGCCATAGCCTGTGGCTATGGAGAATTGTAAGAACTCTTCCCATTTTTACAGTTTGTTGTTTAGATTTAAAAGAGGATGGTTTGGTGTTTTTATGATTGTTGATTATGGTAAAACGATTAGCTTTTTGCCTTCGAGGCGGAAGTTTACATCACTTAACCGCAGGATTTCCAGCACCTGGCTCAGGTTGATGTTGCGGCTGATACGCCCGTTGAAAAAGCGTTCGCCACCGGTTATTCTCATTTCTACATCCACATCATACCAGCGGGCGAGCTGTGCCATTACTTTTGAAAGGCCGGTTTCATTGAACTGGAAGGCGCCATCTTTCCAGGCCATTACCTCATCCATGTCTACCGATTTCATTACCTCGATCTTTCCGTTATTATTGATACGCGCCTGTTGACCGGGTATAAGAACTGTTGCGTCAGCAGCATTACCCTTACTCACTTTTACCGATCCGTGCAGCAGCGTCACGCTCCCGGCATCGTCATCATTGTAAGTATTGACATTGAAAGCGGTGCCCAGCACGGCTATTTCCATGTCATTGTTCTGTACAATAAAGGGTTTTGTTTTATCGGGCGTGACTTCAAAATATACCTGGCCAGTTACTTTTACTTTACGCTCATTGCCAATGAATGCAGTGGGAAAGTAAACCGATGAAGCGGCATCGAGTACTGCCGATGTTCCGTCGGGCAATACCACTTTGAACTGTCGCCCGCGCGGAGTGCTTACTGTGTTGTATTGTATTTCTTTACTTGCGGTCGTATTGTTAAATGCATACGTGATTTCGCTGCCATTTTTTATGATCTGCACACCGCCCTCCTGTGTGAGGTTGCCATTGTCCGCATCGTCGAGTACAATCTTGCGATTATCCGACAACGTGAGAATGGCTCCATCACGACCAGGGGCAACATCTCCGGACGGAGTATTGTTTACGATCTCAGACTTCCCGTTTTTGCCTGTCTGGTTATTAATCAAAAGAAAAGCCATCAATCCTCCTGCCACCAGCACCAGAATGGCGGCGGCTCTCCACCAGTTGATCTTTACGACTTTCCTGTGTTTCTCCCTGGTGATCATCTCCTGCAACCCGGTCAGCATTTGTTCACCAAACTGATCTGGCGTTTGCAGTGAGCTGGTGAAAATGAATTCAATCTCCGTTTCATCCATTTTGTCATACCACTGATGCAATGCCCGGGCCTCCGCATCGGTAGCGGAATGGTCGAGGTACTTGCGCGCAAGCAAAGCAAGTTCAGCATCGGTCAGGCCTGTGGTTTCTTTATGCGACATATAAAAATTTTAAGCTTATCACAGCAACAAGGAAAAAGCTACTTTTTTGTGATGATTGCGCATGAGCGCCATTACTTTTGCCACGTAACCTTCCGCCGTTCTGGGTGATACACCCAACTGATCAGCTACCTCTTCAATAGGCTTGTCCAGTAGTTTATGATGGAGAAAAACGATCCGGTACTTTTCCGGAAGTTTGTTGGTAAATCTGTTGAGCAATTCAAGCAGTTGTTTATTTTCTACATCAAAAGCAGCGGTCGGTTTTATGTTCTTTTCAATTTTTTTTAATTGATCCTTTCTTTTTTTCTCCTTAGAAATATGCCTGTATACTGCGTAGCGCGTCATGGCCGCGAGATACAGGGAAAGATCATTGATCAGGAGATTTTCCCTTTTTTGCCAAAGCGTAAAAAAAACCCCCTGTACGATTTCCTTGGCATCCTCTACAGACTGCAGCTTTTTATGAGCAATGAAGAACATGGGCTTCCAGTAACGGTTGTAGATAACCGTAAACGCCTGCTCCTCTCCGGAAGCAAGATGGCGTAGTAGTTCATGTTCCTCGCAGTGTGTATAGTTAATCATGCAGTTTAACGGGTGGCATGTCCGGGCTCTTATATATAGAGTCACGGAAAAAAGGTTTGTACGCAGATTTTGGAAAAAAACTTTGAAGAAATTTTCAGGAGGCTGATTATCAATAACTCATAAACCAGTCATGCCATACGGGATATAGCCAGAGCAATTGAAGAAAGCGGTCGGTATGCAGTTTTTTACGCAATGTTTTAAGTGTACGGGCTATGTAACCTTCCGCCGTACGCCGGGAAATGCCGAGTGCGGCGGACACATCCTTTACAGATTGATCACGGAGTTTACATTCTACAAATACAATCCGTTGATTGCAGGGAAGGCTTTCTGCAAACTTTTCGAGCCAGCGCACAAGATGCCGGTATTCCGCATCGGAATTATCAGCCGCATGCCATTCATCGTGCGGCAATGCGGCATTGGTCCTTCCGGTGGTGGCCAGGTGGCGGTATACGGCATGCCGAACCATCGCCGACAGGTAATTAGCAAGATGAAGTATGCGAAGGTGTTCCCGGTGTTTCCATACAATAAAAAATACCTGCTGCACGATCTCGCTGGCATCGTCGGTAGTACGCAACCGGCTATAAGCTGCACTGAAAAGTTTCTTCCAGTAGCGCTGGTAGATTTCGTTGAAAGCCGCTTCATCACCCCGTTGAAGCAGACACATCAACTCCTGGTCAGTATGTGCCGTGTATACAGACATAGGTCAGCTATTCTTTGTGAAAAGAGGACTGAATTTTCCGGGAAAAGGGAGAAAATAACGCAGGAGCCTTGCTGCCAGCGGGTTTGAGGGGGTATTGTAAGTTAGTAAATGAAGTTCTTTTCCTCAATTATAAATGGATAAACGGCAATTATAGCCGTTGACTTGCCAGGCGGCGGAGGTAACAATAAATGCAAACGATTGATATTAGTTAAAGCTGTTAACCTTTTTAACCAAATCATCACAACACAAACTGGCATCATGAAAACAAAACTGACACTTGCCCTGCTGGCCATCGCCCATCTCGCTTCGGCACAAACCATCTCCCTGAGTTCCGGTATTGCCAATACTTCGGGTAAAGAAAAAGACAACCTGGTCGGTAATGGTTATAATATCCAGGCCGATGTATTTCTGCCGTTTTATAATAAAAACAATTTCTCCATCGGCCTGGCAGCCGGCGGCAGTTACACCAGATTAAAAAATCTATCGCCGGACAATGAGGCCGTTGCTAACCGTTATAAAGTTCACAACACCAACGTTGCGATCGGCGCCAATACAGACCAGGCAATGTCAAACAGTATAGCAGGTCTGCTGGGACTGCAGGCGCAGTTTCAATTTGGCAACTTCTCCGTATCGCCTGTTATCAGTTCCGGTTATCTGCATTTCAAGCCCGGTGGTTCCGTTCAGACCGGCAACGCCGATATTAATGGTGAGCAAAGGCAGATCGAGCTGGTAAAAGAAGAGCAGGAAACTGTAAAGGGTATTTTATTCAGGCCGGCAATGAAAGTTGGCTATCAGTTCACAAAAAACATTGCCGTGTTTGCACAAGCATCAATGGTAAGAGGACCGGAGATTCGTCGCACTACATCTTATCTGGTGCCGCAGGGAGGATTCAGAGATGATAACATCTATGAGCCAACGCAGTTGGCGAATGGCACCTGGGCTTCTGTAACGAATGTGGCGACTTACAATATCAAAGAAATCAACATCGGTGTGTCGGTAAGCCTCGGCTCACGGAAAAATAAAGGTGGCGGAGCGGCATCGGCCTCTTATGCAGCCGGCAAAGCGATTGTTAATGATCCTTCCGGCAAAAGCATCAATGAGAAAGGCGTTAAACGCAGCGAGGCAATGGCCGCCCCCGGTCAGCCAATCGGCGGCATCGTGGTAAAAGGCGGTAAAAATCCCGGTGGCAATACGATGCAATTTGTGAGCAATGATAATGGTGAAGTGATTATGAATGGTCTGGAAGCGGGCAGCTATACATTCCGCCTTGCAGCAGGAGAACAACCCGCCGGCAAAAGCATCAATGAGAAAGGCGTGAAACGCAGCGAGATGGCGAAACCCGGAAATCCTATCGGTGGCATCATCGTAAAAGGTGGCAAAAACCCCGGCGGCAATATGAATATACAGGTGGTGAGTAATGAAAAGGGCGACGTGGAAATAACGATTCCTGAGGCGGGAGATTACCTCTTCAAACTGGAAGCGCCTAAAAGCACCGGGCATGGTTTAAAAGACACGTTGAAAACACAGGTTTGATAGTTAGTAAGTTTATTAAAAAGCCCCGGTAATACCGGGGCTTTGAGAAAACATTTCTTCCTGTTTTATTTAAACGCAGCGGAAGAAGAAATGATGCCATAGATCTTTTTCGTATTCTCTTCATTGGCCATTTTGTCGTCGTATACGCCAACGTGTGCATCTTCGATACGGATCAACTGATCACCTTTCAAAATAAAGTAGGTAAAATGTACAATCGGCTTTTCGTCAATAAGGCTGCCGTCCTCGGCTTTTACCTGTGACGAATAGATGTAGCCGTTAGCATCTTCTGCAATAAGTTTCGTTTCGTGAGTGGCTGATCTGGCGCTGTCTACTTCGAGTAACCGTTGATTGGTCACATACTCTTTCAGTGGTCTCAATGCTTCCTGACCCCTGATCTGCAGTACGTACTCGTGTGCGTTAGGAAAAAGTACTTTTAAATCAAGAAAGTCTTTCTCGATTATCGCGCCTTTGGGAAGTTTCACCGAAAACCCGGAAATCTGTTTCAACGAATCCAGGCCTGTCAGGTCCCTGAGTTCCCATTCAGCTTCATTAACGGTAAACACAGAATCGACTGTCTTTGTAGAATCTGCCGCATTCGTAACGGTTTCTGACTTTACTTTGGTTTCGCCGCAGGAAACAAGTGCAAGGGAGGCCGCAACAACGCCAGAAAAAATGATCTTTTTCATCTTAAACAATAGTTGGTTGGTATTAAAAAAACGTTAGTTAGTTTTCAGTGTCTGCGCATAAGTGTACATCTCCTTCACCAGTTTCAGATTGGGATGGCGGATACTGCCGACATCCTGCAACAGGTAGTTAGTGTTTCCCAGTGTGGTGTACCACGCAAAGTCATATTCTGTATCAAACATCGGGTTCAACTGCGCAATATATCCGTTAGGCTCTTTCTGAATGAACTTTACAAACTTGCGGATATCGTTCTTTTCCGTAAAAGAAACGGTTTCGGCAAACGGGCGGCTGGTTTTGGTGATCTGGATCTTGATTGATTTGCCATCGCCGATCAACACATCGTAGTCGTCGGGAATAATCTTTACGTCTACGGGAACCTGTATCGAAGCTTTGATACCCGCAGGAGAAAGGTCGAGCCAATGAAGCGTTTTAGTTTGTGCTGAAATATTATGGGCACAAAAAAACAGCATCATCAACGCCACAGCATTGCGTACTTTTTTCATTTTTAGTTTTTAGGCGATAAATCAGAAGGATGGTGTGGGAGAACGATACCCCAATTTCAAAGGAGAGCAAATGTAAAATATTTGGAGATTAAGTGATAATACTTCTTATTATTTAATTGTAAATACGCCCGGCTTTTAGCCGGGCGTATTTTTCAGCAACTATTTCTCTCATTTCTTACTGATCGCCCTGGCAATGGCTTCGAGGTGTTCATTGAATGAACTCAACTGGATCAGCATCTGACCGGAAGCGTCCTTGTCATTCATCATCCCGAATTTGTTATTCTTGACAAACACCTCTTTAATGTGTTGCCAGCGGGTTGCTTCTTCTTCATTCAGGAAACCCGCAATTTCTTTCAGCTTCAGCAGGTTTGCTTCGGCATCGGAGGTGAGTGTCTGCGATTCGCCTTCATAGTGTGAGCGGATCAATGTGTCTACTTCCTCCGGATTCATCAGCGGTACGATCTTACCCGTCATCTTATTCATATTGCGGTAAGAACCCTGCAGCTTGAAGGCCGGCTCGGTCCTGTAAGCGTCTTTCATGGCAGCGCTGGCAATGTATTGTTGGTTCACCAGCAGCACAATGTCGCGGACGCGAATGATGCTTTTTAGCACCGCAATAGCATCGTCGGTTTCCTGACGGTTGTAATTGCCTTCCAGTTCGGGAAGCATTTCGCTCTGCGTTTCTATATAGTTGATCAGCTTGTACAGGTCTTCGAAGCTGCGGTTGCTGATTCGTTGCAGATACTTGTTTTCCGCCACGGAATTTTCTATCAGGCTGAGTTTGAATAATTGATCCGAGCTTCCGATCACATCGCCCAGGTTATAGACATCTGCACGGTTAGCCAGCATGTCCGGAATCTTGAATTGTTCCCCACTCTCGGTATACGGGTTGCCAGCCATCACAATACAAAAGCGTTTGCCACGCAGATCATAGGTTTTGCTTTCGCCTTCGAATATGCCGTCCATTTTTCGCTGACCATCGGCCAGGGAAATAAATTTCTGTAAAAACTCAGCACTGCAATGCTGGATATCGTCGACATACAACATCACGTTATCCGCCATTTCGAAAGAGAGGTTGATCTTTTTCAATTCTTCCCTGGCGCCGGATGTAGTAGCTTCCTGCGGATCGATGGAGGTAATCGTGTGACCGATCGTAGGCCCATTGATCTTCACAAAATGCAGTCCCATCGTTTTGGCCAGGTATTCCATCAGTGTTGTTTTACCATAACCCGGAGGTGACACCAATAACAACATACCCATCCTCGCCGTGCGTTTATCATCACCCGCCGCGCCGATTTGTTTGGCCAGGTTAGCTCCGATCAATGGAAAATATACTTCATTGATCAGGCGGTTGCGCACGAAAGAACTCAATACTTTCGGTTCAAATTCACTGATTTTCAACTGCTGCCTGTATTGGCGGACCAGCTCTTCTTTCAATTGATTAAATGATGTAAATGCGGGAACAACCGTATCAAAATAAGCACGAAGCTTATGGATAAAGCGATGATAATTCAGGAAATATTTTCCATCTTCCGCAACAACGGCATGCGTGCCTTTCAGGCCTTCAATCAACATCGTGTCTGCCGCTGCGCGCTCTTTGTAAGAATGGTCTTTGAACAGCAGCATACAAACTGCTTCATCTACATACTGCGGATCGGCTTCAACGGTATTTGTCTGGAGAAATGCGAGCAACCAGCTCTGAATGATATAAAAGCGCTCCGTAACATCGAATGCTGCGTTGCCGGCCTCCTGTAAGAACAATTCCGTTCTGCGCTTCGACTGCAAATATTCCTTGAAAGATTTTTTCAAGTGGAGGGCTTGCTGGCTGCAGGTAAAATTTTTCGACATAGAAAACTCCTGGTACAGGTAGTGTGCAACATCTGCCGCGTCTACTGTTTCGTAAGCAATAGCCGATTGCAGGAAACGCGAGGAAATTTCTTTCGCAACAAATGCCGCCCGTTCACTGCCGGGAAAACTTTCCTGGATAGAATGCGCCGCGGTTATAAGCTGCAATAGTTTGCTGCGCGATGAGTCTTCCATTCCGAACCAGAACAACTGCGCTGCAACGCGCACGGGCGGCGAATATTGCAGAATGCCCAGTTCTTCCTGTAATCTTTTCAACCCCTGAAAAACAGCAATCGCATCTGTGTTATGCACGCCCTTGAGGTAAGCGGCACCGTAATCGCGCTCCACACGGTCATTGAGGAATGTCTCAAAATTCCACTGAGCATTGTGCTGCAGGCTTTCCAGGAATGTCTGATAAGCTAAATATTCAGCACGATAAACGCCTGCATTCTCCGAAACCAGCTCCTGCTCCCAAATGGCCCGGTGCTGGTAAAGCGAATCCGCCTGTACCTCTTTGTAAAAACTTGTGCCGATCAGGTGATAAAACAATTTGTCATTGCGACGTACGATCGTAAGATCGAGCACTTGTTTGTTGACAACAAACTTATAATTCCCCAGCGAGATGATGTTTTGTCCATCGACAAACAAATCCGTTTTGTCTTTGAGATTGCGGAGTGCCGTTTCCTGAGCAACCTTAACAAGGTTCTCCAGGTTTTCTGCTTTGGCTACATCACCGAGGTCTTTCAGTTCCTCTACAAGATTGCGGACCTTGTCGATCATCAGGTCGGTGGAAAAGAAAGCATAAATACTTTCCTTGTCATTAAACGACTGCGCCTTGTTCTCCACATTCTTCAACACCCGCAATCCTATTTGTTCCAACGAAGATGTCCGTTTATTGATCTGCGCGATCAGCATTTCTTTTTTGCCGTTAAACGCTTTGATGATCTCGTCGCGTTTGTCGGCAATCTTCATCACAAATTCTTCGAAATCGGCGAATTTGCTTTCGAGTTCTTCTATTTGTATGCTGATCCTGGTGAAATAGTCTTCGCATTTTTCCGGCGTAGTGGAAAGATCGAGGAAATTGACAATACTCTGGTCGAGCAAAGTCAACTGCGCGTAAAACTCGCCGGTCAACTCCTGGCTGCGCAAAGTGGTGACTGTACGAACGAGTTCCGCCTTTACTTCGTTCAGCGAAGCGAAGATCAATGAGATCTTTTCAACAATACGCGTGGTCTGCGTGGTATCATCGATCTTCAGGCTGTTCAGAATATCGATGAGCATTTCGAGGCCGGAAGCGATTTGCTTTACTTCTTCTTCTACCGGCTGTGCATCTATTACTTTGGTTACCGAAGCGGCAGCTTTCTTTTGTTCGGCTACTTTTGTTTCATAAGGCGCAAGAGCTTCTTCTTTCAGAAGAAATTGAATCGTATCCTGTGAAAGAGAACTGTTGTACTGCTGTAATGTTTCTTTTAATTCATTGACAGTCTTTGTGTCGATATAGCGCACGTTGAGCAGGTCGATGACCGCGCCCTGCATGCTCCGGATAGACACGAGTAATTCAACCAACTGATCGAGTGAAGTGATCGTTGCGTTTTTTACATCGATCACCAGTTGGTCCACGCGTTTCTGCATGGCGGTCAGCGTGTCTTTTGCATGTTGACGCTGCGCCTGTACTTTGGCAAATTCATCGATGGCCGTGCTGGCGATGTCGCGGATCTGGATCAGCGGTGCCGCCAGATCAAATGTGGCTTCATCCTTTAGCCAGAAATAAGCGTCGATGATATCGTTTGTCCGCTTATGAATGTCTTCATAAAGATCTTCGTAGCTATCTTCCTTCTGCAACAACTGTATCACTTCCTGGCTTTCGCTCATCGCGCTCACGATATCCTTGTTGCCGATCTTGTACAGCACGTTGCTGCTCATTGCCGCGTTCTCTTGTAACGTGGCGGTGTAAGGTGTTTGCCAGATCTGCACCTGGTGATGACGGATCGCCTCATTCTCCGAACGGAAATAGACCAGCGTACCGTCATTAAAAACCGTAAACCCATTACAGATGATCGGCGTTTCCACCTGTTGCACAATCATGTTGTACGACATCAACACGTAGGTATTGGTCGTTTTCTGATAAAATATGTAAAGAAAATCTTCCCCGTTGGGCGAGGCAATACTGCGTACGAATTCCAGTTCGGTGATGTCGGACTCGAAAATCTTGTATTCCCCGTTTTGCAAATAATATCCGTTGGGAAAAATGACACCCTGGTTATCGGGCAGCAGGACACCCGCGTTGAGCAATGTGGGAATAGGAACAACCTGGCGTGTACGTACATTAAAAATATAAGCGCGGAAATCTTCCTGGTAGGGTTTGATCTTAATAGCGATCAGGTTGCCGAGATCTGCGTAATAATAGGCCGCGTCATCAAGTTGCTGATCTTTATTGCGTACGGGTTCGGAGAAAATACCTTTTCCCGTATCGGTGTTGTTTTCAATTTTAAACGTGATATCGCCGTTGGTAGCCTCGATAAAAACCTTATCGAGCACCGAAATATGCGGATGCAGTCCGAGCCGGCGATTATTCAGATCCGTTTTTATCCATTCAAAATCGTGTTGCGCTGATTTTCTTACTTCGTGGATACTGCGGTCATCTACATAGATTAACTGATCGTCTTTGATCAACCACTTAAAAGCCTTCCGGTCATCGGGGCTTTTACTGGTCTGGAAGATCATGTAGAGATAGTTCTCTGTTTTCGTGAACTTGGCAAAGATTGAATCGCGGTAATATTTATAGAGATTGCTGAAGTCGGTGATGAAGGTTTCGTCTTCGATCAACGTGAGCTGTTGCGGCTCAAAATGATCGCCGGTGAATTTGTAAATGCCGAATACATCGCTCAATTTAATGTCTTCGCGCAAACCGAAATGAACGTTGTAGGCAAAAATGGTCAGGTCGCCGAAAGCCATGATGCCGCGTGCCACGCCGTTGTTAACGGTGGTGATGCGTTGGTTGGCCACCAGTTGAAAGCCGGAAGAATTGAAAATCTCCTTACGCGCTGCGTTGAGTTTCGCCAGGCGTTGCGCAAGATTGAGTCGCTGCTCTTCAAGCCGGTTGCGGATGATCTCATACGTGCCCGAGTCCAGTATTGCCGTTGTGTCTGTACCTGCCATTGCTAAAAAATAAACGTTCGCAAAAAATACCTGTTCTAAAAATGTGCCATGAGAAGAGAGGCCGACAGGTGTCAGCCTCTCACCGTTAAAAACAATCCGTCATGGCGGATCACAGCTTTCTGTTGGAGAGACCGAGGCTGCTCGCCAGGTTCGCCAGGCTCAGCAGGGAAGAGCGGTCGCCTTCCGAGCTTTGCTGTTGCATTTTCAGAATAAGACTGGAAATGGTCAGGTTTTTGATATCGTTCGTTGAAATATTATACTTGTCGGCAAACTCGCGGATACGTCCGAGCAGATCGCCACTGTTGGTACCGTCGCCGATCAAAGCGGTTTTAATCTGCGAAGCATTCTCACTTTCATTAATCAACCTGTCGAAACCTTTGGCATTTGAGATCTGGTTGATGATGTTGTTGAAGAACATCGTTTCACCACCCACGATATCGATGTTGGCCGATTTCAATGCATCTCCGAGAACGGCGGCCTGTGCATCGGCAATATCTTTCTGGATATTGATCTGTGCAAGCGCGATATCTCTTTCTTTGTTCAGCAATAACTTAAACTCTTCGTGGTCTTTACCGACAGCGTCGAGTTTCTTCATGGCTTCCGCCTTCTCTTCGATACCGGCGGCTTCGGCGAGTGCTTTCTCTTTGGTCACTTCGGCCTGTGTAAGACCTTCCTTGCGTTTTGCTTCAGCGATTTTTTCGATAACGCTGGCGTCAACGGAGCCTTGTCTTTCGGCAGCGTCCGCTTTTGCCATCATCACTTCAGCTTCGGAGAGGCCGAGCGTTGCTTCTTCGCGGGCCTGTGCTTCGGCGAGGATCTTGCGGGCTTCGGCTTGTTTGACAGCCGCTTCTTTCTTCGCTTCTGCGTCGATGATCAATTGCTTGGCTTTTTCTTCGGCAGCTTTCTTCTCTGCTTCGGCCTGCTTAACGGTATAGATTAATTTTTCTTCTGCCTGCTGGCTTGCCTGCGTGATACCGACAGTTTTATTCCGTTCTACTTCGCGGAAGGCTTCGAGATCTTTCACACCTTGTTGTTCTTCCACTACACCTTTTTCGAGGCGTACGCGATCACGGATCACGTCCTGTATGTTCTTACGTTCAATCTCGAGGGTTTTATCCCTGTCGATCTGTGCGAGCGTAACGATCTTTTCACGTTCGGTGGCTTCGAGTGCGCGGTCTTTTTCTACGCGCTCTGCTTCTACTGCATCCGTACGTTGTTTATTTTTCTCCGCAATAATAATCTGGCGGAGTTTGTTTTCTTCCTGTACGGCGAGTGACTCTTCTGTTTTGATGCGTACGGTTTCTGAACGCAATCTTTCTTCTTCGCGGACTTTGGCCATCTCGGCCTGTTCGCGGGCCTTGATGTTATCGATCTCGCGGCGTTGTTTCTCTTCCTTCTCGGCCATCTGGCGTTCAAGTTCGAGAATAGCTTCACGCGCTTCCACGTTTTGTTTCTTGATCACTTTCTCTTCCTCACGCTTGATGAGGTTGGCCTTGATATTTTGTTCAGCGGTCAGCTCGGTGATCTTTTTGATACCCTGCGAATCGAGGATGTTTTGCGCGCTGAGGAACCTGATCTCGGTTTGTTCGAGGTAGTCAATGGCGCAGTCGTCGAGAATGTATCCGTTGAGGTCTGTGCCGATGATGTCGAGAATTTCGGTACGGAATTCACGGCGTGCTTCATACAATTCAATGAAATCGAATTTTTTACCGACCGTTTTAAGTGCTTCAGAAAATTTTGCCTCAAAGAGGTTGCGAAGCGTTTCCACATCACTGGCCCGTTCGGTGCCGATGATCTGGGCTACGTTGAGTACGTCGTCCACGTTCTTGTTTACGCGTACGAAGAAAGCCACTTTGATATCTGCGCGGATATTGTCCTTACAGATAAGACCGTCGTTTTCCATCCTGTCGATCTGCAGTTTTTTAACGGAGATGTCCATGATCTCCATCTTGTGCAGTACGGGAATCACGTACATCCCTTTGTTGAAGGCAACTTTACCGCCGCCGACACCGGTACGCACGATCGCTTTTCCCTGCGGGATTTTTTTGTAAAACGTAGCAAAGGCAAAGAGGATAATAAAAATGATAAAAGCGATGCCTCCGACAAACAATAAACTGATTCCACCGATTTCTCCCATAGTTGTGTTGTGTTTTAGTTACGATTAAAGTGAATGGTGACTTGTAAAAAATTATTTAATGATGATTATACCACGTTGGCGAGGTTGATCTCGGGTACAACGAGGTAATACTTTTTATCGGCAGACTCATCGGCGATCATTACTTCAGCGTCGTACGGAATGAGATCACCTGTTTTGCTTTTCACATTGACGCGTATTATATCGCTTTTGATCTTCAGTTCTGCGGCACCTATCGTGTTGCCGGAAATGGTGGAACGCATACGTGCTGTTCTGCCGAGTAATTCGTGTCCTTCTTCTCCGTTATAACCCATGGCGTGATAAACTTTTACTAATGGTTTGGTTGCGTACCGCGTGATCAGGAATGCCACCAGGAAAACGGGGATCAGCATGAGTACCGATTTCCAACCCCATGCGGCGAGTCCGAATGCTACTGAGGTGGTCAGGGTAACGATCCAGGCGATGAATTTGAAGGTAGTATAAACTACCATAAACGGTACTTTGCCTATGTTAACAAATTCAAGTGCTTTCTGGAAAAATGGTTTATCGCCGGTAGACTCTCCCACATCTGCATCGGTATCTGTATCTACATCGGCGCCGTGTACATCCACGTCTGCATCGGCATCTCCGAAGAGATCACCTGCGAGAAAAGTAAAAATCCAATAGATGGCGGTGATGCCGGTGAGCACTGTCATGATGGCGTTACTGAGTGGATGAAACAGGATGTCGGTGATACTTAAAAGCATAGATTATTATTCGTTTTCCTTGATACCAAGTTTTTCTTTGATGGCCTGCAGATCTTTTTCGATCGACAGGGAATCATCTTTCAAAATGCTGTTCAGTTCGTCTTTGAGGCTGTGTTTATCGCGGGCTATTTCGCCGTAAGCCTGTGACAATGCCTCCTGGTCTTCTACTTTTGCCTTCATGCGTTCGAGCATGGCGATGGTGCCGTTATTGTCGAGCTGCGCCAATTGTTTGTTGACCTGTTCGGTGGCTTTGCTCACTTTTACGCGCGCCTTTAAGGTACGGAGTTCTTTCTCCCACTTCTCCATATTCTCCCTGAGAATCTCGGTATTGCGCAGCATCTCGCGGGAAGACTGTTGCAATGCTGCAGATTGACTACCGAGCTCTTCGGCTTCGGTATAATACCTTCTGCGAAGCGAGAGTGCTTCTCTTGCGAGTTCTTCAGCCTTGACCATATCCACTTGTCCTGACTGTGCTTTTTGCATAATCAGGATTGCTTTTTCGGCGTAAGTGGTCGACTCCTGCAGGCAATGAGCCTGATCATTTTCTGTACGGATGGCCAGTGCTTTTACCTGGGCATAAGCTTCTGTTGCTTCGGTAAGGTCTTTGCGCAATTCGCGGAGTCCCTGCTCCGTCATCTTCACAGGGTCTTCCATTTTGTCCACTGCGGCGTGTATTTCTGCCTGTCCTATTCTGAAGAGTCTTTTGAAAATGTTCATGGCTGCAAAATTTTATGATAAATAAATAACCGTTATTAAAGGGGATTACAATTTGGAAAAACCGATGATGGGTTGTGCGAATTCGCTGAGCAGGAGGCCGAGTGAATTGAGTGCGCCTTCGAACTCGTTGAAATCAATGTTCCCCAATTGCATGGTGTACCGGAAGAGGACTTTATCGCCGTCTTCGTTGATCACGAAAGCACCGTGGATCGTGTCCCTGTTTTTTTGCAGGAGACGTTTGAACATGTCCATATTGTCTTCGCGGAAGGAAAACAGGAACTGTTCCATAATCAGAATGGGCGGTGCGATGCCAATGATCAGGTTGTTGATGCCGTCGGGCTGGTTGTCGATCTTGAGAATGCCGTTTTGTTCATTCTTATAGATGATCCTGCAATGGAGCCGTTTGGCGAAATCTTCGATGGTTTCTAAATAACTCATGGGCGGTTGGTTAACGACTGATGTCACAAATTTACAAACAAATTGGCCAATTGCAAAAAATATTTGCATTGTAGATAAAAAAAATATCACCTATCTTTGCATGTATGACCAAGATCGGGGCCAATATCAAGAAAATACGCACCACTAAGGGTTTGAGCCAACAGGCCTTCGCCGACCTGTTCAATCTGACCCGGGGGAATATCTCCTCTTATGAGGAGAGCCGGGCAGAACCCCGCATAGAGACGGTAGTACAGATTGCCAATTATTTTTGCATTCCGGTCGGTCAGTTTATCAGTGATCACCTGACGATCAATGAAATCCTGAAGTTCAACGGCGACAAACTTATCGAGGACGAGAATCATATCATTAAGCTGCAACTACGCGAAGTACCTTTCATCAATGACAATATATATATGAAGTGTTGTTACCAGGAATTGCAGTTCAACGACTGGGCGGCTTTTCCGCGACTCGTGCTTCCTGAGGCCAACAACCACAATATGCTGGCGCTTACTTTCAATCCCAATATTCCGCACCCTGAATCACTACCTCAATACCAGTTGCATGATGTGTTGATTTTTGAAGAGGTAACCGAACAGAACATCCATCTCTGTCAGCACAAGACGGGCCTGTATACTTCCGCACGCGAGATCATGCTGGGCAAATACGATATGAGCGCCGATCATATCGATCTGGTGCTAAATGATTTTAAGAAACAGCAGTTTGATTTCAACCACCGCACGGCTTTCTGGAAGTTGTTTGCTGTTTATAAGCACGAGGGCTAGCTTCGAGAGCCTCAGCTACCGAGCTTCGAGAGCCTCAGCTACCGAGCTTCGAGAGCATAAGTCATAACATCGCAGCATTCCGCGGGCGGCTTCGGGAGCCTCAGCCTGCTTTACGGTCCTCACGGATTTCTTCGAGAACCTATGCGAACCTTCGAAGAGTTATGGTTGCTATCCTCTTTTTTACTGTCACCCTGCAGCTGGCTGAGGCTCCCGAAGCCGACTGCAGGCTCTTCGGAAACCGGAGAATCCTTTCCAGAAAGAACAGCGAGTTGCTTGACATCTCTATAAGCTTTCGCTAATAAAGGAAGTAGTTCCTCTGCACCGTTAATCAATGCCTCTTTCTTCCGGCGACTCCAGCCCTGAACCTGTTTCTCGCGCCTGAACGCATTATCTACACGCATGTACTCTTCCACATATACCAATTCAACAGGTAACCGCTTCTTTGTATGATTTGCTCCCTCACCAAGTTGATGTTGTAACAATCGTAAATAAAGATTATTAGTACTGCCCGTATAATAACTGTCATCGCTGCATTTCAATATATACATCCACCCCTTTCCCATGCTTTCGAAAATAAATTGCACCAGAGCGATAGCAATGAGTAATTACACATTATTTATAACGAATATTCCTAGCCCAGTTTTTGCAGCCCTCCATTAAAATTCATTATGCGCATATTCTTCAGCATACTTTTATTGGTAACCGCTATTGACGCCTCCGCCCAGAAACGTTACACCAAAACACCCACTGGCTACCTCATGGTACTCCGCCAGGGCGACAGCATCATTCAACACCTTGAAAAATTTGCCATAGCCGAAAATATTCCTTCAGCCAATTTCACCGGCATGGGTTTCGTGAATGTTACGTTCGGATTTTTTGATGCAAAAACAAAACAGTATCTCCCCAAAGATTTCCGCGATGTGGAAATGTCCGGCATGCTCGGCAGCATCGCCTGGCAGAAAGGCAAACCTTCGATCCATACACACGGCATCGTTACCGGTCGCGACTTCGTCGCTCACGGCGGCCATATTCTTTCCGGAACTGTCGGTACCGGTTCACTGGAGATCGCTATTACCGTACACGATAAAAGATTAGAACGTGAACGAGACGAAGAACTCGGGGCCAATGTGCTTTCGGTCGAACAATAAATTTTTTTCCCTTGCTGGACGCAGCTATAAGCCCCTCCCGCTCTTATCAAGCGCATACCGTCCCGCACCCGTAAAAAACAAACACAAACAACCAGACAACATCGCTAACGCCGGCGTCATGCCCTCTATCGTGTCACCCATTTTCACGTGAACAATTAGGGCTATCCCAAAGTTAAGCACCATGAGCATCGAGGCAATCCGTACCTGGTATCCTATCAGTATACAAATACCACAAACCGCCTGTAAATAGACCGATACATTTGCCGACAACAAAGGAAAAGGGAAGTTGAACTGCGCAAGAAAAGCTTCAAATTCTTTCATCCTGGCCCAACTGATGATATTATCGATCACGCCATAAATCAACCGAAGACCGATAAATAAACGAAGGAGCAAAAGTCCCAATGATGTATTCATTTTCATTCACAATTTTTACGTACTTAGGATAATCGTGAACGATACCGTGCTATAAATTTAAGGTTTTCCTGATAATCTTGCCAGGCGCGACTGATACTTCTCTCCAACAGGAATTACATTTTTCGCAATACCGATTTTATTTCCTTCAATAAAGTTTACTTTATCTGCATTGATAATATACGACCGGTGAACACGGATAAACCGTTCCGGCAATTGCTCCTCGAAGCTTGTAAGGCTTTGCAGGGTCATCACTTTTTCATTGGGTAAATGAATGCTGATATAGTCGCGCATCGCCTCGAGGTATAACACGTCATCATAAAAGACTTTCATCAACCGGGCACCCGTTTTCACAAAAAAATATCCTGCCTCCTGCGGATCATTTGGCTGCGCCGGTATATTCTTCGATTGCCCGGCTATTCTTTTGCGGCATTTGTTGATGGCGCCGAGAAAGCGCTCAAAGCTGAATGGCTTCAGCAGGTAATCCACCACATCGTATTCATATCCCTTCAGCGCATATTGCGGAAACGCCGTAGTCAGCACGATCTCGCATTTTCCCCGTAACAAATTTGCCACCTGAAAGCCATCCAGTTCGGGCATCTGTATGTCGAGAAATAAGATGTCCACCGGCTGTTGTTCGAGTAAGGCAATCAACTCCACGGGATTGCGGGAAGACGTTACCAGTTGCAGTCCGGGCGTGCGGCTGATATAGTCGCGCAGCAACTCGATGGGCAACGGCTCATCGTCTGCAATAGCGCAGTTCAATATGTGTTCGGAATGAATCAAAGTGTGATTGTCAAAGTAATGGAAAATTGCTGATCCGATTCGCTGATCTGACAGGTATGCCTGTTTTCATATAATAATGCCAGCCGCCGCTTTATATTCTGCAGGCCGATACCTCCCTGCATCACCGGCCTGCTTGCTTTTTTATTGGCAATATGATAGATAAGCGTATTGTCATTCGTCGTGGCCGTGATGGTGAGTGGAGCCGCCGGGTCGGTGAAATCTCCATGTTTAAAAGCATTCTCCGCCAGGCTGATCAACAGATGCGGACTGATCAGCAGACTACCGTCTATGTTCTCCACATCCACATTCAACGACACTTCCTCGCCAACACGCAACTTTTGCAGTTCAATAAAATCTTTAAGGTGATTGATCTCGGTTTCCAGATCTACGTCCGTCCGCTCCTCGTACAATGCGTAGCGCAATAAGGAAGATAGTTTTTCCGTAGCAAAAAGCGCATTATCATTTTTCTGGTAAATAAGCGCATAGATGCTATTAAGGGTGTTGAATAAAAAATGCGGATTGATCTGCGATTTCAGGAAGGCCAGCTCCGATTCCTTTGCGGCTATAGCCAACGCAGCCTGCCTTCGCTCCGATACTCTTATATAGCCAACAAAAAAATAAGCCAGCCCGAAACAGGAAAACAAGACTGCGAAATACAGGTTGTCCTGAAAGTAATATTTCGCAGAAACCGGACGGTAGTAGTTGCCAAAACCAAACACGGCGGGACAGATAATTTCCTGCAAAAAATAGCGGAAAAAAATGATAAAAGGGATACAGAGCAGACACAACAAAAGTGCGCGTACCACCCTTCCCGGCAGAAACTTTCCAAACCAGATACAGATCGATAACGGATAAAGGAAAAAGCAGGTAAACGAGGTTATCGTCAGTACAATTATTTTGAACGTAAAACTATCGTTGTTAAAAAAAGGTCTGTTGGCGAAGTAATCAATGGCGCCATCCCAGAATATATAGAAGACGAAAAAACAAATCAGCAGATACCAAAAACGAAGACGCATGGTCAAAAATATTAAACCAACGAGGATAAATCTTTTCCGATCTGCGAAAATCCCGTTTCAATCTGCGAATCTTTATCTGGTACTTTATGAAGACCCGTTAACCCTGTTGGCAGATCGGCCGCCTGGCGAATGCCATGCGATAATAGTTTTGGCGCATGAAATATTTACAAAACATCCTCCTCTGCTTTACAGCGCTATTTTGCTGCACAAACCTCTCAGCACAGCAACCGGTGGACCCGGATAATTTTCTTATCGGCGATAGAAAATTACCGTCTGTTTTCCTGGTTGGCTCCTTCCATTTTGCTTATTATAATCTCGATGCGCACAAAACCGACAAAGACAAACAGGTAGACATCAAGAGCAAAGAAAAACAGAAAGAGCTGGCCGCGTTACTGGATTACATCGCCAGGTTCAAACCAACAAAAATTGCCGTGGAAGGCGGACGCAACAGTGGCTACCTGATGAATCGCTATCGCCAATACCGCGCCGGCACCCGGGAATTAAAAGCCGACGAAATAGAACAGATCGGTTTTCGCCTGATGGAACGGTTCAACCTCGACACCATTTACGGAACGGACGATATGCCTTTTGTTTCAAGCCTGCGCAATTCAAAAGATTCCAATTTATACCGTCCCCTGATCGACAGCATCTACAAGGATTGGGATTTCCAAAGCGACGACTCCCTTTCACAACTCTATAAAAAATTCTACGAGTATAAAGATGAGCTGGCGGCAAAAATTCCGTTGCTGGATTATTTCAAATACATGAATTCTGAAAAAGTATTGAACCGCGGTTTTGGCGCTTACCTGATTGGTGATTTCAAATTGGGTAATACCCGCGGGGCCGATGCACTTGCCATGCATTGGTACAGCCGCAACCTCCGGATATTCCGGCATATTCAACAGATCACCACCTCACCTGATGACCGGATTTTAGTGCTATATGGATCGGGACATATCCAGTTGTTGAACCAGCTTTTTGAGTGTTCGCCGGAGTATAATTATATTAGGTTTAATGAACTGAAGAAGTAGTAAGTAATAAGTTTTAGGTAATAAGTAAAGCAGCCGTGATACTCCCAGAAATTCTCAAAGGGAACGTCACGGCTGTTTTATTCACGATTGACGATTCACTTTTTTATGCAAATCTGCCGAACTTGCATCTCACTGCAGGCTGATTCAGGCCCGGATCATACACTGACTGCTTATAAATATCGTTTTATGCGCTTTTTTACCTTGCTTGCTGCCACGTTGTTTATCACTACGTCCTTTTCCCAATCCATTACCCTGCTTTCAAAAGACCCGAAAGTCAAAAGTCTTTGGCTCAATGTATGGCGGGATGAAAACCAGGTGGATCCCAATCTCTGCCGCTTCGGAACAGATTACAAAGTTATGTCGCAGGATATCCCGGGAGAGTCCATCCGCATTTCCGTGAATGAGCCCATTAAAATCGTAAAGAACGAGCTAAGTATCGGCTGGTCTTTCGTTTATTATTTCCAATCCGGCGACAGTGTCGATATTACAATGGGCAAATACGACATGCCGGTTTTCTCCATCCGTAACCGCCCGGGTAAATTGTATGAAACCAACCTTGAATATTTTCTGAACCTGTCCGGCAGAGCGGCAAACATCATTTCCGAACCAAAAACAGTGGCCGCCTATCAGCAGAAGCGCGAACATTATTACCGGTTCTTCGACAGCCTGCATACCGCACAACTGATCTCCGACAGTTTTTATCTGTCCGTTATGGACAACCGCGTCTTCCTTGATGAGGTTTCCCTCATCGGATTTAACCGCTCACGGAAGATGCCGATGAAGGAAGCCGACTTTAAAAACATTCCTTTATTTGAAGATTCATTATTGAAATACAGCGCGTATCCCGCTTATGTAAATACCTATATTCAAACATTCCGTCTGCCAGCCGGTCCCGTCAACAGAAAGACACAGAACCTGCGCGACCTGCAATTTTTCAATTATTGTTTACAAGAAGGAAAAGGAATGACCCGCGAGAAATTGTTATTCAAGTCTCTACTGCGTATCAACGAGTTTGCCCGCCCGTCATTCGATTCCTGTTTTAAAAAATACCAGCAGGTTTCTCTTAGCAGGGATAATGAACAGCTACTGTTATCATTGAAAAGCAAAGCAGATCAAGACAAACAATTCACCGCCAGCAGCACAAGTTTGAAAGATCCGTTGTTCGCCAACAACTCCGATACGCCCGTGGCTTTCCAGGATTTATTAAAAAAGCACAAGGGAAAAGTGATCTATGTAGACTTCTGGGCAAGCTGGTGTGGTCCCTGCATTGCGGAAATGAAACCGGCGGAAGCGTTAAAAGAAAAATTGACCGGTCAGCCATTTGTGCTTGTGTCCATATCCGTAGATGAAAAGCTTTCAGCCTGGAAAACAGCCGCGGCAAAATACCTGAACGGCAACCCCGAAAGTTATATCCTGGGTAACCCTAAAAAATCATCGCTGGTAACGCAGTTGAAGATGACGACCATCCCCCGTTACCTATTGATCGACAAAACCGGAAAAATCGTTAACAAAGATGCGCCACGACCCGGTGAGGAAAGGCTGATGGACGATATCAAGGCCCTGCTGCGGTGAGCTGTCCTTTATAGCCCGGATATTCGTTCATTGACAAAAATATCCGACCTTTTACAAAAATAATTTTATGAAACCAGGAGCTTTCTCTGTCAGCCTCAATGTGAAAGACATTGCTGTTTCAAAACAATTCTATGAACAACTCGGCTTTAGCGTTTTTGCCGGAAGCCTGGAACACAACTACCTGATCATGAAAAACGGATCAGCACTCATCGGATTGTTTCAGGGCATGTTCGACAAAAACATGCTGACCTTCAATCCTGGTTGGGATGAAAACGCGCAGAAAGTGGAATCATTTGACGATGTAAGGGATATCCAGAAACGCCTGAAAGAAGCCGGCATCTCACTCGAAACCGAAGCGGATGAAAACACCAGCGGCCCGGCCCATATTCTATTAACGGATCCGGATGGCAATCCTATTTTGATTGACCAGCATGTGTAATACCCTGTCCCGGGTATTTCCTGTAAAGCAGGTATAGCTATTTTGTATAGCGCTATTAAACCGCTTTATATGAAACCTTTCCTCGCCTTCCTGCTGGTTTTAACCTTATCAGCCAATGCCCAAAAGACAGACTGGAATGAACTTGGCTTAAAGGGAAAAGTGAAGTCACTGCAGACAAAAGAAACGCATCGATACAAAAAAAATGGCGTATTCACGCCCTGGGAAAATTCATACGGTCACCTCACCAAATTCAACAACACAGGCTATCGGACCGAGTACAACGAGTTTTTCGGTAACGACAGCCTGTCGTACCGCATCACCTATACCTATAATCCTAAAGAGAAGAAAGCCGACCTGGCTTATTTTAATAAAGAGTTGAAACCAACCATTAAGAAAAAATACCTGTATGACGACAAAGGCCGTCACATCGATCAACTCGAATACACGATAGAAGGCGAACTCAATCGTCGTTATACCTACAAATACGATGATCGCGGTAACCTGATCGAAATCAGCGCCTACAGAAAAGACGGCACCCTTTCCAACAAAACCACCTATACATACGACAGTAAAAACAACCAGACGGATTACCTCCTGGAAACGCCGGGCTATGCAAACAGCTACAGAAAACTTGTTTACGATGAAAGAGGAAACCCGGTAGAAGAAACCTGGTTCAACGGCAAAAAAGAAGTAGATTTTAAGTTCGTACGATTATTCGACGCCAAAGGCAACAAAATCCAGGAAACCAATTATAAACAAGGCACCAAGTTGATCGGCACGACCAGATGGCTCTATGAATATGACGCCAAAGGGAACTGGACGAAGAAAACGGATGTTACGGAGGACGGTATAGATTTCCATACCGAAACGCGCACCATTACCTACTACTGATTTATTTCGCCTTCAACTCAATCCATACGGGCGCGTGATCACTCGTTTTTTCCCAACCACGCACCTGCTTGTCTACTTCAGCGCGCTTCAGCAGTTTTACGCAATGTGGACTTAACAAAAAGTGATCGATCCGCAATCCCGCATTACGCGCATAAGCATTACGGAAATAATCCCAGAACGTATAGATCGTTTCGTCCGGATGCAGATGCCGGATGGCATCGGTCCATCCCTGGTCAACTAATTTTTTAAATGCCGCGCGCACTTCCTTCCGGAACAAGGCATCATTGATCCAGCGCTCCGGTTTGTACACATCAAGTTCGGTCGGCATCACATTGTAATCCCCGATCAATATCACCGGTTCATCCAGTTTCAATAAACTCTTTGCATGACGGCTCAGTCGCTTGAACCATTTTAGTTTATAATCAAACTTTGGTCCCGGATAAGGGTTACCATTCGGCAGATACAGGCAACCAATGATCAATCCGTTGACCGATGCCTCGATGTAGCGGCTCTGAATATCGTCTTTGTCACCGGCCAGTCCGCGGCGCCTTTCTTCTATTTTATATTTTGAAAGAATGGCCACACCGTTCCAGCTTTTCTGCCCGTGCCAGATAGCATGGTAGCCGGCTTTATTGATGGACTCCAGAGGAAATTTTTCATCCGGCGCTTTCAACTCCTGCAGGCACACGATATCCGGCGAGGCGGTTTTTAACCATTTCAATAAAACCGGCAATCTGCCGTTCACTCCGTTGACATTGTATGTGGCAATTTTCATTTCTTGTTTTTTATTCCTTTGAGTACGCGGGCAAGGTCAATCCCTTTTCCAAGTACGGGTTTAAAAATATCTCCTTCCCGCCTGATCCGTTCAATGGCATTTTCGATGGTGAAATCTTTCAGCTTCAACCCCTTTTTTACTTCCTCCCAGTGCAGCGGCATCGAAACCGTTGCCCCGGGTTTGGGCCGGAGGGAATAAGGCGCAGCAAGCGTGGCCTTCGGACGGTTTTGCAGGTAGTCGATATACAATTTATTTTTCCTGTTTTTTACCAACCGCTCGATGCTCGTCATTTCAGGAAGAATCTGGTTTACCTGTGTGGCAATAATTTTTCCCAGTAACTGTACCTGGTCGTAGTCATATTTTGCCCCCATGGGAATATAGATATGCATGCCGGTGGAACCCGATGTTTTAGGATATCCCTTAATACCCATGTGATCCAGCACCTCTTTTGTTACCAGTGCCGTTTCGATCACCTGCTCAAACGTATTTTTCGAAGAAGGATCAAGGTCGATCATACACCAGTCGGGAAAATCTTCTTTATGGATCGTACTGTTCCAGGGGTTCATCTCTATGGAGCCGAGATTGGCCATGTATAAAATAGCCGCTTCATCTTCCGGCACCAGGAAATTTTTATCCTCACCTTCCGCCGTAGTGTAGGGCTCCATCTTTATCCAGTCAGGCGCGCTGTTCGTTACATCTTTATGATAAAAGCTTTTTCCATTAATGCCATTGGGAAAACGGTTCAGGGACTGCGGGCGGTCCTTAAGATAAGGAAGAATATACGGCGCTGCCTGGTAATAATAATTAAGCATATCGCGCTTGGTATAACCCTCCTTTGGCCAGAAGATTTTACTGAGATTGGTAAATTTCAGCTCGTGCCCATTAACTTTTCTTACCTGTGTGTTTTCGGTTGGATTCAGTAATGTTTTGCGGCCGTTGTCCTTCGCAGCTTTGGTATACGCAGAGCTGATCTTTTTTGTGCTCACGGCTTTTTCCTTTATCACGTCTTTTGCATTTTTATCGATCCGCATTCCTTCGAATGAAGGGTGGCGCATCACGCCATCGCTGGTTATTTCGGCATAGCTTACCTCACAAACAAGTTGTGGTTTCAGCCAGGTCGCTTTTGCCTTGGGAGGGTCGGGGCGGAAACGGGAAGGTTTATTGACATCCGGCGTTTCATTGAATGGCACGCGCGCAGATTTCAATTTCATCATTTTTGATAAAATTTCTTTCTGCGTTTTTACATCGAAACCGGTGCCGATCTTACCGATATAATCGAGTTTCTTTTTGTCGTTGAATACGCCGACCAATAGAGAACTGAAGGGTTTTGACGACCCCTCATTTTGTGTAAATCCGCCGATCACCACTTCCTGTCTTTGGTTGGCCTTGATCTTCAACCACGCTGTGGAACGGTCACCCTGCAGGTAAGTACTTTCCGCTTTTTTCGCCATGATGCCTTCCATGCCGAGTTTAGCAGCCCTGGCGAGGAACGATGAAGCCGAAGTATTGAAATTTTCACTTAGCCTGATCCGGTCCGAAACCGGCAGGTGTTTTTGCAATAAGGCCCGCCGTTCGGTAAGCGGCAAATTTTCCAGGTTATACCCATTTAAATACAAGATATCGAACACGTAAAACAACAAAGGGCCATCGGCTTCGCTGCGCCAGTTCTGTAAGGCTCCGAACCTGGCAATGCCGTTTTCATCAGGCGACACCACTTCACCATCAACTACGGCGCTGATTTTCCACTTTTCCAGTTCCGCGGTGATGGGGTAAAATTTTTCGTTGAACGGCTTATCGTTGCGGGAAAGCAGTTTCACCTTGCCTTTGTCGGCCAGGGCCAATGCGCGGTAACCATCCCACTTTACTTCATAGATCCAACCGGGCTCATCGAATGGTTTATCAATCAGGGTGGCCAGCATAGGCTTGACCTTTTTGGGGAAAGGAGCTTTTGTTCCTTTGGATTTTCCGGGCATAAAATAATGATCTTTTTTGCAGGCGATCAATGGAAAAGCATCCTAATACTGTACCGCTTTTAAAAAAGGGTGGCATATGCTTTGAACCCTATACAATATAGTTATGGCAAAAGGAAAAATATGGCTCGGGATCAGCAATGGCCAGATGCCGGGCAACAAATCCACCTTCCCCGCGGATTATCAAGCGAAAAGCCGGTTGCATTATTATGCGAGGCTGTTCAACACCATCGAGGTCAACAGCTCCTTTTATAAAATCCCCCTTCGCAAAACCTGCGGGAAATGGGCAGCGGATGTGCCCGATGAGTTCCGTTTCACCCTGAAACTGAACCGCGATGTTACGCACGCCAAAGAATTGAAGTATGATGAAACACTCATAGAAAAATTCATGGAGGCAGCAGACGGCATTGGAAAAAAGAAAGGTTGCCTGCTGATACAATTTCCGGGCAAGATCACGGTGGAATACTTTAGCCAGGTGGAGCAAATTCTTACACAGGTAAAAACGTTTGACCCCTCGGAAGAATGGAAAATAGCCGTCGAGTTCCGGCACGAAAGCTGGTATATCCGCGAATCAACAGAACTGGTAGATGAATTCAACGCGGCAATGGTGTTGCACGATTTGCCCAAGGGAAACATCGAAACCATTGCCGATCATGCAGGCTTTGCCTTCATACGCTTCCACGGTCCGGAGCAAGGATACCGCGGTTCTTACAGCGAAAATTTATTGGATAAAAAAGCAGTCTTCATGCTGCAGCAGTCGAAGGAGGGAAAAGACGTATACGCTTATTTCAATAACACAGCCGGAGGTGCTTTTGACAATGCCCGCTATCTGCAGCAAAAGATTAGCAGCCAATCGGATTGATGGCATGCTTTTTTCGGCATCCTACCTATGAAAAAACTTACATCCTGGACCCTCGCCTTTCTTGCCGGTAGTTTATTTGTTTCCCTGCTGGCATTCAGGGACGATAAAAGCGTCATCACTCCGCCAAAAGAAAATCCGGTCACCATGCAGCCCGAGATACCCGAACGAATGGATTTTGCCGGGGAGGTCGTACCGCTCGAACGATGGGATGTGCGGGAGCGTCTCGACCGGGAGCTGCTGTTTAATTTTTACAACAAACCACACATTCTCTACATCATTAAACTTTCGAACCGCTATTTTCCCCTCATAGAGGAAAGGCTGAAGGCGAATGGTGTGCCCGACGATTTCAAATATCTCTGCGTGGCCGAAAGTGCGCTGATCGACAATGCCATTTCAAAAGCCGGGGCCGTTGGCTTTTGGCAGTTCATGCCCGCCACGGCTCCTTCTTATAATTTATCCGTTAATCAACAGGTCGATCATCGCTATGATCTCCGCAGATCGACCGACGCCGCCTGTGTTTATTTCAAACAAGCTTACGCCAAATTCGGCAGTTGGACCGCCGCCGCCGCTTCTTACAATTGTGGTATGGGTGGCTACAATGGTAATGCGACTTTCCAACAGACTAAACATTACTATGATCTGCAATTGCCCGAAGAAACGAGCCGTTATATGTTTCGCATTTTAACTTTCAAATATTTGCTTTCGAATGCGGATGCGTTAGGGTTCAAATTATCGAAAGAAGACTTGTACGAGCCCGTTCCTTCGCGTGAAGTAACGGTAACGAAGTCCGTTCCCGATCTGGCCGCTTTTGCCATATCGGAAGGCACTACCTACAAAACTTTACGCCTCATGAATCCCTGGATCCGCGGCCGTTCATTGTCAGTAGCGTCAGGAAACAGTGTAACGTTGAAGCTGCCCGTGAAGTAACTGGACAGAAAGCGTTTTATTGTCTACAGAATGCGGAGAGTGGTATAGGTTATTATCCTATTTTCCCCAATCAAAATACAAGCACATGAAAACAATTGGTCTGCTGCTCCTGCTTCTGACTTTTTCAACACTCAATGCACACGATAGCGCCTCTGCAGCTCCGTACACCCATAGCAATAATGCAAAATTTATTTATGCCGAGCTTGTCTTTCAACGAAACTATGGTGAAAACAAACTCTGGGTCAGCAGCAATTATGTATCCCAGCAAACGAAGCAATTGATCGCCACGAAAAAATATGCGGACGAGGGGCTGGAGATATTGGGTCAGGACGATTGGGAACTCACGACGGCCGTTACCCGCGAATTCAATGGCGGGTTCGAGATTTATTATTACCTGAAGAAAAAGGTGGGTTAAGGTCTCACTCACAAATCACATTAACAAATAACTTATGAACAACGTTGACTCTATATAACAGAAAGCGGCTACCGGTTGGCAGCCGCTTTTGTTTGAAGAAAGCATCTTAAATATTCGTAGCCGCCGCCCATTCTTTTAATTCTTCCATATCCTTCTGCACCAAATCGATCTTTGCTGCGGAAAATTGATAAGCATCAGCGCCAAGGAACAAATGAACAGGAGGTTGTTGCATCTCTGCTGTGTGGATCAACACATCGGCCGCTTTATCCGGGTCACCCGCCTGCTGACCGTTGTACTGATCGGTATGCGTGTTTTGCACCGTTCTTACGGCCGTATACTCGGGCATTTCATTTTTCGGCGTACTCAACGACGAAGACGTCAGGAAGTTGGTGCGGAAATAACCGGGGAATACAACCGTGGCAAACAAACCGAATTCTTTGATCTCATGTGCCAGCGACTCCGTGAATCCATGCACCGCAAACTTGGTGGCGCAGTAAATACCAAAACCGGGGAAGCCGCCGGTAAAACCGCCAACAGAAGATATATTGAAAACATGACCGGACTGTTGTTTACGCAGATAAGGCAATGCCTGACGGATAACATTCAGCGATCCAAACACGTTCACGTCAAAATTGGCTCTTGCTTCTGCATCGGTCAGTTCTTCCAAAGCGCCGGCCATTCCATAGCCTGCATTGTTTACCACCACATCGATGCTGCCGAAATGGGCAACCGTATCAGCAATGCTTTGCTGCACACTGCTTTCGTCGAGGAGGTTTACAGGCAAGGCAAGGAATGAATCGCTATTGGCGTCTACCGCTTTTTCCAGGTCCGCTGCTTTGCGCGAAGTGGCTGCTACGCGATATCCTTTTGCCAGTAATTTTTTTACCAATGCCAGTCCCAATCCCTGTGACGCACCGGTTACATACCATACTTTACTTTTCATAACTGAAATTTTTCTTCTTAATTAATGATAAAGCAAAGCTATGCCGGCAGGGCAGGCTCCTGTTAGTACAAAACAAACGGATACTTGTAAAATTCAAACAATCAGGCAGATTCCATTGCGCGGAATGCCGACGGCGTAGTGTGGACTGTCTTTTTAAAGAAATGATTGAAATGGGCAGGCTCTTCAAAGCCCAGACTATAACTGATCTCGGAGATATTCCAATCGGTATGCTTCAATAATGCACGGGCTTCGGCTGCCAGGCGCTCCATAATATGTTCCGTGGTGGTTTTGCCCGTAGTTGTTTTGATAGCCCGGTTCAGGTGGTTGACATGCACGGCCAGTTGACTGGCAAAATCTTTTGCACTGCGCAATTTGAATTGTTGCGCCGGCGAGTCTAACGGAAATTGACGCTCGAGCAATTCGGTAAATACGGCCGTAAGACGCGAATTGGCATCGGTATGCTCATACAAACTGTTGGACGGTTCCATCTTCAGGGCGTAATGAAGCAACTCAAGCGTGTAATTACGGATGAGGTCATATTTAAAGCGATAATCTGAACCGATTTCGTTCAGCATTTTATTGAAAATATCGCTTACATGGCCGTCTTGTTGATCATTTAATACAAACGCAGGCTTGCCTCCCGGCTGGTACATCGGCAGGTCGTTGAGGTGACCGCGTATATGCGTGGCAAAAAAATCTTCTTTGAAAATGCAGAAATAACCGGTTGCGGTTTCGCTGATCTGCTCGAAAGTATAGGGCACACGCGGATTGAAAAATAAAAGCGAGCATCCGTTAACCTCAAGGCTTTTGTCGGCATAATGATATAAATGCCTTCCGCGCATCAGCGAGATCTTGTAAAAATCCCTCCGGCTGTACTGTACGGGCTGCTTGCCCTGGCCCACGCAATCTTCTGTGCGGAACACATTAAAATGTCCCGGCTCCTGGTGGCCCTCAGGTACCTGGTTGAGCTTGATTTGGTAAAAATCGGTGAGTGTTTCCGTTTTTATCATGTTGTGAAATTAAAACAATTCAGGGAATAGAAAATAGTGGCTCCAGTCTCGCTGTTTTGTTTACACAATGCAACAACGTTGCATTGTGTAAACATTGCGTAGCTTTACTGAAACAAAATCAGTGATGGAATTCTGGGAATCAGCTTTCAGGGACAAGCAGGAAATGTGGGGCTCCGAGCCCGCACATGCTGCCATCATCGCCAGCGAATATTTTAGGGAAAATGGCGTAAAAGATGTGTTGATCCCCGGAATCGGATACGGGCGGAACGCGCAGGTTTTTATAAAAGCGGGAATGAGTGTAACGGGAATCGAGATTTCCGCAACGGCGATAGACCTGGCAAAAAACCATTTCGGAGACGGTAGCAGCATCCATCACGGATCGGTGACCGATATGCCGTTCGACAACAAGGAATATGATGGAATATTTTGTTACGCTTTAATTCATCTTTTAGATGAACAAGAAAGAAAAAAATTAGTGCGCGATTGTTTCAACCAGCTGAAAGAAGGTGGTTGTATGGTATTCACCGCGATTACCAAAGAGGCACCAACCTATGGTAAGGGAAAATTGATCGGCAAAGACCGGTACGAGCAATTCGGCGGCGTGCAGGTATTTTTTTATGATGACGAATCCATTCACGACGAATTCAAAGAAGCCGGATTACTGGAAATAAATAAGATCACCGAAAACTTTCCCTTTTACCTGGTTAAGGGAAAGAAGCAACAAGGATAATGCGCTTGAATGCATACACCATCGGGGCGGAAGGAAATGCCGCAGCAATTCTTGTTCTGAACTCGTTTATAAGTGCTGATCGAAGTGGCTCATCCAGTTTCTCCATATAAGGCACCAGCGCCGAGCCTGAAATGAACTCATATAAAGTATCTGCAGACTGCGCAATGATCGGGTACACTTTCTGGTACACCAACACATCACTGGCGCCATTGCTGTACAGCAAGGTTGTGTATTCGTCGAGTGAAAGAACAGGCGAATGCCGGATATCGTTTTTCAACACATCATAGTAGGGGCTTTCATGCACCAGTTTATAGAGTAGCTGGTTCAATACATTCTCCTGCTGCGAGGGCATTTGTACGGCCAACTGTCCGCCGGGCCGCAGTTTCGAAATTATATTGGGGAAAAGGGAAGGATGATTTTCCACCCACTGAAGTGACGCGTTGGCGGCAATAACATCCCATTGATCATCGATTGTCAATTGCTCTTCCACGGAGCGTTGAACAAAAGCAGTGTTTTCCTGTGCCGGCGCTTTGGCCAGCATTTCGGCAGAACTGTCGATGCCGAGTACCTTGCTTCCCGGGAATTTATTTGCCAGAATGGCTGTCAGTTCGCCCGTGCCACAACCCAGATCGATTATGCGCATGTCCGGCTTTGCCTTTATATGGCTGATGAGGTCGTAGAACGGTTCGTAACGTTTTTCTTTGAACTGGTTGTATACGTCGGGGTTCCAGGGCATGTTTAAAGATAAGAAATCCTTCCCTGTTGGTCTGGAGACCAACAGGGGAAGGATTTTCATATAACATGACTTCACTTCTTCCACCTCTTCACGCCCTTGTTGGTCTGGAGACCAACAAGGGAGGATTTTCATATAACACGACTTCACTTCTTCCACCTCTTCACGCCCCTGTTGGTCTCCAGACCAACAGGGGAAGGATTTTCATATAACATGACTTCACTTCTTCACGCCCTTGTTGGTCTCCAGACCAACAAGGGAAGGATTTTCATATAACACGACTCACTTCTTCCACTTCTTCACGCCCCTGTTGGTCTGGAGACCAACAGGGGAAGGATTTTCATATAACATGACTTCACTTCTTCCACCTCTTCACGCCCCTGTTGGTCTCCAGACCAACAAGGGAAGGATTTTCATATAACACGACTTCACTTCTTCCACTTCTTCACGCCCTTGTTGGTCTCCAGACCAACAAGGGAAGGATTTTCATATAACATGACTTCACTTCTTACACCTCTTCACGCCCTTGTTGGTCTCCAGACCAACAAGGGAAGGATTTTCATATAACATGACTTCAGTTCTTCCACTTCTTCACGCCCCTGTTGGTCTCCAGACCAACAGGGGGAACCTTCGTCTTATGGCTGACCATGTCCGCCTGAAGCGCCATACACCTGACCTGTAGCATAGCTCGCATCGCTGGCGGCAAGCTGCACATAGATCGACGCCAGTTCAACGGGTTGACCGGGCCGTTTGAATGGCGTATCGGCGCCGAAGGTTTTTAATTTTTCCATCGTAGCCCCACCGCTGACCTGCAATGGCGTCCATACAGGACCGGGAGCCACACCATTTACCCTGATGCCTTTCACTGCCAATTGCTTTGCCAGGGATTTCACAAAACTGGTATTCGCCGCTTTTGTTTGTGCGTAATCGAACAATTCTGCCGACGGGTCATAGGCCTGTACCGAAGACGTAACGATGATAGCAGAGCCGGGCTTCAGATGGGGCAATGCCGCTTTCGTTAACCAAAACGGCGCGTAAACATTTGTCTTCATAGTGGCGTCAAAATCTTCACTCGAAATATCTGCAATGGTTGGGCGGGTTTGTTGACGAGCAGCATTGTTAACGAGAATATCCAGCCCGCCGAGTTGCTGAACGGCTTGTTCTATTAAACGTTTACAAAAATTTTCATCTTTCAGATCTCCGGGAATGGCCACCGCTTTTTGACCGGCCGCTTTGATGAGATTCACCACTTCAACCGCATCTGGCTCTTCGAAAGGCAGGTAGTTGATAGCAACATCAGCGCCCTCGCGTGCGAAGGCAATAGCAGCTGCTCTGCCCATGCCGGAATCGCCGCCTGTTATCAGCGCCTTTCTCCCTTTCAAACGACCCGAGCCTTTGTAAGATTTTTCACCATGATCGGGTTTCGGATCCATCTTACCGGCCAGGCCCGGCCATGGTTGCGATTGTTCCTTGAAAGGCGGAGCGGGATACTTTTTAGTGGGGTCTTCCAGTTCCGGTACATCTGAACCGGTGGGGTTGCTGTTACCACCGAACGCCAAAACAGGATTAATAGCCATAGAAGCCAATCCGACACCCAATCCACCGATCACCTGGCGGCGGGTAATGGGAAATTTCTTTTCCATATAAATAGTTGATTGTAGTTGTGAAAAGAAAGAAGCAACAAATACGGTGCCTTTGGAAAAAGAAGAACAATCAGGCTGTTATGATCGATGTGCATCGGAACAGGTACAGTTATGCGCCTTAAATTGCACATATCTTTGAAAAAAAATCTACATGTCCGCCCAATCCGAACAATTAATCCGTAAGGCTTATGCCGCATTCAACGCAAGAGACATCGATACGGCTTTGTCAACGATGCATGAAAATATCCAATGGCCCAAAGCGTTCGAAGGAGGTTATGTTACAGGCAAGGAAGCAATACGGGAATATTGGACACGGCAGTGGAGCGAAATAAATCCCAATGTAGCGCCAGTGGGATTTAATGAGAGAGAAGATGGTTCTTTAGAAGTCGTTGTTCAGCAAAAGGTGATGGACCTTGACGGGAATATTCTTTTCGATGGCGTGGTGAAGCATATTTATTCGCTGGAAGATGGACTGTTGAGAAGGATGGATATAGCGTAGGAGTAAATTAAAGATTTAGCTGGTAACGGGTACCTCCTTCACCTTCGGGTCCGGCAAAAACAAATGCACCCATCTCCAGCAGTTGTTGCATGTCTCTTGTAGCTGTAGCTTTTGAAGCGTCGGTAATATGCATATACAGGCTGGCATTCATATCTGTTTTATTACCATTGGCCAGCTCTCCCAACAGAAACCGGATCGCCGCAAGCTGACGTTCTCCAAGCTGTTGTCCGTATTTATCAAGAAACGTTTTTCTTTTCAAAAACAGGTCAATCAGCATCTCGGTTTTCAGTTGACCATCAAGCGACATCTTTACAAAATACTCTATCCACGGAGTTATTTCGTTTGATCGTTGTGCTTTGTCGAGTGATGTGAAATAATTATTTTTTGTATCTGCAATAGCACCTGAAAATCCCAGCATCACCGGTTTGCCCAGCGTTTGATACATGGCTTTTTCGGATATAAACTGCGCTATTCTTTCATTCGTTCCTATAAGGGGGGTTATCGTTTCAAAATACAGATAAGCAATAGCCGCCCTAACCGGCGCCTTCCTTATTTCATTTGCACCTCCGGGGGCAGTGCTGTTGAACCATTCGATAAAGGCTTTTATCTCCTCCTGCACGCCCGGTGGCGTCAGGAAGGAACTTGTTTTTTCTTTCCTTCCGGATATGGAAACGGCGCTTACTTTTTCCAATTGCTCATCATCTTTTCTCCATGCATCATTTGCTTTTTTTCTGTCGTCGCCTGTTAACATGATCTGCCATGCCAAAATTTGCTGTCTGCTCAACGGCTCCATGAAGGTCGCGCGCACATCATTGACCAATTTAGTTAACCGGGCCACGACGACGCCTTTTGCATTTTCATCGTCTTGTTCTGCATATGCACCGCCCGATAACCTAGTTGCCTCCTCCGAAATAATAGCTGCAATTGTATCTTTCCTCGCCTCCTCAGTTAATGCTTCAAGCACTCCCGAATTACTTACTGACTTTTCGTAGAAAAGAAATAATTCGTCTTCAACTTTATCAAGTGAAAAGCGGAAAGCGGGCCAGTCTTTTTGTTGCCAGTTGTAAATAGCCATCCCTCAATTTATCGTTTATTCGGCTCAAACAAAAATCTAAGCCGGTTAAGCAACTATCTGACCTGATTAATCTTATAATTTTTACCATTCATCATCCAGGTTTCCGCCTACATAGTTTTCGTTACAATGAAGCCGCCGCAGAATCGATAATTTAGGAGCCAGCCATCAACTATGTCCACCGAACAATTTTTTAATAAAATAAAAACTTATACAAATCTTTCCGCTGAGGCTGAAAATGCCTGGCTGCAATTGCTGAAAGAAAAAACATATCCTAAAGGCGAGAGCTTCATCCGCATCGGGCAGGTACCCAGGCGCCTGGCTTTCGTAGTAAAAGGACTTTTTTCGCAATATTATATCAACGACAATGGCGACACCATTATCAAATACTTCTTTCCAGAAGGAAGAATTGCGGGTTCCATTCCCGCCACGTTGACCCAATCAGCCAGTATGTTCGACATTACCGCCCTTGAAGAAACAACCGTACTTGAATACGACTTTAATGCGTTCAAAAAACTGGTGGCCACATTCAGTGACGTTGCAACATTCTACATAAATTATCTCGAACAGCATTGGGTGATCGATAAGGAGCCTTATGAAATCTCCCTGCGCAGTGATTCAGCCAAAGTGCGCTACGCCGACTTCCTGCGTAAATATCCGGATCTCGTAAACCGGCTGAAGAAACACCAGATTGCCTCCTACCTTGGCATTACCCCTACACAGTTAAGCCGGATTTTTGGCTATGGCAAATGAATTTGATTTCTCAACATTTGTAAAGAGTTTTCCGTTTTCAGCATTTGATCTTTGTTCCTGTAATCAAAAAAACAAGTAAACATGAAACAGGTATTTATCAATCTCGCAGTAAAAGATGTTCAAAAGTCCATGGACTTTTACACCAGCCTCGGCTTCACCAACAATCCGCAATTCTCCGATGAGCAGGGAAAATGCATGGTGTGGAGCGATACTATTTTCGTGATGCTACTTAGCCATGAAAAGTTTAGCAGCTTTATTAAAAAACCACTTGCGGATACCAAAAACAACATTGCGGCCTTGTTTGCCTTATCAGCAGAAAGCCTCGATCAGGTAAATGAAATAGTCGATAACGGATTAAAGGCCGGTGGCTCAGAACCCACGCCTATGACGGATTATGGCTTCATGCAACTGAGAAGAATAGAAGATTTCGACGGGCATACCTGGGAAATTTTCTTCATGGACATGACGAAGATGCCCAGCGAGTAAGCGCACCATCGCATGCCTAAAAAATAAACCCACGAGCGTTTGACTTCGTGGGTTTATTTATAATACCTGTATCATTTTTACTCCGATAAGAATGTCTGCCACTCCTTCCCTTCTTTATTCCGGAAGTGCACCACTTTGATCCCCGGTTCATTCACCATATAATTGCCCTCTCCGTCCGTCTCGTCTTCAAAATAATAACGGTCCTCTCCGTTCACAGTTTTAAGCGTCAGCCATTGCAGTAAATATTCACCCGGTGCAAAAACACGTACATGCAGTAAGCGCTTCGCACTGCCGTTGATCTCATAGATCTCCGTTTTACATTGGCTGATATCCTCGATATAGGAAGCGATTAGTTTCTTATTGGGAATGCTGTCAAAGGATAATTGCCGCAAACTATCGGCTTTTGCCTTTGTAACGCCGATCAGCTTAAACTGAACAGGATTATCATCTTTGTCCTTATCCGTTGCGCAGTTATCGCATTTAGGAAGGTAAGCTGCGGAAGCCCACGCACCACTTTCGGAAATCGTCTTTATGTAAAACCAGGCAACGAGTTCTCCATCCCATTTGTATTGCTCCTTGTTCTTGCGCAGGATCTCTATCAGATCGGCTTTTTCATAACGATCATTGAGTGTTACGCGCAGGTACAGGCTGCTTCCTGATTCTTCTTCCTTAACTACTTTGTAAACAATTTCCGGGGGAGCCGATTTTGCTTCTGCGGTTTTTTCATCCGGATTTTTCTTATCGTCCGTAACGATGGCGATGACGCCGAGAATGGTTATTACGAGGAAGGCTATTCCTAACCACTTTAATGCTTTTTTCATTTGGCTATTGGTTTGGCGCAAACATAATATTCTTTTTTAATACGGTCAACCCTCTTAAGTTTCCTGCAATTTTTTCTATACACGCATAGAAAGTATTTGATTAATCGCCTGAATGATAAATACCAATATTCTCCATCTTTTTAAGAAAATCTGACATTTTAATCCTCTATCTGCTTGGTAGCTTTAGTGTCGATTGTAGTGCCATCTTCGTCCCTTGCTAGCGGGAACCAAACCAACTACACTCCTATTTTACTGTCGTTTGATTTAGCTGCCATCACTGCCGCCCGGGAGGGATTTGCCATCCCTTACTGTTTATTTAAAATCTAACGTATGCATTGCCGTCTACACATCTTTCTTTGCTGGCTTGCCATCGCCGGTTTTGTCCACTTGTCCGCTTCAGCCCAACATCCCGTTTATAAAGTTGACTTCGACATGACGGGCCGGCCCTCCGCCGCCGTAACCGAACCCGGCTTTATCGCCTGGGCGCTTCCCACCAATGTGGTGGATACCGCTACACTCGTGTTAAATTCCTCCACCGGCCTTACCCTTCGCATGATCCGCAAAGGACCCTATGGCGATAAACTAAATACCAACTGGTACAAGGCCGGCACCGAAACGCCCTATTTCGCCCGATTGGGAAGCGATGGTATCCGTGTTAACAATGCCAACAACGGCGCCCAGATCGAAATGAGAATAAGCGGTCTGCCTACCGGAAGACACAGTATTCTCACTTATCACAATAATGTAGATAACCCCTCTACCAACACTTTTTCTCCTGTTGATGTTTACCTCAATGGCGTGAAGGAAATTGAAGACCTTGCCACGAGTGTACGGGCGCTGACTATTCCCGAAATCCCAACGGCCTATCTCTATGTTGATGCCATTGCAGGAGAAGACGTTGTATTATTATATGTGGCCGATACCGCTTTTACTGCCAATAATAAAAATCTCCTGATCAATGGTTTTGAACTGAACACTTCCAATCCTTTGTATAAAGCCCAGGGGCCCTTTCCTTCCAACGGCGATGAACATGCAGATGCCGACAATGGTTCATTACAATTAAGATGGATGAAAGCGCAAAACGCCGTGGCCGCGCACGTGTATGTTGGCGGCGATTCAACGGCAGTTTCCAATGCCGTATCCGGCGGCCCTTTGTATAAAGGACGCGTGGTGGATACCTTCTTTAACTCCACCAATCAATATAGCATGTATAAATATTTCTGGCGGGTAGATATGGAAGATGAAGATGGAAATACCACGAAAGGCGATGTATGGTATTACCAGCCGCGGCAACTCGCCTTCCGCGACGCTGAAGGTTACGGCCGCTTTGCCCGCGGCGGACGCGGCGGTAAGGTGGTGTATGTAACGAACCTGAACGATAACGGTCCTGGCAGTTTGCGCGAAGCGGTAACCAACGACATCGGCCCGCGCACGATCATGTTTGATGTTTCAGGTATCATCACGCTCAATTCAAGGCTCGTTATTTCCAGCAACTATGTAACGATTGCCGGGCAAACAGCTCCGGGCAAAGGCATCTGCATCAAAGGCGCGCCATTTGGCGCAGGGGGCCGCGACATCATTATACGGCACCTGCGTGTGCGTGTTGGCGGAGGCCAGACCTATGATGGTATGGGAATGGTGGGCGATCATTGCATCATGGACAACTGTTCCATTAGCTGGACCATCGACGAATCATTCAGTTCACGCGGGGCGAGAAACATCTCCTTCCAGCGCAATATGATATCCGAAGCATTAAACGTGGCAGGTCACCAAAACTATCCCGCCGGCACAGCGCATGGATATGCCGCTACGATAAGTGGCAACAAAGGAAGTTTCCATCACAATTTACTGGCGCATAACTCCGGTCGCAACTGGAGTTTGGGTGGTGCGTTGGATGGCAATGCTTATTACAGCGGCTATCTCGATATCCGTAACAATGTGGTGTATAACTGGGGCACGCGAACGACGGACGGCGGCGCTCATCAGGTGAACTTTGTGAACAACTATTACAAACCTGGTGCGGCCTCCACGATCTTCTTTGCATTGACAGCGCAGCACGAAGGTGTGGGGTTGGGAACACAACAATATCACTTCAGTGGCAACGTAATGCCCGGGCGATTTGATGAAAGCAACCAGGACGCCGGCAGAAGAATCCAGCTCTCTAATGGCGCGGTGGTGAACTGGCAAACCTGGATCGACACGGCTTTCTTTCCGTCTTATGTCAATACGCAATCGGCTACTGATGCTTACAAGCGCGTATTATCAAATGTCGGTGCCAATCAACCGGTATTTGATGACCATGATATAAGGATAGTAAATGAAACACTGAACGGCACCTATACCTACTCCGGCAGCGTGAGTGGCAAACCCGGATTGATCGACAACCAGAATGATGCAGGCGGATGGGAAGATTATGGCTCGGCACAACGACCTGCGGCCTGGGATACGGACCGCGATGGCTTACCGGACTGGTGGGAAAGACTGACAGGATCCAGCACTACCTCTGCAGCCGGCGACTTCAGTGATGCCAATGCCGATGCAGACAGGAATGGCGCAACGCAACTGGACGCGTATCTCGAATGGATGGGAGGTCCGCATTACTTTACAAGACCAACCGATCCGATTCAAATAAACCTGAGCAACCTGAGCCGTGGGTATACAAGTAGTCCATCGTTTACGGTTGCGAATGTGACCAACGGATCGGTGGTGCTATCAGTTGTTGGCGGAGCAACGATCGCCACCTTTACACCGGCTGCTGCGGGATTCGGTTCTTTTGAATTTACGGTAACCGATGCGCAGGGTGCAACGATGACCACGCTGGTAAACTTGGTAGCGGATAACAACCCGATCACCTTGCCGGTGAGACTAACGAAATTTACCGCAGCCAGAAAAGACAAGCAGCAGGTAAACCTGGAATGGGAAACGGAGCAGGAGATCAATAACAGTCATTTCGAAATAGAGCGCAGCTTTACGGGTAATGGATTTGTAAAAATCGCACGCGTGGCGAGTGCAGCGCCGGATGGAAACAGCCATAGTCGTTTGTCCTATCAATTGACGGATAACAACGATCACGCCGGCAAAAGCTATTACCGTCTCGCGCAGGTGGATATTGATGGCAAGGTGAAATACAGTGATATCCGTCTAGTGAATGGTGTTGGTGATAAAGCTTCACTGCGTTTGTGGCCGGTGCCCTCGAAGGGCAATGTGAATTTATTGATGGATGGCGGTACGGCTGGCCATGTAAGTATTATCACAATAGATGGAAAAACATTGGTACAGGAATTCAACCTGCTGCCGGGCGTAACCCGCACTGTTCATCTTTCAAAACCCGGGACTTATTTGGTGAAAGTGGTGGATCGTGTGAGTGGGGAAGTACGGTTTACGGAGAAGGTGGTGGTGTGGTGAAAAAAATTTTACCCTTTATAAAAGCCGCTCCGGAAGGGGCGGCTTTTATCTATCGGTAGATGATCTATAAAAAAATTACAGTATCTTAACCATCAACTTTACAAGCTGCGATGAAATCATTTTTTCTACTAGTCAGTTTATTGGCCATTGGTGAAGCTTATACCCAGCCCATCTATGAAAAAGTTATTGTTGAATTTGACGTTCGTTCAGATACCATTCTTACCAAGGTAAGCGTTAGTGAAAACGTTCCTAAGGACACAGTGCTGCAACAACACATTGTTCGAAATATCAACACCGCATCTCTATCAAAGAAAATTACAAAAGGTATTTATACCGTAGTTGTACAATTTGTAACCGATAAAGAGGGTAATATATCAGACGTAAAACCGCTGACCTCTTTGGGATACGGTTTAGAAGCGGAAGTCCTGAGGGCAACCAAAAAACATACAAAATGGGTGCCGGCCGAGCAATCGGGAAGAGAGGTGAAGCCATACCGGACATCCCTGATAACAAGGGACGTACGGGATTTGAAAAAGACGAATCTGCCTGTTTCTGCACGCATTGTTGTAGCAATTACCAAGACCAGAAAATTACAAACCGCCCGTAGTAAAGTGTACTTCCTGTCGGGTATTCCAGATGACGACACTTCCTGGGTGCCCAAGCTGGAGCAACAGCTTAATGAAGCCGTTCGAATCGACAAACGAGCAAAAAAAGGCAACTACTATGCTACAATCGAGTTGACAATAACGAAAGGCGGCATCTTTTCCAACATCCAATGCACCGACCACCTGGAGGAAGAATTGTGTAAGGAGGTTTTGCTTGTGCTTAAGAAGCAGGATAGGTGGATTGAGGGTGTTCAGAACCAACAAACAGAAAGTGCCGCTGCTACGCAGCCAGGGGTAGCGGTTAAGGAAGATGAATGACTATTACACTTGTTTTTGATCAGTCGCGTTTCGATAACGTAGTCAACACATGTTCCAAATTGGTCATGCTCATCGTGAACCCTTCTTTAAAGCCCATTTCAATCATCTTCTCCAAGCGGGCAAGCGATTCATTATAAATAGTGATATGCACGGTTGTCTTTCCGTTCTGTTCATCAAATGTATAATCCCAATCAGAGCCCGGTAATTCAGGATTTTCATCCTTGTCTGCAAAAGCGTTGAATAGTTGGAAATTGGATTTGGGGCTGATTGAGGTATATTTCTGAATAGCCCAACGCTCTACTCCTTCAGGACTGACCATCGCATAAAACCGTCGCCCGCCAACTTTGAAATCCATGAACTTGGTTTTTGACATCCAGGGTTTGGGGGCCGTCCATTGGTCCAGGATTTCTGCTGTGGTAAATGCATCCCACACCAGCGAAAGCTCGGCATCAAATCCTCTCGTTATGAATATCTTTTGTGCCGCTTTGTCTATGGTAAAATCAGATAACAAGGTCATTTTTTCTTATTTTTTACGGTGTACAATACGTCGTCAAGTTGTTTGAAACGCTGTTCCATGATCTTCCGAGACTGATCGAGCGGATCTGCAATGGCCTGAAAAATAGCACGTCTCATTGTTATAAGTAAGAAGCCGTTCGATTGCAAACATACGCGCAGCCGATCGGCTGCGCAATTTTTTTCTTTTAATGCAATCCGGTTATTTCGCCGGTAATCTTATTGATGCTTGCATAGAATGGTCGTAACTTGAAAATGTAAACACTTTACCTAAACGAAAATTTCAGACTATCATGAGAAGACAATTAACGTACTGTGCACTAGCCGCAATCCTGGTCTCCTGTTCGAAAGGCAAAACGGAATCAGTGCCGGAAGAACAACTAAAAGACGCGGCTATCTCAGCAACAGACATGGCGCGGCTGCCTCCGCAAACAGGCAACTCAACTTCTGTTACATTAAATACAAGTACGGGGGAATATGTAACGGCGTATGGTGGCGGCATAAACTTTGGAACAATGTTTATCCATCCACTGAGCGTGCCTTCCGGTCAAAATGGTCAGCCTTACTCCCCTTCTTTTGGCGGCTTTAGTGCCAACAACCTCATAGGTTATCACATCAATGGAGCACACTTTACCATGCAGCAGGGCACTGTGGTCGGCGGCATGTCGACCAACGATTGGGAAGCTGTACACAAATATTACAGCGACTTTGACAAGTTTCTTAGCGGCGATACGTCCGTCATGTTCCTGCCGGATCCCGGTACTTATTTCAGCGGCATTAACACATCATCGAACGGCATATTAACCACTACCGGGACATTTATTTATAACAACAACTCTCCTACCAAGGTTTCTATCACACACCTCACGGTAGGCCCGCCACTCGTACCGGAACTAGAATTGGAGTAAGACGAAACAAGATTTATATTCATCATCGGACCGGTACCAGTAATAGTACCGGTCTTTGATTTTTACAATAACCCTGGAACAACGGATGAGTTTTGTGTAAAAACAATCACACGCGCATCAGGAGTTACATAAAGAATTTGGTTATGAAAATGTACCTATTAGTTAAACGGGAAGTTCCGGACAAATTTGTTCCTGTCATTACAGCGCATGCATCACTGGCCTGTTTCAGAAAATTTGAACACAACCCCGACATGCAAACCTGGATCAACGGGATATTTAAAAAGGTGGTTTGCGTGGTGAATGATAAAGAATTTGAAAATGCAAAAAAGGAAGCCGATCACATTGTGCTGACAGAATCGGCATTGGATAACCAGGAGGTTTGTATTGCCTTCTCGCCGCGTGAAGAATATGCAAAAATGTTCCGCTTTCTTAAAATGTGGACGCCTCAAAACACGGCGCAGGAATAGGGCGGTTTGAAAAATCCATTCAAAATATAAATGGCTGAAATCAGCCATTTATATTTTATCCGGTAACTTTCAGCGACTGTATCAATCCATCAGCTATTTGTAAATGATAGCTCAATACAATAGGACTGCCGTCAAACTTCCCTGACACTTCTGCCTTTAAAATGCTTTCCAGTCCTTTTTCTTCAAAGCTTATGGGCTGCATGGTGGCCTCGTATCGTTCGTTGGCATCTGCAATCCAACGTTCAATCTCTTTTCGTCCTTTGTGTGTTTTGCCTTCATCATGCACGATGGCTGTTTCGGAAAAACAATTTGCGTAAGCAACGCTATCAAAATTGTTTTGTGTCTTTACCAGATCTGATACTACGTTCGGTAAGTTCATTGTTGTTAAATTTTGAGGTTATTAAATAGTGGGTACGGTGCCGCCGTCGATTATAAAATTTGTCCCTGTTAAATAATTGGCTCTTGGGGAAACAAGGAAGCCGACCAATTCTGCAACTTCTTCTGGTTGCGCTGGTCTGCCATAAGGTATGCCGCCCAATGCATCCATCACACTTTGCTGGGCTTCCTCTACCGTACTATTGGCATTTCTCGCGATCTCGCCCAACCAGGCTATCGATGCTGTTGTACTAATCCATCCCGGGGAAACAGTCAGCACACGTACGCCTTTGGGTGTAACTTCATTCGATAAACTCTTGCTGTAATTGATCAGTCCGGCTTTTGCGGCTGCATAGGGCAAGGTAGATTCGAACAATGGCAGCTTGCCCTGAATGGAGGCAATGTGAATAATAACACCGCTTTTCCGGTCGATCATCTGCGGCAAAAATCCTCTGTCCAGGCGGACAGGAGCCAGCAGATTGGCCTGTAATGTAGATTCCCAGTCGTCATCGGACAATGCGGCGAAGCCACCGGCCGGTGTTACCGACGAGCCGAGGTTGTTTACGAGGATATCCAATCTGCCGTAAGTGGATAACACTTCGTTGACTACCTTTTGTGTGCCTTCTGCCTTACTCAGGTCGGCAGGAATGAAATGCAACTGGTCATTTTCCTTTTCCGGCGCGTTCCTGGCGGTAATGATCACTGTTGCGCCGGCCTGTAAAAGCCTATCTGCAATGGCTCTTCCGGCTCCTTTTGTGCCTCCTGTTACCAAAGCGATCTTCCCTGATAACTCGTTGTTGAAATTAAACTGTTCCATTATTTTGATTTTTCTTTAGGGCAAAATTGGCGGGTAAAAACAGTTTGGACAAGTACGGCATTACGATTCATATAGGGATAAATTATTCCCCTATTGCACTAATTGGTACATAGCTATAGCTTTGCATTATGTATGAAAGAAAAACAATTCCGAATCTGAATTGCGGGCTTGACCTGATAGGTGAAGTACTGTATGGCAAATGGAAAGTTCGTTTATTGTGGTTTATCAATGAAAATCATAAACGCCCAAGCGAACTGCAACGCAAAATTCCCGATGCATCACGCAGGGTATTGAATATCCAATTGAATGAACTGGAAAAGCACGGACTGATCACAAAAAAGATTTATCCTGTGGTACCTCCAAAAGTGGAATACAATCTTACCGAATTTGGAAAGACCTTAATTCCTGTGATTGCCGCACTGGGTCAATGGGCTGATGAACATGAGGAGCGGTTGAGGAGTGTGATATTGCAATAGACGATACTTAACAGGCAAAGAAAAATTACAAGATGAATATTGAAGAGTTAAAGCTTGTTTTACTTAAAAACAATATCGAAGACCTGAAAAAAGCCTTGTCGACATTTACAATTGGCGAGCAGGATAAGTTTGGCAATAATATTTTACATTATTACCTGAAGCAGGCAAAAGACCTGGCTTATATACCCGCAGATATGCTGAATTTATTGTTAGAAAACGGGATCAACATTAACGACCGGCAGAAAAGCGGAAAGTTTGGATATGCACCGCTACACCAGGCTGTTATTATTAATAGCAAAGAGGTATTTGACGTATTGACGGATAAAAAAGCAGAACCAAACGTACCTGATGAAAATGGCAATACGCCGCTCTTTTATGCTGTCTTTAATTATGTAAAAGACCCTGCAAATTACGAGCACTATATAAGGCAACTATTAAAGGCAGGAGCAAATCCTAATCTTAATAACAAACATGGCGTTTCACCGCTTAACCTTGCCAATCAGATTGCGAACGCTGACGTTAGGAATTTCTTTGAATAAGAGAGGAGGTTTATTTACAGCAGGTTAATAATTGCTGTTAGGGGGACGGAAAAGACTTATTGATGCAGGGCGACGAGATAAAACTTCTTAAAACAACAAAGGCAAACGAGCTAACCTGTTTGCCTTTGTTCTAATGATTATTAAAGCCTCGCCGACAGCGTTGAAAAGATGTGCATTCCAACTATTCTGATCGAACCGCTTTGTATCAACTCAAAGGGTGTAAATACTTTCTGACGGCATCTGCATTACATGTTCGGTAGCACTTCAATCAAGCTGCTAAATTCCTATCACAAAATCTGCGCAGGCTTGCTGAAAACCCCAATAGTAACCATTCCAGCCGGCGTTGACATCTTTCATTGAAAGAACGTAGCCGCCATAATCGGTATTAACGGAGCTGGCCGCCAGCATACACTTTTGGTAGTCGTCATTTGCGTCTTTGAAGGTAATGATCGATCCGCCGAAATAATCCCTTGAAACCTGCACCATAATCAGTCCCCATTCAGGATGTGCATCTGCCGCCATCTTCAGCTTTTCTGTGGCAAACTCATAGCCCGCGATAAAACCCTGTTCGAAAGTCTGAGCGGAAGCATTGGTGCTCTTTAACGCAATGATGGCCGTCAATAAGAAAACGGTTAAAAGTTTTTTCATAAAATCAGGTTTGGTTTATTAATATCCTGAAGATAGAAATTTGCATTGGCAATCGCAACAGCAGTGCGTCGTATCAAACGCAGCCTGCCAGGCATGAAAAAAGCTGCAGACTTTAATGCAGCTTTGCCCCTATGAAGAGTTATTGCACTAATTTCCTTTAACGCAATACCAGTTGATCTATCATGATGTTAGCCACAACAACGCTGAATTAAAAGGCGGTCATCGGCTACCGGCGTTCCAACTGTTCCTGGATAAAGCTGATCTTATCCTTTCTTTGGGGATCGATCTTTACTGTTGGTGTAATGCCGATATTATCGATAGGATGATCGGGCAATCTCGTGGAGCGGGCAATGGGTATGACGAGGTTAAAATTATCATCAGGGATATCGAAAAAATGGACATTATCATAATCGAGAATACCCGCAGAATTTTCTCCGTAAACGGTTACTTTTTTGCTCTGCATGGCGGTCAATAAAAAAGATTCTGCCGAGCTCGCACTATTACGGTCTATCAATATGGCCACGTGCTTAGGATGTGTATAGATTGAATCGAGTTTACTCTCAAAATACCTCTTGCCATAGGGATTTACATACCCGGACGGATTGGCCTTCATCAGGCCGATCAGGCGCTGGGTAAATTCTTTTGCAGTAGCGGAAAGCTCTTCCTCTTTTAAACTTTGCTCCAGCATTTCAATACTGCTTTTTGAGGATCTGAACTCATCGGGGTATATTTTAACGGGTGTTGTATAAATAAAAGGCAGGAGGTTGCTGAACGCGTAGTCGGTGCCTCCGCTATTACCCCTGATATCGATGATCCAATTTGGCGTTTCACTCAACCATGTTTCGTTTGCTTTGAGCAGGCTGTCAATTATGCTTTTTTGATTCCACTCAAATGAAGGTAATCGTATCAGCAAAGTAGATGGACTTAACTTTGTGATGCTGCTGGTAGTGGACAAGACTTCAACAGGTGAGGGAGAAACGGCGGGCTTACTAAGCAGGGCATTTAGTCTTTTTACAGCGTCAGGATTTTTCTCCCGGTATCGCCAATCCAATTGAACGCGTAAATGGCGATCCTTGAAATAATTTGTCCAGGTCCGTAATACCAGATAGCAGGTATCTGTTTTATTGGAAGTCAGCGCCTTTTGGCGTAAGCGTTTAGTAAAAGCATTGAAATCCTTTCGTGTGTCTTTTTTCACTTTATCGGGAAAGCCGGCATAACTCGCTGTTACCCGGCTGACCATTGTATCAAAATTTGCAATACAGTCGCAATCCTGAGCCTTTAAATGCTGGCTGCATAATATAAGCATGCAAAAAAGACTGGCTTTCAGAGCAGTAATCATATGATACAAACGGCTGAGAAGGGTATTTTGTTACAGGAACGATGGGCAGGCGGCAAAATAAGGCGCCGGTTCACGGATTTATAACAATGGGGGACATGTGGCAACGAAAAATAAGTGCTGATCGCTATTAATTCATCTAACTTTAGTTGAGGAGCCCGGCTAAGGAAAAAGAAATCCGCAGGCTGCAAAACCCCGGACGTTAGCTGTTACCCGTGCAGGCCGGTACCCCATTTCATCATTTCTTTTTGCCTACAACAACCTGAACTTTGGCTACAACTGTTTTTTCAATGGTGCGGAACTTTGTTCCAACAAAAACACATTAAAATGAAAATATTTGTAACAGGAGCTTCGGGCTTCATCGGTTCTGCGGTAACCAGGGAGTTGGTCGGTGCAGGGCACCAGGTAATTGGTTTAGCCCGCTCGGACGAATCGGCAAAAAAAATCCGCGAGAGTGGTGCAGATGTTTTGACAGGCGATCTTACTGATCTCGAAGTATTAAGACAAGGCGCTTTAAACGCTGATGGTGTTATACACACAGGTTTTATTCACGACTTTTCCCGGTATGAAAATGCAGCGGCAATAGATAAGGCTGCTATTGATACTATGGGCGAGGCTTTAATAGGTACAGATAAGCCCATAGTGGTATCGGCTGGTATTTTAGGTTTGCCCCTTCATGATGGATTTGTGACGGAAGAAAGCGTAGCAAAATACTCCATTCGTTTCTCGGAGGCTGCAGCTTTGGCATTAGCGGAAAAAGGCGTACATGCCTCGGCAGTTCGTTTATCACCATCCGTACACGACAAAGGAGATCATGGGTTTGTGCCGTTTATCATTTCGCAGGCTCGTAAACATGGTGTTTCGGCCTATCCCGGAAACGGGACCAATCGTTGGTCTGCCGTACACCGCTTAGATGCTGCAAGACTATTTCGTCTGGCCGCAGAAAAAGCAGCAAGAGGTGCTTTATATAATGCGGTGGGTGATACGGACATTGAAATTAAAAGGGTGGCCGAATTGATAGGTGAAAAACTCAACCTGCCTACAGCATCTTTATCAGAAGAGGAAACCGCCGCACACTTTGAATGGATGAGTCGCTTTATCGTGTTTGACAATCCGGCAACCAGCATAAAAACACAGGAATTGCTGGGCTGGCGGCCGAAACACATAGGATTGTTGGAAGACATGCAACAAAACTATTTTTAGCGTAAACGCGTTGCATAAAATATATTTACATAACAGGAATTTGCAACGAATGCTAACTAAGACCCTTCATATGTGAGTGAGCAAATTCGACTACTATAAAGTGGTTATATGGAGCAAAATCGAACGGTACGAATAAAAACCATCAGCGAATTTCACCAATTGAGAGGGTTGCCCAAGCCCGATCATCCGCTGATCAGCATAGTAGACTATGCTTCCATAAAACGCCCTGCAGACACCAACGAAGTAAACTGGATCTTTGACTTCTACCAGGTCTCGGTGAAACGGGGCATTGAGGGAATAATGAAATATGGGCAACAGGAATATGCTTTTGATTTTAATGAAGGGGTTATGTTTTTCATTGCACCTAACCAGGTTTTTAAAATCCAGTTAGGCAATCATACTACCAAAGAACGTTCCGGGTGGATGTTGCTCATCCACCCGGATTTCTTTTGGAATACCTCACTGGCCAGGAACATTAAGCGATACGAGTTTTTTGATTACTCGGTAAATGAAGCACTGTTTCTTTCCAATAAGGAAGAAAAAACATTGAATGGGATTATTGACAACATCCGGCAGGAGTATCACTCCAACATTGATCAATTTAGTAAACAGATCATTGTCTCACATGTTGAAGCCTTACTCAATTATTCTGAACGATTCTATCACCGTCAATTTATTGTAAGAGAAAAAGCCAATCACCAGATTTTGGAAAAACTGGAGGACTTACTTGCCCGTTATTTTGATAATGAAGAACTGATTTCAAAAGGTGTGCCTACGGTACAATATATTGCAGAAAGCTTGAACGTATCGCCCAAGTACCTAAGTGGTTTATTGAAAGTGCTTACCGGGCAAAGCACACAGCAACATATACATGAAAAACTGATAGAAAAAGCCAAAGAAAAATTATCTACCACTCATTTATCGGTCAGCGAAATTGCTTACGAGTTGGGCTTTGAGCACTCGCAATCATTTAGTAAGCTCTTCAAAACGAAAACAAACTTGTCCCCTTTGGAGTTCAGGCAATCGTTTAGTTGATGCTGAAACGAAATGTATATCTATCGTTTTCGAAAATTAGAGCGACAAGCTGCTGACGATAAATTGCTCCATTATACTTTAGTAGCTTTAATATTTTATGTAAAAAAATAATTATGGCATACTTATCATTGGAACCCTTTGTTCCGTCGGGAAAGGACTTTGGCAAAGCAAAACAGCTATTTCAGGAACTTGATTTTGAAATAGAATGGGAAGGTGGAGATCTTGTCGGTTTTCGCAATGGCAACTGTAGATTCATATTACAGCAATACGATAATAGAGCATTTGCCGAAAACCTTATGCTATCGGTCAAGGTAAGTAACATTGAGGAGTTCTGGGAAAGTGTAAAAAGAAAAAATCTTTCTGAGAAATTTGATATCCCGGCAATTGGGGAACCAACATTACAACCTTACGGTAAAGAAGTGAATGTTATTGACATCGCTGGTGTTTGCTGGCATTTTATTGAAGAGTTATACTAATTGCAAAAAGGCAACCTCTAGAAGTTTTGACAAATGACATAATAGCTGACCAGTTCCGCAGGGCTACTTTGCGGGGCGATTACGGGATAGTATTTACGTCGGCCGTCAATGTAAACGCATAAGTGCGTCGAGTAGAGGCCGTTTTTAGACGACTTAATGATGGTAGTTAATCTTTGGGGCGAGTGCTGTTGCCTTTGCACATGTTTAATATAACCTTCAATGTGATGGACGATTGCACCAGAGAATACTAGCAATTGAAATCGATACATCGTCGATATCGAAACGGATAATATGAATATTGGATAAGGTTATAGAACAAAGGCGCATCCTCAGAATGGTCAAGTCAGATAACGGTCCCTAGTTTAATTCAAATGACTTTGAGATATGGGGCAAACACAAGGAAATACAACTTCAATTAGGACAAATACAAATCCAGCGACTCGCTAGAATGCCAATAAGGATCATCTAACAAAGAACAATTATTTTTACAGCTTTCCAGAATGGTTTGAAACCCATTTACTTTGTTCAGCAACAACTTCCAATCCTTATAATAAGTATGTTTAATTACAAATAGTATAAAGCTTAACGGTGTTAAAACTCTCGAACACGGAATTCTAACATTTGGATTTGGGCCGATATGAAAATGTGAGTACGAGTGAACCAGTGGACTGTATCCAATACTGGAAAAATCGTATCGAATTAAGTGCGCAGACGTATTTATCGCTTGTTCATTTAAATATTGTTCATATTCATTCTCATTGATTTCTGCCATAATGGTGTTTAATTCGATATTCGACATCTCGGAAATCTCCTCATTCGTCATAAAAGAATTTAAATAGTCTTCTTTACTTGAATGTATCAATGGGTTTTGAATGTAAGCATATCGAAGCGTTGCATCGTCACGAAAGAATTGTAATATTGAGTCGTCAATCAATACTGCGGAATAGTCTCGATTCTCTATTGCTACCTGGTAAATATCCGTATGGCGGTTCGACTTAGCAACCTTCTTAGAATCGGGTTTTGTCGTTCCCACAAATGATGTTGCATCTTGTTTAAGCAGTTCCGCATCTTTAAGAAACTTCAAACTACTTTTCAGTGTTTCGGTATACAAAGCCGCACTGATCATTTTTTTTGCTTAGTTTGGTTCGCAATAATTCTCAGAATCTCTTCTTGAGAGACACCTGCTTTTCTTGAAAACTCTTCAATTTGCTTTGTTACGTCGTTTAAAAAAGACTGTTGCTCATTCATGCCACGTAAGATCGTCTTAGTGTCATCTTTACTAGGTTGTATAAATTTCAAAACGTAATTATTATCAATTAACCTTTTAAGTTCTTTTTTGCATTCGGCCATACTAGAACCCATTCCTGTCATTACTACCCAGCCTTTACTTCGAGTAATAGCCGTAAATAATTTATTTCTTTCAATAATTGAGTTCTTTTTTACGAATATTTGATCTATTCCAACTACATAGACCATTCCTGACTCATTACCCTTTGCCTTATTGATCGTCGATAGCGTTATATGATCCGCGATAGAATATGCTGTATTATTATATGCGGCTTGTAGTAAATTAAAAACTTTGATTCCTTTTCGAACTAGCTTCATTTGAATTTTATCAAAGTAAGAGGCAATGTTTGCTTGATCTAAGCCAATTACACATATATCGTCAGGTCTCAAATTTTGTTTTCTTATATCTTGCTCTATTTTATCCGCCACGTATGAACATTCATCTTCTAGCGATGAAAATTGCTCTGCAACAATTATCGAATTATCCTTGAAATACTTATTTGTTTCGCTGGGGCTATTTTTTTCTGGACGACTAATTTCCATTGCCTCTTTGTCTGCTGAATTTCCATTTCGTACCTCAAATCCTAAATCTTCCCAGTGCTTGTTATTCTCTAGTCTTTGAAGAACCCTGTCATTATAGATACCCAATCCCAAGGAAAATGCACTTATTAAAGCTATTCTCGGGTTTCGATAGCATCTGTGTAAAATTATATCCTGAAGTGAATTATCTCGTTTAGAAAAATCTACATAATACTCACCGTTCGCATCTTTTCCAAATGTCTCTTTTTCGTCCTGAATTTCAACATCAAAAATATTTTGGAAGTCATCATAAGCCCAAACAAGTCTTTCATTTTTTGTTATCTTTCTGCATACTCGATAAAAGAATTTAGGGAAATCCTGACCTTCATCGATTAATGTTAAATCGAACTTTTGCTTCAGGTTGTTTTTATCTAATTCTTCACACAGATAGCTAAATGGATCCTTTCTACTCCTTGACTTGGCTTCAGGAAAAGAAATTGGTATAATGCCATTTTCAAAACAAGTGTCTGAGTAAACGCCTTTTAATCCTTTGCCTCCCCAGCCATGCATAATTTGTATATTCTTCCAATTCGGCTCTCTATTTTCAGAAAAGTCTCTGTAATACTTTTCTATAAGGTACTTAATCTGACCATATAATGCCTTCGTAAAATACGTATAACAAATTAATGCTTCCGGGTTTTGAAGGTGGTATAATGCAGCTTTCATGGTCAGGATAATTGTTTTGCCTGACCCCGCTAGTCCTCGAATTCTTTGCGGTGAATCTATGATATTAAGCGCCGCTCTTTTTTGTTCAATATCAAAGACTGCTTCGTGATTTTGGATAATCGATAAAACGGCTCCCTTTGACGACGAATCTCTTTCAATATCTATTTTGCGGTCTTTTTTATGCCGAAGGTTTACAGTTCCTTCAATAGTCGCAACTAATAACGCAAACTCATGTTCGTCTAAAGTTTCTTGCTCATTATTCTTAATTACTTGGTGAACATTAGAGAGACCTACAAACTGTTCTGATACCTCTTGAAGAGTTTGAACAAACACAAATGGAGTAACCTTTATTTTTAAATCTCTTCTGCCTTTTCGTAGCTGCTCTTGTTTGCTGATTTTTGAGAAAATATGGGCGTCTAAACTATCAAGGCGGACACTCTCTGTGGCATTATAATCACGGACATTTTCAAGGCACCGAAAAAATAATACACCATATTTTGGGGATACAAACATAACGTGTGCCTGGACAATATCATCGGTTGTTTCCCCTCGATAAAAAGGGAAATTGTAATAAATATTTGCTTCATAATCTCCTGCTCCAATCGTATTTATTAGAAGTTTAGCTAGGATATCGTTGTTAAGCTTTAACTGATCTGCTATTACTTGCATTTTGGAAGAAATTATTATTGTTTGAAGTAATTACTAAGCAGGAGATCATGTATGATCGTCTTCTATGTGAAACTACTAATCTTGATGAAAATCTGTTACGTTCTTTAAAACTTTTGTAGCAGTCCATGCGTCTAAAATAAAAACGCCTGCAAATAAAAAAGCAGCTATAACTAAATAAGTCATAACTGCTTGATTTTCTTGCTCCCCCTGCCCGACTTGAACGGGCGACCCTCTGATTAACAGTCAGATGCTCTAACCAACTGAGCTAAGGAGGAATTTCCCCTTTCGGGGCAGCAAAAATAGGGATTTTCAAACATTTAGCGCAGTGAAAGGCATTTTTTTTAAGCTTTTTTCCACCATTTCTATTTAAAATTCCGCGCCTCCGGAATCCGCACCGACGGACCGCCCCTTTCCGCTTTCAACCGCCGCACATCTTTCCGGTAGTCCGGCAATTCACCGTCATTCTCGTCCGCACGGCTCAACGTCAGCACCGGCAAGTCCCCGCGCCCGCCACCGACCAGACCGGCCATCAACTTCGTAATATTGTGACACCGCTCCGCTATGATGTGCACTACCTCGCCCTCCCTTTGCAAACGCCCCTCGATCATCAGCAGTTTCGCCTGCAGAATTTCCTTCCGGTCCCGTTCAAACAGGTTGGCAAAGACCACCGCATTCACCACACCGGTTTCATCCTCCAGCGTCACAAAACATACCCCGCTGGCCGTACCCGGCCGCTGACGAACCAATACCAGTCCCGCCACTTTCACTTTTTCCTTGTCTTTCACCTGCTCCAGATCAGCCGCCGACCGGATCCGCAACAGTTCCAGCTTTTCCCGCACAAAACTCACCGGATGCGCCTTGATCGATAAGCCCGTACTGCCATAGTCCCGCACTACCTGCTCCGATTCACTGATCTGCGGCAGCGGGATCGCCGGCTCCTGTTCCGTTTCGGATGCCTGGCCGGCAAACAGTTTTTCGGGATGATCCGTCAACGCGGCCACCTGCCACATCGCGGCCCGCCGGTCCATATCCATCGACCGGAAAGCATCGGCTTCGGCCAACCGTTCCAATGCACTCACCGGCACACCCGCATCACATAAAGCCCCTACCGTACGATATCCTTCTCCGCGCCGCGTTGTAAGTTTTTCCATATCATCTTCCCGCAGCCCTTTCACTTGCCGGAAGCCTAAACGCAATGCCTTATATGCTCCCGCCTGCTCTTCGAGTGTATTGTTCCAGTACGAATGGTTCACATCCACTTCCCTTACCGTTACGCCATGTTTTCTTGCATCGATCACCAATTGCGCCGGTTGATAAAATCCCATCGGCATACTGTTGAGAATGGCCGCCGCAAATACATCGGGATAGTAACATTTGATCCAGGATGAGATGTATACCAGCAACGCGAAACTCACGGCATGACTTTCCGGGAAACCATAACTGCCAAATCCTTCCAGTTGCCGGAATACACGTTTGGCATAGTCTTCTTTATACCCATTTTTCATCATGCCGCTGATCAGCTTCTGCTCAAACGCACTCACCTTGCCGTGCGCCTTGAACGTAGCCATGCTCCTGCGCAGTTCATCCGCCTCTGCCGGCGTAAAGCCTGCAGCCACGATAGCGATCTTCATCGCCTGCTCCTGGAACAGCGGCACACCTAATGTCTTGTTCAATATCGCTTCTAACTCTTTCGACGGATACTCTACTTTCTCCAATCCATCGCGTCTCCGCAGATACGGATGCACCATGTCTCCCTGTATCGGGCCCGGTCTTACAATGGCCACTTCGATTACGAGATCATAAAATTTCTCTGGTCGCAACCTGGGCAGCATCGATTGCTGGGCACGGCTTTCGATCTGGAACACCCCGATCGTATCAGCATGACTAATCATCTCGTATACTTTCGGATCATCCTGCGGAATACTTGCCAGGGTATGCTCCAATCCGTAATGCTGTTTCAGCAGGTCGAATGTTTTCCGGATGCAGGTGAGCATGCCAAGCGCCAGCACATCCACTTTCATAAATCCCAAAGCATCGATGTCATCTTTGTTCCATTCGATGTTGATGCGGTTTTCCATACGCGCATTTAACAAGGGACACAATTCCGTCAGCTTACCCTGCGTGATTACAAAGCCTCCCGTGTGTTGCCCCAGTTGCCGCGGAAAGCCCATCATCTGACGCGTCAGTTGCAATACTTTTTTCAGATGCAAGTCGTTCGGACTTAATCCGGTTGCTTTCAGGCGCTCTTCATCGTACCATTCATCCGAGTAGGATTTCACTAGGCTTGAAAGTTTTGCCAGCAGATCAGGCGATAATCCCATTGCCTTCCCCACATCGCGCAGTGCGCCTTTCTGGTGTTGCTGCGTGACGGTAGCGACAATTGCTGCGCGGTCGCGACCGTATTTATCATATATATATTGTATTATTTCTTCGCGACGCTCGTGCTCAAAGTCCACGTCGATGTCCGGCGGTTCATTGCGGGCAGAGGAAATAAACCGCTCAAACAACAGATCAAATTTTGTCGGATCTACAGAGGTGATGCCGAGACAGTAACAGATCGTTGAGTTAGCAGCAGAACCGCGTCCCTGGCAAAGTATGCCGCGGCTGCGCGCTTCGCGAACGATATCTGCCACCGTGAGAAAGTAGGGCGCGTAGTTCATCTCGCGCACAAAAGTCATTTCATGCTGTATGTTTTTTACGATCTTGGCCGGTACTTTTGCTCCGAATAAACGTCTCGCTCCTTCCCAGGTCAATTGTATCAAACGCTCCAACGCCGGCTGTCCGTCGGTGATCTCAGCCGGGTATTCATATTTTAATTCATTCAATGAGAATGTGCAGGCCTCTGCTATTTCATTCGCACGTTTGATCGCATCCGGGTATTGCCGGTACAATCGCTGCATTTCTTCCACCGGTTTCAGATATCGTTCTGCATTTGCATGCAACCGGAAGCCGGCATCGTAGATCTTACATTTCTCCCGAACACAGGTGAGAATGTCCTGCAATTCTCTCCGCTCCGCTTCGTGATAGTGCACATCGTTTACCGCAACCAACGGCACATCGTATTGTTGCGATAATTGCCATAGCCGGTGCATTTTCTTCAGGTCATCGCCCTGGTAATATCTTGCCGCCGCGAGATATAGTTGCCTGCCCAATATTGATTGATATTCTTCTAGTGCAGCAACGAAAGATGTATCATAGTTGAACGAGTGATCGAGTTGATCCGGCGGCACCACGATCAGTTTCATGCCTTCGGCATGTTCGTATACATCTTTTTTATACAATTCGCATTGGCCTTTTTCCGTACGGAGATTGCCTTTGCTGAGTAAGGCACATAATCTCGCATAGGCATATTTGTCTGTAGGATATGCGAGCAACGAAGGGCCATCACGCAAGTCCAGTCTTGCGGCGGGAATAAATTTTATGCCTTTCTTTTTTGCTTCCACATGCGCGCGCACAATACCCGCCAGCGTATTGCGGTCTGTTATGGCAATAGCCGTATATCCTAACGCCGCGGCCTGCGCAATCATTTCTTCAGGATGCGATGCTCCGCGGAGAAAGGAAAAGTTAGATGTTGTTTGTAGTTCGCTGTAACAATTCAAAAATCAAATTTCAAAAGTCAAAAAAGTATGCATGATCCCGGGGCCTCGGGAGTGATTCGTCGATCGTGAATTTTTTTTCACGCAGAGGCGCTAAGGTGCAAAGACGCAAAGGTGCTATACCTTAAACCATACACCCTATACCTTACGCCTTCCCCCTGCTCTCAGGCGAAGATTCCATGCAAATACCAATGCCTTTGTCTCTTCGCATCATAATGCCCGTCGCGGAAAATCCAGAACCTTACTCCTTCTTCATCCTCCACTGTATAGTAATCCCGGTGATCACCGGATTGCAGCCACCACTCCTGCCCGATGCGCTCGGGACCATCGGCTCGTTTTACCTTGTGCAGTTTTCCTTTATACCTGAACAACATCGGCGGATAATCGGGTACAGGCGCCGTTACTTCAATGGAGACAGGCCTGGGAAAAAGACAAACCGGTCGCGGACGCTGAAGTGGCACCGGCCATTCATTGTTCTTATTTTCGGCAAACGGTTCAATGCGCATGTACGCTCTTTCCGGCCAGTAATGCGCCGCCGGTTGATAACGTTGTATTAATCCTTTTCCCAGTTTTCCTTCTATCCGGTCCAGCAGTTCTGCGAGTACCGTTTTATCCGAACTGCCCCCATCCCAAATCCGTTGTTGCTCAGGTTCGGCATCATCCACACGCGTAGCTTCGAGTACAAATAATTCAAATCCAAGATCAGGCTGCAGCGTATTTATTTTTAACGCCAACAGCTTTTGCAAATGCACCGGCTGCACCGATGGTCGGGTGGTATTGATTTGTATTTGTTGCACATGACCATCCACCCTGAAACATTTCAACACCGCCTCGCGCACACCCTTCCCTTCTTTTCCCAAACGTTGACAAAGTTTTTCCAATAGTTGTTCTATCGCCATCTCAATACCGGCTGCACTGACGATCGGATCGAGACAGGGCAATCTTTCTGCATAAGGCACCGGTGGCACCAATGGTTCCAGATGCCCGATCGCAAAACCCAAAGCCTGATCGAGCCGCTCCAGTAAGGTAGGACCAAAGCGACGCCGCAATGCTCTGCGCGGCATGCCCATGAACCGGCCTATCGGTTGAAGTCCGAGTTGCAACAGTTTGGCGATAACTGTTTCCTCGAGTCGCAGTGCCTGCGGCGGCAACGACTCCATTGCCTTTAGTTGTTCACCTGGTGCAATCCATTTTTCATCTGCATATCTTGCCGCGGCCCATGCAGCACCAATTGTATCCGCCATGGCCGCACGCGCTGCATAACCCCATCGCCGTAAACATTTTTCTATCGCTTCGAGATAAGGTTGTTCGCCGCCCCAGAGATGTGCACAACCACTGGCATCAAATGATAACCCATCCGGTTTGTCCATGGCCACAACCGGCGTAAACCGTATGCAGGCAAATCCCAAAGCCTGAATTATTTTTTCCAGCAATCCATTTTCTTCTTCAATGATCTCCAGCTCCGGCACCAACGCACGCGCATCCGTGATGGTCATGCCCTTTTGCAGACCCGCAGTCTCTCCTTTATAGTTTACTTCACGGATGATGCGGCGGTTACGTTCTACGCATTGAATTACTACCGGCCTGTTCGCCCGTTCGGCATTCCGCCGCGTATACCAATCTGTTTGCGGGTAACAAAACCATACCGCCACATATCTTGCACTCATGGTTATCCTGTTTTTCGCATCGGTATAATTTTTTTTGCAGGAACAGCTTCTTCCTTAAACGCAAACTGTCCGTCCCGCCACGTTACTTCCCAACTTCCCGGCTTACCATTACGCACTTTTAGCAGTTCCACTTTCCAGCAGGGAAATCCTACACCGGGCAGATCATTGTCTATCGATCCGGGTAACGATCGTATTTGCCAGCGCGCAATAGAAGTGCTATCGAGCACACGCGGTTGCGGACGTATGATCAATGCCGTAACACCACTCGATTCAACCGCGAGTTGTAACCGGCGCGATGCCGTAAAATCCAACTGACGCACTTCTGCCACCACCGCATTCAGCGGCGTGCACTTCAATGCTTCCTCCAATGTCCATAACACATCTTTTTCCCGTCGCAGATCTGCGAATAGTATTTGATGGACCGGTATGCCAAATGCGGCCAATGCCGGAGGATATATATTTCTGGCAGCACTTATCCATAAAGATGGATTGTCTTTTTTCAATAGTGTATGCAACAGACCCGTGATAAATCCAGATGTGGCAGCCATGTCTTCTGCACGTGCTGCTATGAATTCATGCACTGCGCCGGTAGCAAACATGCCATTGGGAAATGCATTATTCAACGGACCCAGCGCCGGCTCTGCGCATGCGCCGGTGAGAGGCCGGTAACCCTGCCAGCGCAATAACTCCTGCCGGAGTGCAGCAATATGTTCGGCATTGAAGGCGGCCATCTCATCAACATTTCAAAAACAAAGCTAAACTATTTAGTTTTTAATTACTAAGTAATTTAGCTGTAAAATAATAGGTTTTTCCTGGCGCTGTCAATTGTGAATTGTCAATTGTCAATACGGAAAACCGTATAAGAGCCTCACGAAGAGGCGTTAAGCCCCAACACAATCGGTTACTCACTTTTTGACTTTTGAATTTTAAATTTTGACTTATATTTGTAACCGATCGGTTACAAATATATTTTTTATGCGTCGAGATGTTTTTCAGGCAATAGCAGACCCTACCCGCCGCGCCATCATTGGCCTGCTGGCCAGCCAGTCTTTGAACCTCAATGCCGTGGCAGACCATTTCACCGTCAGCCGGCCCGCCATTTCCAAACACATAAAGATCCTTACCGAATGCGGACTCATTCAGGTGCGAAAGGAAGGACGCGAACGATATTGCCAGGCCAACCTGCACCAGCTTCAGCAGGTATCCGCCTGGATCGAGCAGTACAGAAAGTTCTGGGAAACCAAACTCGACGCACTCGAATCTTTTCTCAAGGAACAAAACCCCAAACCTTCATCTTAATTTTTTCCTATGGCACATCTTGGTCAACTCAGCCGGCAGCCCGATGGATACAAAGTAGTATTCGAACGATTGCTGCCCCATCCCATCCAACAGGTATGGAAAGCCATCACCGATCCCGCACAACTTCGTTTCTGGTTTACCGATATTGAAATGGATTTTCGCCCCGGCGGCAAGATCAGTTTTCATTTTGCCGATAAAGACCATTCCGTTTCGTATGGCGAGATCGTACAGATCGATGAACCACATTTATTTTCCTGGACATGGGAGCAGGAACTCGCGGAGTGGAAACTTTCCGAAGCATCTGCCAATAGCACCCACCTCGTGTTAACTTACAGTAAACTCACGGATGATTATGCCGTGAAAGCTCCCGCCGGTTTCCATGATCTGCTCAACCAACTGGAAGAACGATTGAATGGCAGCGAGACGGTTCATGCATTGGGTGAAGAAGATCACCAGTCAGCTACAGCATTGAGTTATGCTGCTGTTGCTTATGAAAAATTTCCCGACCTTATAAAAAATCAACCCGTTGTCACCGAACGCACAATTCCAGTAACTGTTGAGCGACTGTGGCAGGCATTGACCGACAAAGAGCAATTACGACAATGGTTTTTTAACCTCGATGATTTCAAACCTGAGGTCGGATTCCGTTTTCGTTTTCCCGGCACCGGCCATAAAGGCGAACAATACATGCATATTTGCGAGATCACGGATGTCGTTCCGCTGCGCAGATTACAATTCAGTTGGCGCTACGATGCGCATCCGGGTTACTCCATTGTAAATATTGAGTTGGGAGAAAAGGACAACCAAAGCTGGATAAGGCTCAGCCATCACGGCATTGAAACCTTCCCCAAAGGGCCGGATTTTGCGGCGGAAAGCTTTCAGGGTGGCTGGAACGAGATCATTGGCAAGATGCTGCCTGATTTCCTCGCAAAAGAAACAACAGTATAAATCACTGTTTCGGTGGATTGACAGACCGGGCAGGTATCGCATTTTTACGGATCATTAAATCTATAAATATGCGCTTCTGCCTGGTTTTTTTATTGCTGGCCGGTCTTGCCGCCTGCCGGAAAAGTAACAGCGATCAGAATTCTTCTCCCTATCGTGTGGTTTCTGCCATTCATCACCTCAACGGCGAAACAGATACCACCCGTTACGCCTACAATGGTAGAAATGTTGAAATACGGCAGGTGTACAGCCGCACGCCGTCAGATGTGTATCTCTCCCGTTATACGTTTGAAGGAAGCGGTTACCGGCTTGCCAGTTTCACCGGCACCACGCAAACACAATCAGGTTGGTTCCGCACCGGTTCAAATGGTTATATCGACTCAAGCCGTACGATCCGGCAGAACAGTACGATCAATAACACCTTGTTGTATCAATACGATAGTGAAGGAAAAGAAATCCGCAACCAGGCCGATTGGGGTACTTATAAAAATGATTACAGAAAGTTTTATCGTGATGGCAATTACAGTTATTGGTTAAATGATTATACCAATGTCTCCAACCCTTCGCTCAATCAGCGCGACTCCATTGCCTTTGAGTTTTATACCGATAAACCACAAAAAGATTTTTACAAAGGCCATTTGCCCGATATGTACGGCAAGCCTGTTACACACCTCGTTAAAAGCCGGCGCTATTATAATATGAACCGCAGCGGCGAATTGTATCAACGCTGGGAGTACAATTATCTCACCGATGCACAGGGATATGTTACACGCGAAGTATGGCTCATTTATACTTACCCCGGTGAAGTTTTATCCCGCAGCGACACAACGTTTTATACTTATGGCAGATAAGAATACTGTGTAAATATGCAGATGTGAAAAGCCTGCGCATTTTCACATTTACACACGGCCCCGCCGGAGGCGGGCACATTTCCACATTGTTTAATCCCGGCGTGGACCGGATTAAACCTCTCTCTCCCGTAATTCTTTCAGCAATTGCCTGATCGCTCCCAGGTGATACGCCATGTGCGGCACAAAGGCGAGCACCCCGGTCTCAAGCTGGCTGTCTGACCAATCTTCGCGTTCTTTCACTTTATCGCGAAAAGCTTCGGTGCGGTCTTCGATCTGCTCCATTAGTTTCAACCAGTCCTCTTCGTCGAGGTCTTTTGTTTTCCAGCTATCGGGCCATTTGCCGGTGGGCGTTTCACCATTCAAAAATGTCAGGGCAAAATCCAGTGCCCAATTAACATGACCGGCATGCGAAGCAATGCTGATGCCGTCTTTGCGTAGCGGCGTAGAGGCTTCTTTGCCTGAAAGCTCCTGGAGAGAACGCAAAATTCCCTGCCCGGGATCTCGGTCGATGATCCAGGTATACTCTCCGGTTCTGCCGATCATTATTTCTTCGAAAAGCGCGAGGTAAGCTTTTAATGAAATGGGATGCATAGGAGTAATAATGGTTTTAGGGATGAACAATTTAATTCATTTCAGACAAATAATATTCCCGCATTTGCGCAGGCGCCGGCGATCATGTATTTTGTCCCAAACTTTTCTATGATCATTCAGTTCACCGGATTGTCCGGCGCCGGTAAATCTTCTCTGGCTCAACAACTGCGCCAGATCGCGCAGCCTGATCACGAAGTGGTGATCGTGGATGGCGATGCCTACCGGCAGACCCTTTGCCGCGATCTCGGATTTTCAAAAGAAGACCGGATGGAAAATATCCGTCGGCTTGGCGCAGAAGCATCCCGGTTGAACGCTACTGGCAAAATCATCATCATTGCCGCCATCAATCCGTTTGACAGTGTAAGAAAAGAGTTGGAAGAAAAGTACGACGCGCTCACCGTTTGGATCCGCTGCGACATTCCCACTTTAGTGGAACGCGACACGAAAGGCTTGTATCGCAGAGCGCTGCTGCCGGAGGATCATCCGGAAAAATTACACAATCTTACCGGCATCAATGATCCGTACGAGTCCCCTGAATCCGCACACCTGATCGTCGACACCCATTTACAATCATTGGAAGAGTCAGCGCAGTTACTTTATCAGTTTTTGTTGGATAAACGCCAGGCCTCCAGCGCTTCGTAAGCTTTTATTGCAGCAGAAAATTTTTCCGGATCAACAGCCATTTCGCTGTCGCCCTTAAAAGATTCGTCCGGATATTTTGCATGATATTGTGAACGTTCCTGCCAGATGGCGCGTTGTTCTTCAGTGGGTGTTAATCCCGCAGCCACGCTGATCTTTTCCATCATCGACAGCACGCCGTCGCCATAGTTAACGAGTACCGCATGCTTATCCTGCTGTGCAATCGCCAAAAACCGCTGATAATATTGTTCGAGTACCGCTCCCATATATTCTTCACGGGTTGCCGATTCATCTTTGATGTCAAATAACCTTGCCGGTGACAATCCCTGCACGGCATGCATGCCCGGATTTTTTTTCTGCGAACGGATAACAGCTACCGGTTCGCGGTACAGCAGTATCAGCGGTAAGGAAGGAAACAGCTCGCGGTATTCATTGTAGTAGAACATGTGCCAGCTGTCCGTCTTAATAAAAAAACGTTGTTGTTCCGGATGACGTTGGTGTGTATGGAATGCGATAGCCGCGGACAACAATGCTGTGTCCGGCACATTGATATCAACGCCATTTTTTCCCATCAACAACTCATCGAAGAAAGGCACTTCCGACAACACAATATGCTCTTTTGATGAGGCGAGCAATTGCGATACCAGCGTGGAGCCGCAGCGCGACACATGAAAGATCAACGCGCCCGGATCAACCGGATTCGTATATTCTTTCCATTGTTTCAGCGCATCGGCATCACTCACCGATCGTTTCAACTGCGAATTCTGTGATGCCTGCTGGCACATACCGATCGTGCTGTCAAAAAACGGTTCGGTAAATTCTTTTTCACCCACATATAACCAGCGGCACAAGGCCTGGCCATTGTCTTGCACGAGGCGATAAGGAATCCAGTCGAGAAGCGCGGATTTGCTTTGCTGATCCATGATTATAACTCCGCCCACATGCGGAACAGGTTGCTGTGTGTTTGAAGAAGTAATTGTGTTTCGGGGGCCTGTGGTGCGCGCTGATGCAACATGGCATGTACCTGGTTGAGCTGAAACAAAATCTGCCGTTGCTCCGGTGATTTTACATTGCTCTGGATCCAGGTAACGGCGGCTACACGTTCGCCACTTGTTACTTCATTCACGCAATGCAGAAACTGACAGGGATAAAGAACAGCATCACCTTTGGCCGGTTTGAAATTGAATACACCACCGCCTGTTTGTAATACGAGTTCACCGCCTTCATAAGTGGAGGGATCGCTGAGGAAGATCGTCATGGCCAGGTCGGTGCGTATTGCCGGGTTGCCCATAACCGGACTATCCACATGCCAGCCATAATAACGGCCGGGTCCGTATTTGCTAACCAGCGGAGGAAAAATTTCTCCGGGCAATGCGGCGATCTGGAACAAGGGACTTTGCTGGAGAGCCTGGTGAATGATGCTGCGGATTTGTTCGAGTATCGTCGTTTCTCCGGCATCGAGCTGAAGGTTGTTCTTCACCTCTTTTGCTGCCATGCTGGCTGTGAGTTTGCCATCAACAAAATTTGCGCGGGAAATAAGGTTCTCGATTAATTCGAGTTCACCCGAACGAAGCAGTGTAGGGATATGAATGAATTGACTCAAGGGAAAAGGTTTTGGTTCAAATGTAACGCAATCATTTTACGCCTAAAAGATACATCATCCCCACCAACCCGCTTGTTCCATTTCCACAAAAACACCATCTTCTCTCCATTCCACCTTCCAGCGTTTGAGGAAATATCCTTCACCACTGGTGTTGCGTCCGGTGCGCATATCGAATTTGTACCGGTGTAGCGGACAAACAACCTGTCCCATGGCATCGATATAACCATCGGCCATGATGCCGCCGGCATGCGGACATTTATAAGCAAAGGCAAACAACTCTTCACCATGGCGGCCCACGCAAAAAGTTTTGCCTTTCACTTTAACCACGGCAATGCGGTTGGTAGCGAAATCAAGTTCGTTGGGATGTTCGGCGATTTTGTGCCACATGTCAATTGTCAATTGGCAATTGTGAATAGAGAGACGTCTGTCGTGAATAAAAAACCGTTGCTTAGCGCCTTTGCTCCTTATGCCGCTTTGCGTGAAATAGGTCCACGACGCATTTTGAATTTTGACTTTTTAATTTTGAATTAATAAAAAAAGTCTGTCTTATAAGGATAACGAATCCTGTACAGCTCTCTCACTTTTGTCAAAATCGTATTGCGCAGCTCGTCGATGTTGCGGCGTTCGATGGCGGAAATGAAAACGGCATTGCCATTTGTCTCGCTGTTCCAGCGTTCGCGGAGGTCTTCGAGAATTTCGCGGCGCGTGTCGTCGCTCAGCCATTCGTCGAAAGTGCGCTCTTCGTAGAGATCCATTTTATTGAAAATGGTCAGCACAGGTTTGTCGTGCACTTTCAGCTCCTGCAGGGTTTTATTCACTACGCCCAACTGATCTTCATACGCGGCGTGACTGATGTCTACCACATGCAATAAAATATCGGCTTCCCGCACTTCATCGAGTGTGCTTTTGAAACTCTCCACCAGGTGGTGGGGAAGTTTGCGGATAAAACCAACGGTATCACTCAGCAGGAATGGTGTGGTATCCAGCACGATCTTGCTGGTCGTTGTATCGAGTGTGGCGAATAACTTGTTTTCGGCAAACACGTCACGTTTGGACAGCAGGTTCATGATCGTCGACTTGCCGACGTTGGTATAACCCACCAGCGCCACGCGGATAAACTCGCCGCGGTCTTTGCGTTGGGTCTGTGCCTGCTTATCTATTTCAGCTAAACGTTTGCGAAGCAAAGAAATCTTGTCGCGGACGATACGGCGGTCGGTTTCGATCTCGGTTTCACCGGGTCCCCTGGTACCGATACCACCGCCGAGGCGTTCAAGGTGTTTCCACATACCGCGGAGGCGCGGCAGGATGTACTGGTATTGGGCCAGTTCCACCTGTGCGCGGGCCTGTGCGGTTTTTGCCCTTCGGGCGAAAATATCCAGGATCAGGTCACTGCGGTCGATGGTCTTGGCATTGAGTTCCTTTTCAATATTGTTGATCTGCGCACCGGTAAGCTCATCGTCAAAAATCACCAGGTTGATGTCTTTTCCGGTGATGTATTCACGAATCTCTTCCAGTTTACCTTTACCAACAAAAGTGCGGCTGTCGGGGTGTGACAATTTCTGGGTGAAGCGCTTGACGGCTTTGGCGCCGGCGGTTTCGGCCAGGAAAGCCAATTCATCCAGGTATTCCTGCAATTGCGGCTCTGTCTGGTCCTTTTGCACCATGCCTACCAGCACGGCCTTCTCTTCTTTCTCGATGACGTTCTTTTTCTCAATCATATACTGTGTCAAAGATACTTACTAAAACGGTGCCGCCGGAAATGAGGCCGTTTTGTATATTTGCGTAACTAATTACGTAATTAACTATGGAGTTTTACAGCCGCGTTGGAAAAATGGCCATTGGCAGCCGGTTGCGTCGTCTCAGTGAAAGGCTGACCGATCAGGCTGCCGCTGTTTATCATCTTTATGAAATTGATTTTCAGCCGAAATGGTTTCCGGTTTTTTATATGTTGTCGCAAAGAGATGGCATGACGATCACCGAAATTGCCGCGGAGATTGGCCACAGCCATCCTTCGGTCAGTAAAATCGTGAGTGAAATGCGCAAGGCCGGACTGATCGAAGGTCGCAAAGATGACAGCGATGGCCGCCGCAATCGTGTGGCGCTTTCAGCAAAAGGGGAAGAAATGCGGGAAAAAGTGAAAGAACAGTACCAGGATGTGGAACAGGCGAGCCTTAAATTATTGAGCGAGGCCAATCACAATCTCTGGAAAGCGATGGAAGAATGGGAGTACCTGCTGGACCAGAAAAGCCTGTTGCGCCGCGTGGAAGAAGCACGCAAGGAGCGCGAAAGCCGCGACGTACGGGTGATTGATTACACGCCTGCTTACCGCGATGCTTTCCGCGAATTGAACGAAGAATGGATCCGCACTTATTTCAAGCTGGAGCCAAGCGACCTGAAAGCCCTGCACCATCCGGAGGAATATATTTTAAATCCCGGCGGGCATATATTGGTGGCCATTGATAAAGCCGGCCAAGCCTTAGGTGTATGCGCCCTGATCCCGATGAAGGACGGGCCGTATAAATATGAGCTGGCCAAGATGGCGGTGTCGCCGGACACGCGCGGCCGCGGCGTGGGTCATTTATTGGGAAAAGCAGCGCTGGGCTGGGCGCGTCAGCACGGTGCGGAAAAGGTTTACCTGGAAAGTAATACGGTCCTGGCACCCGCGATCCGGTTGTATGAAAAACTCGGTTTTCAAAAAATAACCGGTTATCCCTCGCCGTACGAACGATGCAACATCCAGATGGAATGTATTTTATAAAAAAAGCCCCGCCATATGGCGGGGCAAATTATTTAAAAGAAGACTGTTCGGTTAAAGTCCGCTGAGCGTAATACCGATGGAGTACGGGCGGATTTCAGCTGCAACACCGTCTTTGAACAGGTTGGTGAGCTGATAAGAACCATAAAGCGTAAAGTGTCCCCAACCGATACGCGCCGTGGCGGCAATGCGGGTGGTATTGAAATAACGCTTGCTGGCTTCTTTGAGTGTGTAGTCGTTGAGTGTGTTGCCGCTGCGGGATTTAAGTGTACGGTTGCGGGTGTGTGCATTGAGCATGGTACCCACTTTTACGCCGAGAGCCGCTTTGAAGCTACGATCGCTGTTGTTTGGATCGGATACAAACCGCAGTTCGAGGGGAGCCTCGAGATAGGTTGTAGCGAGTTTTGTCTTTTTAAAATAGTTGGTATCGTTCAGGTCCTTGAAATCAAGGGTGGGCGAAGAGCCTTTGATATCAACGTATGTTTTACGGAAAATGATATTGTCGGAGCCGATGCCAACGCCGATACCCACACTCAGTTTAGGGTTGGACTTGAAGGGCAGGTCGAGCATGAAATAAATGTTCAGGCTCTTGGAAAAGCCGCCGGTGTTGATGGTATCGGGTTGTCCGGCCCATCCGGTATAGCCGAGTTGCACCATCAGGTGGTCATTGGCGCGACCGGCCCTTTTAAATGGATTGCTCTTAACGGTAACGGTAGAGTCTTGAGCGGAGGCGGCCAGCGTCATGGCGAAACCTGCGACCAGCAGAAATACTTTCTTCATAATGAATGCGGTAATGGGCAAATGTATTTTCATCCGTGGTTAATAAAAGGTTAAAGAAGACGGACAAAGAACAAATACCGTGAATTAGGCCGCAAATATAGTTTTTTGGGGTAGAAATACAGAAAAACCGCGGATCATGGGCGTTTTTTCACTTATTCTAAACTTACCCGTTTATTCTCCGGCTACCGGTTCTCCGGCATCCGATTATTGCAGTAAACACTATCAAATGGAGAAAGACACACTTCATACAATAATTGAAACAGGCTTTGCCTCGCTTGGCCGAAGACTCGATTCAATGGGGCAGCGCGTCGATACATTGGCGAAGCGCTTTGATTTTATGGAAACGAAAATCGATGACCTCGAAAAGAAAAACGAAATCGTTTCCCGTGAGTTAAAAGAATTCAGAACGTTTGCAGAAAAACGTTTCGACGATTTATGTATCAAAATCACTTTTCTTGAACAAGAGGTATACAAGATCGGAGCGGTGATTAATTATAATGAGCAGTATGAGAACATGAAGCGATTAGACTAAACGCTTTTCATTAAAAATTTAATCATAAGAAAAAATAATTCGCTCAGTCCTTACTCCGGTAAACAACCCGTATTTATACGAGCACGCTCACTCGTAATTATCCTTTCCGTTTTTTTTATCATATACACTCCTCGCTTTTTCAATGCTGTTCGCTAACCGCACAGGTAAAAAAACGGACCAGCCCGCATCATACCACCCTCATTCACTTTGATTAATTCTACATCCCTCTGAATAAAATACGGGTTCACATCCGGGTTAAAATACCGGTGTTTTCACTGGCACCTCATCTTAGTTTTGAACTCCCCGTTACCCATTTAGCTCTTACTTATTTTTTTATCCAAATACCAACAATGAAAACTCTTGACGTTCTCATCATCGTCGACCGACTCGTAGAAGTAGCAAGCGGTGATCTTTCCGGCAATATTTATCGCTGGAACTAATCAAACGCTCCTGAGCTTCATTTTTCTTTTCAACCAAAACTAATACTCCCATGCTTTGCCCCAGCGTAAATGACGTAAGCGAACGGCTTTCCGCAGCCTACTCCGATATGACCAGCTTTAAAGGCTACGCGTATCAATGCAACAATATCCGCATTGCCACCTTGCCCAAAGATCCCGACTGGCTGCCTCCCGTAAGAAACCGGATATCCCTACTCAGTGATCAGAGCGGTCTCTGGATGCTGGAACAACCCGGCATCTGGTCGCAGGTACTCCTGTCATTCACTACTTACACCAACCTCTTTGAAAGTTTTGCTAACAATATCGACGCCTTTACTACCAAAGAACATTGGATACAGGTGCTGCAGCAACTCGGCATCGCATTGAAGCAATCGAGAATTGCCACCGCTACCGTCACCGAAACTTATAAAACCCGTTACCTCCAATTCAAGAATCTGCAAACATTACTGGACCAGAGTATTCATGATGGCTGGAACGAATTGGGCGATGAAATAAAAAATATCAAAGCCATTGCCGCACAGATACAAAAACTCACCGACAAACTCGGCAACCTGCAGGATGATATGTCTGCCATCGCTTTGCGCAGCGGTCAATCCTATACACAGTCGAGTATGTCGATGATCTATGGACTGGTATCCGTAGCCGGATCAAGCGTATCCTTCTTATCCATGCTGGGGCTTGCCTTTACGATCGGCAAAACATTCTACGATATCTATCACGATAACGCAGAGATTGAAGACACGCTCAATAAACTCGGTGAAATGCAGATGAAAGCCAGCTTCGAAGCACAGGCCGCCGCCGCCACGCAACTCGTGTTACAAACCTGCTACAACCTCGAAAAAGAATTTCTCGGCCTGCAAAAGTCTTTGCCTTACCTCACTTCCATCTGGGAAGCAGAAGAGGGTAAGATCAAGGATGCAATCAACGCTTTGCACAGCGGTTCCGACCCCGCTCAGTTGTTTGCCATACAAAGCATGCCATCGGCCCTGGCTACCTGGAAAATGCTGGCGGGCTATTGCCATAAAATGAAACAGGATCCCATTCAAGGTGAACCGGTAACCATAAAAATTCCCAACAATCTTTAATAATCGTAAACTCAACCAAAATGAAAGCAAAATTTGCCCAAATGCCCGCCGCCAGATCCCGCGATATGCGTGTAGCCGGTGCCGGCGACGATGTTCCTGTAGATAAAAAATCGCAGACAGGATTTCTCTCCATGCAGATCGTGACGGCTTCCTGTCACTCGGTGCTCAACACGCAGTTTGTTCCCTTCACACCCAAACCCAAATGGTTCGACGATCTCAACAACAAGCTCGATGCGGCAAAACAAGTTGCCGGCGTATGGATCAACGACCTCGCGCCAAAAATTACCTCTGCTATTCCAAGGCATATCATCAACTATGCCACCACATACGAAGCCATGACCAACCAGATCCTGATGCTGATCGATAAGGATCCAACGGCAAAAGGCAAAGACAATCCGACCGTAAGACAAACCTTCGCCCTCATCGATGCGCTTTCCTCTGAAGTGGGTAAGATCATTGCGGACGTTATTGCCATGGAAGAAAAACTGCGGACCTGGGGCAAAGACATGCAGAAGGCGCACGACGAACTAAGCAGCGGCACGACCAATATTCAGAACCTCGAAATCGAACTTCAATCAGATATTGAAAAGATGAATTCGGCTATCAGCAACCTCCGGTCACAAATTGATGGCGAGAACAAAGCGATCGCCATCAGTGCCGGAGCGATCGGCGTGGGCCTGTTCATCGCGGTGATCGGTATTGCCTTTGCGCCGGTTACTGCGGGGCAGTCGCTGTGGCTGACCGGTGCGGCCGGAGCTGTAGTCATCGGTGGTGCGGTCACCTGGGGTGTGATGCAGTCAAAAATCAATTCGCAACTGGATCAGGTAGCAAAAAACCAGCAGAAGATTGCGGACGACAAACGGCAGATTGTTGCACTCAAAGGGTTGGAAATGGCGAGCAGTTCCGCTCTCACCTCCATGGCCAACGGCTTGCAGGCATTGTCTGACGTGCGTACGCAATGGCAGGTATTTGCCGGAGAACTCGACGGCGTAAAAGGCAAACTCGACAGCGCCAACGAAGAACTGTACGCGATCGTAAACAAAGCCTATGTACAGGGCGCCCAAAAAGAATGGAACCTCGCACTCGACTTCGCGCAGAAATTGGTAGACATCTCCAAACCTAAAGTGGAAAGCAAAACGCTGCCAATGTCTGATCAGAAGACAAAGGTTGCCTGATATTTCTCTCACAGTAAAGCCTTGCCTCCGGCAAGGCTTTTTTATTTTAAAAATTTATGGGAAACGATAACAAGATCATTCAACAGGTGAACCAGAGTGCCAATGCTATGCGGATGCTCAACGCTTCCTGCCAGGGCATTGTGGAAGTGTATATACAACCTTCGGAAAGCAACTGGTATAACGTTTTGGAAAATGAACTCGTGAATGCGCAACGGGTAGTCCGTGGCTGGCGGATCAATGGTTCTCTTTACTATGACCAATACATCCTGGACACTTCCATTGCTTGCGGTCAGAACTTTACCAACAACAAAGACATCATTTTGGCCTGTTTTGATACACTGATAGCAGGCAAAAATGATGAAGCAAAAAACCGGTTAGTGCACTTATTGCATCAACTGCTGGCACCGATAGCACAACTGAACGGCAGCATCAACGAATACGAAAACAGCCTGAAGGACTTCGCGATAAAAATGCAATCGGCCCGTGATGCCATGGCCAAAACCGTGAAAGAAATACAATCGCAGGAGGCCGCCTATCAAAGCCAGATCGAGTCACTCAACGGAAAAATTGCAGACCTGCAACGACAGATACAAGCCGACAGGGAAGCCATTGCCAGAGCGAAATCGGAAGAAACAAAGGCCATCGTGGAAACCATCTTCGGGATCATATTTGCGCCGGTTACCGGAGGCTTGTCACTGATACTGGCAGGCGTTGGGGTCAGCAGTATTGCAGAAGCCGAATCGCAAATGTCTGCCATGGCAATATCGATTGACAACTATCAGCAAAAGATTCAGCATGATCTGTCGACCATTCATGACGATGTAAAACAAATCGCCGTATTGCAGGGGTTGATCATGCCGGTATCCACCGCCATCCAGGACGCCGACCTTATTTCTACTGCATTGGACGGGCTCAAAATGATGTGGCAACTACAGGCCGACGAACTGAATAATATAACGGGGAAAATAACCAAAGCCGAAAACACGCAGGAATATATTGTCGGTAAAGCCTGGTTCATCTCGGCCTGTGCAGAATGGGAAGCGATCCATCTTAATTCACAGGCGATAAAGGATGCTCCGTTAAGAGTGGTGCATATGGCTGTTGCTTAAAAAAAATGTAATGGAATAAGTGAATTTATCGGCGAATGGGAAACCTATGAGTCTTTCACGGTGGCTGGAGGTGCAGCAGGCTATGGTTATCTGTTAAAGGTCGACGATTTTTGCAAACTCATTGTGTATGGTGTAGAAAACTTTGTAACCCATAACATAACACGTTGCCTTTGTATATGATAGTCCGTATTCAACATAATCGATTATCTGGATTATCATTAAATAAAGACGCTTATGCTCAAACAAGGAATGCAGCCAACTCATCCCGGACACGTATTGAAGGAAATATATCTTGATCCTTTAGGCATAAGTCAGGCCGATGCGGCCGGCAATCTTGGGGTTACCCGCAAAACGCTCTCGATGTTGTTGAATGGGCATCAGGGCATAAGTGCGGAAATGGCATTACGCCTGGGAAAAGCATTTGGAACAACTCCTGAGTTTTGGCTGAATATGCAATGCAATTATGATTTATGGAACGCCGGGCAGCATGTGAAACTTTCGCAAATCAAGGCTTTTCGTAAGCCGCGATCTATTGCTCGCGCAGTATAACTTTTCCCCAAATAAAAGCGGTTGCAAAAAACATCTGTATTCAAATCCTCCGCGAATCGCAGACCTTAACTCACCAAACTAAAAGCAGTAATTTTTTCAATCAGACCGACCTTGTTTTGCCGGTTGAGAATTCCTTTAGCCATAACATAAGCCCCACCTTGCTGATGCGCCTCGATAGCGGTCTTATATTTTTCAGCATCCAGGTTTGCACGTGTGCGGACTATCTCGTTTTCTATTAATACAGCTAAAGTCACCTCTCCTGATCTTCTTCCATCACATTCGATATCGCCATTTAAAGACTCGACCGTTGCATAAAATGTATCCGCAACCGCTTTCGTTGCGGGAGCCAGATAATTCTTTAGCTCCTGGAGCTTGGGTTTATAGTCAAAGGGGAAAGCCACCCTTTGAGGAACCGTGGGTACGGCATACATTAATGCTGAAGATTTACTCCAGTTAAATAACAACTCAAAGGGCAGTTCTCTTTCATCATCAAAAACTTTAATCAGGGCGTCACAGAAATTATAGCTGATTATAGGGTTTGTCTTTTTTGACTCCTCGATATACAATGCCTGGATCGAGTTAGTCTCTATTGCATCGATAATTGCCTGGGAAGATTGACTGATAACTTCTATGGTTTGTCTTCCTATCGGCATGTCCTCCCGGCCCGTATCGTTGAAAAAGGCTTTATGGGAAAAAACGTTTTCAAACGGAATAGAAACTTTTATGATAAAACTTCCCTCTTCGGTATGACGAAACTTTGTGTTTTTTATTATTTCCTGAGGTTCGGCTCTGTTGAGCCAGGGATGATACAACTGAGGATTGACGACAGTACTCGCAGCAGACAGAATCAGTTGCCGGGTAGCTGCTATTGTTTCGTAAGCCTCTTCGAACGAGATTGAATTCACCGTTTTATTCGCGGAATAAAACCGGAGTCCAATTACATCATCGTTGACCTCCCGGATATCTTCAGCGATAGCCTCAATTGATTTTTTATAATATTCGGCTAATCGTTTTAAACTCATATAAGCCAGTTCCTGAAACGAGGAAGAGGCAACCTCTTTTGGAAAGAGTAATTGCGTATTACTTCCATCGGGGCTGTTTAAAACAAATAAACCTTCCTGTAAAGCTTCTTTAACGAGGGTCCAGTTCAGGCTTTGTGCATAATCCCTGATTTCTATAGCACTTACATCTATAAACTTCATTTTGCGGAGCTTACATAGTTAGGAATCTTTTTTACTGCTGCCAGATTAGCTATCCGGATCAATTCTTCCGGCGTCAGAAGATGGGATCTTGGAATATATATGGTTTGTCCGGAGTCGTTTCCGGATTGTTCTGCTCCATACAGGCAAATCCAATAAGCAGCATGTTTCATTATCAACTCATCTTCGTCGCAATCGAGCCAATCCTTCGGATCTTTCGGAAGAAACAAGACAATCAATATTTTATAGATATCGCTGTCCTGGCTTCTTAGTTTATCATATCGTTTCGTATCGTCGATAAAATAACGGGCGTGTCCTTTATCCATGCCGGAAGAGCCCGAGGTCGCTTTTAGTTGAATGTTTAGCTGAATATGCTTGTGAAAGGGATGGCTGGTCACATTTCTGTAGTTTATTTCAGCATCAACGCCATGTCCATCGTCTTGCCTGTCACCTGGCTTGCAGCTCATTCCTGCTTTGCCCGCCACCGCGTGGAGGTAGGCGTAACTCAATTCCGCTTCTATGTTATTGATGGTAAGGGCCATTTTATCGAGGTTGATGAGAGCAAGATAAAACCTCAAAATGCCGGCTGTCGGTTATAAACGTTTAATTTTTTGCTTTCATCTCCAAAACAAAAAAAGCACCTACAGAAACGTAAGTGCTTAATATTCAGTGGACCCTGCCGGGCTCGAACCAGCGACCCTCTGATTATGAGTCAGATGCTCTAACCGACTGAGCTAAGGGTCCGGTGCCATAAAGGCAGGCGCAAAAATAGCTATTTTGACGGCATTTACAGGAACACCGTCTACTTTATTTCTTCAAATTCAATGTAATCGCCCTGGGATTTGGCAGCCGGCTGGGAAGCCGCCTGCTGATGCGGAGCAGCCTGGGCCGACTGATGCTGCTGACGCGCAGCCTGCTGAAATTGCTCCTGCACCTCGCGAAACTGCTTCCGCATCTGGCGCGAAGCACGATAAACCGGTATAATAAACCTGAAAACCAGGTTGTACAGAAACCAGGCAAGCAGTATATAAAGAATGATCTTAAACATCGTGCAACAAAACTACCATTGTTTGTCTTTTTATAACCCTGCCACAGATAAATAGTTCGTTAAAGGTTTCCGCATTCCCGGTAAAAAAGATATCCACGGTTTTTTGACATTTCTATCGTATTTCTCCTTACCTTCGCATCGGAATTAGACAATGGAAGGGAACGAAATCGTTCCCTTCTTCTTTTGCCCGATATGAACAATGAAACTATAATTTCCACAGTGACCGAAAAAATCGGCCCGCTGCTGGAACAGAACCCATCACATTTCCTGGTTGAGATCAAAATCAAGCCTACCAATAATATCAAGGTATTTATCGACGGCGACCAGGGAGTAGGTATCGACCAGTTGGTACGGTATAACCGGCAGCTCTACAAGGCTATCGAAGAACTGGGAACATTCCCTGAAGGCGATTTTTCGCTCGAGGTTTCCTCCCCCGGTCTCGATGAGCCCCTCAAACTGCAACGCCAGTACCTCAAAAATGTAGGCAGGTATGTTGACATCTTACTCCTCGATGGTACCAAACTCGAGGGTAAACTTACCGGCGCCGATGACACCAGCCTGACGGTAGAAGAAGAAAAGGGAAAAGGAAAGAAGAAAGAACTGGTTTCACATACGATCCTATTGTCAACGATTAAAACCACAAAAATTCAAATCAAATTTTAACCGGTAACCCGAAACAGCCAACTGTTCCGGAGCCAGATTTCAAATTTTGTTCTTATGGCAATCAATCTTATCGAAGCATTCCAGGAGTTCAAGGATGCGGAAAATATTGACCGTCCCACGATGATGAAAGTGGTAGAGGATGTGTTCAAGACCCTGCTGCGCAAAAAATTTGGTAGCGATGATAACTTCGACGTGATCGTGAACGCAGAGAAAGGTGACCTCGAAATCATCCGCCACCGCCTGATCGTGGAAGACGGACAAGTAGAAGATCCCCTGGCCCAGGTTGGTTACCAGGATGCCATCAAAGTTGAACCCGACTTTGAAGTAGGCGAAGATCTGTACGAAGAGATTGACCTGTACGATTTCGGACGCCGCGCCATCCTGGCCGCCAAACAAACACTGGCCAGCCGTATCGGTGACCTGAAAAAGAATGTACTCGCCAAGAAATATGAAGGACGCATCGGAGAAATCATCAGCGCCGAAGTTTACCAGGTATGGAAAAAAGAAATCCTCCTGCTCGACGAAGAAGGCAACGAACTGATCCTCCCCAAAAGCGAACAAATCCCACAGGATTATTTCAAAAAAGGTGAAAATATCCGCGCCGTTGTGAAGAAAGTGGACATGAAGAATAATAACCCCGTTATTATCCTCTCCCGCACTTCACCCGACTTTTTGGCCAAGTTGTTGGAGATAGAAGTTCCCGAAATCTTCGACGGACTCATCGTTATCAAACGCATCGTCCGCGATCCGGGAGAACGCGCCAAAGTAGCCGTAGAATCTTACGACGACCGCATCGACCCCGTAGGCGCCTGCGTAGGTATGAAAGGCAGCCGTATCCACGGTATCGTACGCGAATTGAAAAATGAGAATATCGACGTGATCAACTGGACCAGCAATACACAGTTGCTTATCCAGCGCTCCCTGACACCAGCCAAGATCACCAATATGGAACTCGATGCAGAGAAAAAACACGCCAACGTGTACCTCCGCCCCGATCAGGTGTCACTGGCCATCGGCCGCCGCGGTGTTAATATCAAACTCGCGAGCGAACTGACCGGCTTTGAACTGGACGTATTCCGCGACAACGAAGGTGAAGAAGAAGAATTTGACGTTGACCTGGAAGAATTCAGCGACGAAATTGAAACATGGGTGCTCGATGAACTGAAACGCGTGGGTTGCGACACTGCCCGCAGCGTACTCAACCTCACACCGGAAGAACTGGAACGCCGTACCGACCTGGAAAAAGAAACGATTTCCGAAGTACGCCGTATCCTGCAGGCTGAACTCGAAAGCGAATAAAAAACGCTCCCGACCGTTGCCTGCAAGCGCAGCGATGCAGCTTTCCGGTGCAGCCCGGTGCCTTATTGAACCCGTGTGAGAGCATTTGACTTTATAGACTATAAATAAACTGAATGTCAGAAACAACCACATTACGATTAATGGCTGCGGCCAAAGAGTTCAACATCGGTAAAGAAACCCTTGTGAACTTTTTGGTGGGGAAAGGCTTCAATCAGGATGACCTTAAACCGACCTCGAAGCTGACCGAGGAGATGTACCGTGCCCTGCAAACGGAGTTTCAGAGCGACAAGGCCGCGAAAGAAAAAAGCGACCGGGTAGATCTTCCCAAGGGCAACATCGCTGAGCCGCGCAAGAAGAAAGAAGAAGCAGAAGTCCTTTTCAAAAAAGAAGACAAGCCTTCCAAAACCGCCGAGCCCGCAAAGCCCGCCGTGGTGGAAGAAAAAGCGCCAGAGCCCGCTCAACCCGAAGCTCCGGCCATTCCCGAAGTAAAGGCAGAAGAACAACCAAAACAGGAAGAGGCCAAACCTGAAGCCCCGGTTACAGGTATCAGCCCCAAAATCATCGATAAGATCGACCTCTCCGCTATCGATTCTTCTACACGCCCCAAAAAGGTAATCAAGAAGAAAACCGAAGAGAAAAAAGAGGAAGTTCAACAGGAACAACCCGCTCAACCCGAAACTCCGGCCAAAGAAAAAGAAGAAGTAACAACGCCCGCTGTAGCAGCCGAAACTCCCGCAACACCGGCCGCTGAAGAAACAACCGGCGTTAAAGAGTCTTCCGAAGAAGAACAGGCTCCCGTTATCGAAAATATCAAGGCGGAAAAACTCGAAGGTCCCAAAATCCTCGGCAAGATCAACCTGCCCGTGGACAACGACACCCGCCCGAAAAAAGACGAAAAACGCAAACGTAAACGCATCCCGATCGAGAAAAAAGATACCAAAGCTCCCGACACAGGACGCAGCGGTCATCAGGGTCAGGGTGGCCAACGCCCACATCAGGGCGGTAATGCCGGTCGCGGTGGCAATCAGCGTGGCGGCACACAAGGCGGTGGTAACCGTCGCGGTGCACCCGTTCGCAGAGAAGATAAACAGATCGACGAGAAAGAGATTCAGGAAAAGATCCGGGAAACACAAGCCAAGTTGTCCGGCGGCGCCAGAGGCGGCAAAAATTTCAAGGCGAAACTCCGCCGCGAAAAACGCCAGGAAATGGCAGAAGCCATGGGCAACCAGACCGAAGACGGCAAGTTGCAGGTGACCGAATTCATCAGCGTGAGCGAACTCGCCAACCTGATGGACGTAGGCTTCACCGAAGTTATCAGCAAGTGTATGGGCCTCGGTATCATGGTTTCCATTAACCAACGCCTCGACGCTGAAGTAATCGAACTCGTAGCCAGCGAATTTGGTTTCGATGTTGAGTTCATCGACATGGATAAACAAGCCGAACTGGAAGAAGAGGAAGAAGATGACAGCCCCGAAGATCTCGTGCCTCGTTCCCCCATCGTTACCATCATGGGTCACGTTGACCACGGTAAAACCTCCTTGCTCGACTATATCCGCAACGCCAACGTAGTATCCGGTGAAGCCGGCGGTATTACCCAGCACATCGGTGCCTACGAAGTAACTGCGCCGAGCGGTAAGAAGATCACCTTCCTCGATACACCCGGTCACGAAGCGTTTACCGCGATGCGTGCCCGTGGTGCCAAGATCACCGATATCGCCGTAATCGTGGTAGCTGCCGACGACGCCGTGATGCCTCAGACAAAAGAAGCCATCAGCCACGCACAGGCTGCTGGTGTTCCGATGATCTTCGCCGTGAACAAAATCGATAAAGACGGAGCCAATCCGCAAAAGATATACGAGCAACTGTCAGGCATGAACATCCTGGTAGAAGAATGGGGCGGTAAGTTCCAGAGCCAGGAAATCAGCGCCAAAAAAGGCCTGAACATCGACCTGCTGCTGGAAAAGATCCTCCTCGAAGCCGAGTTGCTGGAACTGAAAGCCAACCCTAATAAGTTGTCCAACGGTACCATCATCGAAGCAACACTCGACAAAGGCCGCGGTTATGTTGCTACCGTTCTTGTACAAAATGGTACACTGCGCCAGGGCGACCTCGTAGTGAGCGGTCAGTATTTCGGCCGTGTAAAAGCCATGTTCAACGAACGCAACGAACGCAGCGAAGGCGCTGGCCCGTCAGCTCCGGCAGTAGTGCTGGGCCTGAACGGCGCTCCCCAGGCCGGTGAGAAGTTCCGTGTATACGAGGACGAAGCCGAAGCCAAAGAGATTGCCTACAAACGTGGTCAGATCCTCCGCGAACAGGGTATGCGTACCAAGAAACACATCACACTCGATGAGATCGGTCGCCGTCTGGCACTGGGTAACTTTAAAGAACTGAACGTGATCATCAAAGGTGACGTGGACGGTTCCGTAGAAGCCCTCAGCGACAGCTTGCAGAAACTGAGCACCGAAGAGATCGTGGTAAATGTGATCCTGAAAGGTGTAGGTGCGATCAGCGAAAACGACGTTTCACTGGCCAACGCTTCCGACGCCATCATCATCGCGTTCAACGTACGCGCCAACCTGCAGGCAGCACGCCTGGCCGAACAGGAAGGTATTGAGATCAAACAGTACTCAATCATCTATAACGCCATCAACGACGTGAAGGCAGCCATGGAAGGCCTGCTGGAACCGAAGATCGAAGAGAAAGAAGTGGCCACTGTCGAAATCCGCGAGGTGTACAAGTTCGACAAAGCTACCGTTGCAGGTTGTTATGTACAGGAAGGCAAGATCAAACGCGACGCCAAGATCCGCCTGTACCGCGATGGTGTACTGATCTACCCACGTACCGAAGGCGGCTTCGCCGAACTGGCGAGCCTGAAACGCTTCAAAGACGACGTGAAAGAAGTAGCCAGCAATACGGAGTGCGGTCTTACTATCCGCAACTTCGCCGACATACAAGTAGGCGACACCGTGGTGGCTATTGAAGAAGAAGAAGTTAAGCGAACACTTTAATAAAGCAAGGGGCTGGCCGCAAGCCGGCCCCTTTTTCATTTCAGACCAGAAAATATTTGTTAAATAGACCGCCCTCCGCACCACCAGTGTGCCGGCGGGTTTATTTTTGATACTATGCGTTTTATCCAAACTCTCCTGCTGGCTGCATGCCTGCTCACCGGAGCAACCGTATTTGCACAGGGTCAGTCTTTCAAAGCCGTGGCTGACAAAATCGTTGCCGTTGTTGGTGACAAGATCATCCTCCGCTCCGATATTTATAATTCTATCGCTGACGCACGCCGTCAGGGTGCCAACGTTCCCGAGAAAGCCGAATGCATGCTGCTGGAACAGGCCATCGTTTCCAAAGTACTCATGCTGCAGGCACAGAAGGACTCTCTGCCCGTTACCGACGAAGAAGTAGAAGCTGAACTCGATCAGCGCATCCGCTACTACGTTAACCAACTCGGCAGCGAAGACGAACTCGTACGCATGGCCGGCAAGTCCGTTTACCAGATTAAGGACGATGCCCGCGAATCGGTGAAAGAACGCAAATGGGCCGAAGCCATGCAACGCAAGATCGTAGAGAACGTACGCATCACTCCACAGGAAGCCAAAGCTTTCTTCGATAAAATTCCTTCAGACAGCCTGCCGTTCTTCGAATCGGAACTGGAAATTGGCCAGATCATTTTTTACCCGAAAGCTACCCGCGACCTGGAAGAATACATCGTTACGGAAATGAATAACTACAAACGCCAGATCGAATCAGGCTCCATTTCTTTTGAGGCGCTCGCAAAAAGAGTTTCGGAAGACCCGGGCAGCCGCGACCGTGGTGGCATGTACGAGATCAACCGCAACGACAAAGGCATGTGGGACCCCGTTTTCCTGTCTACTTCTTTCCGCCTGAAAAAAGACGAGATCTCTGTTCCCGTGAAGTCCGACCGCTTCGGTTACTTCCTGATCCAGATGATCGAACGCAAAGGCGACAAAGCAACCATCCGCATGATCCTGCGCGTGCCGCCGGTAACGAAGAATGAGATCCTCGCTTCTACTGTCAAACTCGATTCCATCCGCACATTGATCACTACCGGTAAAATGAACTTCAACGAAGCCGCGACCAAGTTCAGCGAAGATCCTTCCGTTAAGTTCTCCGGCCCTTTTATGATGAGCCGCGAAGGCAATCCTTATGTAACCATCGATCAGCTCGATAAAGAAACAGTAGCCCTCATCAGCAAAATGAACGTGGGCGATATTTCTCCCGCAACAGCTTATACCTCCGAAGAGAAAAAAGCCGCTGTGCGTATCGTTTTCCTGAAGTCCCGCACAGAGCCGCATATCCTGAACCTCCGCGACGATTACAACCGCATTGCATCCGAAGCACTGGAGCAGAAAAAAGCAGAGGTTATCGACAAATGGATGGCGACAAAAATCCCGACTTACTACATCATGGTGGATAAAACCACTTCTGAATCCTGCGAGAGTCTGCAGAAGTACAACAGCACCGATTCACGCGGATTTTAATATGGAAAAAACTGGCAGTGAGGAAAGTATGATTTAATCTTTCCCATTGTTGCTCCGGCGGACAGGTCTCACGGCTTGTCCGCTTTTTTGTTTTGTTAAGGTCCCGGAAAGTTTCTGCGAATGGACTAACTTTGCGCTTTCCTTCAACAATGAGCGATCCAATAAAACACGAATGCGGTCTTGCTTTTATGCGGCTGCGGAAACCGTTTTCCTACTATCAGCAACAATACGGCTCCGTCATGTGGGGACTCAACAAGATGTACCTCCTCATGGAAAAACAGCACAACCGTGGCCAGGATGGCGCCGGTGTAGCCGCTGTAAAGCTGAATGTTGAAGCCGGCTACCCCTTTCTCCACCGTATCCGCAGCGCCGCTCCCCAGGCAATTGCCGATGTGTTTCGCCAGATAGGTGCGGAAGTAGATGAACTGGCCCGCTTTAACCCGGAAGTGCACAAACACCCCGGACTCATGAAAGGACATATATCTTTCCTCGGTGAATTGCTCCTGGGTCATCTCCGCTATGGCACACAAGGAAAAAACAATGCTGAATTTTGTCACCCATTTATTAAACGTGACACGATTCCCAGCCGCAACCTCGCGCTGGCCGGCAACTTTAACCTCGTTAATACAGAAGAACTTTTTTCACTCATCAATATCGATCCGGGCGAGTTTCAACGTCAGAGCGACCTCGCGGCCATGATGGAAGTCATTCATCATTTCATTGTTAAAGCCGACGAAGAACAACCCGGTAACCCCGATGTAAAATCTGCCCTGCGCAAAGCCCTGCCCTTATTCGATGGCGGTTTTCACGTTGGCGGATTACTCGGCAATGGCACCTCTTTCGTTTTCCGCGACGCACATGGCATACGCCCTTCGTATTATTATATCAATGAAGAAGTGATCGTGGCCGCCTCCGAAAGAGCCGCCATCCGCACCGCATTTAATGTGGGGGAAAATGAAGTAAAAGAACTCATGCCCGGACAGGCACTCATTGTACAGGAAGATGGAAAATGGGAAATAGAACAGATCATCGAAGCACAGGAACGCAAGGCCTGCAGCTTCGAACGCATCTATTTCTCCCGTGGCAGCGATGAAAAAATTTACAAAGAAAGAAGCGCACTGGGACACAACCTGAGCGAACAGGTACTCAATTCCGTTAATCACGATTTGAAGAATACCATTTTCTCCTTTATTCCCAATACCGCCGAAGTAGCTTTCTACGGATTGCAAAAAGGATTGGAAGATTACCTGAACAAAGTAAAACTGGAGCGGATCCTAAGTTGGGATAAAGATTTCGACGAAGAGAAATTGTCTGAGATGATCAACCGCCGCATCCGGATAGAGAAGATCGCGATAAAAGACGTGAAAATGCGCACCTTCATCACCGGCGATGATGCCCGCAATGAAATGGTGCAACACGTGTACGATATCACTTACGGAACGGTTCGCCCCGGCGAAGACACCCTGGTGGTGATCGACGATTCCATCGTTCGCGGCACCACATTAAAGGAAAGTATCATCCGCATGCTGGCACGCCTGAAGCCGAAAAAGATCATCGTGGTTTCTTCCTGCCCGCAAATCCGCTATCCCGATTGTTATGGGATCGATATGAGCAAAATGGGCGACTTCATCGCATTCGGCGCCACCGTGGAGTTATTAAAAGAAAAAGGCAAAGGAGATTATCTCAACGAATTGCTGGAAAGATGCCGCGAACTGCAGCAAAACAATCAACTGCACACAGAGAACGTGGTTAAACAGTTGTATAAAACATCTACTACCGAAGAGATCAGCGAGCGTATTGCCAAAATGATCACACCACCCGATATCGATATTCCCGTTGAAGTGATTTTCCAGAATATAGAAAATCTTCACAAGTCCTGCCCCAGCAATCTGGGTGACTGGTATTTCACCGGCAACTATCCTACGCCCGGCGGAAATAAAGTGGTGAACAAGGCCTTTATCAACTACATGGAAGGGAAAAACGTAAGGGGTTACTGATCCTGTTCATGATTCTGATCATTAAAATTCATACTTAAGCGGTACACGCATTGCTTGTGCCCCGCATTCCTTATTTTAGCAAAAGGCGGCCCTCCCAACCAAGGGTCGCCTTGTATTTTGGTTATGCCCGTCTGTCACTGGTCTTGTTATTATTTTAAACCGTGAGAAATGAAAACGCTCATATTGGTCCGCCATGCTAAAAGTGACTGGCAGGATATTACACTCGATGATTTCGACCGGCCGCTGAATGCACGGGGAAAAACAGATGCGCCTGTAATGGCAGAACGTTTACGCAAACGCGGCATCGTGCCGGATTTGTTTATCAGCAGCCCGGCCAAACGCGCCCGCAAAACCGCAGACATTTTTGCCGAAACTTATGCCGTAGATAAAAATGATATCCTTTTTGAAAAGGATCTTTATCTCGCGCCTCCTTATGTTTTTACGGAAGTGATCGGCCGCTTCAAGGATGAAGGGAACATCGCGGTGATTTTCTCCCACAATCCCGGCATCACCGATTTTGCCAATACATTGACGAATGCGCGCATCGACGACATGCCCACCTGTGCTATATTCGCCGTAGAAGCGGATACAGATTCATGGGCTGCTTTTGATACAGCATCCAAGCGTTTTCTTTTTTGTGATTATCCGAAAAAACCGCAGGATTAATAATCGAAAAGCGCATCGATTCTTTTGGCTAACGTATGGTCTTTTTCTGTGACCACATCTCCGGCATCATGCGTGCTGAGCCAGATCTCTACTACATTATAGGCGTTCTTCCACTCGGGATGATGATCCATTTTTTCCGCCTCCTGTGCCACACGGGTCATAAAGGAAAAGGCTTCTGTAAAATCGCGGAAACGGAACAAGCGATACAGCTTGTTGCTTTTTTCTTGCCAGTTACTCATACCTGTATTATTTGCTGTAAAAGGCAGGAAAACCGTGCCACTAAAACACGAGGTGTTCTTTGTTTTTGATCTTTTCGTTAGTAAGCTCCGTTACCAGTTGTACTCCGTTGAGGCTGCGCAGGGAAGCCATGATTCCCTGGAAATAGTCATCGCTGACCGTATCGCCTTTCATGAGCCACAGAAAATCCAGGTGGCGGAATTCGGGCAACAGATATTCACCATCAAACAGATTGTTGTAGAGATAATGGCACAGTGAGCCGGTTGGCTCGGGATATTCGTATACGGAAAAAAAATATTCGCGTTTTTTACGGATCAGCTTGATCTCTATTTCATGATTGATCCGGAAATCAATCGCCATCAGGCTATTGAGATGCCAGCAAAATTGGTAATCTTTTACCGGCGCCATGATACCCAGCAACTTCGTTTCTTCGAAGAACTCATCCGTAAGATCCTGGGTATTCAGTGTCAGCTTGAAGGGACGTTCGGCCATGACATCGGTTGTTAGTGAAAGATACGCTATTTAAACGGGCTTAACCGTTTATCAGAATTCTACTTCTGCCGTCTTCTCTTCGTTGCCCCGTTTAAATTTCACCGTTGTCTTTTGCCCCTTATTGAATCCATTCAACGCTTTCATATAAGTCTCCATGTCCGAGATCACACGGTCACCAAGCTGTGTTACCACATCCCCCGCTTTGATACCCGCTTTTGCTGCTGGCCGGCCATCCGTTACGCCATCTACTTTTACACCTGTTCCGGTGAATGAATAATCCGGCATGATGCCCAATGTTACTTTAAAAGGCGTTACCGATACCTGCTGTTCGCGTGTTTTGAGAAAGGATAATTTCCCTTGTTTATCCAGGGTTTCTATCAGTTGGCGGATATGCTGAATGATCATCACTTCACCTACGTAATTGATTTTGTCAAAGTCGTCGCTTGGTTTGTGATAGTCGGGGTGCGTGCCGGTGAAATAGAATAATACCGGAATGTCTTTGCGGTAAAACGAAGTATGATCGCTCGGACCGGTACCACTTGAATCGATGTTGATATTGAAGTATCCTTTTTTCGCAGGTTGAATAACAGATGCCCATTGCGGTGAAGTACCATAACCGCCAATCGTCAGCGCTTTCGTACTGTCTTTCAATCGTCCCACCATATCCATATTGATCATGTAATTGGCCGCAGCCAGATCGATCGTTGGGTTTTGGGTAAAATATTTTGAACCAAGCAGTCCCAGCTCTTCTCCGGAAAAGGCAATAAAGAGATAGTTGTTCTTTTTGGCCTTGCTTGTTTTCAGTATGCGTCCCAGTTCTATTAAAGCCGCCGTTCCGCTTGCATTATCATCAGCACCGTTGTGAATCAGCTTTTCTCCGGTGCGCATCATGGAGTTTCTATCTTCACCATAACCCAGGTGATCGAAGTGTGCGCCGAGTATAACAGTTGTCGGAGCGCCGTTGTCGATATAGCCGACTACATTATGGCCGGTACGTTTGCGGGCAACGATCGATACATTCAGGTTGATCTCGAATGAAGCGGTAGGGTCGGAGAAAAAACGTTTAGCCACATCACGGCTCACATAGATCACGGGAATAGGCGTGGCTTCCGAACGGTCTTTCGGATCGAAGGCCAGTTTATCTTCCACATCGGAGGTGTTGTATAATACGATGGCTGTTGCCTGTTTGTCTGCCGCCTTCTTTGCATTGGTGCGGATATAATCGGCCAGATCGAAGTGCGGGTTGTGGCTGTTTGCTTTAATGATTTCGCTGAGATCAACAAACCAGGGCATGTCATCTTCTACCAAGGCAATCGCAGGCATGGCGTTGATACGGCCATCAGGAGAAAATGATAAAGGGAAAAAGTCGGTCCCCGGTTTCAGTTGATGATCATTGATGGAAAGAAATGTTTCAGGACCGATCTGTTTGCCATCGTTGATATCAAATGCCTGAAAATATTCCTGTGTACCCTTGGGCACCAGTCCTGCAGTACGGAATTGCTCCGCAATGTATTGCATAGCCAGTTCTTCTCCTTTACTGCCGGCACGGCGGCCTTCCAGTTTATCGTCCGCCAGGTAGGCAACATGTTGCTGAATATTGGTCAGCATTTCCTTCTCCGCCTTTTTCAGTTTCTGGGCTGAAGCGGCCGTGGAAATGCAAAGCAGGATTAAAACCAGTCTGGTACGCATACGCATCATAATATAACAACATTAATTGGTGCAAAGGTATTCAACACTACCCGGTTTTCCGGTTACAAAACGTTTGTTTTTCGTCAGTAATTCCGTGGTGGCCGGTAATGGCCGCTACCGGAAATGCAGTATTTTTGGCACCGCGGAAAGCAGAGCCGCCCTTATCAAAATATGACCAGCCAAAACAACAAGCGCTGTGCCGTAATCGGCGCAGGTGTGTCGGGAATAGCGGCGTCCATCCGCATGCGCAACAAAGGTTATGACGTAACGGTGTACGAAGCAAACAGTTTTCCCGGCGGCAAACTTTCCTCCGAAAGCAATAACGGTTACCGTTTCGACATGGGCCCGTCTGTTTTTACCATGCCTTCTTATGTCGACGAGTTATTCGAACTCTCCGGAAAAAATCCCCGCGACTATTTCAATTACACACAGTTAGATCCTGTTTACCATTATTTCTTCGAAGATGGAAGCAGACTTGACGCTTTTCATAACAAAGAAGGTTTTGCCGAAGCCATGGCCAAAACTACCGGCGATAGCAAAGAAGCCATCGTCAACTACCTCAATCGTACCGAAACGATCTATCGTTTGACGGATGAGGTTTTTCTGCAAAACTCTTTGCATAAATTCCGCAACTTCCTCACCTGGCCCGTATTACGCGGTATTCTCAACTTCGGAAAGATCGGCGCATTCGATACCATGAACGGCGCCAATAAAAAATCGTTCAAAGATCCGAGACTGGTGCAATTGTTCAACCGCTATTCCACTTACAACGGTTCCAGCCCTTACCTCGCTCCCGCCACACTGAATGTGATTGCCCACCTCGAGATCGCAAAAGGCGCTTATTATCCCGAAGGCGGTATGTATAGCATCACCCAGTCATTGGTAAAATTGGCAAAGGATATTGGTGTGCAGTTTCGCTTTTCCACACCGGTGAGAGAAGTTATCACGGAAAACAAAAAAGTCAGCGGCGTCCGCACCGACGAAGGAACAGAACAATACGACGTTGTGATCAGCAATATGGACGTTTACAACAGCTATCGCCTGCTGCTGCCCAATTTAAAGAAGCCGCGTAAAACGCTCGATCAACCCAAATCCAGCTCGGGTATTATTTTCTATTGGGGTATCAAAAAAGAATTCAGCGAACTCAGTTTACACAATATTCTTTTCAGCGCAGATTACCGCAAAGAGTTTGAAGCCATTTTCAAACACAAAACCATCGACAACGATCCAACCATTTATATCAACATTACCAGTAAACATTCACCCGAAGATGCACCTGCCGGCGGTGAAAACTGGTTTACATTCATCAATGTGCCTAACAACGATGGTCAGGACTGGGACCAGCTCATTGCACAGGCAAGAAAAAACATCATCACCAAGGTAAACCGGATGCTGAAGACGGATATCGAGCCGCTGATCGAAGCGGAAATGGTGTTTGACCCGCGCGTGATAGAGAACCGCACGTCGAGTGCGTTCGGCGCTATTTATGGAAACAGTTCCAACAACAAGTTCGCGGCCTTCCTGCGGCATGCTAATTTTTCCAAAGAAATCAAAAACCTTTATTTCTGTGGCGGCAGCGTGCATCCGGGGCCGAGCATTCCGCTCTGCCTGCTTTCTGCCAAGATCACCACCAATCTGGTAAAAGAACCTTAATGCCTTGATATACGGGCATTCCATTGCCCGGCATTCCGTATTTTCGCGGCGACGTAAATCTCCCTTATGAGCCATTCCGCCATTATAGAAATCAGCGAGCTCACGAAAAAGTTCAGGAATGCGACCGAGCCTTCGGTCAAGGGAATTTCGTTTTCCATCGAGCGCAATGAAGTGTTTGGTTTGCTCGGGCCCAACGGTGCAGGCAAAACCACCACCATCTCTATTCTCTGCGGATTGTTTCCGCCCACAAGCGGCACCGTGAAGATCGATGGAAAATATTTACACGAAGACTTAGCCTCCATCCGCCAGATCATCGGCATCGTGCCGCAGGACATTGCTTTGTATCCTACCCTCACGGCCCGCGAGAATCTTGATTTTTACGGCCACATGTATGGATTGAAAGGAAAAGAATTGCGCAGCCGCATCGATGAGTGGCTGGAAAAACTGGGATTGACCACCGCCGCCAACCGCCCCGTTGCCGGTTATTCCGGCGGTATGAAAAGAAGGGTAAACCTGATCGCCGGCGTTCTTCATCGTCCCAGCATTTTGTTCCTCGACGAACCAACAGTAGGCGTGGATGTGCAAAGCCGCAATGTGATCATCGAACATCTGCAGGAATTAAACAAAGAAGGAACAACTATCATTTATACTTCGCATCACATGGAAGAAGCGGAGAACTTTTGTACGCATGTTTCGATCATCGATCATGGAAGAATTCTGACGGAAGGCTCTCCTGCCAATCTCATAGCGGCACACCCCGGATGCAACAACCTGGAAACCGTATTTCTACACCTGACCAACCGTAAACTCCGGGATTAACATGATAAGCAAGCTACTCGCCACCATCCGAAAAGAAATCTGGCTGCTGCTCCGCGACCGCGTTGGCTTATCCATCCTTTTCCTCATGCCCATGATCCTCATCTTCGTGATGACGATGATCCAGGATGCGGCCTTTAAAACATTGAACGAAAAAGGTATTCCCGTTGTGTTCGTTAACCAGGACCGCGATTCCCTTGGCAGCATGATCGAATACGGTTTGCGCAATAATGATCTTTGTACGTTTTACGATTCCATCGATGGGCAACCCGCAACATTGGAATCTGCGCGCAAGGCCATTGCCGATGGGAAGTTTCTCATTGGTATCGTTGTGCCCGCCGGCGCTACGGCCGCCATCCGCGAAAACGTAACAGCGCTGATCGCCGAAACGATCGACAACAGCGGCGACACCGTACATTCCGATCCGTCTAAAGTTGCCGTCATTGATTCGGTGGAGATATCCATACTCATCGATCCGGTCACTAAAAAATCGTTCATTACCTCCATTACCAGCAATCTGCGTGAATTTATTTCGGAGGTAAAGACAAAGATCATGTTCGAGACGTTCTCGAAAGAAATAGCGGAGATCATTCCCGATAACAATGGCAAAGGTCCGCGCAATGCTTTTCAGCGTACGCAAATCATCCGTTACAACGAAGAATATGCTTCGCGCACATCCGATACGGTGGTGCCCAATGCCGTGCAGCACAACGTTCCGGCCTGGACCATCTTTGCCATGTTCTTTATCGCCATTCCGCTTTGCGGAAGCATTATGAAGGAAAAAAGTGAAGGCAGCGCATTCCGTTTGCATACGATGCCTACCTCTTATCTGTTGCTGACACAAGGCAAACTGATTGTATATGTAATGGTTTGCCTGATCCAGTTTATGCTGATGCTATCGGTCGGTTTGTATTTCCTGCCGATGCTGGGCCTTCCCAAATTAGTGTTGGGCCATAGCATGGCGGGCATTGCGGTATTAACGATCGCCACTTCGCTGGCAGCCACAGGATATGGTGTGTTGGTTGGAACGCTGGCTTCCACCGAACAACAGGGTGCAATCATGGGATCCTTGTCGATTCTTTTGCTTTCTGCATTGGGTGGCATCTGGGTGCCGACTTACGTAATGCCCGAAGCCATGCGCCAGATCAGCGTCTTTTCACCGCTGAACTGGTCGCTGGATGGTTATTATCAACTGTTCCTGCGACAGGGCGGGCTACGGGATATTTTGATTTATTCATTGAAGCTGTTCATGTTCTTCGTGATCACACTCGGTTGTGCCACCGCAGTTAATAAATGGAAACGGCGCATCTGACAACGCATCTTCAATTTCCCCTATCTTAGCAACTACACTATGGAAGAATCTGTGATCATAGCCGATATAAGGCAGTTTATTGAAACAAACATCCTGGCGGGCGGCGTTGAACTGACACCGGATACCAATCTGCAACAGGCAGGCATCGACTCGTTCTCTACCGTTGAGATTATCCTTTTCCTCGAGCGCAATTTCAATACACCTGTACCGGACGACAAATTACTTCCGGAAAATTTTCAAACCCTTCGCAGCCTGGCGCGCCTGGTCCGCGAATTGTCGGCTACTAACTGACCTTATGTCTGCGCTTCCCCGTAAAGTAATATTGAGTGGTTCGGATTGTTTTCATCTCGTACTGGACAAACACGCACATAAATACGGCACCGGAAGCAACGTGATGCGGATCGTTTTTCAATCGCACGAGAAAGTATCGGCACAACAATTATCCGCAAAACTCAATGCGTCTCCGCTTGTTCAGTGGCTATGCAACATACGCCTCCACAGTGGCGGACTATTCGGGCGACCTCATTGGGAATACACCGGCGGCAATCAGCTTATTCCGTTTTACGAACATCATTATGCTGATAAAGGGGAAATCCCTGTAACTCTTTTGCAGCGCGATCTTCCTTTGCGCCAGCAGCACTTTATAGAATGCGACCTGGTACATTATCCCGATGACACAACGGCTATTGTTATTTCCTGGAATCATATTTTACTCGATGGCCGCGGCATTGGTATGCTGATCCAGCACCTGAATGAATTGCATGAAGGACAGCCCGCCAGACCGGCCGATGTTTTATTTCCTCCTTCGGAGAAAAAAGCAAACTGGCCTGCGTATATCCGCAACATGTATCGCGTAAAAAGTTTTATCGAAAAATCGTCGCGCGCACCGATTGCTTCTGTTGCTTCGGGTTATGGTAAAGAACCTTCCCTGTTTCATACGCAGTTAGTTCAATTTTCTGTTGAAGAAACGGCGCGCATTCAGCAACAGGCCACGGCAGCAGGCGCAAGATTTGGTCCCAACCTTTTTTATTTATCCTGTTGCGCCCAGGCGGTGCGCGCCCGGTTGGATGAAAAAAATATTCCCGGTCCGTTCTGGATCCCCATTCCATATGACGGACGACTGCGCGGAGCATTCGGGCCGGTCATCACCAACACCGTTGCTTTTCTTTTTTACCGCCTGGAACGCGATCAATTGAATCAGCTTTCCACGACCGTGGCGGCCCTGCAACAGCAAATGACTGATCAGATGCGCGATAAAATGCCGCAGCGCTACAGCATGTTGCTCAGCATGATGCGGCACATTCCCCTGAATCTTTACTATTTCCTCGTCAACCGGCGCGGAAAGGGCGCTTTTGCCAGTTTTCTTTATTCTTCCACAGGCGACAGTTTCAACAAAATCGACCGTTTTATGGGTTTTCCGGTGGAACATGTCACCATTTATCCCTCGCCCACCTTCCCGCCCGGCCTCACTTTTTCCTTCCTCAAACACCGGGAAGCATTGAATATCAACATTGCATACTCACCCGATATTGTTCCGCAGGCAGACCTGCAACTACTTATAGCGCGGCTTCGTCAAATGCTGCTGGGCAGCGGATCTGAATGATACAATACGGTTTTTCACGGATATAGGAAATACGTATTTCGTGGGATTGGTCAAATGCCCGGAGAGTCGTAACTATGCCCTTCGAGCCCTTCGGGAGGCCGAAGTATCGGCCTCAGGGAACTCAGGAAAATTAGGGCACGAAGGAATTTCGGGTAACCATTAACCATGAAGCTTCAACGCACAGATATTCTTGTACTTGGAGGAGGCGCAGCGGGAATCGCTGCCGCTTCGGCCGCCGCCGACACGGGACTCGACGTGACCGTGGTGGAAAAAAACGGTTATGCCGGCGGCAAAGCCACTGCCGCTGAAGTGGGCACCATCTGCGGGCTGTACCGCTTTAGTTTTGATAACCCGGATTATATCGTCAAAGGTTTTGCACGCGATTTTGCAGAAGAACTGCGCACCCGCTCGGGCACTACCCCGCTCAGCAACGCATCCGGCCTTCATTATCTCCCCTATCATATCGACGTTTTCAAACAATACAGTTACGAACTGCTGACCACAAAAGGCGTTCGCGTATTCTTTCATAGTCATGTTACGGCCGTAACAGTTAAGGAAAAACATATCAATGCCGTTTTCATTCATACGCAGGAGGAAGGTGAAATAGAAATTCGTCCGCGTATCGTTATTGATTGTACGGGCGAAAGCACCGTTGCACGCCTTGCCGATCTGACGGTGATCAGAAGTGAGCACTACCAGGCCGCAGCGCAGGTTTTTACCCTGCAGGGAATCAAAGAAACGCATGAAGGAAAACTGGGCCTGATCCTGATGAAAGAACTTCGCCTCGCTATTCAACAAGGCAAGCTCGATCATTACTTTGATCGCGTATATGTGGTGCAGGGCTCATTGCATGATGGCACCGTGAGTCTGAAGATCGGCATTCCGGTGCCGGTTACCTATTGCCCCGGCAACCTCGATGCTCTCCGGGCATCGGCCTTTGATTTTATTTACCGCCTTACCACTTATCTCAAGGAAAATGTAGCCTCTTTCAAAGAGGTGACTATCGAACATATTGCTCCCGAAGTAGGCATCCGTGTTGGCCAGCGTACACATGGACGTTATGTATTGACAGAGGAAGATGTGTTGGGTTGCAAAAAATTTCCCGACGCTATTGCAGATTGCGGCTGGCCCATTGAAGAATGGGAACAGGACCGCCGCGTACATATGCGCTACTTCGAACCGGAAGAATTTTACCAGGTGCCGGCCCGTTGCCTCCGCGCCAACGGCATCGACAATCTTTATATGGGCGGACGAAATATATCTGCCACAGACGGCGCCATTGCCAGTGCGCGCGTGATCGGCATTTGTTTACAAACCGGCTATGCCGCCGGTCGACTGGCCGCCGCGCAATTACAAGGCATCTGTGCCGACAGCATCATTGAAGAAATTCAACTCGGTGCGGTTTACTCTTCCTGAAAACTCCATTCCCTTTTTAAATATCTTCACGAGATGAATCACCTCCCCGTATATGAGGTATTGCGCCAGGCCGCGATCAACTGGCCGCAACGCCCTGCTGTGATCGACGAATACGGCACCATGACCTTTGATATGTTGTGGAATGAAACGGAATTGATGAAAGCGCAGTTACAGCAACAAGGCGTAACCGCCGGCCATGCAGTTGGCATGAAAGCGCATAACGGCCGGTATTTTATCGTTGGCTTATTTGCCGTAGCGGGATGCGGTGCTGCCGTGATGCCACTCTATCATTTATTAAAAAAAGAAGAAACAGATCAGTGCATCGCCGATGCAGGGCTGCATTTTTTATTGGAAGAATACATTGGTATAACCAATGAAAATGACCAGCGCGAACCGATGGCCCTTTCCGGAGGTGGCTTTTATTTTTCCCCGACAACTATTAACGCAGACTATCCCTTTGCGCCGCATGTAGATCATCCGGTGTTTGTGCGTTTTACTTCGGGCACAACAGGCACATCAAAAGGCGTCGTGCTTTCGCAACAAACGGTGATCGAACGTATCGAAGCTGCCAACCGCGGCCTGGAGCTGGGACCGGAAGATGTGGTGGTTTGGGTTTTGCCCATGGCATACCACTTCGTCGTGTCGATTGTATTGTATGTACGTTTCGGCGCGGCCATTGCAGTGGTCAGCGATTTTCTCGCGCGCAATATCATCCGCATGACCAACGACCACAACGGCACGATGATCTATGCATCGCCCTTGCAAATACGATTGATGGCGCATGATAAAAGTGAAGAGCAATTGCCGTCACTGAAAAAAATTATCTCTACGTCCGCAGGTATTGGCGTGGATGTATGCAACGACTTCCGCGCAAGATTCGGTAAAGACGTGAGCCAGGCTTATGGCATTATTGAAATTGGCTTGCCCATGATGAACCTGCGCAAATCAGCGGAGCATCCTGATGCGGTGGGCTATGCATTGCCGGGATATGATATTGGTATTCTGGATGACAACTATCAACCACTTCCGCCGGGACATACGGGCTATCTGGGTATTCGCGGTCCGGGTATGTTTGATGCTTACCTGAAACCCGCCAAACGCAGTGCAGAGGTATTGGTCAATGGTTATTTTCTGACCGCAGATTATGCCAGCAAAACGGAAGATGGTTTGGTAAAAATAGAAGGCCGTGCGAAGTCGGTAATCAATGTGTCGGGTATAAAAGTATTTCCGGAGGAAGTGGAAGCGGTGATCGAAACCTATCCCGGTATTCTTCAGGCAAAAGTGAGCAGCGTTCCGCATCCATTGATGGGTCAGTTGATAGAGGCGGAAATTGTTGTTGAAAAAAATGCGGATATCAATATAGAAAAGGTCATGACCTGGTGCCGTCAGAAGCTATCCAATTTCAAAGCTCCGCAGCGAATGCGGGTGGTTGAATCACTGGAAATGACAAGCACGGGTAAGTTGAAACGATAAAGGTGATTTCCCTTTGCGCCTTAATTTCTTGGCGCCTTTGCGTGAAAAGCGGCGTCATTTCACGCAAAGCTGCATAAGAAGCAGAGACGCTAAGAAAAATATCCGCTCTTTTGAATTTTTACTTTTGAACTTTGAATTAAACCGGTAATTCCTCCCGGTCATGGTATCCAAACACCTCTACTTCGGGGTGCTCCTTCATTAACCTCCTGATCTTATCAAGACTTGCCAGTCTTTGTTCATTATCATCGGCTCTTGCTGTGGCCAGTGCAGTCACAGGATGTTCGGGATCTTCCAATTCTCCCCGTAAATAATAAGCATCACCAACATACAAAACCCAGCGATTATCTTCCTGTTCGATGGCTACACCACAGTGTCCGAGTGTGTGGCCAAACAACGGAACAAGATAAACGCGTGAACTGAAACCGAGTTTCACCTCGCGTGCTTCGAGGCCCATCCATGTTTCATCACCAGCCTTGTACGCAATGATTTCTGGGTTATGTGACAACTGGTGTGGCAGGTAACGCTGATTGCCGCTGTGGAAATTGGCGAGTTCTTCTGCGCCAACGTGTATGGTCAGGCCGGAAAAATCTGCGAGGCCGCCGATATGATCCGGATCGAGATGAGAGATCACGGCCTGCTTCACGAGCAGGGGGTCGAGTCCGAGCAGAGCGATTTGTTTATAAGCAGCGAGGTCTTCTTCCAATCTGAAACCCACGAGGTCGATGAGTGTCTGACCCACGCGTGTCTGCGGCTGTTGTGCATCGAGCATGCCCATACCCGCATCTACCAGCGCAAGGCCCGAAATATCTTCAAGCAAAAGGCAATGTCCGATCACATCGTCATTAACCCGTGTTACGATCTTGAGGCAATTGAGATGATGAATTTTCATACGTCAAAATTTAAAAGGCAAAAAAGACGAACAGCCACAATAAGGTTTAAGTTATTCGTTGCGTCTTTGCTCCTTACGCACCTTTGCGTGAACTGACGCGGCTTTTCACGCAAAGGCGCCAAGAAATTAAGTCGCAAAGATCAATGAAAGCTCATTCACCATTTTTGAATTTTTACTTTTGACTTTTGAATTGTTCTCTTTTGAGAACACGCTCATAAAGCGCCACGTTCATCATGATCAATAACATGCCGTAAAAAGTATCTTCAAAAGGAATGGTATACATGCGGATACCGAGGTTTTCCGCATCGTTGTATAACACCACCGGAATGGCCGTAAGGAAACCATTTACTATCAAAAACGGCACCAGGATAATGATATACGATACCACAAACGATACGGCATCAAATCCTTTGAACCAGGACTTCCATACATACACCATACCGATAAAAATTCCCAGGAAGAAGAAGGTCCAGGAGGTATAATATTTATCGTAGAAAATGGCGCCGGTAAGAATCGACAATACCGCTATCACCTGTAATACCCGGTCGCCCCACACCTTCTTTTTAAAATTGGGGAAATAACAACGGATGCATTCATACACAAACACACAGCAATACGGCACCACAAAAAAGAACAATATTTCCTCGATCGGCAAACCGAAGAGGTGATGATTGGTAATGTATTTTTCATTGAACGACCACACACCTTCCTTCGTAAAAAATGAATCCCAGGCAACATAAAGTGCAGCGGGAATGAGCATGGGAATAACCAGGTATTTCCACCTTTTGTAAAACGCTACTTTTTTATCAAAGCTAAGCGCCAACGGACCGGCGAGCGAGGCTGCCAGTATGATATAGTACGTGTAATGACTGTTCACGGAAAATCAGGATTCAGACTTTTCAATGGTAGGATAGTTGACTCCGCGGCCAGAAACTTTCCGTTTTTTGTCCGCCTGCACTTTCTCCCAATATTTTTTTGCCACCCAAAGCATCCCAAAGCTTTCGCCGTCATGTTTGTCCAGATGTTTGTGGTGCATCTTGTGCGCCCAGCGAAGCGTACGGATATAGGTATTGTTGCTGCGGGAAAACCATTTGAATCGCTGGTGGATGATTACATCGTGCACCATGAAATAGGCGAAGCCGTAAAGACTAAGGCCTGCTCCAATGGCAATGGACCAATAAGCCTGGTTCATTACCCCCAGCATGATCAGCAACCAGCTTGGAATAGCAAAAATGAGAAAGAAGGCATCGTTCTTTTCAAAAAAGCCCGGCTCTGGCTGGTGATGGTCTTTGTGCAGGTACCATAAAAATCCATGCATCACATAACGATGCAGGCACCAGGTAAAACCCTCCATCAGCACAAACGTGGCTAATGCAATGCCTATGTACAATAATATGCTCATGGCGCCGGATGAACGTTTAGGTTAAAAAGATGCGAAGTACCAGAAAGAACAGGAGTTGTATGAGCAACAAATTTACACCGAATTTATTATCCTTTGAGACTTTACACCAGTGAAAAATCGCAGCCAGCAGCATACTCACCAAAAACCAGGTGATATAGTTGTATACCGGTACGGATCCGTCACCGCCCCATTGCCAGTATCCCAATCTGATCGCAACAGGCTCCATCAGCCAGTCGTACCCCACAGCTAACAATGCCGTGACAATTATCTTTATCAGGGGTGCCGCGCCCGACAGCAACCGCCAGGTGGCAATAGCACTGATATATACGACCATGAACCAGTTGACGCCCAGCATCAGCGGCACACCCAATACTTTGATGCCCATGATCCAGCCATAATTATAGTGGCCGAATAAGGCCGAAGTCTGCACGCCCACGATCTCGACCGTCATGCCCGCCACAAAACAGCAAAGCACAAATATCCAGAATCCGGTATTGCGCGGCTTTTGCGTCCAGAACAAAAGGCCCATCATCAGTAAAAGATTGAAGGGCGTAGCGATCAAAAAAAACTCGTGCGGAAAAAATAACATGCCCACCGCTCCGATTACATGGAACAACGCAGCAACGGCTGTTGCCTTTTGATAAATGGATAAATTTTTAAGCACCGCTATTTTTTTCCTGTAAAAAGGCCACCAGTCTTGGAAGCGCGATCTTGAACCATTCGGTATATTTCTGCGGATGGGTTTGCATAGACTGCACAATTTCTTCAACAGGTTTGTAGCAATAATCGGCTACTTCGTCCGGATCGGGCGACACAGGTCCTTCGTAGGTACCTGTAAATACGTGGTCGTATTCGTGTTCGGTAAGACCGTTGTCGAAAGGTGCTTTGTAGACAAACGAAAAAGCATGTTGAAGCGGCGTATTGAACCCCATTTCTTCCTGCAATCGCCGCGAAGCGGCATCCGCTGTTTTTTCTCCGGGAAAAGGATGACTGCAGCAGGTATTGGTCCACAAGCCACCGCTGTGATATTTGCTCAATGCACGCTGGTGCAGGAGCAATTCTTTTTTTCCATTGAAAATAAAAATGCTGAAGGCCCGGTGCAGTACCGCCTGCCTGTGCGCTTCCATCTTTTCCATCGTTCCCAACTCCACATCATGTTCGTCCACCAGGATCACATCCATAGCTATAGTATATTGAACTGGCTTCGCACGCCGGCTTTTGCTACGATGTATGCTTTGCCGTAATTGGGAATGCGGATTCGCTGCTCGAGAATGCAGGAAGGCGCCGTTCGTTTTATTTTTTTGAAAAGAGACAGATAATATTTGTAAGCAACATACACCCCGAAGCGGGCTTTTACCGGTAATTCTAATATGCCTTTGTAAGCATCGTCAAAATCTTTCGCGATATCATCTTCGATCTCGCGCTTCATGTCGAGGGTGAAGTTGCGGAAGTCTACATCGGGAAAATAAGTACGGTTAAGATGTTCGTAATCTGCTTTCACGTCACGCAGGAAGTTTACCTTCTGAAAGGCCGCACCCAATGATTGCGCTGAAGGTTTCAATTTTGCATACATCTCGCGGTTGCCTTCGCAGAATACGAAGAGACACATCAATCCTACCACTTCCGCACTGCCATAGATGTATTCTTTGTATCCGCAGCTATTGTATTTTGTTTTGCTGAGGTCCATTTCCATGCTTTGGAAAAACGCCTCGATCAGCTCATGATCGATATTGTATTCGCGCACGGTTTTCTGAAAGCTGTGCAGGATCGGGTTGAGGCTGATGCCTCTTTCGATGGACGCATAGGTTTCTTTCTTGAATTCGAACAGGAGTGTTTCCTTATCGTATTCATGAAAAGTATCTACAATCTCATCGGCCAGGCGCACGAAGCCGTAAATATTGAAGATCGGTTTGCGGAGATCTGCATGAAGCAGCCGGATAGCACTGCTGAAGGATGTGCTGTACTTTTCCGTCGTGGCCTTACTGCACTGTTCACATAGATCATGAAATAGCTGCATCATCGCATTCAATCGGTTTAAGGACTGGTTATTCGTTTTGGTTAAAGATATGTCTGTCTGTTCGGCTATTAATTTACGCTTTTTTAGGAAACTGACACCTCCCGGGGTGGTTTTTCCTCCATTTGGCGGCTCCCTGGTCAATGATTGAAAACACGGCCAATTTCTCCCGCTACCACTTCACCACTGATCAGGCTGGGTGGCACTCCCGGACCCGGAACCGTCAGCTGGCCTGCATAAAACAGGTTCCTGACTTTCGAACTCCGGCAAGAGGGTTTCAATACTGCGGTCTGGCTCAGCGTGTTAGCCAGCCCGTAGGCATTTCCTTTAAAAGAATGATAGTCCGTCATGAAATCGCTGACGGAATAACTTTTCTTATAGATAATGGCATCCTCCACGGAAGTGCCGGTCTGTTCTTCATAACGACGGAGAATCTGCCTGAAATATTTTTCCCGCAATTCTTCCGTATCTCCTTCCAGCCCCGTGGCTACGGGAATCAGGAAAAAGAGGTTTTCGCAACCAGCCGGCGCTACCGTTGCATCGGTTACCGACGGTGCACATACATAAAACAAAGGATCCGAAGGCCATTCGCGCGAGCGATAGATTTCTTTTCCATGCACACCAAAATCCGTATCAAAAAACAAAGAGTGATGCAATATGCCGGGTAGTTTTTTGTTCAATCCCACATAATACAACAGGCAACTCGGTGCCATCACGCGTTTGTTCCAATATGATTCACTATAAGAACGGTCTTCAGGTGCCAGCAGTTTTGTTTCGATGAAATGATAATCTGCGGCTCCTACTACCACATCGGCTTCGAGGCTTCCTTCTTTTCCGGCTGCATCCGTATAACGCACGCCGGTCGCACGACCGTGACCCGTCTGAATGCCCGTGGCCGGTGTATTGAAACGGAATTTCGCGCCCTGTTCCTGCGCCAGTTGATACATTGCATCCACCACCTGGTACATGCCTCCCTGCGGATACCAGGTACCCAGACACATATCGGCATAGTTCATCAGGCTGTAAAGTGCCGGTGTATTTTCAGGAAGCGCTCCTAAAAATAAAACCGGGAACTCCATCAGTTGCTGCAGTTTGGGATCGCGGAAATATTTGCGGATATGCTTTTTCATATTGGTCAGCACATCCAGTTTGAATACTCCTTTTGCCACATCCCAATCCAGGAACTCGGCCCATGAGCGACCAGGTTTGTGCACGAGCTTGTTGATGCCTACTTCGTATTTGTAGGCTGCTCCCTGCATAAACTGATCAAGCTTTGCGCCGCTGCCGGATTCTATCGATTCAAATAACTGTTTCAGTTCCTCGTAAGATGCGGGAAGGTCCATTGGTCCGTCCTGCCAGTATACACGATAGGACGGATCTAACCGGTCAAGGTGATAATAATCGCTCACTTTTTTACCAAAACATGCAAAAAAGCGTTCGAAAACGTCCGGCATCCAATACCAGCTTGGTCCCATGTCGAAGGTAAATCCTTCGGCTTTCAGGATACGGGCACGTCCGCCGGGTGTGGCGTTTTTCTCCAAAACGGTCACATCCCAACCCGCGCGGGCGAGAAAAGATGCAGCAGAAAGACCCGCAAATCCGCTTCCTATAACGATGGCTTTTTTCACGAGGGACGAAAATAGAACTATTCAGCATAATTCTGCATACCGCAAACTGGGTAAAATATTGAATTATACATTAATAGATAAGACAACCAACCCGGCCCCCCACCCTTAAATCTTTGTATAAAATCGTAATTCGTAAACGGTTATAACCCGCGCGGGGTTATTTTTGCAATCGTTTTGTTGAAAAAAGAAAAGCTACATATCGCGCTCGTAGGAAACCCCAATAGCGGGAAAAGTTCCTTGTTCAATTGCCTGACCGGCTTAAATCAGAAGGTCGGCAACTTTCCGGGCGTAACAGTCGACAAAAAAACCGGGTTCATGCAACTGGGTACGGGCGAGGCTGAAATAACAGACCTTCCCGGATCTTATAGCCTGTATCCGCGCCGCCTGGACGAATGGGTAAGCTATAAAGTATTGCTGGGCCAGGACAAGACGGTGAAAGCAGATGTTTTTCTTGCCGTTGTCGACGCCAGCAATCTCCAGCGCAACCTTCTCTTTTGTACACAGCTCATCGACCTCAAACTCCCGATCGTGGTGGTATTGACCATGACCGATCTTGCCGCACGCAAGGGAATCAAAATCGATACTCCGGAACTTGAACGTGAATTGGGCGTACCCGTTGTTGCTGTCAATCCGAGAAAGCAAAAAGGCATTCCGGCTTTGAAAAAAGCGATTGAGCAAACAGCCCAGGGGCTTTACAAACCACCGGTCAATAATTTCATCGATCTGCAGGCACTTGCCGGCGCACCGGTCAGTGATCTGAAAAAAGAAATTCCCGGCATCGGTGATTACACCGCCATTCATTACCTGATCAATCACGAATCATTTGAATTGCCCGTGGATATGCAAAACCGCATAGAATCCATCGAGCAGAAAAATGCATTCAATCCAACAAAGACACAGGCCGAAGAAATATTACAACGATACAGTCGTATCAAACATATCATGCAGGTGGCGGTATCCGTACCCGATCCATTGCAAAAATCACGGGTCACTGAAAAGATCGACAACGTTTTACTGCATCGCCGTTGGGGTTACCTGATTTTACTGGCCGTACTCTTTTTACTTTTCCAAAGTGTATTCTGGCTGGCCAGTTATCCGATGGACTGGATCGACGCAGGCACGGCCTCCTTCAGCGGATGGTTGTCATCCGTGCTTCCCGAAAATGGCTGGACCGATCTGCTTATCAATGGTATCATAGCGGGGCTTGGCGGCATTGTCATCTTCGTACCACAGATCGCCATTCTGTTTGGACTCATTACCATATTGGAAGATACCGGTTACATGGCGCGGATCAGTTTTCTTACCGACCGGCTCATGCGCAGCGTTGGTTTGAACGGAAAAAGTGTAATGCCCATGATCAGTGGGTTTGCCTGTGCCATTCCCGCCGTGATGAGTGCGCGGAATATTGAAAACAGGAAAGAAAGATTGCTGACGATTCTCATTACTCCGCTGATGAGTTGCTCCGCTCGTTTGCCAGTGTATACCATTCTTATCGGACTGGTGATTCCCAATAATTATTTACTTGGATTCATTGGCCTGCAGGGCTTGGTAATGCTCGGACTTTACCTGCTCGGATTTGTAATGGCGTTGATCGTTTCTTATGTAGCAAAATGGTTTATCAACATCAACGAAAAAAGTTTCTTCATTCTTGAATTACCGGTATATCATTCACCACGCTGGAAGAATGTGTTGAATACCATGATAGAGAAGGCCAAGATCTTTGTGTTGCAGGCTGGTAAAGTGATCATGATCATCAGCCTTGTACTTTGGGTATTGCAATCATTTGGCCCCGGCGACCGGATGCACCGCGTTACAGAAAAATACGAAGCCGCACTCGCGCAACCGGGAGCCGACTCAACTCAACTCAAGTTTGAATACGACAACGAGCATTTGGAAAACTCCTATGTGGGCATTGCCGGTAAAGCCATCGAGCCGGTGGTAAGTCCGTTGGGATATGACTGGAAAATTGGCATTGCCCTGATCACCTCCTTCGCCGCGCGTGAAGTATTCGTCGGCACAATGGCCACTCTTTATAGCGTGGAAGATGACGGCGAAGAAAATGCGACACTCAAGGAAAAAATGCATGCGGCCGTTCGCGCGGATGGCACACCCGTATATAACCTGGCCACCGGACTATCGCTTATGGTGTTTTATGTATTTGCCATGCAATGCATGAGTACGCTCGCGATCGTTCGCAGGGAAACGCGCTCCTGGAAATGGCCGGCCATACAACTGGTGTACATGACGGCATTGGCTTATGCCATGAGCTGGCTGGTTTATCAACTATTCAGGTAAAGGCGTCCATTTATCTTTCGGTTCAAAATACTCCCACAACATCGTTGAAATTTTTCGCGTAAGGGTCCAGGCCTCGTTACTTTTCCGCCAACTGCGGTCCTTATTGTTTTTGGTAAAAATGCAGAAGATATAAGGATTGGTTGGTGCATTCACCAGCAACGCTTCATTCCGGGATTGATCCACGCAACCATTTTTGCTGAACACTTCGATATAAGGAGGAATAACGGAAATTGCTTCTTCCTGATCCCAGAAGTTGCGGCCCATGCAGCGCATCATGCGATCGCAGGCTGCAGGTGAAAAAATCTGGTTGCGATAAATCCGTTCAAAGATTTCTCCCATTTCTCTGGGCGTTGTTTGCCCCCAGCCATACATCTTGCGGATGTCTTCGCGGCCCGGCGTTCTGGAATTGACGCGTGTGTCTTTGAAACCAAGACTGTCTAAAAGTTGGTTGATGCGTGTGCCGCCACCTGCGAGGCCTTGCAACCAAAGGCTTGCGGTATTATCGCTGGTGGTCATCATCAGCATCATCACTTTTTTCAATCTTATCTTTTCGCCGTCCTTAAAAGAACCGAGAATATCTTCTCCGGCATAAAGCAAGGAGTCGCGGTAAATAATGGTTGAATCGTAGAACAATTCACCGCGTTCGAGCTTTTGCATAACGCCCAGCAGGATCGGTACTTTTACAATACTCGCGGTTGGAAAAATTGTATCCGCATTGAAAACGGCGATCTTTCCGGTTTTTAGATTTTTTACATAAATGCCGATATCGCCGTTGAAGCTTGACACTGCTTCTCGCAAACGGGTTTCCAGTTTTTTATCTGTATGCTGTGCAAAAGCTACAACGGAGAAAAAAAGGCCGGGGAACAGGAAAGCAAAAATTCGTCTCATTTCAGAAAGTCGATTACGATTTGACAGAATGCGCGGATGCCGGGTTTCATGCCGCTGTCATCCACAAAAAAGTCGGGTGTATGATGAGGCGGTGCTTTGGCCGGATCGTTTCCAACCGGCATGCCGCCGAGGTAAAAAAAGAAAGCGGGCGCTTTCGTGCCGTAATAAGAAAAATCTTCTGCGCCGGTTACCCATTCCCTTTCCTTTACACGATCCGCGCCCAACGCAGCACGCAGCGAAGGCAATGTCCGGTTGACCAGTGCAGGATCATTAAAAGTCACCAATGTTTTTGTATCGATCACTGCTTCGGTCTGCACGCCGGCAGCCTCGCTGATCAGGCGGATGGTTTTATAAAAATGTTCGTGCACCTGGAGTTGCATCGCACTGTCGAGTGTGCGGATGGTTCCGAGCATGGTACATTCTTCCGGAATAATATTATTACGTACACCTGACTGAATTTTTCCGACTGTGATAACAACCGGTGCTTTGGTCAATTCTGAATAACGGCTTACGATATACTGGAGGCCATTAATGATCTGTGCCGCGGCGGCAATAGGATCGGCGCCTTTCCAGGGTTGAGAGCCGTGGCTTGCGCGGCCTTTTATTTTAATGGAAAAAAAATCGGCCGCGGCCATGAAGGCGCCGGGTTTGTATTCGATCGTGCCCGTTTCAATATTTGATTCGATATGCAAACCAAAAACTGCGTCGACACGGGGATTTTCCATTACGCCTTCTTTTACCATCAATGCGGCTCCTCCTTCTTCTCCGTCGGGTGCTCCTTCTTCGGCGGGTTGAAAAATAAACTTAACGGTGCCTTTCAGTTCCGAACGATAGGCCGTCAATACTTCGGCAACACTCATCAGCATGGCCACATGTGTATCATGTCCGCAGGCATGCATCACGCCTACTTCTTCATTATTATATTGCGTTTTTACTTTGGATGCATAAGGCAATGGCACGCGCTCGGTCACGGGTAAGGCATCCATATCTGCTCGCAGCGCAATGCAGGGACCTGGTTTGCCTCCTTTTAGAATGGCAACGACTCCCGTTTTGGCAACCTGTTCTTTTACCTCCAAACCCAATTGCCGCAAATGATCGGCGACCAGTTTGGCTGTTTTGAACTCGCGGTTGCCGAGTTCTGGCTGCTGGTGAAGCTGGTGTCGCCAGGCAATACACTTCGGTTCTATTTTATCGATGGCATCGGAAACTTTTTTCGGCAGTTGCGCATGGGCAAACGCTGAAATAAAAAGAAGGGGCAGCAGCAGGCGCATTGGCTGGAATTTGTATGAATTTAGTTTAAATGTCGCAAAGCGAAGCATCATACGAACGGTCAAAAGTTTTTATAAAAAACGACGTCCAAAAAGTTATACCTTGTACGCCAAGAACCCTGCTATGTTACTGCGCCATTTTTCATTTCTGAAATCGGTACTGTTGCACGCCGTTACTGCATACGGCGGTCCGCAAGCGCACATGGGTATGATGATGAAAACATTTGTGCGGCAGACCCCTTACATTACGGAGCAGGAGTTACTCGAGTACAATGCATTTTGCCAGTTGCTGCCCGGCGCATCTTCCACACAGACAATTACGCTCATCGGTTATAAACGCGGCGGTGTTCCGCTGGCTATTCTTACACTGGCTATCTGGATCATGCCTGCCTGTCTTTTAATGGGTATGCTTTCGTTTCTGCTCCGGTACATCGACCAGCGGGCATTGCATACGGATATATTCAAATTTATTGCGCCGATGGCGGTGGGGTTTCTGTTATACTCCTGTTTCACCGCATTTCCACATGCTGTAAAAAATACGATCACCACGGTGATCATGCTGGTGGGCAGTCTCGTCACCTTTTTCTTTTTCCGTTCACCCTTTGTTTTTCCGGCGCTGATCCTTATTGGTGGTGTCACCACCAACCTCAGTCACAAACGGATTCCGCAGGTACATGAGAAACCAAGGAAAATAAGGTGGTGGAACTTCTGGTTGTTTGGTATCATCTTTCTCGCGGCTGGTGTACTCAGTGAAACGGCTAGAAAAAATGAATGGATCCATCGTAAGCCGTTGAACCTTTTCGAGAACACCTACCGGATGGGTAGCCTGGTGTTTGGCGGCGGCCAGGTGTTAATGCCGATGATGATCGAGCAATTCAGTGTGCGTCCGGAAGTGGTGAAAGAAAAAAACCCCAATGTAATTCAGATCGATAAAAATGATATGTACACCGGGATGGGAATCGTGCGTGCGGTACCGGGACCGGTATTTTCGATTGCGTCCTTTACCGGAGGGATGGCGCTGAAAGACATGGGGCCTGAAATGCAAACCGTCGGCTGTATCATAGGATCGGTGGCTATTTTTCTGCCGAGTGCACTATTGGTGTTGTTCTTTTTTCCGATCTGGAATAACTTGAAAAAATATGCGGTCATCTACCGTTCGCTGGAAGGCATCAATGCAGTAGTGATGGGAATCATGATTGGTTCCACCTTTTACCTGATGAAGGATATATCGCTCATAGATGTGAAGACGGTAAGCCTGATGAATATCGGTGTAATTGCCGGCACGAGTTTGTTGCTGGCCTATTCGAAACTTCCGGCACCGGTGATTGTGATTGTCTGTCTCGCTCTTGGTTACTTTTGGTAACAAACATTACTTTTTATAGTAGCCTCCCTTTTCGATCTCTTCCCTTACATTTTCAGGTACAAGATAACGGACGGATTTACCGTCCCGGATGAGCTGGCGGATTTGCGTGGCGGAAATCTCGAGCAGTGGAGCATTGGCCTGATGTAAATCGGCATTCAGTTCATTGTTGATCGGAAAGCCTGGCCGATCATAAACGTAGATTGGGTAATTGTTGATGATGAAGGAGGCGTTGTGCCACTTACCGAGATTCTGAAAACTGTCGCCACCCATAATAATACTGAATTCGTAGCCGGGATATTTTTCAGCAAGATGTGTGAGTGTGGTGGCGGTGTAGGATGGTTTAGGTAAAGAAAATTCTATATCGGATGCGCGCAGACGGTCGTCACCTTCAATGGCTACGCGTACCAGGTGCAGGCGATCGTACTCGTTGAGTAAGGTCTTGCTTTCCTTGAAAGGGTTTTGCGGAGAGATCACAAACCACACTTTCTGCAGATCGGTTTGAGTGAGCAAGTGGTTGGCAATGATCAGGTGACCGGTATGAATAGGATTGAAGGAACCGAAAAATAAACCTATTTTCATCTAAAATATTGAATATCAATCAATTGTATTTACAACAATGTGGCCAGCTTCGTTTTTTCTGAGGCTGAGTGTATAACCGGCGACGGCTACTGACACCGGATCTCCGAGTGGTGCAACATTTTCCACCACGATTTTTTCACCTGGCAGACAACCCATTTCCATGAGTTTCAGAAAAATTTCTTCTGACGTGAATTCCTTGATGATTGCTTCTTGTCCGGGCTTGAGTTCTGACAGTAATGTTTCCATGGTGTTGTATTCCTGCAAAGCTAACGTTGTATTCTGGGCTTTGTTTACGAATTTTGAAATTATGAATGCAACAGCAGCCTCACCCGTTTCTTTCTTTTCTGAGTATCCGGTTACACTTCGACATCGCCGCTTACTCAAGCAATTTATCGTCAGATTATTTCATAGCGAGGGAAAAAAACTGGAACACCTGAATTACATTTTTTGCAGTGATGAGAAGGTTTTAGACATCAACAAGACTTATCTCAAGCACGATTACTATACCGACATTATTACGTTCGAACTGCAGCCGAAGGGAGAGCCCGTACAGGGTGATATCTTTATCAGCGTAGAGCGGGTGAAGGACAATGCGCAACAGTTGGCGCAAACACAAACGCGCGAACTTCACAGGGTAATCTTTCACGGCGCTCTTCATTTATGTGGATACAGGGATAAAACGGCTAAGGAAGAAAAGCTGATGAGGGCAAAAGAAGACCACTACCTGGATAAGTATGACAAAGCTCTGCGTAAGGAAGGCAAATAATCTTGGATAAATGATAGTTGCAGAACCCCTTGAATCGTAATCAGGGGTTTTGGTTTTTCACCCTCCTCCCTTTCCTGGTTAATGTTCCACGTGGAACGGAGCTTTTATATCTGTCATTAGCTTCTACAGGCTGCGGTAATGATGACTCATCAGATACTCACGGGTCGTATACAGCTATCATGTAAGCCGGAGACTCCTTTTGGCCTATCTCGTTCCACGTGGAACAAATAAGATCACCTATCGATGCCATTGACTTGGCAAATTGATTTCACTTGAACATCCTTGTTGGAAGACCATGGAAGCTGGCTGCGTTCCACGTGTAACAGCACAACACCGTTCCTTTACCATCGATTCCGTTTATCACAACAACATTTGCCGCTTAATATAATTACGCTCCGGTAGAAGCAGTGTATTGTATTGACCGGCAAGGAGGGTTTCACGTGAAACAGACCCAAGAAATTACCAGCACTCTACATTTTCCAGTTTCATGCCTCGCCGCTACATCAGGCCAATGCTCAAATGCTTCACCCAACGTTTCCGCCGCCCCTACTGAGGAACAAACGGTCTATGTTCCACGTGAAACAGCTTGTTTATAGCATACGTCTTCGAAAAGGATAACAGTCTATGTAGGTTGTCCTCCTTACGCGAATCCACCACATTCCACGTGAAACCATATTATTAAGCATCCGGCAATATCAGTCCAGGGGCTACGACATTCCTGGTGGGTGAACTCCCGCATTAGTCCCTAAGACAGGAGACCTATTCTATACATTGATATGTTCCACGTGAAACCTCCTTCGCTCCCGCTTCTGATAATTAGTCTGAATGAAAGAGTCTATCCTTAATCGCTTTGCGTGTAACCCGGAATCAAGACATGCGCTTACTCGCCATTACCAGATTACCGAGTTTACCTATACGCCTCCAGCTCGTTCCACGTGGAACGAAGCAGTAGATCTCAACCCAAAAATGAATATTGTTTCACGTGGAACCTTTGATTTCCTCCTCACTCGAACCGGGTTCTCGTTTCACGTGGAACAAGGAGGCTCCTCCTTTTATCCTACCTTTGCACCCATGTTTCCCGAATACGATGTCATAGTAGTAGGTGCCGGTCATGCCGGTTGTGAGGCGGCAGCTGCTGCTGCCAATCTTGGCTCAAAGGTTTTGTTGGTAACCATGAATATGCAGACGATTGCCCAGATGAGCTGCAACCCGGCCATGGGCGGAATAGCCAAAGGGCAAATCGTTCGGGAGATTGATGCGCTTGGAGGTTACTCCGGTATTGTTACCGACAAAAGCATGATCCAGTTCCGCATGCTCAACCGATCAAAGGGACCTGCTATGTGGAGTCCCCGTACACAGAATGACCGGATGCTCTTCGCTGCTACCTGGAGAGAGATGTTGGAACAAACGCCTAACGTAGACTTTTACCAGGACATGGTAAAAGGTCTGGTTATTAAAGACGGCACGGCGCAGGGAGTAATTACCGGATTGGGACATGAGATCAAATCAAAAGCAGTAGTACTTACCAACGGAACTTTTCTCAACGGCATTATCCATATCGGGGAAAAGAACTTCGGCGGTGGCCGCGCTGCGGAAAAAGCAGCAACCGGTATAACAGAACAACTGGTTTCTCTCGGCTTCGAAAGCGACCGGCTTAAAACAGGAACCCCTCCGCGTGTTGATGGACGAAGCCTCGACTACTCAAAAATGGAAGAGCAGCCCGGTGATGACGATATCATTGGGTTCTCTTATCTGCCTGTTCAAAAACCAGCCAAACAAGTTTCCTGCTGGATCACCTATACCAATAATAAAGTACACGAAATACTGAAGACCGGCTTCGACAGAAGTCCCATGTTCGCCGGAAGGATTGACGGTGTTGGTCCCAGGTATTGCCCGAGTATTGAAGATAAGATCAACCGTTTTGCAGAGCGCGAACGCCACCAGATCTTTGTTGAGCCGGAAGGATGGAATACGGTTGAAATTTATGTAAACGGATTCTCAACTTCTTTACCAGAGGACGTCCAATACGAAGCGCTTCGTATAATTCCTGGGTTTGAGAATGTTCGCATCTTCCGTCCAGGATACGCCATCGAATACGACTACTTCCCACCTACCCAACTGAAGCACACATTAGAAACAAAACTAATATCAAATCTTTTCTTTGCCGGACAAATAAATGGTACTACCGGGTATGAAGAAGCGGCTTGCCAGGGTTTGATGGCCGGCATCAATGCGCATCAAAAAACAAAGGAACTGGATCCGCTGATTCTTCAAAGAAGCCAGGCTTATATCGGCGTACTCATCGACGACCTCATCAGCAAAGGGACCGAAGAACCTTATCGCATGTTTACTTCTCGTGCGGAGTTCCGTACATTGCTTCGCCAGGATAATGCAGACATAAGACTGACCGGCCTAAGTCACGCGATTGGTCTGGCGTCTGATGAAAGAATGGAACGGTTGGCCCAAAAAGAAACAGCCGTACAACAAATAAAAAAATTGCTTCACGACATCCAGTTGGAGCCGGAAGAGATCAACGGCTATCTTCTTTCTCTCGACTCTTCGCCTATTTCCGAAAAACAACGCGCAGAGAAAATTCTTCTCCGGCCAAATGTTGGCCTGGCGGAATTAATCGACCACGTTCCCAAACTTGCCGAACAGCTGAACTCTTTCAATAATGAAGCGCTGGAACAATCGGCCATCCAAATTAAGTACGATACCTATATCCAAAAGGAACGCGATCTTGTAAACCGGATGAGTCAATTGGAAAACCTGGAAATACCAGATAGTTTCGACTATTTCAAAATCCCGGCTCTGGGTAATGAGGCCCGCGAAAAACTGCTCCGTGTAAAGCCGCGTACATTGGGACAGGCAAGCCGTATCTCCGGGATCAATCCCAGTGATGTGCAGATACTAATGGTGTACATGGGAAGATAAGAATACGCTAACAAATCAAGCTTCTTTACCTGCGGCATTAATATTAGTTTTGCCGTTTGCACCGAACGTCATGTTTAATCCATTCCGGACATCGAGGTTATTGCTGCTTGGTCTGATCTGTCTTACAGGATTGATCGCCCCATCATATATATATGGACAATGTCCGACGCGGATCAGCACTTTTCCCTACACAGAAGGTTTTGAAGCAAACGATGGAAACTGGGTTACAGGTGGTACTGCTTCAGATTGGGCATGGGGTACGCCGGTAAAATCAATTATCAATGCAGCCGGTTCAGGAACCAAATGCTGGATAACCGGTGGATTGTTTGATAACTTCTATAACAACGGGGAAGCCTCCTGGCTTCGTAGTCCGTGTTTTGATTTTACAAACGTTACTCATCCCTATATTGCCTTCAAAGTTTTCTGGGAAACCGAACGCACCTGGGATGGTGCCAATTTTCAATACTCCCTTGACAATGGTGTAACCTGGATAACAGCGGGTTCTTCGGGAGATCCCAACAACTGTCTTAATGAAAACTGGTTTAACTATCCAACGATCAGAGGACTCAATCCTCTAACATCAAACACTGCCGGATGGACGGGCAGTAGCCGTCCGACGCAGGGAAGTTGCCAGGGTGGTTCCGGTAGCAACGGCTGGGTAACAGCCAAACACACTTTCCCTAATCTCGCCGGACAGTCTTCTGTTGTTTTCCGTTTTACATTTGGTGCAGGTACCACCTGTAACAACTTCAATGGTTTTGCAATAGATGACATTTTCATTGGTGAAGCTCCTGTGAACCAGGCGTCATTCACTTATACCTGTACTGGTAATCAGCAAGTATCTTTTACCAATACATCTACCCCCTGCCCCACTACCATTCAGTGGAACTTTGGTGATCCATCGACTGGCATAAACAATACATCAGCAGCAGCAAATCCGTCACACTTATTTTCCGCGGGTGGAACCTATACAGTAACATTAACTGTCGGTGGTCCGGACAATGCTTCTTCAACAACAACCCAGACAATCACCGTACTTGAATCTCAAGAGAACTTGCTTTCTCCTGTTTCGTGCAACGGCGGTAGCGATGCAGTAATGACTGTCGATGTAATCGGCGCCAATGATCCCGTCACCTATAACTGGTCAACAACGCCTGCACAAAATTCACAAACGGCAACTACTCTTTCCGCCGGAAATTATACTGTAACCGTATCAAGTAATAATGCCTGCCCCTCAAGTTCAACGTTTACACTATTTGAACCAACGGCAATTACACATACGGCCACAACCGTAGCCCCGGCTTGCAATACTGCAAACGGATCCATTGATCTTGCTGTGACCGGCGGCACTCCTGGTTATACCTATTCCTGGTCGCCCAATGTAAGTACAGGCTCACGCGCAGATAATCTTCGTTCAGGCACCTATACCATTACTATTACCGACTCCCGCAACTGTACACACACGGCTACGGTAATATTGAATGACCAAAATGCTCCGGTGATTACCGGGCAATCTTCCACCAATGTTTCGTGTTTCAACGGAACAAATGGAAGTATCACAACCACCATCAGTGGTGGTACTCCTGGCTATACCTATAGCTGGTCTCCGTCTGGTGGAGTACAGGCAAATGCAACAAATCTTTCCGCCGGCACTTATACATTAACCGCACGTGACCAATCAGGGTGCATTGCCCAATACACACAAACCATCACACAACCTGCGGCTGCATTATCCGTTACCACCTCAGTAGTTGATGCTACTTGTGGTAATAGCAATGGAAGTATACAAACAAATGCAACGGGTGGAACTACTCCTTATCAATATACCTGGACTCCAACAACCATAACCGGAGCGTCCGCAACAACGCTAACGCCCGGAAATTACAGCGTTACGATCACCGATGCTAATAACTGCACAACCAGCACACCGGTACTTACCGTACAAAATAGAGGGTCGATTGCTCCACTCGATTTAGGGCGGGACACAACGCTTTGCTTTGGTGAAACATTGTTGTTAGCTCCGCAGGGAAACTACCAATCCTATCTTTGGCAAGATGGCTCAACAGGTTCAACATTTCTTATCTCTGAACCTGGGACCTATTCACTCCGCGTTGAATCAACCGATGGATGTCAAACATCCGATGCCATAGTAGTACAGGTTAATCCCGCATGCAATGCCATCTATTTTCCAACCGCCTTTACTCCCAACAACGATGGGCGTAATGATCTGTTTGGTCCAATTGGCAACCTTGCCGGCTTATCGAACTATCAATTTTCCATCTATAATCGTTGGGGACAACGAATCTTCTTCACCAACGACCCTTACAAAAAATGGGATGGACGTGTACAGGGAACAACATCATCTTCTACTGTATATACCTGGTTTGCCCGCTTCTCATTGAATGGTGCATCTGTCGAAACCCGAAAGGGAACAATACTGCTGATACGATAAGCAAAACTAATGTATCGGGAAAGTGAAAGCCGTATAATAAACGGGTAATAAAATCAAAAAACATAAGTATTTATAACACGGCTATCGTTATGGCCTCTCCGATCTTTGTCCTGCCAATCAATAGCTATGGACTATACCGGAATCTGTTTATATTGTAATGAGCCGTTACGTGGACGGGCAGATAAAAAATTCTGTGACGATCAATGCCGTAATAATCATAATAACCAACGGAAGATCGCCGCCAATCCTTTCGTTCGCCATATCAATCAGGTACTCCACCGCAACCGGCGCATACTCGAAAAATTCTTACGCGGTCGCGTAAGTCATGTAAGAATTGAAAAGGCTTTGCTTGAGAGTACGGGTTTCAACTTTCAATATCACACCCATCTATTATCGCCGGTTGCAGATCAACCAGCTATCCGATTCTGTTATGAGTTTGGCTTTTGTGTTATGGGGAATGAAGTGATCCTGGTGAAACAGGAACATATTCTTCCTGGGTCCGTTGAAGAAATCAATCCGTTCGAATTAACAACTAAAAAAAATAAGAAGGCGTGAATTTGATTGTAATTATTGCTTAGCCGCTTGTCTTATTTTCACTGCTCCAACAACCAGATCTAAACTTTCATGTTGATTGTAACTTTTCAGCTCAAGCTATCCATTATCTCTAATTTAGTACTATGAGTCATCACGAGGGGTTCCAACAGCCAAACTCGGAAGAACCCGGTCAAAGACCAAAGCGAAAAAGAATAAAGTATCGTCAGAAAATAGAAAACATAATTGAAGACCCGTTAGAATTAAAAGCCAATAAGAGTTCTGCCAAAGCAAAAAGAATTTTCAGCGAAACAGAAAATCTGATCATCGAACTATGGTTTGACAAGCATTACCTCGATAGAGATCAACATGGAGATGAGTTGGGTAAACGAGACGGAATTGATAATAATACGGTTGAAAATCTTGTCCGCCGCTGCTTAAAACATATGATTACATACAGTACTTTAATAAAAGGATTTAACTTTCTAAATCAAAACCTTCAGCGGCATGAAAGACCAATTAGAATTGTGCTGCAAGATCAAACCGATCATGGCCTTCTAAGCGTTGTTATTGAAGCCCACTACGTTGAGCTTGCCAAATATGAAATAACTGTTAAAACAGCAATGTGTAAGGATGACTACTATCTATCCGATAACCAATATGCCATAGAACTGATTGGAGATGGTTCCGTTTTAAAAAAGTGTGATGTAAAAATTGTCAGAGAGGTCTGTGCCATTTAGTTGCATTTTTCAACCCAAGTAAGTAAATTTGTAAAGAAGATTTTTAATAAGACAGGGTAAGTATCTGGGAAGCCGAAAGGCAGGATTCTTAACTGGGAAGTCTTATTACTTTATATAGGCCGCAAGTTTGCGGCCTATAACTTTTAGGCAACCGCCCCTTGAAAAACCCGGCAGTATTGCCAGGTTATTCTGTGGTGTGGGGCGGGATCGAACCGCCGATGCGCCACGGCGACACAGGCACAAAGATTTTCAGTCCTTTTCCGCCAAAGGCGGATACCGCACTATCCAAAAATACCGGCATAAAAAAACCCGGCAATATTGCCAGGTTCCTTCTGTGGTGTGGGGCGGGATCGAACCGCCGACACAAGGATTTTCAGTCCTTTGCTCTACCAACTGAGCTACCGCACCATTATTTTTTCAGTCTTTTTCCGCCAAGGCGGATACCGCACCATTATTTTTTCAGTCTTTTTCCGCCAAGGCGGATACCGCACCATTATTTTTTCAGTCCTTTTCCGCCAAGGCGGATACCGCACCATTATTTTTTCAGTCCTTTTCCGCCAAAGGCGGATACCGCACCATCCTTCCGCAAGAGCGGAGCGCAAAAATAGCCGTTTTTTCGGAAAAAAGACATTTCCGCATCCTTTTTTCCAATTGTTTTTTACATGCCGTATTCACTCAAGAACTTGATTCGCATGATCTTCAACTGCTCCCAGTTGAAATCAAATTCCGCCAGTTCCTCTAAAGCCACCTGCAGGGAAGAAGTCTCACATCCCTTGAAGTATTCAATGATTTCTTCCTGTTCATGCTCGTCCAGCATCTCGTCGATCGCATAATCCAGTTTCAGCCTGGTTCCACTCGCTGCGATCGTTTCCATTTCCTCCAGCATCTCATCCATTCTCCAACCCTTGTTCTTCGCAATTGTTTCAAGAGAAACCTTCTTATCGGTATTTTGAATGATATATACTTTATTCCCACTTTTATTCACCACACTCTTCATCACAAAATCATCAGGACGTGTAATCTGATTTTCTTCCACATAACGCGCCACCATTTCCACAAAAGGCTTTCCGTAACGGATCGCTTTACCCTTGCTTACACCCTGGCATTTTTCCAGATCAGTAACACTCGTCGGGAACATGGTGGCCATGTCCTGCAATGAGGATTCAAGAAATATCACAAACGGCGGCAGATTTTTCTTCTTCGCTTCCTTCTGCCGCAATTCTTTCAACATCTCAAACAGTTTCTCATCAGTAGCAGCACCGGTACTTGTTTCCACCACCTCTTCATCGTCTTCATCGGCATCCTTGTACAGGTTGTTCAACACGACAGAGAAACTTTTCGGCTTTTTCAGGAATGCTTCACCCTTCTTCGTCAATTTCAACACACCATATTCTTCAATGTCTTTGGTCAGCAATCCTCCCAGCAACATCTGACGGATCAGTGAGTTCCAGTAAAAACCATCTTTATCATTTCCACTCGCAAATACTTCTATCCCTTCGTGGCGGAACATCTGAATCTGCGGTGTCAGTTTTCCACTGATGATTTGCACCACATATTCGGTGGCAAATCTTTCATCCAACGCTTTAACGGCTTTCAACACCAATTGTGCTTCCGTTTTCGCTTCCAGCTTTTCTTTCGGTTGCTTACAGTTATCACATTGTCCGCAATTCTCCTGCTCATATTCTTCACCGAAATAACTCATCAATACTTTACGGCGGCAGACTCCGGTTTCAGCAAAACCAACCGTTTCATTGATCAGTTGCGCGCCCACTTCACGTTCACTTAATGGCTTATCACGCATCAAATGTTCGAGTTTACTCACGTCTTTGTGTGAATAATACAGCACACATTTTCCCTCCAATCCATCACGGCCTGCACGGCCGGTTTCCTGGTAGTAGTTTTCTATTGATTTGGGAATATTATAGTGGATAACGAAACGGATATCCGGTTTATCGATGCCCATACCGAATGCGATCGTAGCACAGATCACCTGCACATCTTCACTGAGAAACTGATCCTGTCTTTCAGCACGGAGCTTGGCATCCAGACCAGCATGATAAGCAACTGCTTTTATACCGTTTGCCTCAAGCAGTGCCGCCATTTCTTCCGTGGTCTTGCGGTTTAATGTATAAATGATACCGCTCTTTTTCTTCATGCTTTTGATAAAGCGGACGATACTTTCGTTCGTCTGATTCTTCTTGATCTTCGGCAGTACTTCGTAATAAAGATTCGGTCTGTTGAAGGACGATATAAAGATATTGGGTTCACGCAGATCAAGGTTCTTCGTGATATCGCTCTGCACTTTGGGTGTGGCTGTTGCGGTCAACGCAATCACTGGTGCATCGGGATTGATCTGGATCATCATCTCACGAAGGCGGCGGTATTCCGGACGAAAATCATGTCCCCATTCTGAAATACAGTGTGCTTCGTCAACGGCAAAAAATGATATTTTAAGATCGGAGAAAAATTCAAGGTTCTCCTGTTTGGTGAGTGTCTCGGGTGCCACGTACAACATTTTTGTACGCCCGGTCAGCAGGTCATCATGAACCTCTTTGATCTCTTTTTTTGAAAGTGTAGAGTTGAGAAAATGCGCTACTTCATCGTTGCTTGAATAACCTCTTACCAGGTCAACCTGGTTTTTCATCAGCGCAATAAGTGGAGAAACAATAATTGCCACGCCTTCGCTAACCATAGCGGGCAGTTGATAACAAAGGCTCTTGCCGCCTCCGGTAGGCATGATCACAAAAGTATCGTGCCCGGCCAACAGTGATTCAATCGCTTTCTCCTGCGTGCCTTTAAATTTATCGAATCCAAAATTCTCCTGTAATGCTTTGTGAAGATCGAATCGTTCTTTGGGTGCAGCAGCGTCCTTGCTCTTCAGTTTTTTGGAACCTGTGGTTCGCTTTTCGGTTGATATAGCCATTGCTCAGTTTTTCAATCGCACTTCTTCAGTGGCGACATAAGTAAGGTACTTAATTTTACCCGTTCATGCCATCCTTGCGGGTGGTGAGATTCATGAGGAGGTTTAATACGTGACATTTGGCTGATTAGCCAGTGTGACGGGGCCCGTAACTAAGTGGGCAGCGAATTTACGAATCAAAGACGGTTTATTCAAGCGCTGAATCGTTAAAATTAAGTACATCGATTGCGAAATTCTTTTCATGATAAATACGGTTAATTTTGTACTCTTCATGAAACCGACTATTAAGCAAATTGCCTTACGAACGATTGAATTGGAATCACTTGCCATAGGTGGTCTTGCCAAGTACATCAACGAAGATTTTGAAAAAGCCGTCGATACCATCAGCCGCTGCAAAGGCCGCGTGGTCTTTAGTGGTATTGGAAAGAGCGCCGTTATTGCCCAAAAGATCGTGGCCACTTTCAATTCAACAGGTACTCCTTCGATTTTTATGCATGCCGCAGATGCCATTCACGGTGATCTGGGCATCGTTCAACAGGATGATATTGTTGTTATTATCAGTAAAAGCGGGGAAAGTCCCGAGATCAAAGTGCTTGTACCCCTGATCCGCAATTTTGGTAATACCCTGATCGCCATTGCCGGTAATGATCAGTCGTATCTGGCCCGCAGGTCCGATATCCTGCTCAATACAACGGTTGACCAGGAGGCCTGTCCAAACAACCTGGCTCCTACATCAAGCACTACCGCTCAATTGGTAATGGGTGATGCACTGGCTGTTTGCCTGATGGAAGAAAAAGGCTTCCGCAGTGACGATTTTGCCCGTTTCCATCCAGGCGGAGCGCTGGGTAAAAAACTCTACCTGCGCGTTTCAGATCTTTATATCAATAATGAAAAGCCTGAGGTCACTGCCAATCAATCACTTAAAGAGGTGATAATGGAAATGACCCGCAAACGGCTCGGGGTTACGGCCGTTACAGGCGACAACAAAGAATTGCTCGGTATCATCACCGACGGTGACCTTCGCCGGATGTTAAAAAATGATCTTACTATCAACGATAGTATCACTGCCTCCGATATTATGACCAAAAATCCCAAAACCATTCAAGCTGATCAATTAGCTGTTGAAGCATTGGATCTCCTGCGTAAAAACGAGATCACACAACTTGCTGTGGTCGACAACGGAGTGTACCTGGGAATCATTCACCTTCACGATCTTGTTAAAGAAGGTATTATCTGACGTCGGCCAAACATTTACTACGTAAAAAATAGATAGTTTTGCCGGTCTTAATCAAGCGTTAATCAACGTACATGAACAAACATCATTATGTAGCCATCATGGCCGGTGGTATCGGCAGCCGTTTCTGGCCGATGAGCCGCGCCAATCATCCTAAACAATTTCTCGATATTCTTGGAATAGGACGTACGCTGATACAGCAGACCTTTGACCGCTATAGCCAACTCGTTCCCGCAGAAAATATCTTTATCATCACCTCCAAAGAGTATGTTGAAAAGGTAAAAGAACAACTGCCCGGTATTTCCCCGGATAATATTCTTGCAGAACCTTCACGCAAGAATACAGCGCCCTGCATTGCTTACATCGCTTTCAAATTGTTTCAGAAAGATCCTAATGCATTAATGATCGCTGCACCTGCAGATAACCTCATTCTCGATACACAGGCCTTTATTGAAACGGCTAACAATGCATTCAGATTTGTAGATCATATCAATGCGTTGGTAACGATCGGTATCAAACCCACTTCACCCAATACAGGTTACGGTTATATCCAGCATGAAGCACCGGAAGCCGCGCCTGGTGTGCATAAGGTGAAAACATTTACTGAGAAGCCCAATCTCGAACTCGCCAAAACCTTTGTGTCCAGCGGAGACTTTCTCTGGAATGCCGGCATCTTTACCTGGAAAGTGAAAAATGTTATCGCTGCTTTTGAAAAATATCTTCCGGAGATGTATGAAGTATTTGCACCGGAAAAAGATAAATTCAATACACCCGAAGAAGCAGCAGCCATTGAATCCATCTATCCGCAATGCACCAATATTTCCATTGATTTTGGTATCATGGAAAAAGCGGAAAATGTATACGTAATCCCTGCTTCTTTTGCGTGGAGCGATCTGGGTACATGGGCCAGCGCCTGGGATAATATGGAAAAAGACTATTTCCAGAATGCTGTAGTCGGTGACCAGGTGATGGTAGTCGACGCCGGCAATTGCATGGTGCACGTACCCGATGGTAAACTCGTCGTTCTGCAAGGAGTACAGGACTACATCATTGTAGATACAAAAGATGTACTGCTTATTTGCAAAAAAGACAAAGAACAGGAGATCAAAGAATACGTTGCCGAGATCAAACGCAACAAAGGAGATAAATTCCTCTAATTATCAACTATGCCTTACCCCGTCAACCAGGTTCTCTTTATCGACATAGAAACCGTGCCGCAATATGCGGAATTTGAGGAGGTACCGGATGCATGGAAAGACCTCTGGCAAAAGAAAGCAGCCTCTCTGTTACGCTCGCGGGAAGATGAAACAATAGAAAGCATTTACCCGAGAGCCGGCATCTATGCTGAGTTTGGAAAAATAGTCTGTATCAGCTGTGGCTTTCTGCAAGGATCCGGTGATCAACGTAAACTCGTGATCAAATCTTTATCCGGCGATAACGAACCACAACTGCTGGCAGCCTTCTCTTCCATTCTCGATAAATGGAGCAACAACAATGAAGCGCGTTATCTCTGTGCGCACAATGGAAAAGAATTTGATTTTCCCTACTTGTGCCGTCGCATGATCATCAACAATATTCCACTTCCATCATTGCTGAATATCGCCGGCAAAAAGCCCTGGGAGATTACCCACCTGGATACATTGGAACTCTGGAAATTCGGTGATTTTAAAAATTACACCTCACTCAATCTGCTGGCTACTGCACTCTCTATCCCTACACCCAAAGATGATATAGATGGAAGCATGGTATGGGAAGTATACTGGAAAGAACGCAACCTCGACCGTATCGTCACCTATTGTCAGAAAGACGTTATTACCCTGGCGCGTATCTTCCTGCGGCTGCAGGGCGAACCGGGCGTAGACGATCAACAAGTCGAATTTAAAAACTAATACCAATGGATATCGAAGTGATCAGAGATTATTGTCTCTCCAAACCGGATGCGCTGGAAACACTACCCTTCGGACCGGATACACTTGTATTCAAAATAAACGATAAGATTTTCCTGCTACTGCCGCTCGACCCGGAGCAACCTCAATTCAATGTAAAATGTGATCCCGATCTCGCGCTCGAACTGCGCGAATCCTATCATGCCGTGCAGCCGGGTTTTCATATGAATAAAAAACACTGGAATACGATCATACTCGATGGAAGTGTTCCCGCCAAACTGATCAAAGAATGGATCGATCACTCTTATGAACTCGTAGCCAAACCAAAAAAGAAAAAATAAGCCACCAATTTTTAACAAGCCATCACCAACATGAAGAAGTTACTTTTTGCAGCAACCATGCTGTTATTATCCGTATGTAGTTATTCACAGAATTATCAACTCATCAGCGGGGATCAAATAAAAGTAAGTAAATACTCATCCGACCTCGACATTGTAGCCAGCGACAAAACCGGTAATTATTTTGCCGAACAAAGATGGTCCTGGAACCTGAGAGCAAAACTTTATAAATTCGATAAAAACTACAACGATATTTATGAAAAAGATTACCGGAAAGAATTGCGTGGCTCCATCTTTCGTGGCTTCTACCCGATCGACGAAGAGCTGGTGATGTTTTCCACAGAGTATACCAGGAAAGAAAAAACGTTCACCTTATATGCCCGCAAAATCAACAAGACCACTGGCGAAATAAAACAAGACGCCAAAGAGATCGGAACCTTTCCTCTGGAAGATAAACGTGATGATTTCGAAGTAAAATTTGCACCTGTTTCCAATGGAAAAAAATTACTTTTTGCTGCCAACGTTTCCAATAAAGACAGGGTGTCTTTAGTTACCGCGGTACTGGATCCGCAACTAAAAAGAGAAGCCACGGCTACCATTGATTTTCGATTTACGCCTAAGCAATTCAGTATCCAGGATGTATTTTATACTGCCAATGAAAAGATCGTTGTACTGGGTAAAGAATCGGAAGAAACACAGGTTGGAAAACGTAAAAGGAAACGCTGGGTATTCAAACAATATATATTGCACATTTACACAAAAGCAGGAAAAAAAGAAAAAGAAATTCCTATTACCGCCGATCAGCGTTTCGCTATTAGTGGAAAACTTATCGAGCATACAGATGGCACATTAGCTCTTGCCGGCTTTTATGCCACCGATCCCAAGAAAAAAGATTTAAGCGGATTTTTCCTGAGCAAAATAGACACAGATAAAAACGAATTACTCCTCACCTCTTACAAAGAGATCAATGCTTCCATGATCGGCCAGAACTATACAGAAGATGCAGATGACGATAACGACGATGATAGCAAGAAGTCCAAAAAAGAAGAAAAGAAAAAGGATGACGACGACGAGGAAGAGGAAATACCAAATGATTATGTTCTCAAATCTGTACTGATCAATCCGGCAGACAACTCGATGGTTATTACTGCAGAAATATCACAGCTACATGTTTATCAAACACAGAATAGAAGCGGTAATATGACCACCTATACTACCGTTTATAGTTATACAACAAAAGACATTTTACTTATAGGACTTAACGCCGAGGGAAAGGTTAAATGGGTCAACAGTATTCCAAAGAAACAACAGGAAAAATACGAGAATCCCAATATCACCCGCTCAGAAGAAGATTATTTCTCAGGAAAAACTGCCCACCCTTATTTTTCCTCCTTTGCTGCCCTTATCAATAAGGATAAACTCATCATTCTGATGAATGATCACCAAAGCAATAATGTTAATCCCGAATATGGACACAAAGTAAAACGTGTGTATAATTTCAAAAAGAAAAGTAATTTTTACGGCATCAGCGTTGACCTGGTAACAGGCACCATGAAACGTAAAATGATCTACGATAATTCATCCGATGGTATCATGATGCCAAGAAGCGCTTATATTAATGGTAGTACCATTTTAATACCAGCAACCCGGGTCAAAATGTTTGGTAAGAATGAATTGAAAATGTCTCAACTAACAATAAAATAAAACACAGGCCTCCTCCGGGAGGCTTTTTATTTCATCCATTCATCCTGTAAATTGCATATCATGACAACAGGTATACAATCTAAACTCCCCGAAGTAGGCACTACCATCTTCACTACCATGAGCGCACTGGCCAATGAACATAAGGCCATCAACCTTGGGCAGGGTTTTCCAGACTATGATATGCCCGAACAACTCATGTCCCTGGTTAATAAAGCCATGCATGACGGTTTCAACCAGTATATGCCCATGCAAGGTTATCTTCCCCTGCGTGAAGCCATTTCCCAAAAAGTATTCAGTCTTTATAATGCCCCTGTAAATCCCGATACGGATATCACCATCACGCCGGGTGGCACCTATGCCATTTATACCGCGCTGACAACCGTATTGAAACCTGGTGATGAAGTAATCGTATTCCAACCCTGTTACGACAGCTATATACCAAATATCGTACTCAATGGCGCCACACCGGTATTCGTCGACCTCAGTTTTCCTGATTACCGCATCGATTGGGAGGAAGTGAAAAACAAGCTCACTCCGCGCACAAGGATGATCATGCTCAACAGCCCACACAATCCAACCGGCACCATTTTATATCCGGAAGACCTGCAGCAATTGGCAGCGATTGTAAAGGATACCTCTATTCTTATTCTCAGCGACGAAGTTTACGAACACCTGATTTTTGACGAACTACCACATCAAAGTGTCTTGCGTATTCCCGAGCTGAGAGAAAGGAGTTTTGTCTGTTTTTCCTTCGGAAAATTGTATCACTGCACCGGATGGAAACTGGGTTATTGCATAGCACCTGCAGAACTGATGACCGAGTTCAGAAAGGTTCATCAATTCAATTGTTTCAGTTGTCATTCTCCTTCCCAGGTAGCATTGGCAACCTATCTGCAGGACCCTTCTACTTATAATTCGTTGGGAAAAATGATGCAGGGCAAACGGGATCATTTTGCGGGCCTGATGCAATCATCCAGGTTTGATCCACTGCCTTCACATGGTAGTTATTTTCAATTGTACCGCTATAACCGTATTTCGGAAGAAAATGATGTGGCGTTTTGTAAACGTATAACCAAAGACTACGGCGTTGCAGCCATACCTGTCTCCGTATTTTATCAGCAGTCAACTGATCACGGGGTTATCAGGTTTTGCTTTGCAAAAAAAGAAACCACATTGGAAGAAGCCGCTTCAAGACTGCAGCGTATCTGATTACAATCCTGCCTTTGCACTGATCTCCAGCATGCGTTCGATCGGCTTGCGTGCCGCGAGACGGAGTTCTTCTTCCATCTCAATGGCCGGCTGCTCGTATTTCATGCAGAGATAGATTTTCTCAAGCGTATTGCGCTTCATGTGCGGGCAATCGTTACAGGCACAGCCATTATCGGGAGGAGCTGGTATAAACGTTTTACCGGGGCTTGCCTTCATCATCTGATGCAGGATGCCTGTCTCTGTAGCCACGATGTATTCCTGCGCATCATCGGTCTGGGAATACTTCAGGATGCCGGTTGTGGATCCAACATAGTCTGCAATCCGCAGAATAGGCTCTTCGCACTCAGGGTGTGCCAGCAATTTTGCATTCGGATATTGCACTTTCAGCTTCGTAATTCTTTCCAGGCTGAAAATTTCGTGCACCATGCAGGCTCCATTCCACAGAACCATGTTGCGTCCGGTCACCTTGTTGATGTAAGCACCGAGGTTTTTGTCTGGTGCGAAAATGATCTTCTGGTCCTGCGGGAAACTATCCACGATGATCTTGGCATTGCTGCTGGTAACGATCACATCGCTGAGCGCTTTGATGCCGGCACTGCAGTTGATGTAACTCACCACCACGTGGTCTGGATGTTGCTCTTTGAAACGTTTGAAAAGCGGCGGCGGACAGCTGTCGCTCAGGGAGCATCCCGCTTTTAGATCGGGGATCACCACTTTTTTTGTTGGGTTAAGGATCTTGGCAGTCTCCGCCATGAAGTGTACGCCGGCAAACACGATCATGTCGGCTTCGGTCTTTTCCGCCTGCTGCGCAAGACCGAGGCTGTCGCCGATGTAGTCTGCGATATCCTGGATATCCGCGTCCTGGTAGTAGTGCGCGAGAACAATTGCATTTTTTTCCTTCTTCAACCGCTCGATCTCGGCAAACAGATCCAGTGTCGGATCTACTTCGAGATCCAGGAAACCTTTGTGTTCAATTTCAGCGGAAGCAGAGGCGAGCATTTCTGTGTTCATCGTCACAATTTTTTTTCGACAGTGCAATGTTACGAACCCGGCAACCCAAAAAACAAATTTAAAATTTGCAGGCCCGTAGTATTAGAACTAATAATAAGTAATAAATAATTTATATAAAAACCCTATTATTATTATGGCTGTGAATTAGTGGGTAACTATTTTTTAAAAACGGTTTTCGCGTTTGGAATTGTCGTTATTCACAATTTGATTTCCCTTATTAACATCCATTTATCACGACTGGTTTGAATTTGAGCCCGATTTCCACAATCGTGTGGATTAGTGCTGATGAAAACTTTCTGAGCCATTTTTGCGCCGTTGAATGTGGATTGTTGTGGAATAACTGTGCGTCTTTGCACCGCGTTATAAAAAATTAACTTTCGAAACTGTTTACATCCCACTAATCCTGTTCCATATCAACGTTTCACGCAGGGTTATTCACAGTTTTCCAGCTCTATTCACATGCCCGTGGGGAGAAATAGTTGTTATTCACGGGCCAAAGCCAAACTAAAATCTACAACTGCTAAAAACTAACAAGTGCTATTTTTACGCAAAATCTATCGCTATATGAAGGTACTAAAACTGTTTTTGCTCGCTTTTGTCCTCTTTTTCTCCTCGCTGGCGCGCGCCGACGAAGGAATGTGGTTGCCCTTGTTGCTGGAGAAACTGAATGAACAGCAAATGAAGAGCCTCGGCATGAAGATCAGCGCCAAGGATATATATAGTGTGAACAACGGAAGCCTGAAAGACGCTATCGTGAGTTTCGGCGGCTTTTGTACCGGCGAAGTCATTTCCTCCAAAGGTCTTGTACTTACCAATCACCATTGCGGGTTCGATGCCATCCAGAACCATTCAACGCTTGATAATAATTATATAAGGGATGGCTTCTGGGCACGTAATTATGCCGAAGAAATCCCGAATCAGGGCTTATTTGTCACTTTTATCGCCAGAATTGAAGATGTCAGCAAACTTGTACTGAATGGTGTAACCAGCAGTATGTCTGAAAAAGACCGCCAGGCGCTGATTGAAAAAAACATAGGTCTGGTAAAAAATGCGGCTAAAAGAGAAGCTTACCAGGATGCTTTTATCCGCGGATTTTTTGAAGGCAATCAGTATTATATGTTCGTTACCGAGACTTATAATGATGTGAGACTGGTAGGTGCACCGCCTTCTTCGATCGGAAATTTTGGAAAAGACACAGACAACTGGATGTGGCCACGTCACACCGGCGATTTTTCACTTTTCCGTATTTATGCCGGAAAAGACAACAAACCGGCCGCATATTCGACAGAAAACGTCCCTTTTGTGCCAAAAAAGTCACTTTCTATTTCACTCGATGGAACGGCGAAGGGCGATTTCACCATGATTTTTGGCTTCCCCGGCCGCACTACGGAATACCTGCCTGCAGTTGCCGTAAAACAAATAGTAGAAGTAAACGATCCGACAAAAATCGCTATCCGCGACAAAGCACTCGCCGTGATCGATGGTTTTATGCGCAGCGATGAGCAGATAAAAATTCAATACGCCGCTAAATATGCCGGTATCGCTAATGCCTGGAAAAAATGGCAGGGAGAAGTATTGGGCCTTAACCGTACCGACGGTGTTGGCAAAAAGAAAAAATATGAAGAAGAATTCAACCGCCGCGTACTGGCCAGTGCGCAGTTGAAACAACAATACGGAACCGTACTCGGCGATCTGGAAAAAGCTTATGCAGAACTATATCCTTACGGTATAGCGCGTGATATATATGGTGAAATAATCCCGAAAATTGAGCTTTTTACCGTAATTCAGCAGCTAAAACAGCTAAAAGCGGCCCAAAATCAGGGAGAAGCGGCTTTTCAGGCACAACTGCCAAAAACCAAGGAACGCCTCCGCGAGTTTTATAAAGAATATGACAGCCGCGTAGATGTAAAACTTTTCGAAGCGCTGATACCTATATATATAGGACAGGATTCTGCCTATTCCGCGCCCTCTGTTCGCCAAAAATCCGCCGGCTACGCCGGTGATTATGCGCGCTGGGCCCGGGAACTATACACTACAACCGTGCTGGCAGACGAAAATAAAGTGCTTGAGGCGCTGGATAAAGATCCCGCAGGCCTGCTGAATGCCCTGGCCAATGACCCGGCCGTGGCTTTGCAAACCGAGCTGGCGCAGAATTATTCAGCCAAAGTACTTCCCCGCCTGACAGAAATCCAGGCCCGCATCAACGCTCTCCAGCGCACTTACATGCAGGCGCAGATGGATGTGATGACGGAGAAAAAATTCTATCCCGATGCCAACAGCACGCTTCGGGTGACTTACGGTACCGTGAAAGGCTACGAAGCCCGCGATGCGGTGACTTATGATATTCATACTTATCTCGATGGCGTGATGGAAAAATATGTGCCCGGCGACTACGAATTTGATGTGCCGGCCAAACTCCGCGAACTCTACCAAAAGAAAGACTATGGTCAGTATGGTGCGGCCGGAAAAATGCCTGTTTGTTTTATCGCCGCCAATCATACCACCGGCGGTAACAGCGGAAGCCCGGCACTGGACGCCTACGGCAACCTGGTTGGTCTCAACTTCGACCGGGTGTGGGAAGGGACAATGAGCGATATTAATTACGATCCGTCGATCTGCCGGAACATCATGGTGGACATACGCTACGTATTATTTATTATAGATAAATATGCCGGCGCAGGCCACCTCGTGAAAGAAATGAAGCTGGTTCATCCGAAGAAAAAGAAATAGTTTACAGCCTCTTAGCAGACCCCGCCGGACAGGCGGGGTTTTTTATGGGATTGATTGGCGGAAGGCGTGCATTCACGCTGATTTCGTGAGTTTTCCCCAATTTGTTCATAACTTCAAAACCCCTATTTTTGCCATCCTTTTTATAACCACTAATACTATTATGTCAGTTATTCAGCAGATCCAGGAGAAGTACGCCAAAGTAATGGCGGTTATCATTGCCCTGGCCCTCATCACGTTCGTGGTAATGCTTGCTTTTGAGAATGGCAACACCATCTTCGGCGGTCCTTCCAGTGTGATTGGTAAGGTAAACGGAGAAAAAATCGATGTGAATGAGTTTGGCGAGGAGTTCAAAAAAATCGAAGACCGTTTGCAAGCGAGCCAGCAGACTTATGGTCTTACAGGTCCTGCCCTCACGCAACGTGCGTTGCAGGAAACATGGGACAGAGAAGTAAACAAGATCCTGCTTAACGATGAAGCTGAAAAACTCGGTATCGGTGTTTCTACTGCCGAGCTTGATGACATGTTGTTTGGTGTTAACCCGCCTGCAGATGTTCGTCAGATGGGTACCGATCCGCAGACAGGTCAATACAATGCCGAAGCAGTTCGCCAGCGTATCAACGAAATCAAAAGAGGTAAAGATGTACAGATGAAACAACAGTTGAACGATTACCTCGTTGAGCTGCGTCAGATGCGTCTTTCTGAAAAATACAATTCACTGCTGCTGAACAGCATCAACTATCCGAAATGGATGATTGAAAAGCAGAACCAGGATAATGCGGAAATCGCAAAAATTTCTTTCGTTCGTCAGACCTATGCTGCAATAACTGACTCCAGCAAGATCACTGATAAAGAGATTGAAGATTATGTGAACAAGCACAAGAAAGATTTCAAACAAACAGAAAGCCGTTCTATCGCTTATGTTTCTTTCAGTGCGTTGCCAACTGCTGACGACACTGCTGCTACACGTGAAGCAGTGGTGAACCTGAAAGCCGAATTCGATTCTACAAAAGACCCAGAGTCTTTCCTGGTGCGCAATGGCTCATCAATGGACTACTCTTCTATCTATTTCCCTAAATCCAAACTGCAGCAAGCCAACCAGTCAATCCAGATGTCTAACAAAGACACGCTGTTCAGCCTGGCCAAAGGTGCTGTATATGGTCCTTACCTCGATGGCGGTGCTTATGTACTGGCAAAAATGATCGACATGAAAGTGCTGCCTGACAGCGTTAAATGCCGTCACATCCTGCTGGGAACAACCGATCGTCAGGGTCAGCCGATCATGGCAGACTCAATTGCCAAATTCAAAGCCGACAGCGTTGCCATGGCGATTGCACGCGGTGCTTCATTCGATTCTCTTGAAGCGAAATACAGCACTGACGAAGCAGCCGGACAGGAGAAAGGTGTAATGACCTTCGCTTCTACCGATATCCAGGGTGAAGGCTTTGCTAAAGAATTCGGCCAGTTCATTTTGTTCGACGGCAAACCCGGCGATAAAAAAGTAGTGAAGACCAACTTTGGTTATCACTATATCGAGATCATGTCGTTCATCGGCACAGAGCCTCACTACAATATTGCCTACATGTCGAAGAACATCGACGCCAGCCAGACAACAACCAATGCTGCTGACGCCGCTGCTTCCAGCTTTGCCGCTACTGCACGTGATGCAAAAGAATTCGAAGCTGCTGCAGAAAAACTGCGCAAAGAACAAGGTATCAACAAAAACGTGGCGATGAACATCACACCTGCTTCTTACGAGATCCAGGGTCTTGGTTTCTCCCGCCAGTTTATAAAGAATATCTATAAGGCGAAAAAAGGACAGGTACTGGCGCCGGAACTGGTTGGCGAAAACTACATTGTTGCCCTCGTTACTGAAGTGAACGAAGAAGGTGTACAATCTGCTTCTCAGGCCCGTCTGCTGGTTGAGCCACTGCTGCGCAACAAAAGAAAAGCAGAGATCGTGAAAAAGAAACTGGGCACCATCACTACTCTCGAAGCAGCCTCTGCTGCCCTCGGTGGTCAGCCGATCGAAGTAGCCGACAGCGTTCGTTTCACCGGCTCTTCCTCTTCTATTCTCGGTTTCGAACCCAAAGTGATCGGTGCTGCTTTCAACAAAGCAAACGCCGGCAAAGTGGTGACCACTGCCATCGCCGGTTCACAAGGTGTATATGTGATCCGTGTTGACAATGTAAGCGCAACACCTGTTGCTGACGCCAATGTTGATGAGCAACGCAAATCACGCTACGAGCAGGCTAAAATGCAGGCAATGTACCAGGCGCCTCCTTCACAGGCCCTGAAAGAAGCCGCCAAGATCAAAGACTACCGCGGAGAATTCTATTAATAGTGAATCCCGAAAGAATATCGAAACCCTCCGGCACTCCGGAGGGTTTTTTGTCAACAAAAGAGCCGGAACCTTGTTATTTTTATAAGCAAAACACATCATGGAAGGTCCTATTGTCAATAAAGTAGCGCAAAGTGAACTGATCACGCTGGATCTGGAGCACTACTATCCCGCGGCACCAACAGCCGTCTTTGATCTCAAGGACCATCTTTTCATGGGGCTTATCCTGAAAGAAAAAGATTTCCGCGAAGCGCTGAAACAAACTGATTGGGAACAATACCGCGATAAGAACGTCGCCATCACCTGCTCGGCGGACGCCATCATTCCTGTGTGGGCTTATATGCTGGTAATGACTTATCTCGAGCCCGTGGCGTTACAGGCGATCGCCGGTACCGAACAGGAACTTCACCGGCATTTATTCCTGCAGCAACTGGCCACACTGAAGCTGGAAGAGTTTTCCGACAAACGTGTTGTGATCAAAGGTTGCGGAGATGTGGAGATCGGACCATTTGCGTACGCAGAAGCCACGCGCCTGCTGCGCCCCATTGTTAAAAGCCTGATGTACGGAGAGCCCTGCAGCACCGTACCCGTTTATAAAAAGGCTATACAACGCTGATACATCAGAACCAGCCTCTCCGCTTAAAAATATACAACATCGCCAGCGGCACGATAAACATTCCGCCTACGGCGAAATAAAACCCCCATTGGTGATGGGCATAAGGTATGATATCGAAGTTCATTCCGAAGATGCCGCCGATAACTGTTGCCGGCGCCAGCAGACAAGTCACAATCGTCATTACTTTCATCACTTCGTTTAGTCGCAGGTTGACGTTGCTCATATATAGATCCTGCAAACTCATCATTACATCCCGGTAGTTTTCGATGAGATCGAAAGCCTGGATAATGTGATCGTGAACGTCTTTGAAGTACTTGGTCGTGCGATCGTCGAGCAGATCACTTTCGCTGCGCACGATGTTGCCGATGAGATCGCGCACCGGTGCGATATTTCTTTTTAATACAATTAATTCCTTGCGCAGTTGGTTGATTCTCGCGAGTGAGCGTTTATTACTGCGTCTTACCACTTCTTCTTCCAGCAATTCGATGCGGTCTCCGAGTTTGTCCATTACGAGGAAATAACTATCCACGATCATATCGAGCATGGCATAACAGAGATAATCCGCGCTGCGGCCCCTTGCTTTGCTGGTGGTCAGCCGCAGCCGCTCACGTAAAGGATTAAAAACATCGCGACTCGCATCTTCCTGGAAACTGATAACAAATTGATCGCCGAGTACGATGCTGAGCTGTTCCACTTCTACAGTCTGCTTTGCTTCATTGTAATAAAGCATATTCAACAGGCAAAGCATCACACCTTCCACTTCGTCCATTTTCGGGCGTTGGCTGACGCTGAGAATATCTTCGATCAACAGCGGATGAATGCCGAAATATTCGGAAATAAGGTCGATATCGGCTTTGCGAAGCCCGTCTATATTGATCCAGCTAACGCGTTTGCTTGATTTGAAAGGAAAAGCTTCATCGACTTTGTCGAGTTCTTTTTCCACGATGGTGTCGGCATCGTAATCAAAAACATGCACACAAACTTCTTCGGCTTCTGCACGTTGCGGAACGATCGTGGGATTGACAGAAAGAATTTCTTTGGTCCGCTGGGTGCCGAACAAATTGGGCAGGTAGAGATACTTCAGGTATTTTTCCGGGCGCAATTTCACATTCATACTTTAAGGTAAAAAATAATCCCCACATGACTGTGGGGATCGATGCTTTCGTGTGTGGAAGTGTGAGCACGAAACGCATAATCAATACCAGAAACACATTGTTTACCGGAACGAAGATCAGCGTATCGCGGCGTCCGGCTATACCCGGCCCACGGTATTTTTATTGGTCAGTGAGAATCGTTTTTGCTTTTTGAAGATCTTCCGGCGTGTCGATGGCCACGCTCGTGAATTCAACCTCGGCCATGCGGATGGTGACACCATTTTCAAGATATCTTAGTTGTTCCAGTTTTTCCACCTGCTCCAGGCGACCGGGCTGCCATGTTGTAAAATCCAGCAGCGTTTGTTTGCGAAACCCATATACGCCAACATGTAAAAAATAGGGCGCAGGCACCGCAGGATTTGCAGCGAAGGGAATTACGCTGCGGCTGAAATATAAAGCGTCATTGAATTTATTCACCACCACTTTTACACAACTGTTGGCCAGCAGCTCTTCGGCCTCCGTGATTTTGCGGATGAGCGAACCCACGCGCACCGAAGGATCGTCAAACAGCCGTACAAGCTTTTCCAGCGGCTCTTTGCGGATAAACGGTTCATCGCCCTGCACATTGATCACAACGTCTACGTCCATGTCAGCAATCGCTTCTGCAATGCGGTCGCTTCCGCTCTCATGTTGCTTCACACTCATCACGGCTTTTCCACCGTGCGCTGTTATTTCTCCGTAAATAATATCGCTATCCGTAACCACAATCACTTCATCAAACAAACCTGTGGCCACCGTTGCGTCATACGTATGACGGATCACCGGTTTATCGCCGAGCGTCTGCATTAGCTTAGCGGGAAATCTTGTGGCAGCATAACGTGCCGGAATAAGCGCAATTACTTTCATGGTGTAAAAATAATGGCCGTTGTTCTTTAATCGCGCAATTTCTGAAAAGGCCGTTTCATTAAAGACATGAAGTCTTCGTCTTTTTCATTGGGATAATAGCGGTCGAGGCCATAGCGGATTTCTTTGGGATCCATTTTCATAAAGGTGCCCAACAGCCGGTCCCAGAAGGAAAAGACAGCGCCGTAGTTACTATCTGTATAAGGTTGCTTCCAGTGATGATGCACTTTGTGCATATTGGGAGAAACAAGAACATAACTCAGCGCCTTGTCCAGTTTTTTCGGAAGACTGATATTGGCATGTGTGAATGCTGTAGCGATTACCACCAATGTCTGGTAGATCATCACTCCATACATGGGCGCACCGGAGACGAAGATTAAGAGCAGGAAGAAAACACCGCGCAGCAGGCTATCGCCCGGATGATGCCGCAATCCTGTGGTGACATCCACATTATTATCGCTGTGATGTACCAAATGGAAACGCCATAACACCGGCACTTTATGCATCACCAAATGCACAAGCCAACTGCTGAAATCGAGCGCCAGCACAGAAATGATGATGGCGCCGGCAATGCCCGTTCCAAACCAATGGATCAGTCCGAAATCGGCTTCACGGCACCAGTCTGAAAGTTTGACGATCAGGATGGCGAGTAGTGTATGAATGACGAGGTGAATGCAGGTAAATCCGAAATTAACAGCGGCGTGCCGTAGTTTGTTACGCTTGTATTTCATGGGCAACAAGGGAATTGCCCCTTCTATGATCCAGAAGATCAACAATCCACCCACAAGAAAAGCCATCCTTTGGCCCGGGCGTTGTTCAAGCGTTGAGAAATATTCAATAATGCTGTCCCACATGGCAAAAAAATCAATAGGTAATTTACGAAAATCCGGTCAAACTCAGAGAGGGGTTTCGTGGCCACAATCAAAGCAACGGTGGACTTTTTTCACGGGAATGGCATAATTACCCAATAAAAAGGTGGAAATGGCGCTTATCCAGTTGCTGATTTTGCGTGGCGTGCTGATTTCTTCGGTGTTGTGCGATCCGCATTCGGAGCAGGCATGGTGGGATTTATGTGCCTGTTCGAGGGAGGCGAGAATTTCCTGTGCCCGGGGCGCCTGCACATCGGGTACCATGAGTTTGATGCCGCCGAGCGCCTGGCTCCAGATGGGCATCATGGTCACGGTGTTTTCGTCCATCAGCCAGCAGCGGATCGATTCGGCTTCCAGCCTTCCCATGGCCAGGTGTGCCGTTACGTAGTTTTCGTATGCCGCTACCGGGACGTATTTCATGATGAGGTATCAGGCGTAAGGTATAGGGTTTTAGGTAACAGGCATTAAGTTAATTCAAAAAGCTGATTCAATTAAAGCGAAGCCATTCACGATTGACGATTCACCATTCACGCAAAAAGCCCGCCAATAGCGGGCTTTTTGACAAGTCTTTGTATTAAAATTACTGGTTCAGCATCAGTGGCATTACCAGCATCAGGAGTTCTTCGTTTTCGTCCTGCTCGGTCGGTTTCAGCAGACCGGCTTTGGTAGGAGTGGACAATTCAATATTCACTTCATCACCTTCGGCTGCGTTGAGCATCTCGATCAGGAACTTGGCGTTGAAGGCAATTACCAGGTCTTCACCGTTGTACTGGCACTTCATGCGTTCGTTACCTTCAAAGCTGAAGTCAACGTCCTGCGCGGTCAGTTGCAGCTCGCTGCCGCTGATGCTCAGTGCTACCTGGTTGGTGCTTTTGTTACTGAATACACTGATACGGCGCAAAGCACTCTGGAAATCGGCCTTGTTTACCGTAAGACGGTAAGGGTTGTCTGCCGGAATCACCACCTTATAATCAGGGAAACGCGCGTCGATCAGGCGACAGCTCATGCGTGTGGTTCCGTGCTGTACAAACAGGTGGTTGCCGTTGTAGCTCAGGGTGATCTCGTCTTCGTTGTCAGGGATAGCGGCCTTCAGCAGGTTCAGCGGCTTACGTGGCACGATGAAGGTGTCTGATTTGGGACAGCTGGCATCGGTACGTTTGTAGCGTACGAGACGGTGCGCGTCGGTAGCCACAAACTGAATTCCTTTTTTATCGAGTTCAAAGAACACGCCGGTCATGGCAGGACGCAGGTCATCGGTGCTGGTCGCAAACAATGTTTTGCTGATAGCGGTAACGAGCGCTGTAGCCGTCATGGTGAAAGACGAAGTATCGTCTGCGGCTGGTTCTTTGGGGAAATTGTCCGGATTTTCGCCCATTACCTTGTACTTACCATTATCGCTGGTGATTTCGATACCGAAATTCTTGTCGATGGTAAAAGTGAGGGGCTGATCGGGAATATTTTTAAGGGAATCGATCAGGATTTTTGCGGGGATACAAACCCGTCCGCTGTCTTTGGCTTCTACATCCAACTGTACACGCATAACGGTCTCGAGGTCCGTAGCTACTACAGTCAGGGTATTTTTGTCAATCTCGAACAGGAAATCCTCAAGGATAGGTAATACCGTATTGGCATTGATAACGCCGGAGATATGCTGCAACTGTTTCAGTAGTGCAGATGATGACGCAATAAACTTCATAATAAAAATTGAATGGGGCGAAACTAAACTTTTTTTGGCTAAAAAACACGGCCGGACAGGCCCGGCATACCTCAAACTTATCCTTTTTTCCGCATGCAGATATTAGGAACTGTTTTGTACCTTCCTTGACCAAATTCCTGTACTATGTTCGATAAACTGTTTGGCTGGGGAAAAAGAAAGGATGAGCCTAAAACCAAGGATCCGGAGATTCTGTTTGGACGATATTCTGATAATAACAAGTCCGTGGCCAAAGTGGCCCGCTGGACCGACGCTGATAACCTCTTTAAGGAAAAAAAGATTCCCGAAAGTATCGACGCCTTTTTCGACTACCTCCGCGACGATAATGCCCAGAATGTGGTTTACGAACGCAATGAGGCTCAGGGACGGTTTGAGTTTTACCAGGGTTCTAAAATTGTCCGCGGCACATTCGACGACAGCCGCCTGCAGGCGGAGGTAACCCTTGCCGGTATGCCACAGGCCTCCGTTCCCGTTATGCGCCGCCTCCTGGAAATGAATTTCAGCCTTTATTACAGCCGTTTTGCACTGGACAATGAGCGGCTTTGCATGCGTTTCGACAGCAATATTGCCTCCGCCAGCCCCAGCAAATTGTATTACGGACTGAAAGAACTTTCCACCAAAGCCGATAAACAGGATGACCTGCTGGTGCAGGACTTTTCCATGCTCCAGTCTATCGACAGCGAACACATACAACCTCTTCCCACACACGAAAAGGAAGTTAAGTATCAATACATGCAGAAATGGATCCAGGAAGTGCTGGATGCCATTGCCGCCACTGACGCCGATAAATTTTCCGGAGGAAATGCCTATCTCCTGCTTTCACTGGCCTACCGCATCGACTTTCTCGTGTCGCCCGAAGGGCAACTATTGAATGAACTGGAAAAAATTTCCGCCATCTATTTTAAAAAAGATGAACGCCAGCCGACCGAAAAGAACCGCGACATGATCGAAGCGTTCCGCAAGCTGCAGGCCAAGACCAAAGAAGAAATTTTTCCTTACCTGTTTCGCTCCAAATACACTTTTGCCATCGTTGCACCACAAGTGCATAAAACACTCGCCGACTCCATACATGCGAGCAACCAGAGCATGACCTGGTACCGCGATAACAATTATCCATTTTATGGCAACGGCATCATCGAATATGGACTTTCTTACGCGCAATATTCTTACAGTCTTCCGCGGCCCATCACTGAGTTTTTTCTGTTATACATGCGGATAAATTATCCTGATTTTTTCCTGGCGCTGGGCTTCACCGGCGTATACTACGATGTTGCAAAAAATGAATTCAACATGGCGCTGATCAACGATCAGATCTATGCTATACAGGAAAGATGGAGGGAAAAATATCCGGCCATGGATTTCAAAGCAGCCAATCTGCGCCAGGACAGCCTGATCAATTTCAACCATAGCTTTACCAATGAAATTGAATTTCTGAACATGGAGTCTCAGTAAAGAGACACAGCTCAACCTATCAAACAAATGGATCCACAACAGATAATAGAACAGTACCAGAAAGCCATCATCCAGATAGCGACACCAACCGGCACCGGTACTGGTTTTTATATAAAAGAATTTGACCTTATCGTTACCAATGACCACGTTGTTGATAACAATGCCGAAGTAACCATTGCAGGAAAAGCCTTTGAGAAAACACTTTCACGCGTATGGTACACCGATCGCAAACACGATCTTGCCTTCCTCGAAGCACCACGTGATGTGGAGTTACCCGAAGTAAGGCTCGGCCGCTACGAAGAACTGAAAGACGGCGACCTTGTGGTGGCCATTGGTCACCCTTATGGCCTTAACTATACCGCTACGCAAGGCGTGATCTCCAAAGTAGACCGCATCCGCGACGGATTGAAATTTATCCAGATCGATGCAGCCATCAACCCGGGCAACAGCGGCGGTCCGCTGGTGAATAATACCGGCGAGATCATCGGCGTCAATTCCTTTATCATCAAAGGCGGTGATAACCTCGGGTTTGCATTACCCGTTTATTATCTGCGTGAAGCGCTGCAGCTTTATCAACCCAACCGCGGACAGGCATCCTGCCGCTGCTACAGTTGTAATTTTCTTGTAACGCAAGCCAATATCGACTCAGCCAAATATTGTCCGAGCTGCGGCACGGAAGTACAACTCCCGGAAATTCCGGAGAAAGAACTGGAGCCCATGGGCGCCGCCAAAACCATTGAAGAAATACTGCGCGAATTGGGCAAAGACGTAAAACTGGCGCGCGAAGGTGTGAACAACTGGACCGTCAAAGAAGGTTCTGCCAAAATAAAAATCGCGTACAACGCAGAAAACTTTTTCATTGCGGGTGACGCCTATCTGTGTCAATTGCCCACCGATCCGGTACAGATCAAACCGCTGTACCAGTTTTTGCTGGAAGAAAATTACCAACTCAACGGACTGGTGCTGAGCTGTGTCAAAAACAACATCGTGCTTTCGCGCATTATCTACGACCTCGATATGACCCGCGAAACCGGCGTGGCAGAATTTCGCAACCTGTTGCAGAAAGCCGATTACTACGACGACCGTTTGAAACAGGAGTTCGGCTGTACCGAAAGACTGGAAGAAATATAGGTAACAAAAACTACAGGCTGTTTATATCCGTATAGCTAAACAGTTATACAGATGAAACCGCAACCAATTTTATTCCTTTTTTCTTTCGCAACACTGCTTGCTTTTCCGGCATCAGCGCAGGACACGCGCGCCTTCAACCAGAACGCTTCGCGCAGCAATCACACCCGCATACGATCTGCTCCTTTACAAAATGAGCTTGTTTTTCAGGCA